>Ga0067045_1028245_pt1 | contig 38381 bp, 32 predicted proteins | sample TerdegcTABiofilm_FD_59184 | JGI IMG/M metagenome (GOLD analysis project Ga0067045, IMG submission 59184) | Combined Assembly of (Gp0054472, Gp0054536) Wastewater bioreactor microbial communities from Singapore -Terephthalate degrading... | reverse complement strand
CCCCCGCCGAACCCACAGCGGCGGGCGAATTACCTGAGTGGCTCACGGCACTGGTTACTGAGGGGACGGGCGAGCCCTCTCCGGCAGCCGAAGCGCCTGCTCCAGTGCCCACTGCCGGGATTCCCTCCTGGCTGACCGAACTGGAAAGCGCCACTCCGCCTCCAGGGCAAAAAAGCGTCCCGGCCTTCGTTGACGAAGGACACGTCCCGGAGCCGCCGCTCTCACCGGAGCCGACTGAGCTGCCCAGCTGGTTACAGGAGCTGGGAACACCTACCCCGCCCCCCGCCGGTACACCGGCGGAACCGGCTTCCCCCCAGGCTGAACTGCCGCCGGCCGGCCCGGAGATCGCTCCGGCCGTGCTGCCGAGCTGGCTGCGCGAACTCACGCCGCCCCCTGGCAGCCTGCCCGCCATCCAGTTGCCGGCGGGCGAAGGGCCGGCCCCGGCAGAGGTACCGGAATGGGTGCGCGGCCTGAAACCCACCGAGGCTGCTGGCGTGACCCCGCCCTTCACGGAGCCGGTTACACCGCCGGAGACCGCTGGACTGGTCCGGGCCGAGATCCCCGGCTGGATCCAGGCAATGCGCCCGACCGAGACCACCGAAGCCGAAACCCCCATCCCCTTACTGGAGCGGGCCGCCCGCAAAGCGGTGGAGAGCGCAGGTCCGCTGGCCGGTCTGGTCGGTGTACTGCCGTCGTCGGCCCTGATAGATATTCCGGCCGACTATCACCCTGCTCCCATACCGGCGATCCCTGAAGCGGTGACGCAACATGCCCAATTGTGGCAACACCTGTTGGAACAGCCATACGGAACCCCCCGCTCCCTTGCCCGAGCCCGCCAACGGCCCGGCACGGGCGAAATGCTGCTGCGCCTGTTGGTCGCAGGGATACTCCTGGCCGTGGCCTTCCTGGCCCTCTCCACCGGGGCTTTCTCCGACTTGATCAAAGTCACGCCCCCGCAGCAGGACGCGGCACCTTTGCAAGCCGCTATAGAGGCGCTACAACCGGGGGATACGGTAGTCGTCGCCGTTGAATTCGGCACGGCCGAAGCCGGTGAAATGAACCACGTCGCCACAGCCTTGTTGGCACACTTGCGTGATCGTCAGGTGCGGGTCATCGCTGCCAGCACGCTGCCCGAAGGGCCGGGATTGATACACTATCAGGCCTCCCGCTTGCAGACGCCGGACCTGATTCTGGATGAAGCGGGCTATCTGCCGGCTGCCGACAGTGGCGTGGCGCAATTCCTGGCCCGTGACGATGTGCAGCAGGCCAAGCTGGTGCTGGTGTTGGCGGCCCGCCCGGAGCGGTTGCGCTGGTGGCTAGAGCAAAACGCGGCCGCCCCCCGGTCACTCCCGCTGGGAGTTGGGATGAACGCGGCCACCGGCCCGCTGATGATTCCCTATTTGAAAACTGCAGGCGTTCAGGGGTGGATTAGCGGCCTGGCCGGCGTGATGGCCTACAGCACGGAACGCGGCATTCCATTGGCCCAAGGTGAAACCGCAACCGGCCGGCTGCTCCAGGCGTTGGCCCTGACCCAATGGGTTGCCGCCGGTCTGCTGCTGGTGGGAGCCCTTTACTATTTACCCAAACGTAAGAAGAGGACGGCGTAACGTGGAGAACCAAGAGCTGATCGGCCTGGCTATGGGAACACTCATCACCCTGATGATTGGCTCCTATCTCCTGGGCGATAACCTCGTCTATCGGTGGGGGCTGGCCATCCTGGTAGGGTTGGGAACAGGGTATGCCCTGGGGGTGACTCTGTTATTCGTGGCCCCCCTGATTTGGCAGGCCATCCAGAGCGCCGATCCCGTACTGCGGCTATTCTATGCCATCCCGCTGCTGCTGGGAGTGCTCTTATTGCTGAAGGGCTTTTCCACCCGCCTGGCCCCCCTCGGCAACATCACGATGGGCTTTTTGTTGGGCGTGGGGGCCGCCGTTGCCGTTTCAGGCGCACTGGTCGGCACCCTGATCCCGCAAATGTATCAGACCGGCGCTGCACTGAAATCCACCGCGCCCATCCCATTAGTAGAAGGGGGGATTATCCTGATAGGGACCATCACCTCGCTATTAGTCTTCTCTTCGTGGGCTCCCCGGCGCGCCGATGGCCAACCCCCGCGCTGGTTGACCTGGGTGCAACGCCTTGGACGGGGCTTCCTGGTGGTTACCCTGGCCGTCGCCTTCGCGGGGGCCATCACCTCGGCCTTGACGTTGCTGGTGGAACGGCTCTGGGACGTACTGACCCTGGTCATCCAGGTCTCCCAGCAATATTTCGGGGGTTAGCCGATGGCGGACGAACATACCATAGAATCCATCATGATCGCCGACTGCGGCACAGTCTCCACCAAAGTCCTGTTTCTGGAGCGGGTGGAGGACAGCTACCGCTTCGTCGCTCAGGCCGAGGCCCCGACCACGCTGCACGCTCCCTGGAACGACATCAGCACCGGCGTGGTTTACGCCATTGAAGAAATTGAGCGGATTACCGGCCGCACGCTGCTCTCAGGCGGCTTCCTCATCTCCCCCCAAAACGGGATGCAGGGGGTTGATGCGTTCGTCGTCACCCTCAGCGCGCCGGAGCCGCTCCACCTGCTGGTGGGCGGGCTGGTGCGCGAGATGAGTTTGGAGAGCGCGCGCCGCGCGGCCGCCGGCACTTACACGCAAATTGATACGGTGCTCTCGCGCGAAGGCAACCTGCACTCCCCAGAGGAACAATGGGCGCGCCTGGTGCGCGATCAAGCCCCCGACGTGGTCCTCCTGGTGGGGGGCGTGGATGGCGGGGCCGCCCGGCCGGTCATGGAACTGGCCGACGCCATCGCACTGGGCCTTTCCATGCTGGAACAGGAGCGGCGTCCTGTCTTGCTTTATGCCGGCAACAGCACCCTGCGCCCGGCTCTCGTCAAACTGATTGGTGACATCACGCGCCTGGAAGTTGTGGACAATGTGCGCCCCTCCGCCGAAGAAGAGCATTTAGGTCCAACCACCGCCGCTCTGGAGCGGCTTTACATGGAGACGCGGGTCAATCAAACGCCAGGGCTGGACACCCTGGCGGCCTGGAGCCGATTGCCCCTGCTTCCCACCGCCACCGCGTTTGGTAACACAGTGGAATATCTCTGGCACGCGACGAACCAGGCTGACCGGGGAGCTTTAGGAATAGACCTGGGGGCTGCCCATGTCACCGTCGCGGCCGTCTTTGAAGGCCGGCTCACCCTTTCAGTGCACGCCCAGGGAGCGGCCTACGGCCCGCTGGCCTGGGCCGAGGCCCAGGGATTGGACCCCTTGCTGCGCTGGATGCCGGAGGAGATAGAGCCGGCCGAGGTCTGGGCCTGGCTGTACGACCGCCAGCTGCGCCCCTGGACGATCCCCCACGAGAGCCGCGAATTCCTGCTGGAACAGGCCGCCCTCCGTGAGATGTTGCGCTACGCTCTGGCTCAGGCCCGGCCCGGCTGGGATCCCGGCAAGGCTCAATATCAGGCCGACGTCATGCCCTACCTGGACCCAATTCTCATTTCCGGGGGAGCGCTGGCCCGCCAACCCCGTCCCGGCCAGATTCTGTTGACTGTGTTAGATGGGCTGGAGCCCGTGGGAATCTCCACCATCCTGCTGGACCTCAACCGGGCAGCTGCGGCACTGGGGGCAGTCGCCACCGTTAAACCGCTGGCCGCGGCCGCGGCGCTGGAAGACGGGACGCTGATCCCCCTGGGCACGGTGATTTCCCCCTTGGGCAAAGGGTGGTCGGGCGAACAGATCCTGAAAATGCGGATCACTTACGATGACAACACGACGTTGGATGTAGAAGCCCGCTACGGTGAGCTGGAGATCTGGCCCCTGCTGCCGGGCCAACGGGCCACTTTAGAGCTGCGCCCTTCGCGGCGCTTTGACGTGGGCCTCGGCGGGCCGGGGCGCGGTGGCAAAGTCCAGGCCTTAGGGGGATTGGTCGGTTTGGTCGTGGATGGGCGCGGGCGTCCGCTGGAGCTGCCAGAAAAAGCCGACCCGCGCCGGAAGCGCCTCCGCCGCTGGTTATGGGACGTGGGAGGTTGACATGGATGCACCCTACTACACTATAGTCAACCCGTTGACGCTGGTCCGGTTGCCCCGGCGGCTCCCGCATACCGGGGAGCTGCTGGTCAATATCGGCGATACCGTGGAGGCTACGCAGGCCGTCGCGCAATGCGTGGAGCCGCCCGCTTTTTGCATCATCAATGTGTCCCAAGAACTGGGGGTTCCTCCCAAAAAAGCCGCCGAGCACCTGAAAGTCAAAATAGGCAGCGAGGTCAAGGAAGGTCAAATCCTGGCCGCACGGGGCCTCTTGGGGGGCCGGACCTGCTATGCGCCGATGCACGGCATCATCACTGGCTTTGGCCGCGGCCGGCTGTTGTTAGAGGCCCCGCCCCATACCACCACCCTTAACGCGCTGATCCCTGGGACCGTAGTGGAGCTGTTCCCCGACTCAGGGGTGCTGATTGAAGCGGTGGGGGCTTTTATCCAGGGAATCTGGGGCAACGAACAGGAAAGCTATGGCGTCCTGCGTGGGATGGTCAAAAATCCGCGCCAACCCCTCCGCGCGAAAAACCTGGACCCGGCCGTTCAAGGTACCATCATCGTGGGGGGGATCCAGTTGGACGAAGAAACGCTCAATCAAGCCAAGGCCATGCAAGTGCGGGGTATTCTGGTAGGCAGCATCCCCCCTGCCCTGCTGAGCAAAGTGCGCGCCCTGGAATTTCCGGTCATCGCGACCGAAGGCATCGGCGAAATCCCCATGTGTGATGCCATTTTCCAGCTGTTACGTTCATTGGACGGCCGGGAAATCGCCGTGAACGGCCACATGCACTCGCGCTGGGGGCCGGAGCGACCCTATGCCCTGGTGCCCATGCCCGCAGCCAATGCCAGTCCGGTGGCCCCGGAACAACCACTCAAGCCGGGGAGCCGGGTACGTGCCCTGCGTGCGCCTTATCGGGGGCTCTCGGGCGAGGTCGTCGCTATCCAGCCCGGCCTCACCATGTTGGAGACGGGAGCCCGCCTGCCAGGGGTGCAGGTTGATTTCAACGGCGAAACGGCGTTCATCCCTTATGCTAACCTGGAACGGTTGTTGTAGCATTCAACGGATTGTGCTATCATAGACTTATGGTATAGTGTTGTCAAGAGATTGGGGTAGCGACACCTTCCCAAAATCTATTGCAAACTTGGACTTTTTCTGAAGGAGGAAGCCATGGCGGATGACGATCTGCGCGATGTCCTGGGCGAGGAATATGCCGATCTGAGCGAGGGAGCCGAGGGCAGTGAGGAACAACCTAAAAGTGGCGAGGGCTCTAACCGCACTTTTATCATCGCAGTTGCCATCCTGGCAGGCCTGCTCTTCTGTGTGGTGGCGGTGTATGTCATCATGCAGTTGATCGTCAAGCCGGCCATGCAGGCCAATCAGGTCGGACAGCAAGCCGCTCTGGAAATGACGGCTACCAGCCAGGCGATTGAAGTCGCCATGATGAATGGGACCGCCACTGCGGAAGCGCTGCCGACCGAGCCGCCGACCGAAGAACCGACCGCCACCTTGCCGCCCCCGACACCGACCGCCACCCCGGTCCTTGGCCCGACCAACACCCCTACCCCCTCTCCCACGGTGGCCGCCCAGGAAACTCCTGCCAAGACCGCGCCCGGCGTGGTGGCCCAGGCCGGCACGCCCACGACCAGCCCCCGCCGCACGCCCACCCCGACCGCTACGCCGCGCAACACACCCAAACCCGGCGCGACGCCCAAACCTACGGGCAACGCCAGCGGGCAACAACCGCCGCAAACCGGTTTAGGCGAAGTCCTGCTGGTGGTGGCCGCCGGGTTGCTGTTGGGGATCATCTTCCTGGCACGCCGCTTGCGCAAAGCCTGAGTCCAGCGATTCAATCTTGAGAGGCGGGGCCGGGGAGCGATCCCTCAGCCCCGCCTTTCCGATAGGAGTGACAACTATGCCCATGCAACCCACCTTGCGAGAAAGCATTTTGATGCGACTGGTGGAGGTGATTGACCCGGAAACGGGCCTGGACGTGCTGCGGATGCGGTTGGTGGAAAACCTGGAAGTGGACGAGACGTTGGGCCTGGTGCGTTACTGTTTCCGGCCCTCCTCGCCGCTCTGCCCGCTGGCGTTGGCGCTGGCGACGGCGATCAAAGAGGCCATCGCAGCAGTGCCGGGAGTCCGCCAACAGGAGATCCAGGTCGCCGGCTATGCCAAGTGTGACGAGCTGATGGCGTTGATCAACGCGCCTACCTCTTGACCAATCCCTGAACCGGGAGTAGAATAAGCGGTAGCCCTATAGTGTAGGAGTGAAACGATGCCCATTTACGAATATATTTGCCAGGATTGCCATACCCGATTTGAAGCGCGGCGGGCGATGAGCGACGCCGACAGGCCAATCGCTTGTCCTAAATGTGGCGCCGCTAACCCGCGGCGGGCCATTTCACGCTTCTTCGCCAGCGTCAGCGGTGAAGGGGCAGTGGCCGGCAGCGGATCTTCGTGCGGCACGTGCAGCTCTTCCTCGTGCGCTTCTTGTGGCAAGAACTAAACACCAGCCGTTGCGCCCTTAACCCATAGCCGCCGTCCTGTGATCAGGACGGCGGCGCTGTTTAGACTTCCCAAATTGTGGCAACTACAGCCGGCGCCGGTAAACCCGGTGCCTTTTATACCACTGGACCCCTAACGCCTCCGCTTCTCCCAGGCTTTTGAAGTTGGTCTCAGCGGCCTGCGCCAAATCAGCCTCATCAAAGTTGAATTGCTCCATGATGCTCTGGTATAACTCAGTGTAGAGCACCGCCATCGCTCCCAGCCCCTGGTACTGGGGCAACAGTCCCATCCCGTTGATAGTGAGCCGACGGGTGTGCTTGAACTCCCGTTGTAAATCCAGCCAGCCCAACGGCCACAGCCAGCCCTTGGTCCGTTGGATGGCGGCGGAAAGATCGGGGTAAGCCAGGACAAACCCGGCCACATCGTCGCCCTTCATCACAAGCTTGATCAAACGTGGATCGGCAATCGCCAGCAACCGCTGAGCGACCAGCGCCAGCTCCGCCTCATCCACCGGATAATAGCCCCACACGTCGGTAAACGCCTCGTTGTAAATACGGCTGACGTTGGGGATCGCCTGCCGCAGTTCCTCTTTGCTGGCAAACGAACGGATCCAGAAACCGCGTTTGGCCTTGACCTTGGCCGCCACATCAAAGAAACGCGGGGGCAGCTCGTAGCCCCGACGCAGGTAACCAGAAAGATAGTCCACTTCTTTCTCAAACCCGAATTGTTCCAGGAACGACACGTAATAGGGAGGGTTGTAAGGAATGCCCGGTGCCGGCCGGTGCTCAAACCCTTCTACCAACAGCCCGACCCCGTCGGCGCGCACCAGACCACGTGGCCCCATCAGGCATTCCAGCCCCTGCTGGTGGGCCCAATCAGCCGCCGCATAGAACAGGGTATAGGCCACGCTGGCGTCTTCCACGCAATCAAAGTAGTAGAAAAAAGCGGCCTTGCGCCCGGTATATTCGGTGTAGCGGCGGTTATGGCTGACCGCAATCCGGCCCAGCGTTTTGCCCTTGCTTTCCACCACAAAAAAGTCGGCGGTGGAATGGCGGTAAAACGGATGGTGCTCACGATCCAACACCGCCATCGCGTCAGATTGCAAAGGTGGAACCCACTGAGGATAGTGGCGGTACACCTCAAAGGGGAAACGGACGAACTGGCGAACGTCCGCTAAACGCGCGGTATCCAGCTTACGAATTTGCACATGCGCCTCCACTCAGGGTTATTTGACAAAGGTTATTTGACAAAGAAGGAAACGGCCAGGATCCCCGGTCCCCCGTGAATGACGATAGCCGGGGGCACATCTACCACCGGAATGTCGGACAGACCCAACGTCGCGCCGAGATCTTCGGCCAGGGCCTGGCCCTGCTCCGGCACTCCGGCGTGCATCACGGAAAGATAGGCCGGCTCAGTGCGGGGAATCTGCTCCAACACCAGGGCTTTCAGCCGGGCCAGCGCGCGCTTTTGCGTTCGCTCCCGCTCGTAAAGATCTACCTGTCCATCCTGGAGCGTGAGAATCGGCTTGACCTGCAACACGCTGCCGAGTAATGCCGAAGCTCCCCCAATGCGCCCCCCACGGGCCAGATACTCCAACGTGGCCACCAGGAAATAGGTGCGGTTGCGCTGAGTCAGGCGGGCCAACCGCGCCACGATGGTCTCAGCGTCCACCCCCTCAGCGGCCCATTGGCAGGCCAGCGTCACCATCGTCCCCAGGGCACTGGCGATGAGCTGAGTGTCTATGATGCGGATGTCGGCGCCGGGGAATTCCTGTTGCGCTACCTGTGCCGAGCGCACTGTGCCGCTGACTTTAGCTGAGGGATGAATGCAGAGGATAGGTTCTCCTAACGGGACCAGGCGGGCAAAAACTTCCACGAAGAGCTCCGGCGGGGGGGCGGCTGTCTTGGGCAGCTCCCGGGCCGTTTTCAAACGGGCCATGAAGGTGGCATTGTCAATTTCAAGGCCTTCCTGATATGAACTATCGTCAATATGGATGATCTGAGGGATAACGGGAACGGCATACTTTTGAACGACCTCCGGCGTGAGACAGGCGGTCGTATCGGCCACGATCTTAACCATGATAACGCTCCTTGATAAATAAAGATAGGGATAATCGCCCTTCAAAATGCCTGATGCCAGTGGCCGCACCTGGACTTATTGTAGCATGAGGTTCAAGAACGACAAGAATTTTACACTCAGATAGCCTCGGATTGGAATGAGCCCCCGCTAACCATTCACTTACCTATTGACATTTGGTATAAATTGGGTTATAATGTGGATAGTTTGATTGATTATAACTAAACGACCGTTTGCAGTTAAAATACAGGCGAATAAAAAGTCATCACGGCAACCAGAATCGATCCCATCCCTGAATTGAAAGCCTGGATAGGGGGTCAGCGATGAAAAACCGGGGATTTTATCTCTATAAAATGATCTTAGCACTGGTCCTGCTCCTGCCGGGTCAGGCCGTGTTAGCAGCCCCTCAGACTCAAAACAAACCATTCATCCCTACCTCAGCCACCGGTTGGCTGACGGTGATCTGGGGAGATGGCGCGGTTGGCGCGAATCGTAGTACCACCACTTTCTGGCTTACCGATACCGGCGGCCATACCACCCCGTTGATTGTGGACGAAGCCCAGCTGAACCCTGACCGGCTCAGTGCTCTCAACCAACAATACGTCACAGTGGCAGGGCAAACCAACGCTTCACAACCCGCACTGGTGGTAACGGCGGTGCGGTCAGAGTCTCGCGAGCCGGCCCGCGCTGCCCTGCTGACGTTGAACGGGTCGCAGCCCTGGCTTTCCATCCTGTGCAAATTCTCCGATGTGGCGGCTGAACCCCAACCGCGCTCTTTCTTCCAGGGGATGTACAGCAGCAATTACCCCGGTCTGGATCACTACTGGCGCGAGGTGTCCTACGGCAACGTCAACCTGACCGGCAGCCAGGCCGTGGGCTGGTATACGCTCCCCCATCCCCGCAGCTACTACGTGTACGACCGGAACAACGATGGGCGCGCGGAGCTGGATCACGCCCGGGCCGTCAATGACTGTACGGCTGCCGCCGATCCTGAGATTGACTTCCCCACCTACGTCGGCATCAACCTGATGTTCAACACCGAGCTGGATGGCTACGCCTGGGGCGGAGCTTACTACATGACTCTGGATGGAGTCACCAAGCCCTACCGGATTACCTGGGAACCGCCCTGGGCATACACCAACCTCAGCGTGATCGCCCACGAGATGGGGCACGGTTGGGGGCTGCCTCACTCCTCCGGCAGCTACGGCGCAACTTACGACAACCGTTGGGACGTAATGAGCGACGCCTGGAGCTGCTGCGGCAGCAATAATGATCCGACCTACGGTTGCCTGGGCCAGCACACCATTGCTTACCACAAATACCTGTTAGGGTGGATCCCGGAGGAGCGCAACACCACCGTCGCTATCGGCAGCCGGGCGACCATCACGCTGGAGCAAACGACCCGCTGGCCGACCAACGCCAACCCGCTTATGGTGACCGTCCCGGTCTCCCCGACGCTGTTTTATGTCGTGGAGGCGCGCGCCCAGACAGGCTATGACCTCAAACTGCCGGGGACGACGGTGATCATCCACGAGGTTGATACAACCCGCTACACGCCGGCCCACATCGTGGACGTGGACAACAACCAAAACACGGGCGACGCCGGCGCGATGTGGGATCCCGGCGAGACCTTCACCGATCCGAGCAATCGGATCACGGTGGCCGTGGAAGCGGCTACGGCCACCGGTTTCGTCGTGACCGTCCAGAACCAGGGAGCGCCCATGCCCTCTGACCTGACCATCGGTGGGATTGACGAGGGGCATGTGAACACACCTTACGATTTCACGGCCGTGGTCAACCCGGCCTTACAGCCGCATGAAGTCACGCACATTTGGGAAGCCAGCGGGCACGATCCCATCACCATTACCGGCGAGCTGACCAGCACCGTGACCTTTGTCTGGGAGACGCCAGGGCCGCAGGTCATCACCGTCACCGCCGTGACTGATAAGGGGATGACTCAGAACAGCCACACCGTCAACGTCAAGCGCGAATTCCAGATCTACCTGCCGCTGACGTTGCGCGACCCCGGCCGGCCGGGGCTATAGTTCCTCACCGAAACGCCCGCTAAACCGTTGGAAGAACCAATACCCCGCCACCAAAATCACTAACGCCGTCAACGCGGTGCGGGCCAGGAAATCCAGCGCGGTAAAGTTACCCCGGTAAAGCAGATCCTGGTAAGTGTTGATGATGGAAGCCATCGGATTGAGGCGGAACAGCCAGAGCCGGGGATTAAACGTCACCCCCAGCAGATGGGCCTGGGCCGGCAGCGTTTCAATCGGGTAGAAAATGGGGGTGAGGAAAAACCAGGCCTGCATCGCCACGTCCATGACCATGTGGGTGTCCCGGTAGAAAACCTCCAGTGTAGAGAGCACCAGTACCACCCCAATGGCGAACAAGGTCTCCACCAGGATCGGAATCGGCAGGAGCAGCACTTCACGGTTGAGCGGGGCCCCCGAGATCAACGCCAGCGCAAAGAAAACCGGTAAGGCGATGACAAAGTTCACCAGGGCCGAAAGGACCACCGAAATCGGCAATATTTCACGGGGAAAGTAAACCTTTTTAATCAAGTGGCCGTTCCCCGCGATAGAATGGAGCCCCCCCAACACCGCGGCTGAGAAGAATTGCCAGGGTAGCAGGCCGCTCAACAAAAAGATGTGGTAATGGGGTTGGTCCGAACGTGGCCACAATACCCCAAACACGAAAGTGAAAATCAGCATCATCAGGAATGGGTTAAGCCACGACCAAATCACTCCCAGCACCGAGTTCTTGTAGCGAACTTTCAGATCGCGCATCACCATCGTCGCGACCAGTTCCCGGCGTTGCCAGAGTTGTTCCAGGTGTTGTAACAAAGTGCCCCTCATCAATAATCACAAATTTTTCTCTGCATGACAGGCGCGACGCAGCCTGATACCGCGTCGCGCCCGGATGACCACCGCGAATCAGTCTTGGGACTCGGGCTCCTCTTTGGCGAAAGTCGTTACCTCGTTCAGGGCAAACCGGAACCGCGACCGTTCCTCACGCGGCCCATCCGGCGGGATCTCCACAATGATTTCACCCTTCAAGATGTCCCAATCCACGACCTTGCCATCCCCTTTGGGGGTATGCACCATGGATTTGCGCTTGGGGAAATCGGTGCTTTCCTCCTTGTAGACCTTGTGCTCGTAGGCCAGACAGCAACGCAACCGCCCACAAATCCCGGTGATGTCGGTCGGGGACATGGGGATGGATTGATCCTTAGCCATCCGGATGGAAACGGCCTGAAATTCGGTGAGGAAACGAGCGCAGCAACGGGGTTCGCCACAAACCCCGTAGCCACCGAGCGCTTTGGCGTGATCGCGCGGGCCGACGAAACGCAGTTCCACCCGGCAGTCTGTACGGGAGGCAACCCGCTGGCGTAAAATTGGCTGGTCCTTGCCGGCCAGTGTCCCCTCGCAAAAGAGCAACGCCTGGTCGCCCTCTAAAGCGAGCTCCGCCGCCACGACTTTGACTTCCGCGCCCAGGGACCGCAGTTCTTCGCGGGCGACTTCCACCATCCGCCGGGCTCGCTCTTGCATCAGCTGGTAGCGGGCCATATCCAGGCCGCTGGCTAAGCGCAGGACCGGCTTCACCTCGCGTACACTCACGCCCTGCGGCAGGGTGCAGCTTTGACAAATCACCTGCCCGACCTGGGTTCCATAGGCCGTCTCCACGACTACCCAATCCCCAGAGTGTAGCTCCAGCCCGGCAGGAACTGTAAAATGGTAGGGCTTGCCAGCCGGCTGAAAACGGACACTGACCAGGTTTAACGGCGCCGCCGACGCCAATTCAACCGATTGCGCCTCGGGCGCAGCCGGCTCCAGCTCTTCTATGAGATCTTCCCTATCGTCTGCCATGCCTGTATTCATCTCAACTCAACTCAACTTTCACTGCCACCGGGCCAACCCCAAAATTAACTCGCCTTGCCGCTCAACGCTTCACTATACCTCACAAACGGCCAGTTGGCAAATGTGTTTCACTGGTTGGACCGGTACGCAATTGCCGCACCGATAAAATCGCGGAACAAGGGCTGGGGGCGATGCAAGCGGGTCTTGAACTCAGGATGGAACTGAGTCCCCACCATCCACGGGTGGTCGCGCAGTTCAGCAATTTCCACCAGCCGGCCGTCGGGTGAAAGCCCACTGAAAACCAGCCCTGCCTGGCCTAACAACTGCCGGTAAGCGTTGTTGAATTCAAAACGGTGGCGGTGGCGCTCCTGGATTTCAGAGACCCCGTAGGCGGCCGCCGCTCGGGTCCCTGGTTGCAGCACACAGGGATAGCACCCCAGCCGCATCGTGCCGCCGAGGTCAATGATCGCATTCTGGTCCGGCATCAGCGAGATGATCGGATGCTTGGTGTTCGGCTTGAACTCGGTGCTATTGGGTTCCTCACTGTTCAGCGCGTGGCGCGCCAGTTCAATGCACATGACCTGCATCCCCAGGCAAAGGCCCAGGTAGGGCACCTGGTGCTCGCGGGCGTAACGCGCCGCCATGATCTTGCCCTCAATCCCGCGCAGGCCAAAGCCCCCCGGCACGAGAATACCATCCGCTTGCGCCAGCCGCTCAAAGCCCTGGCCATGCTCCAGGTCCTCGCTGTGAAGCCAGTCAATCTCCACCCGGTGGCCATGCCAGAGCGCCGCATGGATAAGCGCCTCACGGACACTGAGGTAAGCGTCCTGCAATTCCACATACTTGCCCACCAGTGCAATCCGCACCGCCGGCATCTCCTCGCTGAGGCGCGCCACCGCGTCGCGCCAGGCGGTCAGGTCCGGCGGGTGGACTGCCGCCTGGAGGCCCAGTCGTTCTACCACCAGGTCGCCCAGCCCGACTTCTTCCAGGCGCAGGGGCACCTCATAGATGCTGGCGGCAGTCACGACCGGGACCACCGCGCGCGGTTCCACGTCGCAGAAAAGCGCCACTTTAGCCCGAATCTCATCACCGATGGGGAAATCGGAGCGCAGGCCAATGATATCCGGTTGGATGCCCATTCCCCGCAGCTCGCGGACGCTATGTTGCGTGGGCTTGGTCTTGAGCTCACCGGTACTGCCCAGGTACGGCAACAGCGTCACGTGAATGTACAGCACGTGGTCGCGGCCAACATCCTTGCGCAGCTGGCGGATCGCTTCCAGGAACGGTTGGCCCTCAATGTCGCCGACCGTGCCCCCGACCTCCACAATAGCCACATCGGCGTTGAGCACCTTAGCCGCCTGAACAATATGCCGTTTGATCTCATTGGTGACGTGAGGCACTACCTGAATTGTGCCACCTAAGAAATCGCCACGCCGTTCTTTTTGAATGACCTCGCTGTAGACCTGTCCGGAGGTCAGGTTATTGATGCGGGTCAGGTTTTCGTCAATGAAGCGCTCATAGTGCCCCAGGTCCAGGTCAGTCTCCGCGCCATCCTCGGTGACGAAGACTTCGCCGTGCTGGTAGGGGGCCATGGTGCCAGGATCTACGTTGAGGTAGGGATCCAGCTTTTGGATGGAAACACGCAGCCCGCGTGACTTCAAAAGCCGGCCCAACGAGGCCGCCATGATCCCTTTACCCAGCGAGCTGGCTACTCCGCCGGTAACAAAGATATATTTAGTGCCCACACTGCCTCCTTGTACGGATAGAGTGAGTGCTGCCGGTGAAGAGTCTCACCAGGCTGGAATCATCCAGTTGAGAATCAGGCCCAATACGAAAAGGCCACCCGCGCGCTCGTTGAACAGAAAAGCCCAGCTGACGAACCAGAGCGGCCAGTTGGGGATTTCAAACGGCGGTTCGGCCGGTTTGGGCTGCGCGTACACTTTCATGGTCTTGAGCAGCTGCGGGATGGAGAAAACAACCAGCAACAGCCAGGGTCCCAGTCCCCGCAACCCGGTGAAATAGCCGTAGATCACCAGGGCCACCACGACTCCATAGAAGGCGATCATCAGCCCCACGTTGAAACGGCGGGCTGCCAGCTGGCCCATTAACACCGGCAGGGTGTGAATTCCCTTGGCCTTATCAGCGTCGTACTTGTCAATGTGCTTGCCAAAGAGGACCGTCGTCACCAGCAGGCCGTAAGGCACCGAGGCTAACAACACCCACCAGGGTAAATTCCCCGCCGTCACAAAATAGGTCCCACCGATCATCAACGGCGCCCAGACGAGGAAGACGGTCAGCTCGCCCAGCCCGCGCTGTTTGAGGCGCAGCGGCGGCGCGACGTAGAAGACGCTGAAGAAAAGCCCGGCCACCGCGAAGGCCATCACTAACCAGCCCCGCAACCAGGTCAGATAGAGCGCGATCGCCAGGTCTACCAGGTTGACGAACAGGATAGCGCGCAGCAAGGTGGCCTTGGAGACCATGCCCGAAAGCACGGGGTGGGGTGCATATTGGGCCCGGATGTAACCTTCGGTATCCACCCCTTCTAACAGATCCACGTAGTCGTTGATCATGTTGTTGGCTGCATGGGCAAACAGTAAGCCGACCGCCGCCAGCAAGAACGGTCCCCAGGTAAATTGTTTGACGCTGGCCGCCAGCAGGCCACCGATGAGCGCCGAGATGATGTCCATCGGGAAGACACAGGCCCGGATGATGATGAGCCACTTAGAGACCGGGTCCATCTTGCGCCCGGAAGGCAAATTACAGGTGGTTAGAATGTCAAACCAATTACGAAAGAGCAAGGAATCCTCCTTTGAAAGCAGAAATCAGTTAAGTGTGGGCAGAGAGCAGCAGGTAGAAGTTCCTGTTTCCTGCTCACTGCTCACATTCTTATCCCACTGCTGGTGAACGCCAGTGCATGGGGAATTCCTTTTGAAAATAACGCTCTGTTTGTAGTCAGGCACTTGAGCGCCGTCTGAGCCGCACTGAAAACGGTGCCCGTCCATGGGCTACCTTTACGGTTTTACGGTAAGGTAACCGGGATGAAAACCCGATAGGGCAACACTTCCAGGGTGTACACCCGGTTCAAATAGTCATCGCTCCAGCCGCCCACGGCGTAAAGTGAGGTATCGCTGGCAACCAGCCCCAGGTTGCGCCACTCCCCCACCAGCGGCGTTTCCACCACCGACCATTGATCATTCTGGAGTGAGTACCGCTCGTTGAACCCCAGATAGGTCGTCCAGCCGCCCCCGATGGCATAAAGATTGCCACCGACGGCTGCCAGGCCCAGCCCTCCCCGGGGTAGAAGCAGGGAGGAGCAGTATCCCCACTGATCGTTGGCCGGCGCGTACCATTCACAAACGGCCAGCTCGCCCCGGCCGTTATACCCCCCCACATAAAAGAGCCGGTCCCCCAGGGCCGCCGCAGCGCCAAACTCGCGGGCCTCCTGGGGCGCACTGAGCTCGTCCCAGCGGTCGGTTTGAGGATCATACCGGTAAGCCAGCGCCCGATATTGCTGTCCATCCCAGCCGCCCAACAGATAAGCTCGCCCCTCCCAGGCCGCCAGCGCGTAGCCGCACAACGGTTGCGGCAACGGCGCGACCTCCTGCCAGGTATCTTGCAGCGGCCGGTAAAGATGAACGGTGCTGGAGGGTTGCCCCTGGGCGTCGCAGCCGCCAGGGACCAGGATGCCATCTCCCATATTCACCGCGCCGAGGTTAGCCAGCGCCAGCGGGCGCGACGCACCGGTCGTCCAGCTGCCGGTGGTGGGATCGTAAATGTCCAGGCGGTCGGTTGGCCCCTCAGCGGTCAGCCCGCCCACTGCGAAGAGCTTGCCACGCCACAGAGCCAGTCCCAGGCGGGAACGGCGCACCGGCAGCGCGGCGAGCTCCTGCCAGCGGCTGCCCGTTTCAGGCGCGCCGGCTGTCCCGCCGCTCCCGGGCTGGTCCACGAGGGCTCCGACGGCTGGGCCGGCCGAGAGATTGCCGACGGCGCGCCGGGGCAACACGAAAACACTCCAGGCCAGTAACAGGCCGAACACCAGCGCGGCCCAGCGATACCACGGCCAGGAGGGAGTCTCTACGACCAGCGGTTCGGCTGGTGGCAAAGCGGCCACGCCGGCCCCTGTATCGGTCAACGGACCGGCCGGCAGCCCGGTGGCAGACAGGATCGGCTCCGATTCCACTGCTGCTTCCAGTTCAGGGGCCGGCTCCTGTCCCTCGGCTGTAACTGTCACCCAGCCCGCGCGCACGGCGATCATCGTCAGCTCGGTGCGGGAAGCAGCACCGGTCTTGGCGAAAATGTTGCGCAGATGGACCTTGACCGTGTTAGGGCTGAGGAAGAGACGCGCGCCAATCTCTTTGTTGGCCAGCCCCTGGGCCACCAACACAACAATTTCGCGCTCGCGCTCACTCAGCGGCTCACCAAACTCAGCCGGCATCTCCGTTGCTCTCCGCCTGCGGGAACTTCACGGCCTCTTTGCCCGCCAGCTTATCTAACACCCGCTCGGCCACAATTTCCAGGTGGCGCGGATAGCGGACAAAATTGAGGTCGTCGCCGGGCACCGTCAACACCGGGCACAGATCAAACGCGGCCATCCACTCCCGGTAAAAGCGATCCAGCAGCGTCAAATAGTCGGCGGAGATGCTCTGCTCAATGCTGCGCCCCCGGTGGCGGATATGTTTGAGCAAGGTGGGCACACTCGCCTGGATGTAAATCAGCAGATCCGGTTTGGGCAGCGAGGCAATGACCAGCTCGTACAGACGGCGATAGGCACGATAATCCCGTTCGCTCATATTGCCCATTTCGTAGAGGGCGCGGGCGAAGATATGCGCATCTTCGTAAATGCTCCGGTCAATGATCGCCGAGATGGGGAGCGCGGCCATCTGGCAATGCTGCTCGGCCCGGTGGCCCAGGAAAAAGACCTGCAAGTGGAAACTCCACGCCCGCATGTTGGCGTAGAAATCGGCCAGGTAAGGATTGTCGTCCACCGATTCATACGCGACGTGCCAGCCTAACCGCTGGCCCAAGCGCTCGGACAGCGAGGTTTTACCCGCGCCGATGTTGCCGGCCACCAGGATGAGGTTCTTTACCACGATAAACTCCTGAAAAGAGAAAGATTTGGAATCAGGATATCAGAGTTGCTTGCGGATCCGCCACCGCACGACTGACCGGCTCTCTGGCCGGACCAGGACCGTCTCGCTTAAACGGACCCCCACCACCCATATCACCTGGTCACCCACCGCCAGAAGCGGTAAGGCATCGCGCCAGGGGCGCGGCACCTTCACGTTGATCAGGAAATCGCCCAGGTTGACCTCCGCACCGCCTAATCCCTGCGGGCAGAAACGGTCTCCAGCGCGCCGGGTGCGCAGCACGGGCATTCCCCCCGCCGCACCGGCCACCGTCCAGGCCGTGAATGGATCGGCGTTGGCGACGATCTCCTCCCGCTCCCACTGCTCCGGCAACGTCGCTTCCAACACCCAGCCGCCGGGCAGCGCTGTGACACCTGGCATCGCCACCTCTAACGCGGTCCCCGGCTCCAACCAGGGGCGCTCCGGCGGCAGATGCCAGGCCCCGGCCGTGGCGACCGTCAACGTCGTGTAGCCCACGGTGAGCAGCAGGCCGCGCGGCAGCGTCGCCTGCTGGCCGGTCACACCGCGCTGAGCGAGGGCGACCGCGTTTTCCACGTGAACGAAGTCCACGTCGCGCAACGTGCGCCGCAACCCATAGGCCGCCCGGCGGATCAACGCCCGGCGGAGGGAGAGCGGCTGCGCCCGGAAGCCCGCCAGGTCAAAGACCAGCGCGTCAGGATACCGCTCCACCAACAAATCCAACCAGGCGCGCTCCACCAGCGTTTCCAGCAGCTCGTAATCGGCGCGGACTACCTCGGCCAGGTGGCAGAAGCGTTCTGCAATGCCCGGCGTGACCTGCGCCAGCGCGGGCAGCACCTCGTGGCGCAGCCGGTTGCGGAAAAAGGTCGTATCCAGGTTGGAACGGTCCACACGCCACGCCAGCCCTGCGGCGCGGGCATAAGCCTCAATCTCGGCCCGCGTCACTGCCAGCAGTGGCCGGATCAGGAGCAGCCCGGCCACGGCCGGCTCCTGTCCCTCCCCAGCCGCCAACGGGAGCAGCCGGTAATCGCCCAAAGGCGTAGCCGGCAGCATCCCGCGCAAGCCGGCCGGGCCGGCCCCCCGCAACAAGTGCATCAGCACCGTCTCGGCCTGATCGTCTGCATGATGCGCCACGGCGATCCGGGTCGCGCCCACCTGGAGCGCCACCCGCGCCAGGAAGGCGTAACGCAACCGCCGGGCCGTCTCTTCCACCGCCAGCTGTTCGCGCCGGGCGACGCCTGGCACATCCGCCCGTTCCACTGTGCAGGGCAGACCCCACTCAGCGGCCAGTGCCGCGACGAAATCGGCGTCGGCGTCGGCGTCGGGACCACGCAGACCGTGGTGCAGATGCGCCACGTGCAACCGCAAGTTCCAAGTGCTGGCCAGGCGGTGCAGCAAATTCAGCAACACCACCGAGTCCGGCCCGCCGGAGACGCCCACCACCACCGTCGCCCCCGGCTCCAGCAGCCGTTGATCGGTCAGGTACGCAACGACCGTTTGAAAAAGGTCGCGTTCCATAGAATCACTGAGTCAGCGAATCAACCAATCAACGATCCCCTGATCACGTCTCACGGCTCACGTCTCACGGCTCACGTCTCACGGCTCACGTCTCACGGATCACGTCTCACGTCTCACGGATCACGTTTCACGGATCACGTTTCACGGATCACGTCTCACGTCGCCCGTCAATACTCCACGGGAACGTTGGTGCCGCAGTACTCGCAGGTAAGCGAGCGCATCCCTTTATACAGCGTGGGCAGTTTACCGCCGCAGCTGGGGCACTTCGTTGGCACCACTTTGGGAGTCGGCTCTTCCACCATCACCGGCGCTACCGGGGCGGCGGAAGCCGCCGTCCCGGCCCCCTCCGCCACGGGCGCGGCGGCCTGGACACTGTCGGCCTCAATCTGACCGGTGCGCGCCATATCAATCAACCGGGACCAGGCTTCGTTAGTTGTTCCCTCCAGGCGCACCGTCACCCGCTCCGGGGCATCCCTGCTATCCAATACCAGGTGCAGGAGCTCTTTGTGGGAAAGGAACGCGCTCTTGTCCTCCGTGTTGACCTCCTGAACCGCGCCGATGGGGGCGTGCCAGAGTAGTTTTTTGACTTCTTGCTTCTCAGTGGCGATGAAGAGTACCTTTTTAGTGGCTACCATCTCGCGTTGTTCAAAGATAACTCGCGCATTGGTCAGAATCAACACCCCCGCAGGACCTTTGTCATCCTGTTGCCACCACTGGGCCCGGCAGGCCGCGATCCCGGCCTCCTGAGGCAGGAGTTTAAATGAAGCGGTGGTCAATGTATCCAGGACAAACTCGGCCTGCGCCACCTGCGCCTTCAGGCTGGACAGCTCTTGCTCCGTACCGCTGAAGAGCCCGGCCACTTCGCTTTCAGCCTGCCGGATGCGCGAGTCCAGCGCGCTCAAACTGGCATCCAGGGAGCTCAGCAGACCCGGATTCCGCGACGTTTGATCTAACAACGGTTGCACCTGTTGCACCGCGGTCTGGAGCACCCCCCGTTGTTGAGTCAACAAAGCCGTGGCCGTTGTTTGCTGTTGCCGCCACTGCAACCGGCAGTTGACAAGCTGGCGTTCCCAGAGCCGCCCAAAACGGTAATCACGCGCGCGCAGACCGGCGATCTGCGCCTCCAGATTGTTGAGGGCGCTGTTGAGCGCCTCCATCTGTCCCTGGACGCCGCCCAAAGCCGCCGCCGTAGCCAGCTGCTGCCAGCGTGAACGGCGCTCGGCCACCTGCGCCTGAATATCTACCGGGGCCGCGGCCCCTCCGCTCACCTGGGACCGGACCTGAGTCGGGGTCGCCACCGGAGTGGGCGCTTTCTTCTCCGCGCTTTTTACCGAGCTGGAGATCGTTCCCTTTTTCTGCTCTGGCATCGCACTGGCTCCTTTCTATGAAATGGTGACTAAATGATGATCGGGCAAGGCTGGCGCAACATTTCGGCGGCAAGGAATTCCTGGCGCTTTTAGCTTTCCACCCTGGGGGCAGACCCGTTCGCCATACTCTGCCGCAAGTAAGCTTCTATAAAATCATCAATTTCACCGTCCAACACCGCCTGGGTGTTCCCCGTTTCGTACTCGGTGCGGTGATCCTTGACCATCTGGTAAGGATGGAGCACATAGGAGCGAATCTGGTTGCCCCAGGCCGCATCCTGATATTCACCCTTCAGATCGGCGACCTGCTGGCGGTGTTTCTCTTCTTCCAGTTGCAACAATCGCGCTTTGAGCACCCGCAGCGCCGTCTCGCGGTTTTGTGTCTGCGAGCGCTCGTTCTGGCAGGTGACGACGATGCCGGTCGGAATGTGCCGGATGCGCACGGCCGTCTCGTTTTTCTGCATGTGCTGGCCGCCCGCCGACGAGGAACGGTAGACTTCCATCTCCAAATCGTCAGGGTTCAGGTCCACTTTGACCTCGTCGCCAATGTCAGGCCAGACCTCCACCCGCGCGAAGGAAGTGTGGCGCCGGTGGGCCGCGTCAAACGGCGAGAGGCGGACCAACCGGTGGATGCCCCGTTCCGCGCGGAGATAGCCGTAAGCATAGGGTCCCATCACCTCCACCATGACGCTTTTGACGCCGGCCTCTTCGCCGGGCATGGAATCCAAGATCTCCGTCTTGAACCCGCGCCGTTCGGCCCAGCGCAGGTACATCCGCAGCAACATGGCCGCCCAGTCCTGCGAATCGGTGCCGCCGGCCCCCGATTGGATCGCAAAGATCGCATGACCCTTATCATACGGGCCGGCCAGCATCCGGTTGAATTCGGCCTGGGTCAGTTCCTGCTCCAGCTGCGCAGCCTCGGCTTCCAGCTCCGGCAGGAGACTCTCATCGTCCAGCGCGGCCAGTTCTTGCGCATCGGCCAGTTGCTGGTGCAGCCGCTGCCAGCCGTGGACCTCCTCTTGCAATTCTGCCAGACGCCGCATGGTCTCCCGTGCCGCGTCGGGATCATTCCACAAACCCGGATCCCCGGCCTGTTGTTCCAGTTCGGCCAGCTCTGCTACTTTGCCAGGGACGTCAAAGAGACCTCCAGAGGGCTTCCAGACGGGAAGCCAGGATGGCCAGACGCTCATTTAAACCGTTCATGCTGTACTTTTACCTCACAATCGTTCAAAATTATTTTTCAGCAGGAGAGCAAGCCCGTCCACGGACCCGCATTCCCCGGACTACACGTTATTTCCCCAACAGGCCGGCCACAAAGGCCTCCCGATCAAAGGGCGCAAAATCTTCTAATTTCTCGCCGGTGCCGACAAAACGGACCGGCAACCCCAGCTGGTGGCCAATGGAGAGCACCATCCCCCCCTTGGCACTGCCGTCCAGCTTGGCTAAAATGATCCCGCTGATTTTGACGGCTTTGAGGAACTGGCGGGCCTGCACCAGGCCGTTCTGACCGGTGGTAGCATCTAACACCAGCAGCGTCTCATGGGGGGCCCAGGCCACCCGTTTGGCGATGACGCGGCTGACCTTCTCCAGCTCGGCCATCAGGTTGTGTTGGGTGTGCAACCGCCCGGCCGTATCCACCACGACGGTGTTAGCGCCCCGGGCTTGAGCGGCCTCCACGGCATCATAGGCCACCGCACCGGGGTCCCCGCCCTCCGGCCCGACGATCACCGGCACACCGGCCCGCTCGCCCCACACGGCCAGCTGGTCCATGGCCGCCGCGCGGAACGTGTCGGCCGCGGCCAGCACGACCCGGCGGCCCTGGCGTTGCAAATAGGCCGCCAGCTTGCCGATACTCGTCGTCTTGCCGGAACCGTTCACGCCGACGATCAGAATGACCGCCAGCGGCCAATCCAGGGCCAGCGGCGGCGAGGGCGGGAGCAACGCCAGCAGTTCCTCCCGCAGAATGCGCTGCAACTCTGCGGTACGGTAAACCCCCTCGTCACGGACGCGCGTCTGCAACCGGGCCAGCAACGCGGTGGTGGTTTCCACCCCCACGTCCCCCTGGAGGAGCAGCGCTTCCAGATCGTCCCAGGTTTCGTTCGTGATGTCACCGGCCCCCAGGATCTGGGCCAGTTGGCCGAAGACCGCGTTACGGGTCTTCCGTAAGCTTTCAAAGATACCTGCCATCTGCTTGTTTCCCTACCGTGAAAGTCTTTGCAGAGAGATTATAACCGACTGGGGGGGCGCGTCAAGGTACACGGTCATGCCGCCCGTATCGGGCGGAACCCCTCGCCCAGCACTTCGTGTGCCTCCGAAACCACCACAAAAGCGTCGGCGTCCTGCTCGGCAATCATCCGCTTGAGGCGCGTGATCTCGGACCGATGGACGATGACGTAAAGCGCCGGACGCGGCAAATCAGTGTACCCGCCGCGCGCCTCCAGCACGGTAACGCCGCGCCCCAAGTCTTGCAGGATCATCTGCCGCACCGCATCGGTTTTCTCGGTGAGGATCATGACCGAGCGCGCGTAGCCCACCCCTTCCTGGACGCCATCAACTACCCGGCTGGAGACAAAATTGACGATTAAAGCATAGAGCACCGGCTCCCAGCCCACGACGGCAACGGCGGTCAGCAAAATCAACCCGTTCACGAACAGGAATATTTGCCCAAAGGAGATGCCACGCCGCCGGTTGAGAATCTGCGCGACAATGTCGGTGCCCCCGGTGGTGCCCTGACCACGCAGCACCAATCCGATCCCTACCCCGTCCAACAAGCCGCCAAAGAGTGTGTAAATCAACGCATCGCCCCGGCCCGGAGCCGGCACGCCGGCCGTGAGATCAATCGCGGCCGTCATGACCACCACGGCGAAAATGGTGCGTACGAAAAAGCGCACCCCACCGCCCCAGCGGATACCGGCCAGGATGAGAGGAACGTTGAGCAGGAGCGTGACCAATCCAATGGGCCACCCCCACAGGTAATAAGCCAGCATTCCCAATCCGGTCACTCCGGTGGAGACGACGCGATTGGGCTCCAGGAACAGGTTGACGTTCAGGGCCACAATCAACGCGCCAAGGGTGATCAATGTGTAGTCACGTATCCCTTGAAAGGTCTTGGAACGCAGCCAGGCTTTGATCCGCCGCATGGTACTCCTCCGAGATCAATGAGTTAGGACTGACGCCGCTTCCCGCTTGCAGGGACGGCTTCAGCCGCGCTTAGCTCCTGAAAGCCGCTTGAAGGCTGAATGCCGGGCTGAACAGCCATTCAAAACGCTATAAACCAAACTGCCGACCGCCAGCCTTTCAGGCAGCGGTCGGCCGTCATCCACCAGGGACGTCACCGGCGCCGCAAAAAGGCCGCCGCGCCCAGCAACAGCACCAGGCCCTGTAACCCCAACAGCACCAGCAGCGGCCAATCTACTTGCCGTGCTGCGACCGGTTGTGCGGTCGGCAACGGCGTCCAGGTGGGAGGGGGGCCCGCGGTGGGCGAGGGCGCAGGCGATGGTGTGGGCGAAGGTTGAAATGTGGGAGTCGGGGGCACAACGGTCGGGGTCGGCACTGAAGGGGATGGGGATGCCGGGGGGAGCGTGGGCGTAGAAGTGGGAGTCGGCGTGGTCGTTGCTGTGACCGGCGCGCCCGGCCCGGCGGGCGTAGGTCCTGTGGCTCCGGCTTCGGTCAGCCGGATGGTATCCTGAGAGACGGCGGTGCGCTGCGCCCCGTCACGGAATTCCACGTAAACGGCGTACTCGCCGGGTTTAGTATCCGCCAGCGTCCAGGGCAGCAGGGGTTCCCACGGCTGCCAGGGGGCATTGCCAAAATCAGGCGTGTTGCTCAACCGCACTTCAATCGCCTTGCCCATCCAGGTCCCCTCACCCAGCGGCACGGCCTCCTCGTTGGTCAGCCGCACGGCGACCTGCGGCGAATCGGCGGTCGCGGCCCCGTAGTCAATAAAAACGGGTAGCACGGCCGGCCGGGCGCCAAAGTCCACGGCCATGTAATGCACGCCCTGAGTATCGGTCGCATAACCGATCCCGATCTCCCGGTAGCGGGAATCCACAAACGGCGCCCATTGTTTGGCATCACTACGGAACCAGGTCAGGGCGCTCTGGGCCGAGCCGCTACCCGACCAGAGCATTTCCATGACCATGAGCCCCTCGTTCCAGGCGCGATAGCCCGTCTCACGGATGCGCTGGCGATAATTGGAGCCGTCAGACCCGGTCGAGTCGATCCGACCACGGGCTGCCATATCGTTGGCGTGCCGTTGTGCCGCCTGATCCAGCAACGTGGACCGGTTCAACGGGGCCAGGTCTTGACTCAGGCGGGCCTCATTGACCAGAGCGTAGAAATCCGCGGTGGGATCACTCTGAAGTTGGGCCGGCCGGGGCCAGCCGCCCCACACCCCTACCAGCGCCAGCACAATAAGCATCCACCACCGCCGGCTTCTTGATCGCCGGCGGCTGACAGCTGCTCGCTGAGGGCCGCTCGCTAACGGCTGCTCGCTAACGGCTGATTGACGGCTCATGCTTCCTGACTCCACAAGGCCCGCCAGGCAGTGACCAGCGCCGGGGTCGCCCCCAGGACCGGATCGGCAACCCAGGGCGTCCATGGCGTACCGGAGAAGGTGGCGCAACAACCGCCCGCCTCGCGCACGATCAGCCCGGCGGCGGCGTGATCCCACGGCTTCAAGGTCAATCCGACGTAGAGATCCAGCCAGCCGGCCGCGACGTAGACCGACGCGAGCGCAGCGGTGCCGGCGGCCCGCAGCGTCCGCCCGTGGCGGAGGAAGATTCCGGCCAGCTGCCACATCCGCTGCCGGAGCGTGTCATCGCGTGGCCAATCCACCCCGACCAGCGCCTCCGCGGGGTCGGTGACCGCCGAGGAGTGGATCGGTTGCCCATTCAGCGTCGCACCGCCGCCCTGCCGCGCGGCAAAAGTGTGTCCGTGCAGCGGATCGCAGATCACACCCACCACCACCTCTCCGGCCTCCACGGCCGCGATAGAGAGGCAAAAGTTAGGATGGTGGCGGGAGAAATTGGTCGTCCCATCCAGCGGATCTACCAGCCAGCGGACCGGTGCATCACCCTCCTCGGCCCCGGCTTCTTCTGAGGTAATGGCGTGATCCGGGAAAGCGTGACGCAACCGGGCCAGGACCAGCTGCTCGGCAGCCACGTCCGCCTCAGTCACGAGATCACGATAGCCCTTCCAGCGTACCGCGTATGTGCCTTGCCAGTAGGTACGCAACAGTTCACCGGCCTCGCCTGCCACTGCCAGGGCGGTCGTCAACCAGGTTTCATGGGCGCTCATGGAGCCAGCTCCCCATTGCACACGGCCTGCAGCCACTGCTGGAGCTCGGGCAAGGCGCTTGTTTTCTCCAACTCCAGCAGGGTTCGGACGAGCGCCGCCCGGCAATGAGCCGCGTAGGCGTGATGTGGCCAGGCGACCCAATGCCCACGGGTGGCCGATTCCAGGGTGAGCTGCAACAGCGCCTCCGTGGTCGTAGAGATACTCTGCCGTTGCAGCCCCTCTATCACCGAACGGCGCACCGGCAAGTAGTTGGTTGCGCGGTACCAATCCAGCTGCGCGTCTGGAGAAAGGAACCAGATCAACGCCTGCATTGCTGCCTCGCGCCGGGGCCCCTCCGGTGCAATGGACATCACCCCGGGACCGTACCAGAGGAGCGGGCCAGGACCCTCCCGCCCGGGAAGCGCGCCAGCCCGCAGCACAAAGTTGCGTCCGGCCGCCACCGCCCGTTCCATGTCGGGCAACAGCAGACTGGATTCCACCACCAGCGGCAGCAAACTGCCCCCCAATTGAGTCACGCCAGCGGTGGAGTCCTCATAGAGCTGGCCGCAGCCCATGCTGAACAGGGTGTGCAGCGCGGTCAATGTCTGAGTGCTGGCGTCGTCCATCAGCTGGTAGTTGCCGGCGGCATCCACCAGTGAGGCCCCGCCAGCCGCCTCAAAGGCCAGCAGTGTGCCGGCCTGTAACGGGAGCGCCAGGCCACGTTGACCGCCACTCTGGCTGCCTGCGGCACAGGCCGCCTGGTTCAATGCCGCCCAGGTCGGTGGCAGCGCTTCATACCCCAGGTCTCCTAACCAATCAGCGTTGGTGTACAAGAGATAAGTGGCCAACCCCAGCGGGAAAGCGGCCAACTGGCCGTCCACCGTATAGAGCGCCTCCGCCATCGGCAGCAGGTCATTGCGGACTGGACCGGCCGCGGCCGGCAGCGACTCCAGCGGCGCAGTCAGGCCCGCCTGTATGTAATCCGGCACCTCCTCGGGCCAGACGACGATCAGGTCCGGACGCTGCTCCGGGGGAGCTCCGGCCAGCTTGTCGGCAATGCCGCGCTGATATTCGGCAATCAGCTGGATTCCCCAGGGGTTCTCCGCGGTGAAGCGGTCACTGAGGTTCTGAATAGCCACTCCTTCAGCGCCGGTAAACGAATGCCAGAGCACCAGAATCGGCGCTCCCGCCTCCAGCGACTGGGATTGCGGCATACATCCTCCCAGGAAAACCAACAGCACTACCCCACAGGCTACAGGATAAGCTTTACGGGCTAAAGACCCCATCCAATGTGAACCACGCAACGTGCGATCCCCCCTGTCATCTCCTCGGCTCGCCGGTATTCCGGCCTTTCAAGAGTGCCCGGCGCAGCAGCACGACTTCCTCCACCCCCACACGACCGATCAACCAGAGATAAAGCAGCGCCCCAACCCCGCCCGGCACGATGACCTCCAGCAAAAAACCGGGCATTCCACCCGGCGCGCCACTTTGCAAGAGCAGCCGCAGGCCGGCCATCGGCAACGTCATCACCGTGGCCGCCAGCAATGCCAGCCAGGTTGTCCGGCCGACGCGGTAAGGGCGCAGGCTACCAACCTGCCGGTGGAACAGCGCCAGCATCAGCAAGGCATGAGCCATCAGTTTCAGCGAATTGGCCAGGATCAGCTCCCACAGACGGGGCGTGTGCAACCAGGTAGGTGCCAGCGCCAGGAGTGCGTATAGCACAGTCGTCGCTACCCCGACCAGTGCCGGGGTCCAGGTGTTTTTGCGCGCATAAAATGCAAAGATCAAGGGTTGATCCAAAGCGGCAAAGACCAGCCCCAGCAGGTTGAAACGCAGCGCCTCGGCCGTGGCGGCCGTATCCTGCGCGGTGAAACTGCCGTGCTGAAACAGCAGGGCGACCACCGGCTCGGCCAGCACCAACAGCGCGAAGGCCGCCGGCACCACCAAAATCAATACCAGGCGCAGCCCCTGGGCCAACGTAGCACGGAACGGCTCCTCGGCGGCGTCGGCGGCGTATCGCGACAACGTCGGCAGGATGGCGATGGAGACCGCCGTCACTACCATGCCGAGCGGGAATTGGATGAGTGTTGCAGCATATTTCATCCAGGCGATGCCGCTGGGACCGGTCAACGAGGCAATGTAAAAGCTGAGCGTGACGGTCAGCTGGTCCACCACCAATCCCAGCCCGATGGGCAGGTAAAGCCGCCCCAAAGTCGCCAGGGCCGGGTGCGAGTGAAGCCGAAAGCGGAGATGTCCATCGCGCAAGGCCGGCCACTGAAAAGCAACCTGGGCCGCGCTGCCGGCCAGCAGTCCCAACGCCAGGCTGCGCACGCCCAACGCCGTCCCGCCCAGCAGCACGACCAGCAGCACCATCGTCGCGTTGTAAATCGCCGCCGTGAAAGCCGGGCGCTCAAACCGTTGCAAGGCGTAGAGAACACCGGAGAAAAGACCGGCCACGTTGAGAAACAAAATCGCCGGTGCGGTGATCCGCAACAGCGCCGTGGCCAGTTTCAGGTATTCTGGCGGCAGTCCCCCCCCCAACAGCTGTACGATCCAGGGCGCACCGATCTCAATGATCAGGATGAAGCCCCCCAGCAGCAATGTCAGGAAGGTGAACAGCAGGGCGACCAGCTGCCAGAGCTCCTGCCGGCGGCCGGGGCGGGCGTAGTCTGAAAAGACTGGAACCAGCGCAGAATTGATCATCCCCCCGGCCAGGAGATCGTAGAGCATCGTCGGCACCTGCGAGGCGATGTCAAACGCACTGACGATCCCGCCCGCGCCGAAGAAGTAGGATTTGACCATCTCGCGGACCAGTCCCAATGCCCGGCTGGCCACACTCCCAAACGAGATGAGCGCCGCCGCCCGCGTGACCCGCTCGGATTCACCGGCCTGCACTGTTTCTATTTCCATCCAAAACCAGTTCTATTAAGGTTGACGCTCATTCCCGTTGGTAGAGGCGGTCACAGCCGCTCTTAGCCCTTAAGAGACGCCCAAAGTAAAGCACCATTCTACCTTTTTTTAGTCTCCTGGCAAGAACAGCAGGGCTTACGCCTCCCGGCCTGGATAGCACGCCGGAGTCGCGCAGGATGGCCTCGCCCGCCATCAGGCGCACCCATGGGGTTTGCGCAAGCCCTGTCCAGAAACGTGACCGGCACTGAGCAAGTGCCGGTCACGCTTGAAAAGCCTGAACCATGCTACCGTCAAATAATTCCGGCTGCCTCAGCCACGGCGTTTTCCTGCTCGGCTATCCGGAGGCCCTCCTCCTCGTTCACCTGGCTGAGCAAAATGATCCCGCCGATGAAGAAAATAATCAGCGCTACAATGCTTAAGCGGCTGGAGCCCATCAGCTGACCCACCACGGCAAACAGCGCCGGCCCGGCGATTCCCGCGAATTTGCTGGAGATGTCGTAGAAGCCGAAGAACTCCGCACTGCGAGCCTTAGGGGCCATCAACCCAAAGAGACTGCGGCTGAGCGCCTGCGTCCCGCCCTGCACCATCCCCACGGCAAAGGCCAGGGCCCAGAAATGCCAGGCTTTGGTCATGAAATAACCGGCGATGGTGATCAGCGCGTACCAGCCCAGCCCCACCATGATGGAGCGTTTGGTCCCCAGCACTTTGCTGAACTTGCCAAAAGCCAGCGAGAACGGAATGCCGACAAATTGCGTGAGCAGCAACGCCCCGATCAGGTCAATCATCCCGATGCCGATTTCGGAGCCATAAATGGTCGCCATTTTGATAATCGTGCCGATACCATCGTTGTACAGCCAGAAAGCCACCAAAAACAGGAAAAGCTGGCGGTATTTGCGGATCTCGCGGAAGGTTTGCCCGACCCGCTGCAGGCCGGCCGTGATCGGGTTGACCCCCTCGCCGATGCCGGTCGTGTTGGCGCGCGGCTCCGGGACCCGGCGCAGCAGCGGGATCGTGAAGAGCGCCCACCACAGGCCCACCGAGAGGAAAGAGAGCCGCGGGCCCCAGGTGCTCCCTTTGAAAAGTACCTGGATCATCACGATGTTGACCGCCAGCAAGATGCCACCGCCCAGGTAGCCCAGTGCGTACCCTTTGGAGGAAACGTAATCAATGTCGTCGGGTTTGGCCACGTGGGGCAGCAGCGAGTCGTAGAAAATATAGGAAGCGCCCAATCCAATGGAACCGCAGAAAAAGAGGACCAGAGCCAGCCAAACTGTGCCGGTGGTGATAAAGACCATCAGCGACGTGGCCAGGATGCCGCCGGCGGCAAAAAGCGCTAACAGCCGCTTCTTGCTCCCTGTGTAATCGGCGATACTGCCCAGGATGGGGGCCAGCAACGCAGCGATCAACAATGACAGCGCGTTGGTGTACCCCCAGTAGACGGTCGGCTGATTGCCAGGCAGGTTCGCCGCCACCACCTGCTCAAAGAAAACGGGCAGCACCGCCGCCTCCACTGTGGTGGAAAAAGCGGAACTGCCCCAGTCGTACATGCACCAGGCATTGACGACCCGCGTGTATTCCTTCTGCGCCAACTCAACCGCTTGTTTGGGGTTCATTAAAAATTACTCCTTATGAAAATAATGTAAAAAGTTCGCGGTAAGACACTTTAGCGCCGTCTTGGACGCGCTGGAGCGCGTCACTACAAACAACATCACCTTTATCCTTCTGCCTTCAGAACAGCGAGAGTTGCTCTGCTTCCGGGGGAGGCGTGTATTCGTGTGCCTGCATCTGGCCTTCCAGCAGCTCTCGCAGCTTGCCGAAGTCCTCTTCCACGGCAGGCCGCAGGCTGGGTTGATGCAAGGCCGCGGCCGGATGATACATGGGGAAATAGATCAAATCGCCCACCTTGCGCGGTTGGCCGTGTACCGCGGAGATTTTCTCCGTGGGGAAAGCCCGGGCCATGGAGTAACGCCCCAGGGTCACAACAATTTGGGGATGGATCAGTTCAATCTGGCGATCCAGGTAGGAACGACAGGCCTCAATCTCCTCCGGCAGTGGATCGCGGTTGCCGGGCGGCCGGCACTTGACGACATTGGTGATGTAGACCCGTTGGCGGGCGATGCCGGCCTGTTCCAGTAGCTCGCTCAACAGCTTGCCGGCCTGTCCCACGAACGGGATCCCCTGCTGATCTTCGTGGAAGCCAGGGCCTTCACCGATAAACATGATCTCGGCGTCCACCGGTCCATCGCCGGGGACCGCGTTGGTCCGCCCGCTGTGCAGCTGACAACGGGTACAGCGCCGTACGGCCTGATAGATCGCTTCCAGCTCCTGTTTCCTGTCCAGATTCATACCTCCCTCCTTCGTAAAAGCTGTAGATAAACGTTACCCTCAGCCGTCAATGCCGAGCAGCCGGCGTTCCAACGCTTGCCGGAACTGCTGTAACCGTTCCCGATACACACCATCCAGAGGTCCCACCCGCATCAGATAAGCATCTTCGCCGTCCTGGTAGTACCCCTGCAAACGCGACGTCACTACAAACCCGTATTTAAAATAGAGATTCTGTGCCCGCTGGTTGGAAACACGGACCTCTAACGTGACGGCTTTGACCCGCTCCTGCAAGGAGCGCTCCAACACCATGAGCAATAGCAGCTCGCCCAGCCCGCGCCCGCGCCAGGCAGGCGCGACAGCGATCACGCTGATGTGTCCCTGTCCGCCCTCAAAGCGAATGCCGACAAAGCCCAACAGTGACGGGCGGACCGATTCCGCTTGCCAGGGCCAGCGCCAGCGGGGGCGCTCCGCCGGTGGCACGGCAACCGGCTCCAGCACAAAATAATACGCCGTCGGGTTAAAATAGAGTTCGTAGGTATAAGCGGATTCCGGCCAGGGATCGCTGAACGATTCCCGGTCCAATGCCATCACCGCCGGGAGATCTTTGCCCTCCATCGGGCGGAGACGGTAGGGAAACGGTGGTGTGCTCATCGCGCGTAGCGTGGGACCACGAGGTTAGGGAGGCCCTGTTCTCCGGCCCGCAGCCGTTGCCAGCCCAGCTCGGCCAGGAACCCGGCACGGCGCAGGTGCCAGGCCGGTGCCGGTAGTACGACCCGATCCCCAGCCGCTTGCAAGACTGCGCGCGCGGAAGCGTCTAACTCACCGACGACCAGCGCCGGTTCGCCAATTTGCTGGACTAACCCCTGCCAGGTATCAATGGCCACCTCCGTCTCGGCCTGCCAACCGGTCGCGCCGTGACGATAGCGCGCATAGCCGATCCGGTTGCGGCCGGCGACGAAGACGGCATAGAGAGGACGCTCGTCCGGCGGCTGGGCCAGCGCCAGAATATCCAGCGTGGGGACACCGACCAGCGGCACGGATAACGCCGCCGCCAGCCCTTGCGCCGCCGCCACCCCGATCCGCACCCCGGTGTAGGAGCCCGGCCCGATGCAGACCGCGATGGCGCTCAGCTGTTTGGGCGCCACCCCTACCTCATTCAAGAGCCGCGTCATGTGAGGCAAAAGGGTGACGGTATGCATGTTTGCCGCTTCCCAGGTGCATTCGCTGCGCAGCGCCATGCCGTCGTGCAGAGCGACGCTGGCGTGAGCGGTGGCAGTGTCTATCGCGAGCAGCATCAGACCCCCAACAGTTCCTGGCGAAAGTGATTCAACAACGTCTTGTAGCGATCCCCCCGGGCACGAAAGGTGAGCGAGCGCCGGTATTCGTCCAGCCAGCGCAGGCCGATGCACAGCCGTTCTTCCGGCAGCAGCGCGGTGGCCCGGTCAGGCCACTCCAGCACACAGACCGCCTCTGGCGCTCCCAACAGCTCGTCCAGCCCCAACCCGGCCACTTCCACGCCTGGGATCAAACGGTAAAGGTCAATGTGGTAAAACAGCAGGTCATCGTGCAATCGTTCATAACGGCGGATCAACACGAATGTCGGGCTGATCAGCGTCTCGGTCACGCCCCAGCCCTGGCCAATGCCCTGAGCCAGCACAGTCTTGCCGGAACCCAGCTCGCCTTCCAGCGCAACCACATCGCCCCCTTTGAGCAATGTGCCCAGGCGCGCGCCGATGCGGCGGGTCTGATCCGGGTTACGGCTGATAAATTCCAGCGTGTCGGCGTCCAGGATGGGCATGGCTTGGCTTTCAGTTCAGTGTCAAGGCGATTATACTACCACATCACGGGCAGGACAAAAGATGGGAAAGGGGAAACGGGCAAAGGTGAAACCACTCTTTTCTTTGCCCTGCCTGCCGTCTGCCGTTTACTGTCTACCCTCATCACACCAGCTCCAACAACCGCTGGGTAGCATGTTTCGCGCCCGGCTCGCTTTCACCGACCGGGCCGACGCACGAAGGGCAGCCCTCCACACACTCACAGGCGCGGATGCGCTCTAAGGCCGCCGCCGCCAGCTGCGGCCAGAGCTCCACCAGGCGGGGTGTCAGGCCGACCCCGCCGGGAATGGCGTCGTAGAGGACCACCGCCGGTTGGCCGGTAACAACATCGCGCGCTTCCACGGCCGTGCCCAGATCGGCCGGATCGCACATCAGGAAAACCGGCGCGAGGTTGCGCAGCAGGTAGGCCAGCCCCCCCAGCGCCGTCCGCGCGCCACGCGCCCGCTCCACCTGGTGGTGACACTCCGGGCAGAGCGTGAGGAGATTCTCCGGCGCGTGGGCCAGCTGGAGCGCAACGGCACGCGGATACTGGGCCAGGAAAGTCCGCAGCGGGGTCAGATGGTGGACCTCCAGGGGGTGCCCCGGCTGCGGCGCTGCCCCGCAGCGCCGGCAACGCCCGCCATCGCGCGCCACTGTCTGCTCACGGATGGCCGGCCACTCCGGGCCGTAATCCAGCGGCGCGACAGCGATCCCCTCATCGGCCAGCGCCGTCACCAACGGCTCCCCTAACGTCAGCCGGAACGCTTCCGTCTCAAAAGATTGTTCCGGCAGCGTGATCTCGCCCCAGCCCAGGGTTTCGTGCGTCTCCAGCGCCACCCGCCGGTAGGCGGTGGGCCGAATGTGGACGCGCACCTCCTCATCTGTCAGCTGGAGCGCAGCCGGCTCCTGTATCTCCACCGTCCGGCGGACCGCCAGCGGCTCAATCTGGGTTGTGGCAGCGGCGACGGTGTAGTAATCCACCGGCTCCGCCCGGACGTGGGCGATCCCCTGCTCCCAATCCAAGCGCTCCACCAGGTAGGGCGCGCCCTCGTGGAAATAGACCGCCCCTTCGTGCACCAGCAACGGCGCGCTCGCCCGGTCTACCGTCGCCACCACCCGCCCGCTGCCGGTCTCCTGGCGGTCGGCGGTCGGTGATCGGCGGTCCCCGGCCGCCGAAACGTCACTGACCTGAACTACCACCGTATCCGCCGATGCCGACCGCAATGAGATGGCCTGCGCCGGATAAGCATCGCCCACCCAGGTGAAGTGACCGTTACTGCGGTGGAGCAGACCCTCTTCGCTCAGCGCCTCCAGCAACGCGGTCACGTTGGGGACACGGCCGAAGGCCTCGCGGGCCTCAAACGGCAACTCAAAGGCGGCGCAAACCAGATGGGCCGCCAGCAGGTTGAGCGTGTCGGGATTGATGCGCGCTTCTTCCGGCGAACGGCCGAAGAAATACTCCGGGTGAGCTACTAAGTATTGATCCAGCGGCGCGGGCGTGGCGACGAAGACCGCCAGGGAGCTACCCGCCCGCCGTCCGGCCCGCCCCATCTGCTGGCGCGTCGCCGCAATGGAGCCGGGATACCCCACTAAGATCGCCGCTTCCAGGTCACCGATGTCGATCCCCAGCTCCAGCGCGTTGGTGGCGACGACCGCCCGGACGCGCCCGGTGCGCAAACCGCGCTCAATCTCGCGCCGTTCGGCGGGGAGATAGCCCCCCCGGTAGCCGCGCACCATCTCAGGATCCAGCCCGGCGCGGGCAGCGCGGGTCCGCAGGTCGCGCAGCAGCAGCTCCACACCCAGGCGTGACCGGGCGAAAACGATCGTCTGCACGTCGGCCCGCAGCAGGCGCGCCGTGAGCGCCATCGCTTCGTCGTGCGCCGAGGCGCGCAGCCCCAACGCCGCGTTCAAAAGCGGCGGGTTGTAGAAAAGCACGTGGCGCTCGCCATAAGGTGCGCCATCCTCCTCCACCAGCGTCACGGGATCTCCCCACAGCAGCTCGCCAAGCTCGCGCGGATTGGCAATCGTGGCCGAAGTCGCCAGCAGACGCGGCTCCGCGCCGTAGAAGCGGGCTACCCGGCGCAGCCGCCGCAGGACGTTGGCGATGTGGCTACCGAAGATCCCCCGGCAAACGTGCAGTTCATCCACCACCACGTAACGCAGCCCGGAAAGGAAGCGGACCCATTGTGTGTGATGCGGCAGAATCCCCAGATGCAGCATGTCCGGGTTGGTGACGAGCAGGCGCGCCTCCTTGCGGATCGCCGCCCGGCGGCTGGTGGGCGTGTCGCCGTCGTAGGGGCGCAGCGCCAGCGGCGCGTTGAGCGCGCCAATCCACCGCTCCAGAGCCGCCATCTGGTCGTGCGCCAGCGCCTTGGTCGGGTAGAGCAGCAACGCCGTCGCGGTCGGATCATCCAGCAAAGCCTGGAGTATGGGCAGCACGAAACCTAACGTCTTGCCGGAGGCAGTGCCGGTGGCGAGCACGACATTTTCGCCGCGCAGGGCTGCCACGGCTGCCTCCGTTTGATGGATGTAGGGTCGGGTGATGCCCAGCGCACTGCCGGCCGCACTTAACCGCGCGTCCAGCGCTGCGGGCCAGGCCGCCGTCCGCGCCGGAGCGGTGGGCAACGTGCGCCATGCCGTCACATTGCGGATAAAACGCGGGTCATCGCGCAATTCGGTCAACAGAGTAGCCAGGGTCATGGTTATTTTGAGTTTTTGGAACAAAGAACTACTGCTTCGTGGCTAAGTATACACCCAGATAAAAGTTATGCTCACTGCGGAGCAACTGCGCGGGAAGAAAAAAGGTAAGCGGGTGATTTTGGGGTGCGCTGCGCGCGGGCCGGCCGCTAAGCACCCGCCGTTTTTTTAACGCGATCGTCCTTCTCCAATCGGGCCTTGACATTTAGCCATTAAATCGTATAATTACGATATAGAGTGGAATGATGATGATCAAGCAACTTTCGCCCGATGAACAACGGCTGGCGCAGATGCTCAAGGCGCTGGGTAACCCGGTGCGCTTCCAAATCATGCAAACGCTGGCGGAGCGCCAGAGTTGTATGACTTACGAGCTCGTCCAGACCACGCCACTGGCCCAATCCACTGTCAGCCAGCATCTCAAAGTGCTCCGTGAGGCCGGGTTGATCCACGGCGAGGTTGAAGGTCCAGCCACCTGCTATTGTATTGATCCGGCCGGCGTGCGCTGGCTCAAGCAGCAGATTGAGAGCTGGCTGCCCGGCTGCTGCGAGGACGATGATACGGAAACAGAACTTCCGGCGGTCTGCGCCTGCGCCCTAACGTAGGGCGCTCTTTTTTTACCGATTTAAATCGTATTTTTACGATAAATATTTACAGGAGGGATCCGATGAGCATGACGACGGTAGCGACGGCTTATTTTGAACGGACGGCGGAACAATGGGACACCCTACGCGCCGGTTATTTCACAGAGGCGGTGCGCGCCACCGCCATCGCTAAGGCCTACCTGCGCCCGGAAATGACGGTGGCCGATGTCGGTGCAGGGACCGGTTTCATGGCGGCAGGGCTGGCCCCGCTGGTACATGAGGTCCATGTATTGGACGGCTCGGCGGCCATGCTGGCAGTCGCGCGGCGCAATTTGGCAGCCTTCGGCAACGTGATTTTCCACGAGGCTGACGGTCAGGCGCTCCCGTTGCCCGACGGCAGCCTGGATGCGGTCTTTGCCAACATGTACCTGCACCATTGCTCCGACCCGGCGGCGGCAATCCGTGAGATGACACGGTTGCTCAAGCCCGGCGGGCGGCTTGTCATTACCGATTTAGACGCGCACCCTTACACCTGGCTGAGAGACGAGATGGCCGACGTCTGGCAAGGTTTTGAACGGCCCCAGGTCGCCGATTGGTTCCGGGCGGCGGGCCTGGTCAATGTATTGGTGGATTGCACCGGGCAATCCTGCTGTGCCACCGCGCAGCTCTCCACGGTGACCGACGAGGCCGGACGCACGGCCCAGATCGGCGTTTTCGTCGCGGTGGGAACCCGGCGCGTGACCGGGGCGCGCGAAGCGGTCGCCGCCGGGTACGGGGCGCTGGCGACGGCTGGTTGTAGCTGTTCCACCGCCTGCTGCGACAACAACGCAGCCACTGTAGCTCAGCAGATCGGCTATGCGTGGGAGCAGCTGCAGGCTGTGCCGGCCGGGGCAGCGGATTTCTCCCTGGGGTGTGGGAACCCGACGGCACTGGCGGCGTTACAGCCCGGCGAAACGGTCCTGGATATCGGCAGCGGCGGCGGGCTGGATGTTTTCATTGCCGCGCGGCAGGTCGGCGCACAGGGGCACGTCATCGGGGTAGACATGACTCCGGCCATGGTGGAACGGGCGACGCGCGCAGCGCAAACGGCCCAGCTGACCAACGTGGAGTTCCGGTTAGGCCAGGCCGAGGCCCTGCCGGTGGCGGATGGCGTGATCAATGTGATCCTCTCCAACTGTGTCATCAACCTCTGCGAGGACAAGGGGCGGGCGTTTGCCGAAGCGCATCGGGTCTTACAGGCCGGGGGGCGGCTGGTGGTAAGCGATGTAGTGACAGGCGGCGCGCTCCCTGCTGCGCTGCGTGCCGATCTGACCGGCTGGCCCGACTGCATCCACGGCGCGTTGCCGGAGCAAGAGTACCTGGATTTGATTGCCCAGGCTGGCTTCACGAACATCACGACGGCGCGCGGCATAGCGGGCGGCACAGTCAGCGACGTGCCGGTCTACAGCCTGTACGTCACCGCCTACAAAAACGCCGGAGAGTGCTGCCCCCCATCTGCCCCGACCGCCGGAGGCTGCTGTTCAGCCCCATGACCGGCCACTTTACCGACGTTCCCCTCCCCTCCGCGACAGAAGCCCCGGCGCAGGCAGTGGCCTGCGCTGGGGAATCCTGTCCGCCAGGGCCGCTGACCGGCGTTGGAATAGGCGACGCTAAATTAACCCTACAGAAACAACATAGCGACCGTGGCAATGGCCTGGGGCAGACCGTGCAACAGGGCCCCGGGCAAAATGCTCCCGCTGCGCTCGCGCACAAAGCCAAAGACCAGACCGCTGAAGACCGTCCAGGCCCCCCAGGCCCAGGTGACTTCTGTGGCGCTGCCGAGGAGCCAACGCAGGATGCCCACGTGGGTCAGCCCAAACAACAGGGCTGTAATCAGCGTGCCCCAGCCGAACGCCACCCCGTAAAAGCGGTAGGGTTTGCCAAACGCGGCATTCAGCCGGGACTGCATATAGCCCCGATAGAGAACTTCCTCGCCAAAGCCCACAAAGAGAGCGTAGGTCAGGAAGAGAACTGCCGCTTTGCCGATTATGGCCCCATCCGCCATGTGGCCGCTGAACAACAACAGGCCCGCCCCCCACAATCCGTTGGCCGCGGCCAGGGGCTTCCGGCGCAGCGCCCAGACCAGAGTGAACAACAAACCCAGCTGGACGGTGGCCAGAAGCAAGGCTCCGCCCCAACTTTTGTGATCCACTCCCATGGCAAAGGGCATATTGGCTAAAACGACCGGGATAAAGCAGGTGGCTGCGATGTCTAACTGATAGCGCAGGGGCTTGAACGTGAGGCCATAAGCGGCCAGCGGCTGCCGCCGCAACC
>Ga0067045_1028244_pt1 | contig 38387 bp, 26 predicted proteins | sample TerdegcTABiofilm_FD_59184 | JGI IMG/M metagenome (GOLD analysis project Ga0067045, IMG submission 59184) | Combined Assembly of (Gp0054472, Gp0054536) Wastewater bioreactor microbial communities from Singapore -Terephthalate degrading... | reverse complement strand
GCAGGATTTCCTTAGGCATGGGTCCGGTGTCCAATGGGTTTCATGAGAACGGCCCCTGGTGACATAAGCCCTCAGGGGCCTGACGCGCCATGGGCGCACCGGAACCTGGATATCCCTTGTCAGGTTGCGTCCCCGCAGAGCCTGACTCCGTTTCTCCAGGCGGCTCCGGTATATCCGCGCTGACAAACCGTCATTGGACACCGGACTTATGCCTTGAAAATCCCGGGCCGAAGGCCCGCGCACCCTTCAGTCGGATGAACCGTAATGACTCCCCTCTCCCGTTGGGCGGCCTACTCCCGCCCCTCCAGCACCGAGGCGAGTTTACCGAGGGCCTCGGTTTCGATCTGGCGGACCCGTTCGCGGGTCAGGCCCAGGCTTTCGCCGATCTCCTTCAGGGTGCGGGGCTCATTGTCGTCCAGGCCGAACCGCATCCGGAGCACCGTCGCCTCGCGCTGGTCCATGATGTCGAGGCGTTGGAGAACGTGGGTGAGGTTGTCGCTTTCGAGCAGTTCGTCCTCCGGGCTCCGCATCCGCTCGTCCATGATCATCTCGCCGAGCGACCAGCCGGCGTCGCCCTGGTCGGTCTGCGGCGTCAGGTTGTAGATCTTGATTGCCTTCTTGATGATCGGGAGCTTCTTGCGCGGCAGCCCGAGGACGCGGGCAATTTCCTCCGGCGTGGGCGTCCGGCCCAACTCTTCGGTGAGCCGGGAGCTGGCGCGACGCCACTTCGACAGCAGTTCCACCATATAGGCCGGGATGCGGATCGTCTTGGCCGAGTTGATCAACGCCCGCTTGATCGACTGCTTGATCCAGTAGCTTGCATACGTCGAGAACCGCGTGCCCATGGCAGGGTCGAAACCCTCCACGGCCCGGAGCAGTCCGAGGTTGCCTTCCTCGATCAGATCCTGGAGCGTGAGTCCTTTGCCGGTGTAGCCCCTGGCGATGTTCACCACCAGGCGGAGATTGGCGCGGACCATGCGGTCGCGGGCATGGGGATCGCCCTGCCCGATCGCCACGGCAAGGTCCTGCTCGTCGCCGGATGAGAGCAGCGGCGTCTCATTGATCTCCCGGAGGTAGGTCTCCAGGGGAGACTGCGGCGTCGAGGCGTTTGGTCGGCGTCGAGACTTGTTCATGGGTGCGAGTGCCTGGTGCTATCGGCGTAAGCCCAGACAAGCTATCGACGCCCCGGCCGCGTTTCTCCAGCGAACGCCCCCGGTGACAAGGTGGCGCGTTTGTGCGTGCGGCGCCAAACGTGCCGACGGCGATGGCCCCCAGGGAAAAACCCTAGACCCTCTGGGGCGAGGTGGATCGGGAGATCACGCAGGGAACGATTGGCACGAAGCCGCCGTGGATCGCAAAGCTGCGGAGTCTAGGGACGCCACGACTTGCGCCGCCTGCGCGGGGTCAGGTCGTTCCGAAGAGAACGACGATATGGCCCGATCCACTTGCCCGCGGGCTGCGCGGACGCCAGCCATGCAGCGCACCGCCGGACCGGAGCATGCGCCCCGCGGCGTCACGCTCCGGTCCCTTGAGCACACGGCCGGGGGGCGCTACTTCGCCGACTCCGGATCTTCGTCGGACGGTTGCGACGGGCGGAGGGGTTGGATCAGCGGACCGCTGCTCCGCCCCACGCCACCTTTGAGTTCCGAGGCCGGGATGCCTGGCGAGGGCGTCTTCGCCGGGGACGGCGCCGGGGTCTCCCCACCGGCCCCCCCCTCTTCACCCCATTCGACGCGTTTGCGCGACAGGCCGATCTTGCGCTCGTCGGAATCGACCCGGAGGATCTTCACCTCGATCTGCTCGCCCACCTTGACGATCTCCTCCGGATTCTCGACCTTGTGGTCAGCCAGCTCGGAGATGTGCAACAGCCCTTCCAGGCCGTTTTCCAGGCCCACGAACACGCCGAAATTGGTGATCTTCGTCACCGTGCCGGTGACGATCTGGCCGGACTCGTACTTGCCGGGGATGTCGCGGGTCCAGGGGTCCTCGCTCATCTGCTTCAGGCCCAGGGCGATCCGCCGCCGCGTCTGATCGACCGAGATCACCCGGCACTCGATCTGCTGGCCTTTCTCGACCATCTCGTTCGGATGGCTGATCTTCCGGGTCCACGACATGTCGCTGACGTGCAGCAGGCCGTCGATCCCCTCCTCGATCTCGATGAACGCCCCGTAGTTGGTCAGGTTGCGGACCGTTCCGTGGACGATCGTGCCCGGCGGATACCGGTCGGCCACGCGGTCCCACGGGTTCTCCTGGGTCTGCTTCATGCCCAGGGAGATTTCCTGCTTGTCCTTGTTGATCGCCAGGACGACGACTTCCACCTCGTCGTCGATCTGGACGAGCTCGCTGGGATGGCTGATCCGCTTGGTCCACGACATCTCGCTGATGTGGACCAGGCCCTCGATCCCCTCTTCGAGCTTCACGAACGCGCCATAACTCATCACGTTGACCACGCTGCCGCGGTGGCGTGTGCCCACCGGGTACTTGGTGTCGACGTCCTCCCAGGGGCTGGCCGACTTCTGCTTCAGGCCCAGGGCGATCTTCTCCTTCTCGTAGTCGATGTGGAGGATCTGGACTTCGATCTCCTGGTCGATCGAGACCATCTCCGAGGGATGGTTGATGCGGCCCCAGCTCATGTCGGTGATGTGGAGCAGGCCGTCGATCCCCCCCAGGTCCACGAAGGCCCCGAAATCGGCGATATTCTTGACCACGCCCTTGCGGAGGTCGCCCACCTTGAGCTGCGCGAGCAACTGCTCCTTCTTCTCCTTGCGCTCGGCCTCGATCAGGGCCCGGCGGCTGACCACGATGTTCCGCCGCGCCTCGTCGATCTTGAGCACGAGGCACTGGATCGTGCGCCCGATGTAGTCGCCGATGTCGGCCGGCCGGCGGATGTCGACCTGGCTGGCGGGGAGGAAGACGTTCACGCCGATATCGACCAGGAGACCGCCCTTGATCTTCCGGCTGACGATGCCGGTCACGACGTCGGCCTCGTGGACCGACTCCATCACCTTCTTCCAGGCCTCGATCTTCTCAGCCTTGCGCTTGCTGAGGGTGATCATGCCCCGGGAGTCGTCGACCTGGCCGAAGACGTCCTCGATGTCCTCGATGAGGACCTTGATCTGCTGGCCCGGCGTGGGCGGTTCCTCGTGCGATTCCCACTCGTTCAGGGCGATGATGCCCTCGCTCTTGTACCCGACATCGACCAGGACGAAGTCCCCCTCCACGCGGAGGATGCGTCCCTGGACGATCTCATTGACGGCAACCTCGCCACCCCCCCAGTCGATTTCATCCGCCGGGGTGCCTTCCAGCGCGGCGTCGAATTCCTGCTGCCATTCTTCCTCGCTAAGATCCAGACCACGAATCAGGTTACGGTTGACCATGATTTCTAAGTTCTACCACCCGGTCGGTGGGCACAGTGCTGCGACCACGACAAACGGTTAGAGCCACTCCCGTCTCCCCCGCCCCCACCACTGGGGAGCGAACCAAAGGCGACAGAGAACGGGTAAGTATACCAGAACGGGCGGGCGGCAACAATCGCGCCCGCAAGAACCTGAGCCGTTTGCGTTGTGCGTAACCTTTTGGGGTAGTGCGCGTTGCAGAGTGGCCGAGAAGGCGTTCCCCGCAAGGCAGTCGATATTCTTCGTCGCGCAGAGGTGGCCGGCTTCGTTCCCCCCGAAGTTCTCTCGATTTTTCGACCACCGCACCCCTGGTGCGGGGATGCGATGCGGTGTATCCCGGGGCCAACGCGATTCCCTTCCACTCGGCTCACGGAGGTCCCCATGCAGATCGCCCTCACCAAGCCCTTGTTCGCCTGGGAGTGTCTCGAAGACAGCCCCAGCCTGGCCACCGTCAGAGCGTTCCTGGTTTCCGTCCCCGACACGCGGCTCTTGGAAATGCTCCGCCGATACCGCGGTCGTGGCCGTGACGATTACCCGGTCCATGTTCTCTGGGGAGTCCTGCTTTTGCGGATCGCTCTGCGGCACGTGAGCATCGAAGCTACGCTGGGAGAATTGAACCGCAACGAGGCCCTGCGACGGCTGATCGGGATCGAACAAGAGCGGGGCGTTCCCAAGTCGTGGAACGTCTCCCGCTTCCTGGACGTGTTGGGCCAAGAACCCCATTGTTCGGCCACAGCGGCCGATTGCAAGTCGCTGCCGGCTCTGGTGAAGCAGGGCCAGGCCAATCTGCCCGAAGGCCGCATCCACTCGCTGGCCTACGACAAGGCGGCCGACGACAATGAGTCGCATCGCGTGCTCCACGAGGCCAAGATTCGCCCGGTGATCCAAAACCGCCGCTTGTGGAAGGAACAGACGGAACAAATGCTTCCCGGCCACGACGGCAACTCGAACATCGTTTACGACGAAGCAGGAACCGTCCACTGCTACGACCGCACGAGCCTGCCCATCGTGCGGCACCCGATGGCCTACATCGGCTACGAACCCCAGCGGGAAACGATCAAGTATCGCTGCCCGGCGCGGCACGAAGGTTGGAATTGTCCCCACGACGCGGTGTGCAACGCGGGCAAGTCCTACGGCAAAACGGTGCGCGTGGATCAACACATCGACCTGCGGCGATTTCCTCCCATTCCCCGGGCCACGAAGAAATTCGAGCGGCTCTACGACGGCCGCACGTCGGTCGAACGCGTTAACGCACGGCTGAAGATTTTCTGGGGCGTGGACGATGGCAACCTCCGCGGCGCTGGGCGGTTCCATGCGATGGTGGGCACCGTCCTGATCGTGCACCTCGCCTTCGCCACGCTGCTGGCCGCGGCCCCGCGACGGGACGGCACCTTGGGCAAGCTCCGCCTCGGACCGATCCAAAAGGCGCTGGCACAGCAAGCCGCGGCCTGACGTCTTCTTCCGTCGTATCGTCTCCCGCGATGGTAACGCTCGCGCCGCGCGCCGATTCACCCCTCCACCGCCTCTCCGGACCTGCTTCTACGTGCCTGCCAGGCCTTTCTTGTCCCTTCCCCCGCCCTTGGAGGATTCGTCACGACGGCCGCCGCCCTCGAAAACCGCCCTTCACCTTTCACAACGCAAACGGCTCGGGCCGCTGAGGTGGGCCGCGTGACGTCGGGGGCTTTCTCGCCAATCCCATGATGTGGCACAGCCGCCCTCGGCTGTGCGCATCGCCCCAACACAGCCGGGGGCGGCTGTGCCACAGGTCGGTTGCGGGCCGCGCGTACCACGGCGTCGAATCCAAGGCGGCAATGTGAAAGGAGTTCTCCATGGGACCCAGACTCATCGTCATTGCGGGGCCGGACCAAGGGCGTGCTTTCGCGTTGGCGGAAGGACAAATGCTTACGGTCGGGCGCGGCCCATTGAGCAATACCCACCTGACCGATCCGAAGATCTCGCGCATGCACTGTCAGGTGCAGGCCGACGGCGGCAAGTTCCGGCTGACGGACATGGGCAGCCGCGGCGGGATCATGGTCAACGGTCAGGCCGCCCCCAAACGCGATCTGAAACCCGGCGACGTGATCCGCATCGGCGAAACGGAGTTGCGGTTCGAGTTGGAGACGGCGGCGGATGCGACGGCGGACTTCGAGCCTGCGCCGGGCGAGGCCTCGCTCTCGAATCTCGTGGGCAGGAAGATCGCCACCTTCGAGATCCAGGCCAAGCTGGCGATGGGGAGCTCGGGCGTGGTATTCCGCGCGCACGACGTGAAACACGGCCGCGCCGTGGCCCTGAAGGTGCTCTGGCCGGAGGCCGCGGAGGATGAGGAGAGCGTGCAGCGGTTCATCCGGGCCATGAAGACGATGATGCCCATCCGCCACCCGAACATCGTCCGGATCTACATGGCGGGCAAGACCGGTCCGCACTGCTGGCTTGCGATGGAATTCGTGGAGGGGGAGAACCTGAGCCAGGTGATCCGGCGGATCGGCACCGCGGGAATGCTCGACTGGCAATACGCCTTCCGCGTGGCCGTCCACATCGGCCGGGCCCTAGAAGAGGCCGCCAAGCATGAGATCCTCCACCGGAAGATCACGCCCACGAATATCCTCATGAGCACCCGCGACCAGTGCGCGAAGCTGGGCGACCTGATGTCGGCCAAGGCGCTGGCTGGCGCCCAGGTCCGGCAGATCACGCGTCCGGCGAGATCGTGGGCGAGACCTTCTGCCTCTCCCCCGAGCAGACCCGAAGCGACGCGGTCGTGGATTGCCGTTCGGAGATCTATGGCCTGGGAACGACGGTCTACGCCCTATTGACCGGCCGGCCACCTTTCGAGGGCGGGTCGCTTCCGGAGATCATCACCCAAATCCGCCAGGTGGAACCCGTCAAGCCGAAGAAGTACCAGCTCTCGATTCCCGACCTGTTCGAGGGCGTGGTCCTTCGGATGCTCGCCAAGCGGCCCGAAGACAGGTTCCAAACGGCCGCCGACTTGCTCGTTGACCTGGAGCGCGTGGGGCGGTATCAGGGGGTCACGCTGTAGGCAGACCGGATTGGACATGCCGTGGCAGTCGGCGCCATTCCGTGTTGGACTCTCTCCGGCGGAGGTTGCCCAACTCCAGCGAAGGACCAGAGCCGCACTACTTGGCCAGCGCCGAGACCGCGACCGACTGGAATTCCCTCCGCATCGGGGAGGCATCGCCGTTGGGCAGGCCGACACGCTGGATGAGCATGACCAGGATCAGGTCTTTCTTGGGGTCGATCCAGCCCTGGGTCCCAAAAGCCCCGCCGTGTCCAAACGTGCCGGGCGAGAGCATGGCTGTCACGCCCTGCGGCTCGCGCACCACGCCCCACCCGAACCCGAAGCCCAGCCCCGGCGTGAAGCCCGAGGTGAGGTTGCCGGTGTGCACTTGGGTCATCTCCTGGACGCTTCCGGGCGAGAGGATGCGTTTGCCGTCGAGCTGGCCGTGGCCGAGCATCATCCGGTAGACGCGGGCCAGGTCGCCGGCCGTGCTGCAGAGCCCGCCCGCCGGGATCGGGTACTTGGCATCGGGCGGAAGTCCGATGATGTCGCTCGTGACGCGGACGAGCTTGCCCTCCTTCTTGTTATAGGTCGCGGCGAGCCGTTTCCGCTGTTCCGCGGTCGGGTAGAAGCACGTGTCGTGCATCCCGAGCGGATCGAAGACCCGCTGCTTCAAGAAGCTCTCGTAGGACTGCCCGGAGGCCACCTCGAGGATCCGGCCGAGCGTGTCGATCCCGACGTTGCAGTACGACCACTTCGTGCCCGGCTCGAACTCCAGCGGCTCCTTGGCGTAAAGGGCGACGGCCTCGGCGAGCGTGTGGTCGCGTGTGAGATAGAGACCGGCCATCGCACGGGGCAACCCGCCGTGCATCCCGGAGGTGTGCGTCAGGAGGTCGCGGAGCTTGATCGGCCGGGAGGGCGTGCCGAGGCCCGCGGGCTGCTGGCCGCCGGCGGTCTTGAGCTTCATCCCGCGGAACTCGGGAAGGTACTTCTCCACCGGGTCGTCGACCGAGAGCTTCTTCTCGTCGACGAGGATCATGATGCCGATGGCCGTGATCGGCTTGGTCATCGAGGCGATGCGGAAAAGGGTGTCGGGCCGCATGGGGATCTTCTCGTCGAGGTCCTGGTAGCCCACCGCTTCGAGGCTCGCCACGCCGTCGTGCCGGGCGACGAGCGTGACCGCGCCGGCGATGTCGTTCTGATCGACAAATGCCTGCATGGCCGGGCGGATGCGATTCAGCCGGTTCGGGTCGAGGTCTGCGGCGACGGCGAGACTCGCCCCAAGGAGGATTGCCAGCGCGAGCGCCGACCGGATTACGGCCGAGCAGACCGGATGCCCCGTCGCTCGCCGCACGTCGCTCGCTTGCTCCACGGAACCGGACCCTCGCCGCCGACACGATCGCGTTCCAGGCATTGCTGTTCCCTTTCCTCGCAGGTTCTCACGTGATAGCATTGCAGCCGGGGAAACCCTAGCCAAGGTACACGACAATGGCTCGCAGGACAACCGTTGGTGCGTGCGGTGCTCTGATCTGTCTGGCTTGGCAGCCGGGCCTCGCTTTCGGGGCGGTTTCCGGCGCCCCGAAGCTGGCCGAGCGCGATCGGCCCGACGATCGGCCTTGCCCACCAAGCTGTCCCGGCAATGTCGCGCCGCGTAGAATGGGGACATGCAGCCGAATCCGGCCCCAGAAGCAAGCCGTTTTGCCTTTGACACGTCCAGCCCGCCATGCCGATGGATGATCCATGCCCGCCCGTGAATCGCGCGACGTTGGCCCGGGGACGTTTGCTCGAGTATCTCACGCTCGGCTGGAACGTCATCGAGGCGGGCGTTGCGGTCGGGGCGGGCGGGAGTCAAAACGGGGACGCAGCTAGTTTCCAGTAGCCTAAATTGCCAATACTAGCTGCGTCCCCGTTTCGGAGAACCCCGTGCAATCCCTGAGAATCGTCCTCTTGTGCACGGGTTCCGCCGTCCTCTACGGCATCGCTCATGACCAGGTGACGGCGCGGGTCTGCGCCGAGTACTTCACCGTCGGGCATGAACCCCTCTTTGCCACCGAATCGCCGACGCTGCTCGCACTGGACTTCGGGATAAGGGCAACGTGGTGGGTCGGCACGATCCTCGGCGTCTTGGCGGCGTTGGTCTCCAGGGCGGGATCGTGGCCGAAGCTCGATGCGGTACACCTGATCCGGCCGATTGCCTGCCTGCTAACCGTCATGGCCGTTGTCTCCCTGTTGGCGGGAATGACCGGTTATCAGATTGCCAAGGGCGGCGGGTTCGTACTGCCCGAGCCGTTGGGCCCCCGAGTCCCCAAGGACCGTCACGCCTTGTTCTTCGCGGATTCGTTGGCGCATCTGGCCGCCTACGGAATTGGAATGCTTGGCGGGCTCATCCTCGGTGCCGCAGCGCTCGTCCAACGCCGCCGCATAGCCCGGGCCGGGCCTTCGCCGAACGATGGGGCGGCCCGCATGGACCTCCTCGGAGCCCCTTGGGTGGTTGCCGCCGGTCGTTGGACTGCCAGGACGGCCGGCATCCCCCTCTTGGTCCTTCTGGTCCTTCTTACCCTGGGGGACGGCGTATCGAATCCGCTCACCGCACCGCGGCGCGAGAACTTGTTCGGCATCGTCGCCCTGACGGTGCTTTCCGGCCTCGTTTTCGCCTGGAAATGGGAGGGAGTCGGCGGCCTGTTGATCCTGGGCGGGCTGGCCCTGTTCGCCGCGGCCCATGAGCCGTTCCTGCTCAACATCGTCTTCACGCCGTGGCTGGTCACGGGGCTGTTGTATCTGGCGTGTTGGGCGGGAACGCGCAGGGCCGGTCGTGCGACGTGACGTCGTCAGGCAAACGGCCTTCGTCCAACCCGCCGGCCCCGCCCTACGCCTCGGGGACGATCTTCCACTTCATGGCGTCGGCGAGGGCGAAGACCGGCTCTTTCAAGTCGCCGTAGAACGTGACCCGGTGCCAGCCCCACTGGTCCCATTCGGTGAAGAGCTTTTCGAGATCGCCCACGGGCTCGGCGCAGAGTTTCGTGCGGCAGGCCCGGTCGTCGGGGTCGTTGGCCACGGCCTTGCCCTGGTGGAACAGGATTTCCTTCTTGCCGTGGTTGATTTCGAGAGTCGTGGTCATGTAGCCGGTCGGCAGGATCGAACGGACTGAGGCCCCCTGGCGGTCTTCGGAGTGGGTGAGGATCTCGAAGGGGTTGGTCCCGCCCTTCGGCCCGAACATCCTGTTCGGCGCCACGCAGTGGGCGTAGATAATCTGCCGCTTGGCGGTGTCGATCACCGGGTCCGAGATCATGCCGGGCCGGCCGTCGGTGAGGGCGGTGACGGCCACCATGGTCGCGGTGGACCGGACGTCGCACTCGCACGCGCCGACGAGCCCTTCGTTGCACAACTCGTGGAAACCCAGGCAGGGATAGGCGTGGATATGGCCGCCGTAGAATCCACCCAGGCAGTTGATCGTGATCGCGACGGCTCCGTGCTTCTTCAGCACGGCCTTCATCCCAAGGTACATGGCTGCCGAGGTCTCGAGCGTCTCACGCGAGACGTCGACGATCGACGCGGCGGCCTTTTGCCAGCGATCGGCGACCGCGCGGGCCTGGTCCTTGTCGGCGGTCTTCCAGGCCTCGTTTACCTCTGCGAACGAGACGTGATCCATGGGGATGCCCATGATCGGCTCGGCCGGTCCGGACTTCTGGTCCCGGACCGCAAGGATCTTCGCCTCCTTCATTCGCCGGAGGCATTCTTCCACGGGGATGGTCTTCAAGGCGTCCGGCTTACAGGTCATGTCGCCCGGTTTGGGCGTGCGGGCGACGCGGACCCGGGCGACCGCTGCCGCGAAATCGGCCGCCGACCCACCCTTCTTGACCTGCTCGAAACACTTGACGGCCTCGACGAGGTCGTCGAAGTTCGACGAACCGATGAACCCCACGTTGGGTGTCTTGTTGCGAAGGAAGGCGGCGCTGTAGACGAGGAACCCGCCGCTGCCCGCAAACTGGAAATCGGCATAGAGGACCGGCTTGCCCGTCGTGGCGATGGTCTGCACCACGCGGTTCCAGCAATTCATCTGGTAGACGAGGTAGCCGTCGATCGCGGCCGACTTGTCGTCCTCGACGATCTTTTTGGCCTGGTCCGGGCCTTGGGCCATGGTGGGGAGGAACTCGAACCCGGGGAACCGCTTGGCCAACTGGCTGTTGATGCGATCCATGACGGGAACGAAGTCAAAACCCACATTCGGCCAGTCGGGGCCCGGCTGCTTTGGGGCGTGGAGGGCATAGATGATCCGCACCCGCACCTTGCCCGCGTCCTGGGCCGCACGGAGCAGCTTGGGGGCTGCGGTGACACCCATGGCGGCGGCGCAGGAGGCGCACCCCGCTTTCAAAATCTGTCGCCGGCTCAACCCGCAGCACGCGCATCCCACAGGCAGTTCGAACGCTCTCATCGCCAGTCTCCTCGGTTTTTCCAGCTACTCCGGTTACGGATGCAGACGCCGGGCGGTCCGCGAACGCCTGCCATACAGATCGTGATTCTAGTGGGGCTTGCCGGGCTCGACAACTGCCACAGGAACGCCCCTCCCAGCCGGTGCCGGCAATTGGCCAGCCTCCTGGCGGTTGGTACATTGACCTCTGGGTGCGAGGCCGCCGCGAGGGGGCGACCGGCGAGCATGGCGGCTCTACGGCGGCATGATTCCGGGCTGCCGCGCCTGCGCCTCCCCGTCGTATCGAGTCCACGGTCCCTGTTTCTGAGATTTGTAACATTTCGGCCGTATGAAGTTGCAGGAAGAGGAGAAGGGAAAAGGAAAAAGCAGGGGAAGAGGGGGAAAGAAGAGGAGAGGGCTTCCATTCAGATATTGTGTGATCGGGGCACGCTTTCTTGTCTTTCCCATTTTTCCAGAGTTTTTCCTTTTCCCTTCCCCTGTTCGCACTTCATTCGGCTGAACACTTCCTGAAATTTTTCTCGCAGAAGCTCCAAGAAAGCACGGAAGTGAGCGAATAGCCTTCGGATCGGTGGGCCCGGGGTTGCGGTCAGTTTCTGTCAGCCCTAGGAAGTTGTCGGAAGAGAATATCGTCGGAGGTGATTCATGTTGCGCAGCGCGTTTGTGGTGATTGGACTGGTGGCGGCGGCCGGGGTTTTGGGGCCCGCCGTTTCTGCCGAGGAACTGCCCCCGCCCGGCCGATGGATCCCCCGCGATGCCGTGGTATCGCTCGAGATCACCCGGCCGAAGGAAGTGCTGGACTTGCTTCTGGATTCCAGCCTGACGGAAGCCGTGACCAACCATCCGGCCTACAAGCAAGCCATCGTCCAGCCCGGCTTTCAACAGTTCCTGGGCGTGATCCGGTACTTGGAGGTGCAACTCGATACCGACTGGAAAGCCGGATTGAAGGACCTCACAGGAGGTGGCGTCGCCGCGGCAATCACGACGAAAGGAGTCGTCTTGGTAATGATCGATGCCAAGGACGCCAAGCTCCTTGCCAAGCTCTGGGACATCATCTCCGGTTTTGCCAAGAACGATGCGGCCAACCGGGTCACGTCGACCGAGTACCGCGGCGTGACCTGCTGGGAGTTCGGCGACGGCCGCTCGCACGCGATTGTGGGAAACCGCTTCATTTCAGCGAACAAGCCCGAGGGACTGAAGGCCGTGCTCGATCTCCGTGCCGGCTCCGAGGGCGATAGTCTCCTTGCGCTTCCCGCCTACCGGGCGGGGAAGCAGGCAGTCGGCGGCCAGGCTGCGGCGTCGGCCTTCGTGAACCTCGCGGTGCTCAAGCAGCACCCGGCCGTTCAGGGGGCGATCCACAAGAACACCAATCCCATGGCGGCCCTGCTGTTCGGCGGGCTGATCGACGCCGTGCGTCAATCGAATTGGCTTGCCCTGGCCCTGAAGACGGACGGCCAGGCGTTGACCCTCGAGACCACCATGGACGGCAAGCAGACGGGGAAGTCGGAGTTGGCCGCCTTTGCACGGGCGGAGAAGCCGGGCGAAGGGATCCTGCCGAACCTGGAAGTGCCCCGGCGGATCGCGGCCATGAGCTTCTATCGCGACTTGCACGGGTTCTACGCGGCCAAGGACAAGCTCTTCCCGGAACGGACGTCCGGCCTGATCTTCTTCGAGAACATGATGGGCATCTTCTTCAGCGGCCGTGACTTGACCGACGAAGTCCTTTCGCAGTTCCGGCCCGAGATCCGCTTCGTCGTCGCCGAGCAGAAGTACGACGCCGAAATCGGGGTCCCGCAGATCCAGGTTCCCGCCTTCGCCCTGGTCCTGAAGGTCTTCCACCCGAAGGAAGCGGGCGAGTTGATGGAAGAGGCGTTTCAGAAGGCGATCGGGCTGGTCAGCTTCACCAGCGGGCAGAAAGGGGTTCCCGGACTGATCGTCGACCGGCCGACCCATGCCGACGTTCGCTACACGGTCGCCTACTCGGGCAGGATTCGCGGGGAAGCCAAGGGCCCGGTAAGCATGCGCTACAACTTCCGGCCTTCGCTGGCCAAGGTGGGCGACTACGTGGCGATCAGTTCCACCGACGGCCTGGTGTGCGACCTCATCGACGCCCTGAAGAAGGAAGTCGCCACGTCGCCCAAGCCGAAGTCCGAAGTCAACAGCCTCGTGGAGGTCGATGGGACCCAGTTGTCCTCGGTGCTGGCCGCGAACCGCAACGCCTTGGTCCGGCAAAATATGACGGAGAAGGGCACGTCGAAGCGTGAGGCGGAGACCACCATCGACGTCCTCCTGGGAGTCGTGAAACTGGTGGGCAGCGTGACCCTCTCGCTCGGTGAACAGGCCGACAAGGTCCAGGCCAGGCTGACCGTGAAACCTAACCCTTAGACGGAGGGGGCGCGGTCTTCCCTGGCCCAGGCGTGAACGCCTGGGCCGGAGAAATATCGCGCCAATCGCAGGAGAACCCCATGTTCTCAGATACGGAAGTGCAACGGCCCTCTGGCCGCCATACGCCGCCCCCTGGCCCCGATTGGGCCTGGGCTGCCTACCATCCGGACACCGAGCGCCCGTGGGACCTCCGGCTCGCGGGACACCTCTATCGTCGGGCGGGCTTTGGGGCGACCTGGGACCAACTCCAACAGGCCCTCCGCGACGGTCCGGCACGCACGGTCGAAAGACTCCTCCGTCCGCAGGGCGACGTTGCCGGGTTCAACCGCACCTATGACGAATACGAAGGGGCGATCGATCCTGGTTCCGAGTCGACCGAGGGGGTCCGACGGTGGTGGCTTCGGCGCATGATCGAGACGCCGCACCCGCTGCTGGAGAAGATGACCCTGTTCTGGCACGACCACTTCGCCATCAGCCCTGCCCGACCCACCAACGGAGCGGCATTCGGACAGCACGTGCAGTTGCTTCGTGCGCATGCGCTGGGCAGTTTCTCCGAGATGCTCGATGGGGTGGCCTACGATCCGGCCATGCTGATGGCCCTCGACGGCGCGTCGAACCGGAAGACCCGGCTGAGCCTGCCGTTCGCCCGGGCGTTTCTGGAGGAACTGACCGTGGGCCCGGAGCAGTTCTCCGAAGGGGACGTGCGCGACGTGGCCCGGGCGTTTACCGGCGTCTTCGTGCTGCGGAGCCGACTGCGCCTCGTGGATCGCGAGCACGACGACGGCCCGAAGCGGATCTTCGGCCGCGAAGGCCCTTGGACCGGGCACGACGCGGTCAAGATCGTGCTGGCCCAGCCGGCCGCGGCGAGCCTTCTGGTCGGCAAGCTCTACCGGTGGCTGGTGTCGGAGACGGAGCCGCCGAGCGAGGCGTTGATCGCCCCGCTGGCCGCGTCCTTTGCCAAGGACTACGATATCGCCAAGCTCGTCGGCACGGTGCTCCGCTCCAATCAGTTCTTCTCGGCCGCGGCGTACCGCCAGCGGATGAAGAGTCCGGTGGAGTACGCCCTGGGCATCGTCCGGCCGATGGAAGGTGTGGTGAACACGGAGGCCCTGGGCAACGACCTGGCCAACATGGGGCAGGAACTCTGCCACCCGCCGACCATCAAGGGCTGGGCCGGCGGACGGACCTGGATTACCGACTCGACCCTCATTCGCCGCAACAACCTGGCCTGGGCCTTGCTCTCCGGCTCCGAACCCTATGGCGGCCAACTGGATCCCCGGGGCGTGGCCAGAAAGCACGGCCATTCGAGTACGGAGAAGACCAGCCGGTTCTTCCGGGAACTGTATCTGCAGGACGATCTGGGGCCGGCCGCACGGCAGCGACTGATAGGATTGCTTTCCGGCGGAGAATCCGGGCGGGGTGATCCCGTCAAGTTCAGCCGTCAACTGGCCCACGCCGTCGTGACGCTCCCCGAATTCCAGTTGGCGTGAGGGGCAGTAGGCAGTAGGCAGTAGGCAGTAGGCAGCAGGCAGCAGGCGACCTCGTTTAGCCCAGGCGTTTACGCCTGGCAGGAGCAGATCTTGCCATGTCCGTTTCCCGTCGCGCTTTCTTGAAGCAGTCGCTGGGCGCTTCGGCCCTGGTGGCCACCGGGGCGAGCGTCCCGGCGTTTCTCGCCGGCACGGCTGTCTCTGCCCATGCGGAGCCTCCTAAGGAGGAGGATACGATCCTCGTGGTCGTTCAACTCGCCGGGGGCAACGACGGCCTGAACACCGTGGTTCCCTACGCCGACGCGCTCTATGCCAAGAACCGGCCCACGTTGCGTCTTCCCGCCGGCGCGTTGCACAAGATCGACTCGCACCTCGGATTCCATCCCCAGATGCGGGCCTTCCATCGTCTGTATCAAGAGGGGCTGCTCAGTGTCGTTCAAGGTGTGGGCTATCCGAACCCCAATCAGAACCATCCCGAGGCAATGCGGGCCTGGCAAACGGCCGAGACAAAGACCGCGGAAGCGCAGACGGGCTGGCTGGGCCGCGCCGCGGATCAACTCTATCGGCCCACGTCGGGCCGCGTGCCGGCGGCCTACATCGGCCACATTCCGCCACCGTTTGCGGTGAACGCCGAGAAGGCCATCGTCCCGTGGGTCCGGTCGCTCGACCAGTATGCCTGGCGCGGCGATGCGCCGGCTCGTGCCCGGGCCGACGCCGCAACACCCGGTGCCGACAGCCGGAGAACGCAGCCCGACCGAGGAAACGCCCTGCTTCAGTTCGTCGAAAAGACCTCCGTGACGGCCTACGCATCGAGCAAGCACGTGGAGGTGGCCGCACGTGCCGGGGCTGCGTCTGCCGATTATCCCAACTTCCAGTTCGCCGCCTTGCTGCGAATGATCGCGCAACTCATCCGAGCGCAGGTCGGCATCCGGATCTTCTACACGGAGCTTGGGGGAAACGAGCCGGGCGGATTCGATACCCACGCCGGCCAGGCCCTCAATCACGGGGCCCTGCTGGAGCAGTTGTCCGAGTCGATCGCCGCTTTCGTCAGGGATCTTAAGCGCGACAACTCCCTCGATCGGGTGATGCTGATGACCTTCTCTGAGTTCGGGCGTACCGTGCTGGAGAACGGGCGCCGCGGGACGGATCACGGCGCAGCCCAACCGCTGTTCGTCGTCGGCGGGAAGGCACGCGGTGGGCTGGTTGGTCGTCACCCCCCGCTGGATGACCTCGACGGCGTCGGCCTTCGGGCCCATACCGACTTTCGCCGGGTCTACGCGACGATTCTGGACCGCTGGCTGCACATCGACAGCCGTGCCATACTAGGAGAGGGGTTCTCTCACGTGGATCTCCTCCAGGCGTGACTCCCCAACTGGGTGGATTCGGCGAGGTATCTGTCGGTTCGAGCCGCATCCTTGCTCTTTTTGGGGTATATCTCTATATAATCTGGAATGAGGCTCGCGCCACCGGGGGTGGACTACCCCGGTGTCGAGCGAGCGGCTCATCCTTGGGGAGAGTCCCTCGGCCGTTTGTATTGGTTTGTGCCGGGGTCAGTCGTACACTTTTACGGAAAGGATGTGTTTCGTGGCCAAATCAGAGAAGCCTGAGAACGAAGTGCCCGCCCCCGAGCAAAGCGGTGCAGCTGAGGCCCCCGCTCCTGCCGCGGAAGCGCAAGGCCAGCCGGCTCAGCCCCAGCGGGTCCAGGTGCAAATCGACGACGGCAAGGCAGTGGCGAGCTACGCCAACTTTTGCCGCGTCACCAGCACCCCCGAGGAATTGATCGTGGACTTCGGGCTGAATCCCCAGCCGGTGGGGGTTCCGTCCCAGCCGATCATCATCACCCAGCGGATCATCACCAACTTCTACACCGCCAAGCGGATGCTCCATGCCCTTCAATTGACCGTCCAGCGGTATGAAGCGACCTTCGGCGTGCTGGAGACGGACATTCAGAAGCGGGTCCGGCCGGGCCTCCAGTCCCGGTAAGCCGCAACGATCCGGCGATTCCCCACGCGGTGGCGGAACGCCTGCCATCACGAAACCGTCACCAGGCGGCGCTCCCTGTCCCAATCGGCCAGGGATCGCTGCCTGGTCCTGTTTCTTGGGGACCGCCGGTCGGTTCAGGTCGTCACTTCTTCGACGCGGCTTGGGAAGGTCGTTGCACGTTCTCGGCTTCGGGGGCGGCCTTGTCGAGGTTCGGGGGGATGGCTGCCTCGACCTCCTTACACGCCCAACGCAGGCCGCCCAAGAGGATTTGCTGGAAGATCGGATGGGTCCAGACGTCCTCGCGATGGCCCATCGACGTGTAGAACACCCGTCCTTTCCCGTGCATGCGGCACCACGTGGCGGGAAACGGAGGCCGGTCGTAGCAGCGTTTGTCGGCCGGATTCTGGAGGCTCATCCCACGGCAATCTTGGACCAGGATGACGTGAATGTCCTTGGCAAACCGGTGGAGCGAGAACCACTCTTCATGGAATGAGAACGACTCGCCCACCCCCTTCAGCCCGGGAAACGCCGGCGATGCGACCCGCATCGTCGCCACCTGCTGGGTGCCGTGGGCAATGCAGTCGCCGCCGACGGCCTCCGGGAGCATCCAGATTCCCGGATGGATCGCCACAAATCCCTTGCCCTCCAGGACGGCCTTGAGCACGCGTTGCCGCGCCTCGGGCGTGAGCGGCGAACCTTGGTCGAGGCCTTTGGGTTTCGCCAGGTCGGCCGGGCTGCCGCACGTGTAGGAGACGATGGCGTCGTAATCTCCGAGGTCGCCGGCGAGCACGGCGCCGTCCTTGGTGCACTCGATGTCCAACCCGTGCCGCTTCCCCAGTTCGACGAGGACGGATTCAGCCAGCGACAGCCGGTCCCCTTCCCGGCGAATCACGGGATGCTCGAACAGCACGCTGCGGCTGAAGCAGAGCACGTGGTGCCGGCCCTTGCCCTCCGCCGGCTTCGCCTCCGCGCCCGGCGAGGAACACGCCGAAAGCAACAGCCCGCACACGGCTCCCAACAGAACAGACGTTCTCATGGCTTGCTCCTCAACGAAGCCCACGCTTGAGCGGGCGCCCCCAGAATCCGTCAACGCTCTCGATCGCTCCTATTGTGCGTTTTGCGCGAGGGGCACGTCCAGTTGGGGCCGAAATGAGGTCCCACTTCCCGAACCGTCCGTGAGGTACCGATGCCGCCTGGGGGAGCAATTCCCCCTGGAAACCCGTCCGATGGGCCCATGCGCCTTCGCCGTTGCGTTTGCATGCCGATCCGCTCCTGATACACTAGGAGAATGCGGCGTTCGTGACACGATTGACAGGCGACCATGAAAGCCCTTTCCCCTCTTTCCTCCTGGCTCGTGCCCGGCCTGGCGGCCTTCGGCGGGCTGGCTGCGCTGGCGGCGTGGCTCAGCGCCGGGACGCGGCTTCCGCTGCACGAGCGGGTGCCGGGGCTGGACCGGGCGCAATCGGTCGAGGGCGTGGAGCGGTCGTCGATCCCCGCCGCCGGGATCCTGGCCCAGGGCGACGGCAAGCCCGCCGATCTGCCCGGCGCGTGGCCCCGATTCCGCGGCGAGAAGCTCGACAACATCGCCGTCCCCGGCATCCCCCTGGCACGCAAGTGGCCGGCCGGCGGCCCGAGGCAACTCTGGGCGGTCGAGTTGGGTGAAGGACACGCCGGGCCAATCGTCGCCGGCGGCCGGATCTACCTGCTCGACTACGACCGGCAGAACTCGGCCGACGCCTTCCGCTGCCTCTCCCTGGCCGACGGCAAAGAAATCTGGCGGTTCAGCTACCCGGTGGTCATCAAGCGGAATCACGGCATGTCGCGCACGGTGCCGGCCCTGGCCGGGAAGTACGTGGTGGCCATCGGGCCCAAGTGCCACGTCACGTGCCTCGACGCCGCCACCGGCCAGTGCCAGTGGCGCATCGACCTCGTGCGGCAGTACGGCGCCACGGAGCCGCCGTGGTATGCGGGCCAGTGTCCGCTGGTGGACCGCGACCGGGTCATCCTTGCCCCGGGCGGCGACCGGGCGCTGCTGTTGGCCGTGGATCTCGCCACCGGCAAGGAGATATGGAAGACGCCGAATCCGCACGGCTGGAAGATGACCCACGCCTCGATCATGCCCATGGAGTTCCGCGGCCGGAAGATGTTCGTCTATTGTGCGAGCAAGGGGGTGGTGGGCGTGTCGGCGGAGGACGGCTCGCTGCTCTGGGAGACCGGCGAATGGAAGATCAGCATCGCGACCGTCCCCTCACCGCTCTGCCTGCCCGAGGGGAAAATCTTCTTCAGCGGCGGGTACAACTCCGGTGCACTCTTCATGCAGCTTGAGGAGAAGCAGGGGGCCTTTGCGGCGAAGACGCTGGAGCGTTTGAAGCCAAGCCAGTTCGGCTCGACCCAGCAGACGCCGATCTTTTTCGGCGGCCATATCTACGGCGTGCGGGAGAAGGACAAGGAACTCGTGTGCCTCGATTCCCGTGGCAAGGAACTCTGGCACAGCGGCTCCGAGCACCGCTTCGGCATCGGGCCGTACCTGATCGCCGACGGCCTGATCTACGTGATGAACGACGACGGCGTGCTCACCATGGCCGAAGCGACCCCCGCGGCCTACAAGCAACTCGGCCGGGCCCAAGTGCTCGACGGCCACGACGCCTGGGGCCCCATGGCCATGGTCGGCGCCCGGCTCCTCGTCCGCGACGTGACCCGCATGGTTTGCCTCGACGTGGGTGGGAAATGAGGGAAGTACGCAGTACGCAGTAGGCGGTAGGCGGCAAGCAGATGCATCTCCGCGTAGCGGGCGCGCTTGCCCGCCGTTCGGTCACAGCTGCAATCCGCGTTCTGGGATTAGGGATTAGGGCGATGACACCAAGTTTCCAGCGTGGCCAGTCGCAGTTTTCCCTAGCCCAGGCGTTCACGCCTGGGACCTTGTCGCCACAAGATGCGTCGCCAGCCCCTTCAGGGGCTTCCCCAGAGAAAGCCCCTGAAGGGGCTAGGGTCCGGCCCGGTCGCCTCGGCGACCCAGGCGTGAACGCCTGGGCTAGAGAAAGGCGGCCGCGTGGCATGCCGTCATTCGGACCGTGTGGCATGCCGTCACTCGGCGAAGCCGAGGGTCGGCATGGACACCGCCATGACGGCGCCCATGCTCACCCGACGCTTCGCGTCGTGAGAGCATGCCCCCCGATCCGCCATGCCGTCCGCCGCGGCGCTGCCACGGGGGCAACGGTGGCGATGACCGTCGTCGTCCTTGCGGCCGTGGTCGTCGCGGCGATCGTGGTGTTGCGGCGCGACATGTCGGGCCGGCAGGGGAGCGGCCTTTCCGAGGCGTTCGAGTACCGTCTCGACAATCTCACGAAGATCGAGCCGACGCTCGTCCTTTACCGTCAGACCGGTAAGATTGCCCTGACCCTGAAGCAGGCCCGCGCGGCGGCCGTGGGGCCTGAGGATCGGGTCTACGTGGCCGGTGATCAGGCCATCCAGGTGTTTGAGCCGGACGGAAAGAAGCACGCGGAATTCGCCACCAGCGACGAGCCCCGTTGCCTCGCCGTGGCCGGCCCGCACCATGCGTTTCCGGGCCGCGTGTACGTGGGCATGAAGACCCGGGTGGAGGTACACGATCCGTCGGGCAAGCGCGTGGCCGCGTGGGAAGACCTCGGGCCTAAGGCCGTGCTCACGTCGATCGCGGTCGGCGAGCAAGACGTCCTCGTGGCCGACGCCGGGAACCGGATCGTCTTGCGCTACGACCCGACCGGAAAACTCGTCACGCGGATCGGGAAGCGCGACCCGGCCAAACACATCCTCGGGTTCGTCATCCCCAGCCCGTATTTCGACCTGGCCATGGCCGCCGACGGATTGGTGCGGGTGGTGAATCCCGGGGCCCATCGCATCGAGGCCTTCACGCTGGACGGGGACGTGGAACTGTTCTGGGGCCGCCAAGGCGAAGCCATCGATCGATTCTGCGGATGCTGCAACCCGACGAACATCGCCATCCTGCCCGACGGCCGCGTGGTGACCTCGGAGAAGGGGATTCCGCGAGTGAAGGTCTACAGTGCGGAGGGCAAGTTCCTCGGCGTGGTCGCGGGGCCTGAGACCTTGGCCCCCACCGAGACGATCCTCGAGGAGACCCGATCCGACCACAAACTCCCGGTCTTCGACGTCGCCGCCGACAGCCGCGGCCGCGTGCTGGTCCTCGATCCGCTGGCCGTCAAGGTGCGGATCTTCGAGGCGAAGGGCGAGAGGACGGAGTAGTGGGAGGGAAGAACGGGAAGGGAAAAGGGGGACGAAGACGGGAAGGGAAAGGGGAAAAGAAGACGGGATGGGAAAAGGGAAAAGAAGACGGGATGGGAAAAGGGAAAAGAAGACGGGAAGGGAAAAGGGAAAAGAAGACGGGATGGGAAAAGGGAAAAGAAGACGGGATGGGAAAAGGGAAAAGAAGACGGGATGGGAAAAGGGAAAAGAAGACGGGGAAAAAAGGGAAGGAAAGAGGGGAATGGGGAAGGAAATGGATAGTACAGCAATGGTCGGCCGGCGCGAGTGGATTGCCGAGGGGCTGCGGTATGGGGCCCTGGCGGGGATTTCGCTCTTCGCGACGGCGATGCTCGTCAGGCGGGCGGCGAAGCCCGGCGATCCCGATTGCCGGGTCGCGATCGGTTGCCGAAGGTGTCCGGCATCGGCCGGTTGCCGGCGGCGGGAGGGCTGACGCGATGGCGGAATCAAAACCGGCTTCCGAAGTCAATCGCCGCGGGTTCATGGCCGACGGGTTGCGCGTGGCCGGGGCCGTGGGCCTGGCCGGCTTCGCCGGCTTCCTCGCCGGACGACGCGGTGACGCGGAAGAGATGGTCTGGCAGATCGATCCCGACAAGTGCATCGCCTGCGGCAACTGCGCGACCCACTGCGTGCTCGACGAATCGGCCGTGAAGTGCGTCCACAGCTTCCCGATGTGCGGCTACTGCGAGCTGTGCACCGGATACTTCGAGCCCAGCCCCATCGCGCTGAATACCGGGGCGGAAAACCAGCTTTGCCCGACCGGGGCCATCCAGCGCAAGCTGATCGAGGAGCCGTATCACGAGTACACCATCGACGAGCCGCTCTGCATCGGGTGCGGGAAGTGCGTGAAGGGGTGCAACGCCTTCGGCAACGGCTCGCTCTACTTGCAGGTCCGCCACGACCGCTGCAAGAACTGCAACCAGTGCCAGATCGCCGTCGCCTGCCCCTCGGAAGCGCTGGTGCGCGTCCCGGCCAGCGATCCCTACCTCCTCAAACCCAGGAAGCTGACCGGATGAGGCGGCACGATCGGATGGAAGACGGACAAAGTGCGGTGTTTCCGGCTCGGAGAGCGTGCCCTGAAAACCTCCCCTCTCCCTCTGGGAGAGGGGCCGGGGGTGAGGGCGGTCGTGCTGAAGTCGCGGGAAACCATCGCCTTTTCTCGCCGCTCGCCCTCACCCTAACCCTCTCCCAAAGGGAGAGGGGACGAATTTGCAGACGCGCTCTAAGGCGAATTCTGCCCTCCTGTCTTTTCCCTAGCCCAGGCGTTCACGCCTGGGAAACGGAGGCGGCCTTGGTGGAGAATAGCCCCTTCCAGGGGCTTTCGACGCAGCGGCGGCCGCATGCGCCAACCACCGCCAAGCCCCTGGAAGGGGCTGGTAGTCCCAGTTTCGGCCCACGCTTCCCAGGCGTAAACGCCTGGGCTAGGGAAAAGCTGGGTCGCCAGCGCAGGCGCCCGGGTGGCATGCCGTCACTCGGCGAAGCCGAGGGTCGGCATGGAAGCCGCGGTGGCGATCCCCATGCTCACCCGACGCTTCGCGTCGTGAGAGCATGCCACCCTGTGTGGTTGATGGTCGTCGTCGGTTTGGTGGCGATCGTGGGGACGGCCTCCCCGGCCGCGGCGATCGAGCGGTTCCCCCCGCCCGACTTCACCTCGCACCAACTCCCCACGACCACCACGCCCGAGCCGTTGGGGATCGGTTGGGAGTATCTCGATTCGGCCTACTTCGCCGTGGCACTCTCGGCGGCGACGTGGCTGGCGCTGGTGCGCCGCTCTCGCCGCGGGTTGTTCGTCCTGACCGTCGTCTCCCTGGCGTGGCTCGGGTTTTGGCGGGCAGGGTGTATTTGCCCCATCGGGGCGATTCAGAACGTGGCCCTCGCCGTCGCCGATCCTGAATACACGATCCCGTTCTCCGTCGTCTTGTTTTTCGCCCTGCCGCTGGTGTTCGCGTTGTTTTTCGGGCGGACCTTCTGCTCCTCGGTATGTCCGCTCGGGGCCGTTCAGGAACTGGTCGCGGTCCGGCCGGTGAAGGTGCCGACCTGGGTCGATCACGCCTTGGGACTGGTGCCCTACGTCTACCTCGGGGCCGCGGTCCTGTTTGCCGCCACGGGCACGACGTTCATCATCTGCAACTACGACCCGTTCGTCGGGTTCTTCCGGCTCAGCGCCAGCGCGAGCATGCTGGTCTTCGGCGGGTGTTTTCTCGTGATCGGCTTCTTCGTGGGCAGGCCGTATTGCCGGTACCTGTGTCCCTACGGGGCGTTGCTTGGGCTCTGCTCGAAGGTGTCGAAGCGGCACGTGCGGATTCCGCCGGACGAGTGCATCAACTGCCGGCTCTGTGAGGACGCCTGCCCTTACGGCGCGATCCAGACGCCGACGGTCGATCAGACGGCCCGGGAGCGGCTCCGCGGGCGCCGCCGGCTGGCCGTGGTGCTGGCGGCCTTTCCCGTGCTCGTTGCGGTTGGGGCGTGGATCGGTGATAGCATGGCCATTCCGCTTTCGCGGCTTCATCCCCGGGCCGCATTGGCCGAGCGGATCCGCCTGGAAGAGACCGGCCGGGTGGAAGGCACGATCGACGCCAGCGACGCCTTCCGCAACACGGGACGCCCGGCCAAGGAGCTGTACGCCGAGGCCCTCGCCCTGCATGACCGGTTCGGTATGGCCGGGATGTGGCTTGGGGCCTGGATCGGGCTGGTGATCGGCGCGAAGCTGATCCACCTCTCGATCCGCCGCCGCCGCACCGAATTTCAGCCCGACAAGGCCAACTGCGTCTCCTGCGGCCGCTGCTTCTGGTATTGCCCCGTGGAGCAACTGCGTCTCGGACTGATTCAAACCCTGCCTACGGTGACTCCCGCTCCCGCCAACTCCGCCCCCTCCAAACCATGAATTCAAACGCCCCGGTACCGCCATCCGGTTCAGATGTGACCTCCGAGCGACGCGAGTTCTGGGCCCGCGTGGCCGTGCAGACGGCGGCCGTGGCCGGGGTGTTCGTCGTGGCGGCGATCGCACTTTTGACGTGGGACTACAGCCGGCGCGTTGCCAAGGATCCGCTCAATTCGGAAGAGTTCAAGGCGATCAAGGCCGAACTGGCGACCCGGCCGCAGGACGAGCAACTCACGGCCGAGGTCCGCCAGTTGGACCTCGTGCTGCGGTCGCAGTATTTCGATCGGCGGCGGTTCGCCTCGTTGGGCGCGTGGATTCTTGTGGGCGGGATGATCGTCCTTCTCGTCTCGCTCCGCGCGGCGGCCGTGCTCCGCCGCCGGCTGCCGCAGCCGGAGGTCGGAGCCACCCCCTCCGATCGCGACACGGTCGTCGCACGCGAGGCCCGTTGGGCGGTGGCCGGCATGGCCGCCGTGCTGGCGGTTGCCGGGCTCGGGCTCGCCATGGGCGTGGGCACCGTGCTTCAGGACTCCGGGCTGTCGCTGGCCGCCGCAGGCTCGGGGCTGAACGAAGGGAAATCCGGGGAAGACGCCTCGAAGGCATCGCCCGGCGCTGCTCCAGGCACCCAGGGCGCGGCAGCTCAAACGTCGCCGCCCTCACCCTCTGCCCCGCCGGCAGGCGAGGGGAGTACGGAGGCGTCGAAGTATTGGCCCCAGTTCCGCGGTCCGACCGGCCAGGGCATCTCGGCCTACACGAACGTCCCGACGACCTGGGACGGGCCTTCGGGCAAGAACATTGTCTGGAAGAGCCGCGTGCCGGTGGGAGGCAATAGTTCTCCGGTCGTGTGGAAGGACCGGATCTTCCTGACCGGCGGGACCGACCGCGTGCGGCAGGTCTACTGCTTCGACACGGCCGGCAAACTCCTTTGGCAGAAGGACATGCCGGCCACGCCCTCCAGCGCCGCCAAGCCGCCCGAGGTGATCGAGGACACGGGCTTCGCCTCGCCCACGCCGGCGACCGACGGCCAGCGGGTCTACGCGATGTTCGCCATCGGCGACGTGGCGGCCTTCGACTTCGCCGGCAACCAGGTCTGGGTCCGCAGCCTCGGCATCCCCAAGAACTCCTACGGCCACGCCACGTCGCTTGCCATCGTCCGCAACCTGCTCCTGGTCCAGTTCGACCAGGCCGCGGCCAAGGAGGGCAAGTCGAAGCTCCTGGCCCTGGATACGGCCACGGGCAAGAGCGTCTGGGAGGCACCGCGGCCCGTGCCGAACTCCTGGTGCACGCCGGTCGTCGTCTCCTGGAAGGGCCAGGAGCAGATCCTCACCGCGGGCGACCCCTGGGCGATCGCCTACCAGCCGGCCGACGGCAAGGAGATTTGGCGGGTCAAGTGCCTCGGGCAGGACGTGGCGGCCTCGCCCGTCTTCGCCGACGGCGTCGCCTTTATCGGCAACGCCAACGCAAAGGCCGTGGCCATCCGGATCGACGGCCGCGGTGACGTGACCGAGAGCCACGTCCTCTGGAACGCCGAGGACGGCCTTCCCGACACGTGCAGCCCCTTGGTCACGCCGCAGTGCCTCTTGCTGCTCGCTTCCGAGGGGATCCTCACGGGCTACGACGTCAAGAGCGGCAAGAAGCTCTGGGAGCAGGATTTTGAATCGAGCTTCAAGGCCTCGCCGAGCCTCGTGGGCAAGAACGTCTACCTGTTGGGCGACGAGGGGAAGGCGTGGGTCGTGGAGCCCGGCCCGACCGCCTGCAAGACCGTGGCCCAGGCCGACGTCGGCGAGCATTGTGCCGCCAGCCCGGCCTTCCAGGACGGGCGCATCTACCTCCGCGGAAAGGAGCACCTGTTCTGCATCGGAAGCAACTGAATGAGGATTCACAATTCCGGGAGGGCGAGGCTCCTGCCGAGCCTGCGACAATCTCGCGGTTTTGCCGGTGCATGGCGGCTCGGCAGGAGCCTCGCCCTCCCGGAATCGCGCAAGATCATTTAGCATCCGCAGCAGCAATTCATGCCTGATCCCGAACCCCCGATCTTCCGCGTTCTGCCCAGGCAGGTCGATTCCACGATCGCCGCCGCGCTCCGCGCGTGGCTGCCAGGCAAGTCGTGGTCGCAGGTCCGAGGGCTGTTGGAGGGGCGGCGGGTGATGCTCAGCGGCAACATCTGCGTGGACCCGGCCCGGCGTCTGCGCCTGAGCGACGTGGTGAAAATCCTCCCCAACCCCGCGCCGGCGCCTCCGAAGGCCGAGGACGTGCGGATCCGCTTCCTCGACGCCCACGTGGTGGTCGTGGAGAAGCCGTCGGGCATGACGACCACGCGCCACGCGGAAGAGCGCGGTTGGCCCGCCCGGCGCCGGCAAATCCAACCCACGCTCGACGAGCTGCTGCCGGGCATCCTCGCCAGGATCGAGAAGCGGAAAGGCAAGGGGCCGCCTCCTCCGGTACGGGCGGTTCACCGGCTCGACCGGGACACGAGCGGGCTGATCGTCTTTGCCCGGTCCGTGACGGCCGAGCGTCACCTGATGCAGCAGTTCCGCCGGCACACGACCCACCGCCGCTACCTGGCCGTCGTGCGCGGCAACGTGGCGGCGCAGACGATTTCGACCCGGCTCGTGCGCGACCGCGGCGACGGCCGGCGGGGGAGCACGCGTCTGCCCGAGGTGGGCAAGGTGGCCGTGACCCACGTCCGGCCCGTGGAGCGGCTCGGCCCCTACACGCTCATCGAGTGCCGCCTGGAGACGGGGCGCACGCACCAGATTCGCATCCATTTGTCGGAGCGTGGGCACCCGCTCTGTGGCGAGAAGGTCTACGCTCAACCGCTCTTCGGCGCGGCGACCCCCGAGGAAAGCGGCGCTCCGCGCCTCGCCCTGCACGCGGCAGAACTCGGGTTTGAGCACCCGGTGACGGGAGAGCCGATGCGTTTTGAAATGCCGCTGCCCGACGACCTTTCGGCCTTTCTGGACACGCTGCGCAAGGCGTGCGGGGCCCCGAGGCCGCGGCGTCGATCCTGAACGACTTCTTGTCGTTCCGGTAACACTTCAGCCGTATGAAGTTGTCGGAAGAGGAGAAGGGAAAAGGAAAAAGCGGGGGAAAATGGGGAAAGAAGAGGAGAGGATTCCCATTCAGAATTGTGTGATCAGGGCACGGCTTCATGCCTTTCCCATTTTTCCAGCTCTTTCCCTTTTCCCTTCCCCAATTCGCACTTCATTCCGCTGAACACTTACTCATTCCGGAATTGCGGGACCGCGCTCAACAGACGCTGAGGCTCAATCCTTCGCCGCTGACGGCGAAGTCGAAGAATCGGGCCCGGGGATTGGGCGGGTCGGCGGCCAGGCGGTGTTTCACTTGCTCTGTGTCGCGGGTCGACTTGCAGACCAGAAGCAAGAATCCCCCGCCGCCGGCGCCGAGAAGTTTTGCCCCGTGAAGATGCGGCCGGATCTGCGTCAACAGGGCCTCGATCTGCGGATTGCTCGAATCCGGATCGAGTTGCTTGTTGAGCTGCCAGGCCGCGTCGATCGCCTGTCCGAAGGCGGGCAGGTCTTTGCGGGCCATCGCGTCGGCCACTTCCGGGGCGAGGGCGTGGATCCTCTGGAGCGTCGCCAGCGTGTTGCGTTCGCGATTCAAGTAGCGGCCCACCACCTGGGCCAGGATGTTCTTGGCCAGCCGCGTCAATCCGGTGTAGTACAGGAGCGTCCGGGCACCGTTGGTCTTGGGATCGAGGACGTCGGGCGGGAGATAACGGACGACAGGGTCGGGCACGAGTCCCGGCTTGGTCGCAATCAGCTTGACGCCTTCCAGGGTCCCGCCGACCTGGTCCTGCCAGCCGCCGCCCGTGGTCAACGCTTGCTCCAGGCGAAGGACCGCATGGAAGAGCTGCGTGTCGGAGAGCTGGCGGCCGAGCACGCGGTGGATCACGGCCAGGACCACGGCCCCCATGATGCTCGATGTCCCCAGGCCGCTCCCCTTAGGCACGGCCGCCAAGGTGGTCAACTCCAGTCCGCCACCGAAGCGTTCCAGCAGGTCGTCCAGCGAATTGCCCGGCGAGGAAGACGCGAAACGGGAGCAGACTTCCGAAGTCTTCAAGACTTCGGAAGTCTTGTTCACCGCGTCGGGCGGGGCGAAGCTGGCCAGGACCAGGGCGGCCTTGACCAGCGAGAATTCGCCCGTGGCCGAACGGAAGTCCAGGAGTTCCTCCCACCGGCGGATGAGGCAGTCGGTTCCCAAGTCGATGGAGTGGATGCGGAGCAGGGGCTCACGCGTGACCCGGGCATAGACCTGGATCGGAGGCTGGCCGTTGAGCAGCACGGCCGCATTGGCGACGCAGCCGCCGTGCTCGAGCGAGAACGGCGGCGTGTCGGTCCAGCCGCCGGCAAGGTCGAGCCTCGCCGGGGCGCGGCCCCAGACGATTTCGTCGCTCCGCAAGACATTTCGCGGCGCCGGCGGCGTCTCGCCGCTGCCGACAATCGCCCGCTGGAGGTGCTCGAACGCAACGGCCCGGGCCCGCCGGGCCCAATCCCGGGCCGGGCGATCACGGCCGAATTCCAGCCCCTGCTGCGAGAGCCACTGCGTCTGCGGAGGCGTGAGGGCCTCGGCGAGGCCCGGAAAGACGGCCCCGCACGCGGCGTCGGGCCCCGCGGCCAGCGTCTCGACCGCGGTGCCGAGCGAATGAAGGATCCGCGCGGGGAGGAAGGCGGCCTCCGGCTCGACCGTCAAGGCGCGCTCCGACGCTGCTCGGGCCTCCTCCAGGACCTCCGCGACGCCGGTCGTCCGCGACTCGGGGGCCGAGAGGAGCGAGGTGAGGTCCTCCGCAGAGAAATCCTCTCGTCCACGGAAATGGCCGCGGGGTGAACTCGTGTAGGGATTCATGCTGATGAGGTCCCATTGTGCGGCGTGAGCGTCGTAGATCTCGTCCCGGAGGGACGATTGAAACCAACAACGCACGGTTCAAGTGTCCCTACGGGACACCCCGCGCGATCTGCCCGCTGGCCCAGCGATGAATCGCTGGGCTATTCTCAAATGCCCCTCCGGGGCAAGCGACCCCGTCCGAAGCATAAGTCCCAACAACTCTGAATCACTACACTGGCTACGCCTGGGTCGCTCATCCTACATACGGCGCTGCGAGGCGGAACTTGGGCTGCTGTGCGAGGAACCGTTCGACCCGCTCGCGGCGCGAGAATGCCGTGGGCAGAAACTCGAGGGCCTTCCGAAGCCGGTCGTTGGGTTCCGCACAACTGAATCGCAAGAAGCCTCGGCCCGCCTCGCCAAAACACTCGCCGCCGAGGCACGCCACGCCGAGGCCGTCGTCGGCCGCCTCCAGCAGATACATGGCCAGGCCGTGCGACGTGATGCCGAGCCGATTGCAGACCTCGGCCACCGAGGGGAAGACGTAGAACGTCCCGCCCGGGTCGAGGCAGCGGATCCCGTCGATCCGGTTCAGCCCTTCCACGAGGACCTCCACCTTCTCGCGGAAAAGCCGCATGGCGCGGCGGCTCTCCTCGTCGTCGCTCCGGAAGGCCGCGATGCCGGCCAGTTGCGCCAGCGGCGGCGTGCAGGAGAGCGACGTGTTGATCAGCTTCGCGATCATCTCGGCGATCGGCGGGCTGGTGACCGCGTAGCCCAGGCGCCACCCGCTCATGCTGTACGACTTGCTGAACGTGTAAGCCGCCACGCATTGTTCCATCATGCCTGGCTCGGCGAGAATCGTGTGATGGCGTCCGCGCCAGACCATGCGGTCGTAGGGCTCGTCGCTGAGCACCGCCACGTTGCGTCCCCGCACCAGGTCGGCGATTCCTTCGAGGTCCTCTTTCGCCGCGATGCCGCCGGTCGGATTGTGGGGACTGTTGAGGAAGATGGCCTTGGGGTGCGGGTCTTCGCGGAGGAACCGCTCGACGTCGTCGAGGTTGGGCCGGAACTCGCGGTCCTGCGTCAGGTCCGAGAGCCACGCCCGGGCCCCGCGGCGGGCGATGTTCGGCAGATACGTCGGGAAATAGGGGCTGAACACGAGCACCCCGTCGCCCGGGTCCAGGAAAACCTCGCAGAAGAAGAGTTCGAAAACCTTCGCCCCGGGAGCGACCACGATGTTGGCCGCAGTGGTCGCAAGGCCGTACTGGTGATTCACGTAGTGGGAGGCCGCTTCCCGGAACTCGGGCAGCCCGGCGGAGGGACAGTAGTGGCTCCGGTCCCCGCGGATTGCCTCGATCCCCGCCTCCTTGGCCGCCGCGGTGCTGGGGAACGGGCTATCGCCGATCTCCAGCTCGATCACGTCCTTGCCGGACGCGACCAACTGCTTGGCCTTGGCCAGGACACTAAACGCAGTTTCAACGGTAGTATTTCCGGCGAACTGGCTATAGGAAGGGAGCATGGTCTTGGGCAGGGTGTTCGGTTCTCGTATATCCTTGTGGCTGTGCAAGATACATCGCCTGGATTCCCTACGCAAGGGGGCCGATCGCGGCGCTGCCATCGCGTCGGGACGAAGGATTTCCAGGGTTTTGCCACTTTGCTCCCGCGACTGCCCGCATACAATGAGTGACCGATAAGGACCGATCCGGGAGGACGACGGTCAGGGTGGCGTGGCGCGCTCTCACGGTGCCAGGCCTCGTTCTCCATGCCGACCCCGCGTAGCACAGCCATCCTGGCTGTCGTGCGGCAGGCTGGTAGCCTTTTGTGATGCGACAGGCTGGAAGCCTGTGCTACGGGGCAGGCAGGAAGCCTGCGCTACGGTGGGGGACGGACCTTTCGACGCGTGAGCCATCGCCTATGACCGATCCGTTCGTCTTCCCGCCGTGGGTCGATCGCCTTCGGCCGCTGGCCGGGGTGTTGCTGGTCGTCGCCCCCACGTACCTGGTCGCGCTGGCCTACTACGGAGGATCCCCCCAGACGACTGATGTCGGCTACCGTCCTGAGCAGCCTGTTGCTTACAGTCATGTCCTGCACGCGGGGGAGTTGGGGATCGACTGCCGCTACTGTCACGTGAACGCGGAGACGTCGGCCCACGTCCTGGTTCCGCCCAGCCCGACCTGCATGAATTGCCATACCCGGATCGCCCCGGACAGCGCGAAGCTGCTGCCGATCCGGCAGAGCGCGGCCACCGGAGAGCCGGTCCCTTGGGTCCGCGTCCACGACCTGCCCGACTACGTCTACTTCAACCATAGTGCCCACGTGGCCCGAGGGGTGGGCTGTGTGGCGTGCCACGGGCGAGTGGACCGGATGGAACAGGTGACGCAAGTGGAACGGCTGAGCATGGGATGGTGTCTCGAATGCCATCGCAACCCGGAGCCGCACCTGCGCCCCCAGGAGTTGATTACGAAGATGGACTGGAGTCCGGCCGGGGACCCGTCCCTCGGGGCCCGCCTCCGCAAGCAGAACAACCTCAACCCGTCGACCGATTGCTCCACATGTCATCGGTGAATGGATTGCCAGGATCGAACGACTCCGGGATCGCGTCGGCACGGCGCGTCGCGCAATCTCTCCGCGACCCGGAGCTTCACGCGCTCCTGGAAGCGGAATTCCCCGCGGCCGACGACCCCGGCGGCGTGTCGCGGCGTCGTTGGCTCCAGGTGATGGGCGCATCGCTCATGCTCGGGGCGGCCGGGGGATGCCGTTGGAAGAAAGAAGAGATCCTGCCGCTGGCCTCGCAGCCGCCGCGTCGGCTGCCGGGCGAGTTCCAGCGTTTCGCCACGGCCCGCGACATAGCCGGCTCCGCCCTCGGCCTGCGGGTCACGTCGGTCGACGGCCGGCCGATCAAGATCGAAGGGAATCCCCGGCACCCTCAAAGCCTCGGCGCCACGGATGCCTGGACGCAGGCCTCGATCCTGGAACTGTACGATCCGGACCGCAGCGGGTCGGTCCTCCAGCGGACCGGGGCCGAGGCGATGGAGCAGACGTGGCCGAAGTTCCTGGAATTTCTTCGGCCGCAGCTTGCGGCGATTGGGAAGACGCAGGGGGCGGGCCTGGCCGTTCTGAGCGAAGCCTCCAGTTCGCCCACCCTCGCGGCGCTCCGCGACCGGCTCCTCAAGGCGTACCCTCAGGCGAAATGGCATGAATACGAACCGCTCTCTCACGACAACGAGCGCGAAGGGGCGAGGCTCGCATTCGGAGAGCCGGTCCGCACGCATCTGGCTCTGGAGAAGGCCCGGGTGATCGTCTGCCTGGATGCCGATCCGCTGGGCGTCCACCCGGCGGCCGTGCGGTACGCAAGGGATTTCGCCAAGGGCCGCGATCCGGAGGCGGGGCCGATGAACCGGCTCTACGTCGTCGAGCCGTGCCCGACGATCACCGGCAGCGTGGCCGACCACCGTCTGGCGCTGCGATGTGGGGAGGTGGCGTGGTTCGCCCGGGCCCTCCATGCGGCCGTGGTGCAAGGACTTGGCTCCAAGGCAGAAGCTGCCACAGAAAGCGGGCCGGACGAGTCCCCGACGGCATTCGTCCGGGCGGTGGCCAAGGACCTGAAGACGCACGGGGCCCATGTGGTCGTGATCGCCGGGCCGCGCCAGGCGCCGGAGGTCCATGCCCTGGTCCACGAGATCAACGCGGCCCTGGGCAGCGTGGGCCACGTCGTCGCGTACACGGCGGACCCGGAGCCGAACCGCCCGCGCCATGTGGCGGCGATCTCCTCGCTCGTGGCCGACATGCAGGCGGGCAAGGTGCAGATGCTCGTCATGCTCGGCGGCAACCCGGTGTACGACGCCCCCGCGGATCTCCGATTCGCCGAGGCCATGACCAAGGTCCCGGCCCGCCTCCACCTCAGCCCCTACGACAACGAGACCTCGCTCTTGTGCTCCTGGCACCTGCCGCGGAGCCACTACCTGGAGTCTTGGGGCGATGCGAGAGGGTATGACGGGACCTACAGCATTATCCAACCGCTGATCGCCCCGCTTCACGATTCCCGCACTGCCCTGGAACTCCTGGCTCTCCTGGCCGGCGAGGAAAAGGCCACCGGATACGACCTCGTGCGAGTGACGTTCAAGGAACTCGCCGGGCCAGAATGGGAAACGAAGTGGGGCTCCTGCCTGGAAAGCGGTCTCTTGGCCGGTTCGGCCTGGCCGGCGGCGTCGCCAAGACTCGTGCGGGAGACTCCGCCCGGCGATCCCGGTCCGCAGCCCGGTGACGGGTTGCCGGGACCAGAGCAGACGGAGATCGTCTTCTGCCCCGGGTCCGGGGTCTATGACGGGCGGTTCGCCAACAACGCCTGGCTCCAGGAGATGCCCGATCCGATGACGAAGCTCACCTGGGACAACGCCGCCTGGATGAGCCCGGCCACGGCCAAGGCACTCGGGGTGGATCATGGGACCCTGGTGCGGGTGAATTGCGGGGGACGCGAGGTCGAGATCCCGGCCTACGTGATGCCCGGTCAGGCCCCCGGCACGGTCGCGGTGGCGCTGGGGTACGGCCGGGCCGCGGCCGGCAAGGTCGGCGGCGATGCCGGGCGGGAAGTCCCGCCCGTCGGCGTCGACGTCTATCCGCTTCGCACCGCGCGAGCCCTCCATTTCGCGGCCGACGCCACGGTCACGCCGACCGGGAAGCCCTATGCCTTGGCGACCACGCAGGAGCATCACGCGATCGACGCGGCGGCAGCGGCGGCCCGCGGCCGGCGGATCGGCGAACTGGTGCGTGAGTTCACGCTTGCCGAGTACGAGGAGGAGTCGAAGCGCGACCCGCAATTTGCCCGGCACGCCGGGCACCTGCCCGAGCTCGAGTCGCTTTGGGAGGAGCCGAAGTACGAGGGCCGGCGCTGGGGGCTGACGATCGACCTGTCGAAGTGCACCGGCTGCGGGGCATGCATGGTCGCCTGCCAGGCGGAGAACAACGTGCCGGTGGTCGGCAAGGAGCGGGTGCTGCGGGGACGCCAGATGCACTGGATCCGCGTGGACCGCTACTACCGCGGCGAGGGAGAGAGCCCCCGCGTCGTCCAGCAGGTGGTGATGTGCCATCACTGTGAGAACGCCCCTTGCGAGCAGGTGTGCCCGGTGGCCGCCACGGTCCACAGCAAGGAGGGGCTCAACGACATGGTCTACAACCGCTGTGTGGGCACGCGTTACTGCTCCAACAACTGTCCCTACAAGGTCCGCCGGTTCAACTTCTTCAACTACCGCAAGGACCTCGAAGAACCGGAGAACGAAGTCCTGAAGATGGTCTACAACCCCGAGGTCACGATCCGGAGCCGCGGCGTGATGGAGAAGTGCACCTATTGCGTGCAGCGGATCCAGGCGGCCAAGATCGAGGCCAAGAACCGGCGCGAGCCGATCCGCGACGGCCAGGTCCTCACGGCGTGCCAGCAGGCGTGCCCGGCCGGGGCGATCGTGTTCGGCGACCTCGGCTTCCGCGACGACCGCGGAGAGCCGAGCCTCGTGGCGAAGCTCCGCCGATCGGCCCGCGCCTACGAAATGCTGGCCGAATTGAACGTCAAGCCGCGTACGAGCTACCTGGCGAGAATCCGCAACCCGAACCCGGAACTCGAAGGATGAGCACCGTCGCGGCACCGAGTTTCGACAACACCACGGACGACCCGCGGGTCCGCGCGCCGTTGACCTCGCCCGGGCAGGACCTCGCCTCGGTCACGGAGTTGGTCAGCGGGGTGGTCGAGCGTCCCCGCCCGCCCTTGGGCTGGTACGTGGCGTTCGTCGTCTCCTCGGCCTGGACGGGCGTCTTCCTGCTGCTGGCCGGCTACCTGATCGGCACGGGCGTGGGCGTGTGGGGGAACAACATCCCCGTGGCCTGGGCCTTCGATATCGCCAACTTCGTCTTCTGGATCGGGATCGGCCACGCCGGCACGCTCATCTCGGCCATCCTCTTTCTATTCCGGCAGAAGTGGCGCACGAGCATCAACCGGGCCGCGGAGGCCATGACGATCTTCGCGGTGATTTGCGCGGGCCTTTATCCGGCGCTCCACGTGGGCCGGGTGTGGGTCGAGTATTGGCTCTTCCCTTATCCGAACCAGATGTCGCTCTGGCCGAACTTCCGCAGCCCGCTGCTCTGGGACGTGGTCGCCGTGAGCACCTACGCCACCGTCTCGCTCCTGTTCTGGTACCTGGGAATGGTCCCCGACCTGGGCACGCTCCGCGACCGGGCAACCGGCCGGGTGCGGAAGGTCCTGTACGGGGTCTTCGCCCTGGGGTGGCGGGGATCGGCCCGGCAGTGGCACCGGTATGAAAGGGCGTACCTGTTGCTGGCGGCCCTCTCGACGCCGCTGGTCCTTTCCGTCCACTCCGTCGTGAGCTGCGATTTCGCCGTGGCCCTGCTGCCCGGCTGGCATGCCACGATCTTCCCGCCGTACTTCGTGGCCGGGGCGATCTTCAGCGGCTTCGCCATGGTCGTGACGCTCATGGTCCCGGCCCGGGCCTACTTCGGACTGAAGGACCTCATCACGATCCGCCACCTGGAGAACATGAACAAGTTCATCCTGGCGACCGGCTGCATGGTGGGCTATTCCTACGCGGTCGAGGTTTTCTGCGCGTGGTACAGCGGGAATCCCTACGAATGGTTCGCGCTGGTGAACCGGGCCCTGGGGCCCTATGCGTGGTGCTACTGGACGATGGTCCTCTGCAACGTCGTGGCGCCGCAGTTGTTCTGGTTCAAGCGATGGCGCACAACGCCGGCGCTGATGGTCCTCGTGGCCGTGCTCGTGAACGTCGGGATGTGGATGGAACGGTTCGTGATCATCGTCGTCTCTCTGAGCCGCGATTTCCTCCCGTCGAGTTGGGGATTCTACATGCCGACCTGGGTCGATCTCGGCATGTTTGCCGGGAGCTTTGGACTCTTTTTCACCCTATTCTTGCTCTTCTGCCGCTACTTGCCGATGGTGGCCATGGCCGAAGTCAAAAGCGTGCTGCCGCACGGCGGTACGGTGCGAAGTGAGGATGTTTAGCGGCCGGGCCCGCCCGGCGCGTTGAAGCGACCACGAACCATGACCGAACCGAGAGCGGGATTAACGACCGATCCGTCGGAGCCCCGTGTGGCCGGGCTCCTGGCCGAGTTCTCCGGCCCCGACGCCCTGCGCGCGGCCGCGTCCGGGGTTCGCGACGGCGGCTACCGACGCTGGGATGCGCACAGCCCGTTCCCGATCCACGGCATGGAGCGGGCCATGGGCATCCGGCCGACGATCCTTCCCTGGCTCGTCCTGGGCGCGGGGATCGGCGGGGCTGCGGCGGCCCTGCTCCTCCAATGGTGGACCAACGCCGTCGATTACCCCTACTGGATCAGCGGCAAGCCGCTCTTCAGCCTGCCGGCCAACATTCCCGTAATGTTCGAGCTGATCGTGCTGTTCAGCGCGTTCGCCGCGATCGGCGGGGTCCTGGTGCTGAACCTCCTGCCGCAGTATTGGCATCCGGCGTTCTCGGCGAAGCGGTTCGCCAGGGTGACGTCGGACGGGTTCTTCCTCTCCATCGACGCAAGCGACCCGAGGTTTGAGCCCGCCCTGACCCGCAGGCTCCTGGAATCGCTCGGGGCCACGGCGGTTGAGGTATGCTACGCCCCGGCGACGGGCCGGCGCGTGCCTCGGGCGGTGACGTGGACGTTGCTCATCGTCGCGGCCCTCGCGGTGTTGCCGCCGCTCTGGATTGCCCGGGTAAGACAAAGCCCCTCGGGAACCCCTCGCGTCCACATCATCCAGGACATGGACTTCCAGCCCCGCTATCCGTCGCAGGGAGTCGGCACGTACTTCGACGACCGGCGGGCGTCGCGTCCGCCCGTGCCGAACACTGTTGCGGAAGGCGGGCTTCAGACCGACAGCCACTACTTCCGCGGCCAGGTCGACGGCCGTTGGGCGGCCACGCTTCCCATCCTCACTGACATGGAGCAGATGCAGCGAGGGCGCGAGCGGTTCAACATCTACTGTGCCACGTGCCACGGGCTCGGCGGGCAAGGGGATGGAATGACGCACGTGCGGGCCGTCAAGCGTGGAGAGACCGGTTGGGTCCAGCCCCGTTCGCTGCACGTGGCCAACGTGCTCAAGCAGCCCGTGGGCCAGTTGTTCAACACGATCACCCACGGCCTCAACACCATGCCCGGCCACGCGGCCCAGATCCCCGTGGACGACCGCTGGGCGATCGTGCTCTACGTCCGGGCTCTCCAGCGGAGCCAGAACGCCGGGATCGACGACGTCCCGGCCGAACAGCGGCCCGCCTTCTTCCAGGGAGGGACGAAGCCATGAAGCCCGATCCGGCCGCTGAAATCGACCAAGCGTCGAACCGCCTCGACGGACTCCCTCCGCGCGTTGTCCCGGGGCTGCAAATCGCCGGCGCCGTCGCCCTGGTCCTCGGGTTCGTCCTCGGGCTGGCCCGGCAGGATCAGTTGCGTTACTTCTACCATGCCTACCTGACGAGTTACTGCTACGTGTTGGGCATGGTGCTCGGGGCGTTGCTCTTCGTGCTATTGCTCCACGTGTCGCGTGCGGGCTGGGGCGTGGCGGTCCGGCGCCTGGCGGAAATGCTGGCCGGCAACGTGCCGCTCATGCTGGTCCTCTTTTTGCCGATCGTGCTGCCCGTGGCCTGGGGGAGCTCCGCCTTGTACCCTTGGACAAGCCAGGAAGTGGTCGAGCATCACGAGGCCCTCCGGCACAAGGCTCCGTATCTGAACGTGACGTTCTTCGCGGTCCGGGCTGCGGCGTACTTCGCGATCTGGGGACTCATCGCCCGGTTCTTCCTCGGCAAGTCGGCCGAGCAGGACCGCTCGGGCGATGCGGGACTGACCGTGCGCATGGAACGGGCCAGCGGCCCGGCGATTCTGCTGCTGGGGATCACGGTCACGCTCGCCTCGTTCGACTGGCTCATGTCGCTCGATCCGCTCTGGACGAGCACGATCTTCGGCATCTACTACTACTCCGGGGCATTCGTCGGGGCCGTAGCGCTGGTGATCCTCCTGGCCATGGCCTTGCAGGCCGCCGGGCGACTTCGGGGCGTCATCACCGTGGAGCACTACCACGATCTCGGCAAGATGCTCTTCGCCGCGGTCGTCTTCTGGGGCTACATCGCGTTTTCGCAGTATTTGTTGATCTGGTACGGGAACCTCCCGGAGGAAACCACGTGGTACCGGGCGCGCCAGACCGGACCCTGGGGCTATGTGTCGGTGGCCTTGATCGTCGGCCACTTGCTCGTGCCGTTCTTCGGGCTTCTCTCGCGCGAGGTCAAGCGACGCAAAGTGCCTCTGGCCTTCTGGGCCGCGTGGTTGCTCGTGTTCCACTGGCTTGACGTGGCCTGGCTGGTCATGCCGAGCCTGGGACAAGCAGGGCTGCCGGTCGGGCCGATCGACGTCTGCCTGCTGGCGTCGCTCGGTTGCTTCTACCTGGCAGGGGTGCTGCGATTGGCAAGCGGCCGGGCTCTGACGCCCGTGAAGGACCCGCGACTGGCGGAATCGTTGGCGTTTGAGAATCTCTGAAGGCGAGGAGAAGATGCAGGCGGGACAGGGGAATCACGAAAGCACGAAAGGACGTGCATCCGCCTGGAGAGTTAGCCCGGATTATTCATGGGGGTTTGGAGGCGGGGTTGATTGGGGTGGCGTGGGCGGAAGGCGGGGTGTTGTGGTGAGGAATCGAGTCCGATGGGGGCACCACCCCCTTTCCCCCAGACGG
>Ga0067045_1002937_pt1 | contig 38398 bp, 30 predicted proteins | sample TerdegcTABiofilm_FD_59184 | JGI IMG/M metagenome (GOLD analysis project Ga0067045, IMG submission 59184) | Combined Assembly of (Gp0054472, Gp0054536) Wastewater bioreactor microbial communities from Singapore -Terephthalate degrading... | reverse complement strand
GGAGTACCCGCAGGCGCAGCCGACCTCCAGCAGGGACGCTGACGAAGACTGCGCGGGAATGCGCCTGAGGGTGGCCCGCAACCGGTGTTGCCGGGCAATCCGGGAAGGGCCGTGGAGATCCTTTTTGCAGTATGTCGCCGCGATGCGGTCGAACAGAGCGCGGTCGGCCGCGGCATGTCGGCTTTCCGTGCTGGTGTCCGAGGTGGGGGCGTCGTTCATGGCCGCTCTCCTTAGATGCGTCCCGCCTGGGTCGGAAGTCACTTGGTATACCGGTGTCTTTCCTTTCCCAGCAAAAAGCGGACGTGATCGAGAATGATGTGCAGCAGATCCAACATCATGGCGGGATCGCGCGCGAATTCCTTAAGAATCTTCAGAATCGGCCGTCTGCGGGCATAAAACTTGAGATTGGCGCGCTTGACCGCCTTGATGATCTGCTGTCGGGAAAGGCCGGGATATTCCACCACGGCGGACCAGTTTTGGTCGAACTGTTCCCAGTTGTCGGCCCGCAACAGGCCCTGTTCAGTGACCTGCTGAAAGAACGGCGTTCCCGGGTACGGCGCGGCCACGGCGAAATTGGCCATGTCCAAAGGCAGTTCCAAAGCGCATTTGATGTTGTGCTCCAGGGACTGCGGCGTATCACCGGGCAGCCCGAAGACGAAATATCCCCAGACCTCGATGCCCGCATCATGGATCATCTGCGTCACACGGTAGATCTGCTCCACCGTGGTCTTCTTCTTGATATTGTCCAAAACAACCTGGGTGCAGCTCTCGATGCCCGGCGCGATCATCCAGCACCCCGCCTTTTTCATGAGGGCCAGAAGCTCGTTATCCACGGTGGAGAGGTGGGTGTTGCAGGCCCAGCGGAATTTCAGGTTGGACTTGATGATCAACTCGCACAGGTCCACCACGGTCTTGCGGTTGGCCGTGAAGGTGTCGGCCTGGTACATGATGTTTTTCAGGCCCAGGGAAAGAAGATACTCGGTTTCCTTGAAGAGACTTTCACCGGAACGCATGCGGACCTGGCTTTGCCACATCACGTTTTGGCGACAAAAAATACAGCGGAACGGACAGCCACGCCCGGCATTGATGAAGGTGTAGTTGCCAAAAAACGGCATCCGGTATTTTTTCAGGGGCAAGAGGTCATGTGCCGGCATTGGCAGGTCGTCGAGATTTTCGATGAACGGGCGTCGCTCGTTGACCACGGGTTGGCCGTCCCGGCGCCAGGCCAGGCCGAGAACGGCCGAAAAATCAGTGGTCCCGGCCTCCAGGGCGTCGAACAGTTCCCGGAAGGTGTACTCAGGTTCATGGGTGATGATGAAGTCCAGGGCCGGGAAACTGCGCAGGGACTCGGCGGGCAGATCCGTGACGTGGGGCCCCATGGTTATGCACACGGCCCCGTACTGCTTGGCCAAGAAAAACAGGTACATGTCATTGGTCAACGTGGTGGATATCGCATTGGCCAGGATATATTTTGGCTTTTTTTCACGGAGCATGTCGTGCAACCGGCCCCAGCCGATCTTTTCGGCCACGCAGTCCACCACCTCCACCTCGGCCCGGTCGCGAATCATGGCGGCTAGGTATCCGAGGTTGGTCTGCGGCCAGATCATGCGCTCACGGGTCATGCGGCCGGAACGGTTCACGTCCCGGATGACCACGTATTTTGGATCGGGAGAGGGTGCATTGACGATGAAAACCAAGGGTTTTTTCATGGACCAGACTCCAGCAGGACGCCTTTTCAAGGCCGGAAGCCCCGAGTTGCAGGTTCAGCGGCGTGCATCAATAGTTGTAACGTGTGCGGTGGTTGATCAGTTCCGCCAGCAGGCCTACGGAGAAGAGTTGCACGCCGGAGAGGACGATCACCAGGGTGCTGGCTTCGGCCAGCTTGCCCAGGACGAACCAGGAAAAGAATCCCCAGCCGATTCCCAGCCCGACAAGGCTCAGTGCTGCGGGCAAGAAGAGCTGCAATGGGTTGAAATACAATGAAATACGTAGAATGAGCTGCAAAAAGTTCAGGGTGTCGTGGATGGGACGGATCTTGGAGCTGCCGATGCGCGCGAAATAGTCGATGGGCATATAGCCGACACGAAAACCGTTGCAGATCAGGGCGAGGGTGATGGTGGTGGTGAAGGAAAATCCTGGAGGATAGAGCTGGTCGAACTTCAGGGCCAGTTCCTTGTCAAAAACGCGCTGGCCGGAATTGATGTCGGGAATCTTGCGCCTGGCCACGTAATTGGCCAGTTTGCCGAGGATCCATTTCGCGGGCTTGCGACTGAGTGGATATTTGACGTTGCTTCCGGTCCGGGAGCCAACGAGCATGTCCAGATCTTCTTCAAGAAGCCTTTTGTACATCATGGGAATCAGTTTGTGGGGGTAGGTCCCGTCGGCGTCGGTAATGGCGATGTGGGAATATTTCGCCCGTCGCATTCCGGTCAGTATGGCCGCGCCATATCCTCGATTGACCTCGTGGGAAAGGACCCGTGTCCTGTCCAGGGCACAGCCCCGTAGAACGTCGGCCGTTCCGTCGCACGAGCAGTCGTCGACCACGATGATCTCCCAATCGAAATCGACCTGGCAGAAGATCCGCTCGACTTCCCGCAGCGTTTCCGCAATGCATCCCTGTTCGTTGTACACCGGGATGATCAGCGAGAGGCCTCGAGCATTCTCAGTCATGCCAACACTCCCCGTGTTGCCTCCAGGAGGTTGCAAGCCTTCAAAGACAACACCATGTGTAATTCCTCCGTATTTTCCACAAGCAGGAGTCTGCGCTTCGGTAGACGCCCTTGGACCAGGAAACCGTGATGGAACACGCCGCCCCGGGCTTGCTGCCAAGGACGCGTGTTCCCTTCAGTGCCTGGTGAATCGTAAAGCCCAATTTTCTTATAGGCTGATTCTCCAAATGGCAACCTCGCCGCCACGGAGCCGGCCAAACGAGCCAGGCCTCGGGGCGTGCCTTCTCTTGGAGGCCGAGCCGGTATTTCTATTGTCCAAGCACCGACAGGACGGTTGCCGCGTCCACTGTGTAGATGACCATGGCGTTGCCCTTGAAATGCGCGGCATCCAATTTGGGAGGCTGCTTGTCGCCGGGGCGCATGACAGCCCACCATTGGTGGCTTCTGGCCATGGACGCGAGAAGATCGACCTTGTCCCCGGGCGACAGGGGGTGGCTGGCCCGGGATTGGGCCTTGTCGATCAGGGCGGCCACGATCGCGGGCGTCGCTGTGGCGTCGGCTCCTTCGAAATCCAGGATTTTCAGGTGCTGGAAACCATCGGCCCGCCGCAGCAGATCCTCGATATCCCGCCTGTCTTCCACGTAGTGCACATATTTCATGGCTTCGGCCGAAAGGATGAAGTCCTGGCGCTGGGTAGCCAGCCACGGCGAAATGAGGACGTCCAGGGACATGGTGTTTTTCCCGATGAACTTCCCCAGCACCAGGTCGCCTCGATCATCGGGCTGCTGTCGTAAATAGACATTGACGAACGCCTCGGGAGGCATGGCGGTAAAGGCAAGCACCGTGCCTGTCCCGGCAAGGAGCAAGGCGGCGAGAACACCGGTGGCTTTTCGCGGATACCGGGACTTCATGGAGGGCTCGCAGAGCCCGAAGAGAAAGATCGGGGAAAAGACGCCCAGGACAAGGGCCAGCAGGGGGTGAAGCTCCATGGAATAAATTCCGTGATAGCTGGCCCACTGGCGTAGGAAAGTAAGCACCAGGCAGGGCGACATGACGAGGATCGCGGCATAGCCGGCTGCTCGCGCCGCCAGGGGAAAGTCCTGCCTGGCGGCGTCGTCGCGTTTTGTCCGGCGCCGCAGCAGAGATGGCGCCGCCAGGACCAACATGACGCCGACGGCCAGTGCCGAGCTCACGAAGAAAGACCAGCCATGCGGCCCCAACCATCGGTTCATGCTCGCGGTCAGCAGCGAGACATAGCCGGAAAGGCTTTGGTCGCCTCCGCGAATGGCGCCGCTGGAGCGGGCCGTGAATTTCGAGAGCATCCAGTCGAAGCCGACCAGGGAGTGCACCTGGAGCAGGTAAAGGATGAAGCCCCCCAGGGGAAGGCCTCCCAGCAGTGCGATTCCCTTGATGCGCCTGGGCAGCGGTTCGAGGTCGCCGTCAAAGCACAGGCGCTTGAAGACGATGGCGCCGAGCCAGGTCACCCCGTTCCAAGACATGATGCAGGCGAAAAAGGCGACGATCGCCATGGCGAGGTCGACCAGCCGTCTGCCGCCGGCGTTGCCATGGACCAGGGCGATGTCGCGCCGCACCTCGAGCAGGAAAAGGAGCGCGTAGGCCGCGGGCGAGATGGACTGGGCGGTGTATTCGACTCCCAGCAGGTAGATGGCCGCCGGTGTCCCGAAATAGACGAGCAGGGGGCACAGTCCGGCGAGCAGGGCAAGAGGGGAGGGCGCCCGGGCAAGGGACCTGGTGAAGAAGAACGCGGCCAGACCGAAAAACAGGGCGGTGAAAAAATGGGAGTACTGAACGATGGACACCGTGAGCGGAATGTCCAGCTTGTCCAGGGAATGCCTGTCCACGCCCTTGCCGAGGCCGGCGAGATAGAGGGGGAGCAGGTAGCCGGGGGGATCGGAGCCCCGCACCTCGTCCTGGAGCTCCACGGATACGGGGTTTTCCAGCACGGCAAAAGCTTTTTTGCCCGGTCCGTTGATGAACCAGTTTTTTGTCCGCAACAGGTTGATGGGGGTGCCGACCTGGTCAATTTCGAGCACTGGCAAGGGGAAATACGCCCTGAATGCCTGCACCTGGAGAAACAGTCCGAGGCATACGGCCACGAGCAGGACCGGCCAGGCCAGGGCGAGTCGGTCCGCGGGCGGGGGTGGCGGCGCGGCGGTCATGACTGCTGGCTCGAACGCTACCGCGGCTTGCGGGCGATCAGGATTTGGTTCACGAAGCCCCAGTCGAAAATGCGCAACGGGTACACTATCTGGTCAAACCGATTGGAAAAATTCGGAGAAACAGCAATGCCCACATACGGCAGAAACCCGATGGGGGCAAACATGAACCGCCGGTAGGCAATGAACTCCAACCCATTCGACCGGGCCAGTCCGATGAGATCCTGTTTTCCGATGTGTGATTCATGCAGATCATCGGGCACCATGCCGAGACGCGCCGCCCATTCGTCCCACAGCGGATTGGGGCAGGTGGCGATAAACAGACCCCCCGGACGCAGGACGGCCCCGGCTTCGGCAACGGCGGCGCCGGGATCCCGCAAATGTTCCAGGACGGCCAGGGCGATGACCGCGTCGAACCGTTGTTGGAGGACCTCCTGGGGAAGTTGCGTCACGTCGCCCTGGATGAGGCGGACGGCTTCCGGGATGTCGCCAGCGGCCTCGATGAGTTCCCGGGAATACTCGATTCCCAGGAAGTCGCTGCCCGGCATGCGACGCGAGAGCTCCTTGAGGATCAGGCCATCGGCGGACCCGAACTCCAGGACATGAAGGCCTTGCCCGATTCCCAGGTGGCGTTGCAGCGCTTTCAAGACACAGTCGGCGCGGGTCTTGTACCGATAGATATATTGCGGCTTTTTTTTTCGCTGGTCGGCATAGGATTCATCCATGACGCCAGAATTGGAAAAGTGGTCTGCATTCATATAAGTAGAATTCATCCGGTGTATCGGCGGAGGGTCCACCGTGATTTACAGGGAACGTTTGTTCGTCGTTGTCACAGCCATCGTTCCGCCTCGTTGCACTGCATGAGGCGCATCGAGCCGCACGTTTTTATTGGACGCCCGGCATCTTCAGCGCATTTGCTTTGACAGCGATACGACCGTTTGCGAATTATGCCCGTCCACTGAAAGTTGTCAAGGCGTTGAAAGGGTTATGACTCGTTGTCTCCAACGTCGTATTTCATCGCTCGGTTTCGGCGAGCCATGGTTCCTGGCGCTCTCGCGACCCTGCGCGGTCAGTTCTCGATGTGTTCCGCCGGGTAGATGAACGGCCGGCCGTGGAGAATGCCGTCGACGATGACGTCCAGGCCCGGATCCCTTCCGGGCAGCAGGTCGTCGAGGCCGGCGATGCGCACCGCGTAGTGGGCCTTGCCCTGGCCCGGGTGGATGCTCGCCACCGGGATCATGCGCCGGAAAAAGAAATGGAAGGCGTACCTGCGCGCGCGTTCCACGATGGCGGGGTCCAGACGGCGGCCCAGGGGCAGCCGGCGCAGCAGGGCCTCGTATTCCTCCCGTGAATTGGCGTCCAGGGTGATGCCCTTGTTGCGGATCCAGGCCTCGCCGGCCACGATGACCGGTATGCCGAGGCTCGTCAGTTCCACGCCCGTCTTGGTCCCGTAGATGATCACCGCGTCGCAGCGCTCCATGACCGCATAGGTGCTCACGTGCTTGTCCGGGCCGATGAGCTTCACGTTCGGGGGCAGTTCGGGGAAGGCCCGGGCGATCTCGTCGCAGGCCAGTTGCCGGGATTTGATCGCGCCGTTGACCTCGGCCGGATGGACCCGGATCACGAGCTGCAGTTCCGGCCGACCGGCGAAATGGCGGATGGTGGCCACAAGCCACTCCGCCATGTTGGCGAAGGCGTTGGCCGGGTAATGGAGCTGGGCGTCCCAGATGACGTTGGTCAGCAGGCCGACCATGGGCCGGGCGGGGTCCAGGCCCAGGTCCGCGGCGATTGTGGCGAAATTCTCGGACGGGTTCTCATGGAAGTAGATCCAGTCGTTGGACCCTCGCCGGCGGCTGTCCAGGTAGTCCATGGTCCTGGCCTCCAGGGCGGGGGTCCAGTCCAGGCGGTCCCAGGCCGCCGTGTCTTCGGCCATCATGGTGTGGTGGTAGGTGTCGCCGTGGCTGAAGATGAAGCATTTTTTCCGGTAGGCGACCTGCCAGTTGACCACGTCCACGCCCTCGGCCCGGCAGACCTCGCCCACCACGCCCTGGGGGATGTAGATGCCGTGGTGGAAGCTGGCCCGGCGGAAGCCGTGCTGGCGCAGGCAGGACAGGGTGACGGCGGCGGTGAGCAGGGCGGCGTGGAGGTAGTGGCGCAGGACCGGTTCGGCCAGGGGCTCCGCCTCCAGGGTTCCCCGGGCGAAAAAGCGCAGGGCCCCGGCCAGGGCGTGTTCGCCCAGGCGCGCGTTGTCGCGGATAAGGCCCGCAATGTCGGCCATGGGGATGGACGCGGCCAGCCCGGCCGCCTCGCTTCGGTCCTTTTCGGTCAGGAAATCGCTGTAGCGGTGCACCGGCAGGCCCAGAGCGCGGTAGGCGGCCTCGGCCTGCTCATGGCAGGCCCGGCAGCGCCGGGAGGGGATGCCCTTCGCGGCGAACCCCTCGGGATCGTCCATGGACGCAAGGGTGAGCTGTTCGCAGGCCGGCAGGCAGCCGTCGCACAGCAGGGCGTGCGCCTCGGCCCCGCGAACGGTCAGGGCGGCCATGAGCAGCATGTCCAGCGCGGCCACGGCGGTGTGGCCGCCGAGGCTTGAAGCCACCAGGATGCGGGGTCCGCCCCTGGCCTGTGCGGCCAGGGCGGCGAACCGCTCCCGGTCCGGTCCGAAAAGGGCGTTCCAGTCCGGGTAGCGGGAGTCGGCGATCTGGGCCGGCGGGGCCTCTCCGGCCGGCGAAACGAGGCGGCGGAGGAGCTTTTTCAGTCCGGGGAGCATTATTCCGCATCCCCCTCCGGCGTGCCGGGTCCGGGCCAGGCCGGCCGGTCCACCAGGGGCAAAACGGCCTCGCCGGCCTCGATCAGCTCCCGGGCCCGGGCCAGATCCCCGGGCTGGTTGATGTCCCAGCCCTCGTATCCCCGGGTCAGGAAGGGCACCACCACCTCCCCGGCAATGGTCCCCCCGTCCAGGGCCACCCGGGTCCGGGCGATCTCCAGGCTGGCGTTTTGCACGTACACCTCGGGCAGGGCCTGATAGGGCGAGCTGTGCCATGGTGTGCCGTCCTGGGTGTGAAAGGGCAGCAGCGGCAGCATGACCCGGCCCCGGACGCGCCACATCTTGCCCGGGTGCTGGGCGCATTTTTCCACGGCCCGCAGGGAGTCGGCCCCGGGTACGGCCAGAAAGGCCTCAAAGGCCCGGCGGATGGTCTCCGGCCGGCGAAAGGGGCTGGTGGGCCGCAGGATGCTGAAAAGCTCGGAGGACTGGCCCGCGTCGGCCAATTCGGAGAGGGCGTGGCGGATCCATTCGATGTCCGGCGAGAGGTCTCCGGCGTAGGCGGCCGGCCGCAGAAACGGGGTTTGCGCCCCGTAATGCCGGGCGATGGCGGCGTAGTCCGGGGAATCGGTGGACACCACCACGGCCTCGAACATTCCGGAGAGGCGGGCGGCGCAGATGGTGTAGGCCAGAAGGGGGTGGCCGGCCAGAGGGGCGATATTCTTCCCCGGGGTACGTTTGGAACCGGCCCGGGCCGGAATGAGGGCCACGTTGGACATGATCATCCCTTTGCGGCCTGGGAAAACGCGTCTCCGGCGGTGACGGCGTCGTAGAGAAGCTGGTCCAGGGCGTTGTGGCGCCGGATCAGTTCCACGGTTTCGGGATCGGCGGCCACGGGCCGGGTTGCGTTGATATGGGGCATGTTGATTGTCTCCAGGGGACTGAGATGCCTTTCGAGAAGCCGGGGCAGCAGGTCCAGCCTTTCGAGGGGAACGACCAGGGTTTTTGGGGACCGCAGATGGGCCAGGGCGATTTCCAGGTCCTCCTTGTCGAGAGGCCTGTAGTGGGGGTTCTGGTCCAGCCGCAACAACTGACGCACCTGCCCGTCCTGGAATTGGGGGCTCAGCTTCAGGTGGCGGTCGTAAAAGGTCTTCAGGGTCATGCCTGGCTCGTTGAAAAAGCCGTGGAGGCGGTGCTCCGGGTTTTGGCGGATGTAGTTGTGGATGGACACGACCCGGGCCACGGGCTCCCGCAGCACGACGACATAGAGGAAGTCCTCGAAACACTCGTGCAGGCCGTAGTGGAAATGGCCGCTCACCAGACGAATGTCGCGGGCGTGAGCCCGCAGTTCCTCCAGCGACTCTTTCGGGGAGTGGAAATCCTGGGAGCGGACGGCCTGGGGGGGGAACAGGCTTCCCAAGAAGGCCCGTGCGGACGAACCGCCGGTCCGGGGGATGTGCAGATGCAGCAGGGTGGGGCCTTTCATGGGCCGCCGGAGCCATCTGCCGAACACGCGTTTCATCATCGATTCGCTCCGCATCCGCCCCGCGGCTGCATGTCGTCGTCCTTCGTGTTTTCCTGGGATTGAATGAGGGCCACGTTGGACATGATCATCCCTCCGCGGCCTGGGAGGGCGTATCCCTGGCGGTGACGGCGTCGTAGAGGAGCTGGTCCAGGGCGTTGTGGCGCCGGATCACTTCCACGGTTTCGGGATCGGCGGCCACGGGCCGGGTTGCGTTGATGCGGGGCATGCTGACCGGTCCCAGGGGCCCGAAGTGTTTTTCGAGAAGCCGGGGCAGCAGGTCCAGCCTTTCGAGAGGAACGACCAGGGTTTTCGGGGACCGCAGGTGATCCAGGGCGATCTCCAGGTCCTTCTGGTCGAGATGCGTCCGGCCCGGGTCCTGGTCCAGGCGCAAGAGCAGGCGCACCTGCCCGTTCAGGAACTGGGGGCTCATCCCCAGGTGGCGGTCGTAAAAGGCCTTCAGGCTCATGCCGGGCTCGTTGAAAAAGCCGTGAAGGCGGTGTTCCGGGTTCTGGCGGATGTAGTTGTGGATGGACACGACCCGGGCCACGGGCTGCCGCAGCACGACGACATAGAGGGAGTCCTCGAAACACTCGTGCAGGCCGTAGTGGAAATGGCCGCTCACCAGGCGAATGTCGCGGGCATGTGCCCGCAATTCATCCAGCGACTGCCCCGGGGGATTGGAATTGTGGATGCGCACGGCGCGCTTGGGGAACAGGCCTTCCAGGAAGACCCTGGCGGACAGGCCGCCGGTCCGGGGGATGTGCAGATGCAGCAGGGTGGGCCCTTTCAGGGCCCGCCGGAACCATCTGCGAAACACACGCGTCATCATCGATTTCTTTCCGTCTCCACTGGTTTGCGTCCTCGAAATCCTCGCCCGCGCATTCACAAAAAACGCCGGCGTCAGACCTTCGCCGCGTCCACGATGGTATACACGGCCTTGAGTTCCGAATAGACGTCCAGGGCCTCGGTGCCGGGTTCGCGGCTCCCGTTCCCAGACTGGCCGAAGCCGCCGAAGGGGCAGTGGGGTTCGCTGCCGTAGGTGCCGGCGTTGGCGTTGACCACCCCGGCCCGGACCCGCTGGGCGAACAGGGCGCAGCGGTGCACGCTGGCCGAATGGATGGCCGCGGTCAGGCCGTAGGGTGTGGCGTTGGCCAGGGCCAGCGCCTCGTCGAAATCCCGGGCCGGATACAGGCCGACGATGGGGCCGAAGAGTTCCTTCTGGGATATTTCCGCATCCATGGCCGCGTTCTCGTAGACGGTCGGGGCCATGTAACAGCCGGCGGCGTGGGCCGGATCGTCCAGGCGCGAGCCGCCGCGCAGGATGCGCGCGCCCTGGTCCCGGGCCCGGTCCAGGGCGGCGCACATGGCCTCGAGCTGGCGGCGGTTGATGACCGGCCCCAGGTCGTCGGCGTCCGTGGGGCCGACCGACAGCCGGTCCGTGGCCGCCAGGAGTTTTTCCCGGAAGGCCTCGTAGACCGGGGCGAAGACGATGATGCGGCTGGCCGAGGCGCAGCGTTGCCCGGCGTTGCTGAAGGCCGACAGCACGCTCCAGTGCACGGCGCGGTCCAGGTCGGCGTCGTCGCACACCACCAGGGGGTTTTTGCCCCCGAGCTCCAGGGACACCCGGGCCAGACGGCGGCCGCAGACCTCGGCGATGCGCCGGCCCACGGCCGTGGAGCCGGTGAAACTGACCACGCCCACGTCCGGGGATTCCACCAGCGCGGCCCCGGAGACGGCCCCCACGCCCTGCACGATGTTGAGCACCCCGTCGGGCAGTCCGGACTCCTTGGCCATGCGGCCGAAGATCCAGCCCGTGCCCGGCGTGTCCTCGGCCATCTTGAGGATGGCCGCGTTGCCGCAGACGAGCGCCGGAAAGACCTTCCAGGCGATGTTGGCGATGGGGGTGTTGGCGGCCACGATCAGCCCGGCCAGCCCGATGGGCTGGCGGATGGTGCCGCCGTACTTGTGGGGAACGCCGCTTTGCAGGGTGCGGCCGTACAGGCGCTGACCCTCGCCGGAGAAAAAAAGGCCCAGGCTGATGGCCCCGTCGGTTTCACCCAGGGCGTCCTTGGGGGATTTGCCGGTTTCCCGGGCCACCATGGCCGCGATCTCCCGGCGGTGGCGGCGCATGGCCAGGGCCAGTTCCAGAAGGGCCGCGCCCCGGGCCGGAGCGGGCAGGGCGGCCCAGGCCGGCTGGGCCGCCCTGCCCGACTCGATGGCCTCCTGCACGTCCCGGGCCGAGGAATCGGCCACGGCGCACAGTCTGGCCCCGGTGGCGGGATCGAATTTGTCCAGGGTCCGGCCGCCTTCGGCCGGGCGTTCCTCGCCGCCGATCCAGTTGGGAATGTGTTCGGGAATCACCCCGCCTCCTTCTCGTTTCCGGTCCCGGGGGGCTACCAGGCCGTCCAGCCCCCGTCCAGGCAGAAGACCGAGCCGGTCATGTAGGACGCGGCGTCGGACATGCAGAACACCACCGCGCCGTTGTATTCGTCCTCCCTGGCCATGCGGCCGAGCGGCGTCCTGGCGGAGTAGGCCTCAAGAAAGCGCGGGTCCTGGTGGTTGAAGACGCCCCCGAGCACCAGGGTGTTGACCCGCACCCCGCGCGGCCCCCAGTAGGTGGCCAGATACCGGGTGAGGTTGAGCAGGGAGGATTTCGAGGCGCTGTAGGCCACGGGCTTGAAAAAGGTTTCCCCCTCGCGGCGGCGGTGCTCGTAGAGCCGCTGGTCCGGGGAGACCACGCCGTAGGTGGAGCTGACGTTGACGATGGAGCCTCGTCCGGCCTCGGCCATGCGGCCGCCGAAGACCTGGCAGCACAGGAAGGCCCCGGTGGCGTTGACGTCCATGACCTGTTTCCAGGACGCCAGGGGATAGGTCTCGAAGGGCCCGTTTTCCCCGCTCGGCGCGCCCGGGGGGGAGTCCAGGGCGGCGTTGTTGACCAGGCCCCAGGGCGTCTCCCAGTGGTCCTCGATCCGGGCCAGGGCCCGGCGCAGGTCCTCGGGGGCGGTGATGTCCGCGCGCAGGTACAGGACCTTGTCCCGGGGCAGGCCGGCCAGACGCGCGTCCGCCTCCCCGGCCAGATCCAGCAAGACCACCCGGGCGCCGTGGGCGCACAGGGCCGAGGCGTACTGGCGGCCGAGCTGCCCCAGGCCGCCGGTGACCACGACCACCCGGCCGGCGAGATCGAAAAGTCCGGCCGCGCCCATTACCCGTCCTCGCCCAGCATGTCCCGGGAAAAGGGCGCGTCCGCCGCCAGGGGCGCCTTCAGGGTCCTGCCCAGGACCGTGTCCAGCTCATAGGGGGGCAGTCCGGCGGCCGGGGATTTGATGGCCACGTCCCCGGGTTCGATCCGGCGGCCGGCGGGCAGGTCCCGGGCGGCCACCAGGGCCTTGCCCATCTTGTAGAGCGGCTTCTTTTCGATTTCGATCTGCCGTTTGATCCCGTCGCCCATGGCCTCCCGGGCCCGGTCGAGGTCGCGCACCAGCTTGCGCAGGCCGGTCGGCTCCAGGGAGAAGGCGTGGTCCGTGCCCCGCATGGCCCGGTTGAGGGTGAAGTGCTTTTCGAAGATGCGCGCGCCCAGGGCATAGGCCACCAGGGCCATGGCGATGCCGCTTTGGTGGTCGGACAGGCCGATGACGATATCGGGGAAGGCCTCCCGGAAGGCGGTGATCACCCGCAGGTTCATGTCCTTGGGGTCGGCCGGATAGGCTGCGGTGCACTGCAGGATGGCCAGCCTGGGATTGATGGGCATGATCGCGTCGTAGGCCCGGCGCACGTCGTCGAAGTCGCCGCCGCCGGTGCTTAGAAGCAGCGGCTTGCCCGTCTGGGCCATGTGCCTCAGCAGCGGAATGTTGGTCAGGTCGCCCGAGGCGGCCTTGTAGAAGGGCAGGTCGATTTTCTCCAGAAAGTCCACGCTGGGCATGTCGAAGGCCGTGGCGAAAAACAGCAGGCCCAGCTCCCGGGCGTAGTCCTTGAGGGCCAGGTATTCGGCCTCGCCGAACTCCAGGGCCTCGCGATGCTCGCCGTAGGTCAGGCCGAAGCTGTTTTCGTTGTCGTAGCTGCTGTCGTAGAGCGTCTTGACGAACAGGCTCTTGTTGTCGCGCTTTTGCAGCTTGACGGCGTTGACCCCGCACTCCTTGGCCACGCGGAACATTTCCATGGCCTTTTCCAGGCTTCCCTGGTGGTTGTGGCCGATCTCGGCGATGCAGAAGCAGGAATTCTCATCACAAATCACGTGATTGCCAAGTGTCAGGGTGCGTTGCATGCGGTCTCTCCGGGATGACGTGCCCCGTTTGCTGCGGAGCGGTCCTAAAGTTTGTCCGCGAGATGTATCTCGGCTCTCGCGTAGAGGTACAGGGCGACGGCCAGCATGACGAGTCCGGCGAGGAAGCTGTAGGCCACGTCCTGGTAGGGAAAGATCGTGTTGGCGTCGATGACCGATCGAAACCCCATGAACACGCCCACCAGGGGGTTGAGGTTGTAGATGACCCTGAGTTTGCCGGGGATCATGTCCGGGGTGTAGATGATCGGCGATACGAAGACGCCGAGCTGGAGGATCAGCCCCAGCAGTTTCTGGGGGTCCTTGGAATCCAGGCCGATGGCCGCGAACAGCGTGCCCAGGCTGAAGGCGTGCAGCATGCACAGGGGCAGAACGACAAGGAGCAGGAGTATCTTGGCGTCGGGATACACTTTTTCATACGCGCACAAGGCGATCAGCGGCAGGCAGGACAGGGCGAACTTGTGCAGCTTGGAGAACACCGGCACCAGGGGAATGATCAGCCTCGGAAAATAGATCTTCTTGATGACCCCGGCCTCGGTGGTCAGGCTCATGGACGCGCCCATGGCCGCGTCCAGGAAATAAAACCACAGGATGTAGCCGCTGAAAAGGTAGACCATGTAGGGCATGGCCACGTGCATGTTGGCGCTGGAAAGCCTGCTCAGCGAGACGAAGATCAGGGTCATGGCCAGGGGACTGGAGCTGGCCCAGAGAAAGGCCAGGGTGGTGGACCTGTTGCTGACCCGGATGTCCTTGCGCACCAGGTTGAAAAAAAGGTTTCTGTAGCGCCACAGGTTGGGGTCGAGAATCCGCTTGGCGGTCAGGGGCCGGATGACGATTTCGGGATTGGGGCGTTGGGGTTTGCTCATGACTCCTCCGTGTCCCGGCCGCCGTCGTCCGGGGCATGGTCCGCGCCCGGGCTTAGCGGCCGGACGCGGGGCTCGGCGCCGACGACCAGGCTGTCGGCCGGCACCGGCTTGGTGACCACCGTTCCCGCGCCCACGATGCTGCGGTCGCCGACCGCGCCTCCCTTGAGGACCATGGAGCCCATGCCCAGCCAGCAGTTGCGGCCGATGCGAAGCGGCGCGCTGGGGATGTCGAAGTCGTTGCCCGAGTGGAGCCCGAGCATTCCCAGGAAGTGGTTTTTGCGCTGCTCGGGATCGAAGGGATGGGTGGTGTTGTCGAAGATCTGCACCCCGTGGGCGACCAGGGTGTCGTCGTCGATGACCACGCGGCGGGCGGCGCTGATGATCACGTCGTCGCTGATGTAGACGTTGTTGCCGATGACCACCTGCCCGCCGGGTTCGACGCGGATGATGCCGCGGCACACCGAATGGTCGCCGATGACCACGGCCGTGGGGTCGCCGGTCAGGTTGACGAGCCTGGCCTTGACGCCCAGCCTCACGCCGTGGCCTATGGTCGCCCGGCCGGCGAAGGTCTTCCAGACGCCGGCCACGGCCGCGCGGTCCCGCAGCGAGGTCAGGAAGGAAAACAGCAGGCCCGCCGGCGAGAATCCCGCGGCCGGCCGCAGATAGGCGTTGCCGCTGGCGAAGGCGTGGTCGTCGTAGCGCCGGCGCGTTTCGAGTCGTTCCAGGCGGCGTTGGACCCGATGGACCCCGCGCACGACCCCCGGCGCGGTCGCCCCGGGCTTGTAGCGCTGCACCAGATGGTGGGGCTTGTTTATCTGCCGGAGCGGATCGAGGAGGCTTACGTACCGGCTGCTCATGATGTTGTGGAAGGTCCGGGCCCGGGACGGCGACAGAATCCTGGCCGCGACCGGCGTGAGCAGGCGGCAGGCGGCCCTTTTCAGCGACCACCACAGGTCCGGAGGGTCTTTCTCCGCATAGAGCTTGTTGTAGAGTCGGATCGAGCGGGACAGCCTGCGTCGATGGCGAATGGCGGCCTCGTCCGCCCCGTTTCCCGGCCAGCCGCGGCGGTGGTGCAGGGCCACCTGTTTGGTGTAGGCCACGCCGTAGCCGGCGAACAGCACCCGGGCCGTCAGGTCGGGGTCGATGCCGTAGTCCTTGAATTCCACGTTGAATCCGCCCATCTCGCGCAGGACCGTGGTGGGCAGCATCCCCTGGTTCACATTGAGAATGCCCGTGGAGGAGATGCCGCCGATATACGGGTGGTTGACAAACGGCCCCCCGATGTCGCGCACCTTGAGGGCCACCATCCCCAGGGCCGGGTCGGCCTCCAGGGCGTCCAGGCCGGCGTCCAGGCCGCCGTCGACGACGAGGTTGTCGTCGGAGAGCCAGCACACGAACGGCGTATCCACGCGCTCGAGAAACACCTTGTTGTAGGCCGCCGCCTGGCCCAGGCGGACGCCCTCGAAGATGGGGATCAGACGCTCGGAGGCCGTTTCCCGCAGGTATTCGATGGTCCCGTCCGTGGAGCCGGCGTCGGTCACGAAGACCTGGACGGAGCTTTTCGTCTCGCGAAAAATGCTTTCGATGCAGGCCTTAAGCAACGTCAGGCGATTGTAGGTTCCGAGAACCACGGAAAGCTTCGGCGGCATGGCGATACGCGCTCCCGCCCTCATTTCATGAGCGGCATCTGTTCGCGTTGCGGCGAGGCCGCAACCGGGTTGTCGAAAAAAGGCCTGAGATCAAGAAGCGTGCCTCCAGGAAGTCGGTTTTTTTCAGCATGCGCGGGGTCCGCGTGGTCACGCGGCGCAGCGCACGAGCAGCCCCTGTCCCGACAGCAGCGGCACGAGCCGCCATCCGGGGGTGGCGGCCTGGAATTCCCGGGCGGCCTTCACGACCCCGGGAGTGGTGTTGAATCCATAGTCGTCCAGCACGATCACGCCCCCCGCGACGAGGCGCGGTCCGAAAAACCGCAGGGCGTCGCGGGTGACGGCATAGAGGTCGGCGTCCAGATGCACGAAGGCGAACCGGTCCTGCTCCAGGTCCTGGCAGGTGTCCTGGAAGCGTCCCTTGTGGAGCCGCACCGCCGGCCAGGGGGCCAGGGCCGCAACGACGGTCTCGAACAGGGTGTCGCCGAAAAGCCCGGGGGTGTGAGCCGGCTCCATGGACGGCTCGATGTCCTGCGCGTCATGCCCGCTGAAGCTGTCGAAACCGTGCAGGGGCACGTCGGTCCGGCCCAGGGCCGCAAGCAGGGAGGCCATGAAAAACAGGCTGCCGCCCTTGTACACGCCCACCTCGGCCACGGCGCCCTGGATACGGCTTTCCGGGCCGAAAAGGTCCGTGATCAGGTTGTGCAGCGTGTAGAGCCGGTCATAGTGGAGCAGGGTCAGGCGCTTCCGGATGACCTGGCCGGCCAGTTCGCCGAACACCGGCAGGTTGAGGAGGTCGGGCTGCTTGTGCTGGTTGGCCCCGTAATAGGACGGTACGTAATGGTGGTCCTTTTTGCGGGGGAAGGCCTCGATCTCCTCCGGGAGCAGTTCGCAGAGCCGGGAGGCCGGGGCGCCGCCGTCCAGGAACGTCCGGCACGCGCCCGAGAGGAACCCGGCGGTGTCGTCGGCGGGGGTTCTGGCGATGACCTCCAGGGTCCGGTCGAAGTGCCTTTTCCGCGCGAAGCCGGCGCGGTCCCCCAGGCTGAGACACCACAGGGCCAGCGCCTCCAGCCAGGAGAACAGCGTCGGCAGCAGGGACTGGCGCGCGAAGTGCTTTGCGGACCGGAAAAGTGCCTGGCTTGCGGATTCCTTTGGATGCTCGTTGTGATGTTCCATCAATGTGCGGTGAAAAGGCGTCGACGCCTTGGGTTTGCATGACGGTCCCGGGCCCGCGCGAACAGGTGAGGCGGATACCGCCGGGACGTGCCGGAGCGGCCGGTTTTCGTTCCACGTTCCACCCCTGATCCGGGTGTGGAGTCGTGTTTTGGACGCCATCCTATTGTCGCGGGGCGGTCAAGGCCTCCCTGGCGATGGAAAGCAGGCTTTCGGCCGCGGCGCGTTGCCTGTCGGCGGTGTGCGCCCGCGCCTGCTGTTCACGCGCCGCGTCTGGTCCTGAATGTCCGTTCGGGTAAACCGTTTCCAGCACGTTTGCAAGATTTTCAGCATCTTGCCGCCGGAAAAAAAAGGCCTGGCCATAGCCCCGCAGCTGCTCCCGATGCACCGGGAAATCCGAGGCCACGACCGGGCGCCCCAGGGCCTTGGCGTCCTCGATGATCGTGCTCCAGCCCTCGAACAGGGACGGCTGGAGCACGGCCACGGCCCGCCGGAAGACCTCGATCTGCGCGGCCCGGGGGATGAGTCCCAGGATATGGACCTGCTCCTCCAGGCCGTGGTCCCGCAGGAAGGCTTGCAACCGCTCGAAATATTCGGGGTTGCGGGGATCGGCGCGATAGCCGGTGCACACCAGGGGCGCGCGCACCCCCCGTTCGCGCAAGAGGCCCAAGGCCCTGAAGGCGGTCAGGTGGTTCTTGTGGGCCCAGAACTGGTTGGGCAGGTACAGGAATTTTTCGGGCAGACAGAGCTTTTCGAACCCCCGCGGGTCGGCGTCGGCGGCCTGGATGTTGCTGCAAAACGACCAGACCCGGACCTGGACCCGGGCGTCCGGGTGGAAGCGCTGGAAATGCTCCCGGGCAAACGCGCTGCTCACCACCAGCACGCCGGGGCAGGCGGCCACCCGGGCATGCAGGGCGTCCCTTTGGGCCCGCTCCTGTTCCGAGAAGAACCGGGGCAGAAAGCGGTGCTGGAAGTCCGGAATCCAGTACAGGGGGGTACCCGGGTTGGGGCCGGGGGTGAACACGGGAAAGACCACCCCGGGGCGCGGCCCACGCAAGGCGCCCAACCGCCGCCCGACCCGGCCCGCGACTCCGGGCCGCGCGGACAGCCCCTCCAGCAGCCTGCGCGCGGCGGGAGTCTCCCGGGAGAGCATGGCCCGGATGCGGTCGGCCACCTCCACGTTGTCCCGGCTGAGAAAGCGCACCTCCAGGCGCGGCCGCTCGGCGCGGGGCAGCCGCAGCAACGCCGCCACCAGATTCTCGATGTACAGCGCGCCCCCGATCCAGCCTTCGCTGGCGCCGAAATTGAGGATCAACGACCAGTCGGCCATGGTTCTTCCCTCAATCGAGCCGGCGCAGGGCGGCCCGCAACAGCGAGGCGGCAAAACGTTTCCAGGCCGGTCCGCGTCCCGGCGATTCCGGTCCGCGTTGGCGCGGCAGGGCGGCCAGCAGGCCTTCCCGCAACGCGGCCAGGCGCGCGGCCCCGGCCGGGTCCGGCCCGCCCAGGCGCGCGGCCCCCCGGGCCAGCACGGCCTGGGCGTAGTCGTGCAGGCCCCGGCAGGAGGCGATGACCGCCTGGCGGATGTGCGCCCCGGGATCGTCCGGCAGGGCCTCGGGCCGTTTCAGGTACAGGGCGTGCCCCCACAGCAGTTGTCCGTCGCCGGCGATGTCCCGGGGCAGGCCCTTCCAGCGCAGGCTTCGCGGGGAGAGGGCGAACAGGGCGAAGCGGTGTGCGCGCAAAAAGGCGTCCACCTCGCCGAAAAGCGGTTGTTCCAGGTACTGCGGCACGAACTCCACCTCGGCCTTGACGGCCAGGATCGGCCCGTCCAGGGCCAGGGCCGCGCCGCGCAGGATGTCCAGCTCCGATCCCTGGGTATCCAGCTCCAGACAATGGACCGCGTCCTCGCCGATGGAGGCCAGAAAGGCGTCCAGGGTCTCGGTGCGCAGCCTTACGACGCGTTCGGGGGTCAGGAAGCCGTCCACGCCCTCGTAGTCGGCCAGGGACAGGGGATCGGGCGCATAGAGCGACGAGCAGGCCGGATTGGCCGTGACGTGAAAGGGCCATTCACCGGCCTCGCCCGCCAGGGCCACGGGATGGAAGCGGTAGTTGGGCCGGGCGGCGGCGTTCAGCCGGCGGCATTCCTCCTCGTCGGGTTCGAAGCCGATGTAGCGGCCCTCGGGGAAGATCTCGACCAGGGGGTTTTCGGACTCGGCCCGGGCCCCGCAGTCCACGTACACGAGGCTCGGGGCCGCGCGCAGCAGCGGCAGCAGGGCGGGACGCAGGGTTGTGGCCAAGGGAAAGGACATGGTCTGGCCTTAGAGCACGGTTTCGGGCAGGTCCTGGTCGCCCAGTCCCCAGGCGCGCCGGCCGTTGAGCAGCATGGGATGGTCGTTGCGGCGCATGGCCCCGATGTAAAGCGAATAGTCGCCGAAGGCCAGCGGGGTGTCGGCGGCCCTGGCCCGGTCGGCGATGGCCACGTCCGCGCCGTCGCCGCGCGCGGCGTGGTCCATGTGGTAGACCTGCAGCGGATAGGCCAGGACCTGTTCCCGGAAACCGGCGTAATGGGCCGCGTAGCACAGCAGCCCGTCCAGCTTGAAGGCCCGCAGGGGCAGTTCGGGATAGCCGCGCAGATCCATCCAGGCGTCCTTCGAGAGCAGGGTGAAGTCCCCGCAGGCGTTGGTGTGCAGATAGGGCGGCAGGCCCGGCTCCCTGCTCGGCAGGTTGCCCGGGGACCGGAAGGCGTCCGCGTCCGGGGCGAAAAATTTCCGCCCCCCGGCCGGGGTCAGGATCTTCGAGGCCGCATAGATCCGGAGGACATGGCCGCGGCAATAGTCCATGCGGGCCTCGAGCGGGCCGTCGAGCTCCGGGCCCGGAGGGATGTCGCAGCGGTCCAGGCGGTACATGGCCCCGGGGTCCGGGCCTCGGTCGGCCAGCCAGGCCATGAGTTCCATGGAGAACAGCACGTCCACGTTGGTGGCCAGCACGAACGGGGCCTTGGCCCGGCGGATACCCACGTTTTTGGCGATCATCTGGAACAGGGGGATGCGCGCCGCGTTGGGAAAGCCGGCGTGCAGCTCGGGAGCCACCGTGACGATGCGGGTGCGCATCCAGCCCGGTTCGGGCCAGGCCACGGCCTCGGCCAGGGGCGGCCGGTCGGGCGGGGGGTTCCATTCCACCGCCACCAGCTCCAGCGGCAGGCGCAGTTCCCGGCACTGCCGGGCCAGGGTGTCGGCGAAAAGCGCCGTGCGGCGGTTGAGTTCGCCGCCCGGGTCGTCGTTTCGCGAGGTCACCACGACGGAGAGAAAAGGGGGCTGCATGGTCGCGGAATCCATGGGGAGGGCGTTTTCGAAAGCGGGCGCGCCGCCCTGGTTCAGGAGGTTATCGATTCGTGCCGCCAATCGAAATCCACGCACACCGGGGCGATGGCCTTGTGCGGCAGGCGGCCCGTGCCGAAGAAGTCGCCTTCCGTGACCACGATCTTGCCGGCCCGGCCGACCTTGTCCACGAGCTGGTGGTTGATGTGCAGGGAGACCAGGAGTTGATACATGGCGGGCAGCAGGGGAAGGCGTTCGACCTTGCAGACGAAGCGGCCGCGCTTCTTCATGCCGGTCAGGTCCGTTTCCAGCACGTCGCTGTGCATGGAGATCAGGCGTTGCTGCCGCTCGTTTTCCACGGCCAGGGCGATGTCCACGCTGTGGATCTTCTCCGGCATCTCCTCCTGGAATTCGTATTCGAGGATGATCTGGACGTCCTGGCCCGTGCGCACCGACTCGCAGGGCCTGCCGTCGGCGTCGGCGAGCTGGCTTTTCAAAAAGCGCGCCACTCCGGTGCCCCGGCGGTCGGTGATGCGGGAGAGGTCCATGGGATCGCCGCCCACCCGGTTGGCCTCCTCGTAGGCCCGGACCCCGTCCACGGCGTCGCCGTCGAATCGGACGGCGCCCTGGTCGAGCCAGATGACCCGGTCGCAGAACTGCAGGATGCTGGCGATGCTGTGGGAAACGAACACCACCGTCCGCCCCCCGCCGGTCAGGGAATCCATTTTTTTGAGGCATTTTTCCTGAAAGGCCACGTCGCCCACGGAGAGCACCTCGTCCAGCAGCAGGATGTCCGGATCGAGGTGGGCGGCCACGGAGAAGCCCAGGCGGGCGTACATGCCGCTGGAGTAATACTTGACCGGGAGCTCGAGAAACTTGCCCACTCCGGAGAACTGGACGATGTCGTCGAAGCGCTCCTGCACCTCCTGCAGGGACAGCCCCTGCATGGCGGCGTTCAGATAGATGTTTTCCCGCCCGGTCAGTTCCGGGTTGAAGCCGGTGCCCACCTCCAGAAGCGAGGTCACCCGGCCGCGGATCCTGGCCTCGCCCTCGCTGGGATAGGTGATCCGGGACAGGATCTTGAGCAGGGTGGATTTGCCCGCGCCGTTGTGGCCGATGACCCCGATCTTTTCCCCCTGATGGATGTCGAAGCTGACGTTTTTCAGGGCGAAAAAGACTTTCTCCCGGCCCCCGTCCTTTTTGCTCCGCAGGAACCGCAGCAGCCGGGCCATGGGGCTTACGTCGGTGTGGGTCATCCGGTAGCGCTTTGAAAGGTTCCGGACGCTGATTATCGGGATGTTGTCAGGGGATGTCTGTTTCATGGCCAGGCTTATCGCGAAGCATTCCGTGGACCCCGATATGCTCTTCCAGGATCCCGGCAACGGCGGCGCGACCAAGTTGATTAAGGTGTTCCGTGGTGTCTTCGCGGTGAAAGAAGAACGTTGCGTCAAGGGCGCGGGATAAGTCCAGGGGCACGCAGCGCGCGGGCGCGCGGTCGGAAGTTGCGTCGTGGACGGCCCGCAGCACAAGGTCGGCGTTGCGTTTTACGCCCAAGTCGAAGCGCTCCCCCACATGGCGAATACCGGCCATCATATTCACCGGAGTCAGATACGGCAAGATATTTATCCCCAGGGGCAGGAGGCGTTCCACGGCCCGGCCCAGGTCGGCCAGCCGGCGGTTGTCCGGGGCCAGAGGGGGGAGGTAGTGGGCCATGAACAGCCCCCGGCGGCGGCGCGCCTGGCCGTCGGGGTCGATCGGACGGGATTCGGTCAGGCGGATGTAGTCCCCGACCCGTTCCAGGTTCGGTTCGGCGAGACCCAGGTCGTGGGCCAAAAACCGGTTCCAGGCGGCCTCGTCCCGGGGGGCGTCGCCGCGATACGGCCGCAGGCGGCCCCGGCGGGAGTATTCGTCGATGCGTCCGATTTCCGCCTGGAATTGAAATTCCGGCCGGAACTCCCAGATGGGCGAGAAGCAGCGGAGGTTGACGGCCACGACCACCAGCCGCGGCCGGGCGGGCAGACGTTCGAACAGGGCCAGCAGGTGCCGGTAGATGGTGGGGTGATAGGCCGAGTGGGTGGCCCCCAGGACGCCCCCGCCGAGCCGTGCGTCGAGCATTTCGGCCGTGGTGCGGCGGTCCGCGTCCTCCCGGGAGATGCGCTCCACCGAGGAGTCGCCGAGGAAGAGCACCGGCTTTCCCGGGCCGCGCCCGAAGGTCTTGACCATCAGATCCAGCGGCCTGGGCGGGGCGGACCGGCCGCCCCTGGCGCGGAGAAAAAGGTCGCTGATCCGGTTCCGCAGAAAGGAGCGCATGCCTACAGGCGTTCCCGGACGCGGGCGGCCAGACCGGCCGCGTCCAGGCCGTGGGCCGCCAGGACTTCCGTGTTCAGGCCGCAGCGGGGGATGTCGCCCAGGCCGACGCGGACCAGCCGGGGGGGGGCGGGCAGGCCCAGCCCGGCCAGGGCCGCGGCCACTGTTTCGCCCTGTCCCCCTTCCAGAAAGTGGTTTTCGGCCAGGACCAGCACCGGATACCGCCCGGCCAGCTCCGCCAGCCAGTCCGCATCCACCCGGTTCAGCCAGGGCAGATCGACCACGCCCAGTTCGACGCCTTCGCCGGCCAGGGTCTCGGCCGCCCCCATGGCCTCGTTGAGGAGCACCGGGCCGGCGGCCACCAGCACCGCGTCGCGGCCGGCGCGCAGTTCCACGCCCCGGCCCGGGGCCAGGGCGTAGTCGTCCGGAAGGTCGAAGCGTCGCGCGACCGGGACGGTCACCAGGCGCAGGTAGCCCGGGCCGCCATGGACGCGCAGCAGGTAGTCCAGGGCCAGCCCCACCTCCCGGGCGCAGCCGGGTTCCAGCATGACCATGTCCGGAATGCCCTTGAGCGCGGCGACGTCGCGCACGCATTGGTGGGAATGGCCCGGGCCGCCGGGCAGGACCCCGGCCAGGCTGCCGACGTACAGGACGTGGCTGCGTTCGGTGGCGTTGTTGAAGATCTGTTCGTTGGGCCGGCCGCTTAAAAAGCAGGCAAAGGAATGGACCACGGGCAAAAGGCCCTGCCGGGCCATGGCCCCGGCCGTGGACACCATGTCCTGCTCGGCGATGCCGCACTGGAAGTAGCGCTCCGGAAAGGCCTTGCGGAAGGGCAGCACGCCGCAGTCCAGGGCCAGGTCGGCGTCCAGGACCACGAGGTCCGGATCGGCCCGGCCGGCCTCCAGCAGGGCCTGGGCGTAGGCGGCGACCAGGCGTTCGCCCTGGACCGGGGCGGCCGGGGCGTGGGGCACGGCCTCGGTGCGAAGCGGCGGCAACCCCAGGGCCGCCAGCTGCCCGTCGGCCCGCCGGGACAGTTCGTCCAGGGCCAGGGCGTATTCCTCGGGCTTGGGCGCGCCGCTGTGGTAATAGTAGCGCTCCAGGTCGTGTTCGGCGTCATGGGCGGTGCGCTCCATGAAGGAGACGCCCTTGCCCTTGACCGTGTCGGCGATGATCGCCTGGGGCCGGTCGCGCTCCCGGCGGCATTGCTCCAGGCAGGCGGCCAGGGCCGTGAGGTCGTGGCCGTCGCAACGCGTGACCATCCAGCCGTGGGCCGCGAACCGGGCCTCGAGGTCGCCCAGGGAGCTGACCTGGTCCACCCAGGTGTCGGACTGCAGCTTGTTGTGGTCCACGATGGCCGTAAGCCCCGCGAGACGCAGGTTGGCGCAGGGCAAAAGCGACTCCCAGGTCTGGCCTTCCTGGAGCTCGCCGTCGCCCAGAAGCACGAACACGCGGCGGTCCCGGCCGCGCAGGCGGTCGGCCAGGAGCATCCCCTTGGCCTTGGCCACGCCCATGCCCAGGGAGCCGGTGTTGGCCACCACGCCGGGGACCTGGACGTCGGGATGGCCGGGCAGGCCGCCCAGGCGGCGCAGGCGGTGCAGCAGGTCGAAGTCGAGCAGCCCCAGGGCCAGCCGCACGGCATAGAGTCCGGGGCAGTCATGGCCCTTGGAGGAAAAGAACAGGTCGCCCCGTTTCCGGTCGAGCTCCTGAAGGTGCAGCCAAGCTACGATGTCCATGGCGCTGAAGCTCGACCCCAGATGGCCGGAACCGGCCCGGGCGATCATGTACAGGGTGTTGATCCGGCACAGGGTGGCGAAGGCCTCGGCCCGGGGCACCGGGGGCAGGGCCTCGGAAAGAAGCCCCTGGAAGACGTCGGCGGGAATGTAGCGCAGTTCGTTCATGGAGGGTTTTTCCTTGCGGGGGCCTACCAGCGGCGAAGGGCGAAGGCCACGCCGTATCCGACATGGGAGTTGGACCAGGAGGTGAACCTGGGGTCGGTGGCCACCATCTCTTGCCAGACATCCAGGAGATAGGGGTGGTTGGGGTGGCAGATGTCGTCGAAGACGACCGCGCCCCCGATCTTCAGGCGCGGCAGGACGTCGGCCAGATCCTCGATGGCCCCTTCCCGGGAGTGGTCCCCATCCACGGTGATCAGGTCGAAACGCAGGGCGTCGTTGTCCCGGAAAAACGCCTTGAGGGTCTGGTGGGAATTGCCCTGGTGGTAGTCCCGGGGGCCGGTGTGGCCGCATTTGTCGAGCTCCGCGTCAACCAGGGCCCGGCCGGGGTTGTCCATGCCGGCGTACTGCTTGCCGGGCCACATGTCGAACAGGTGGAACCGGCAGGCCGGGGCCTTTACGGCCACGGCGCAGGCGCTGCGGCCACGCCGGACGCCGATTTCCAGGTAGCGTTCGGGCCGCAGGGTTTCGGCCAGGGCCAGCAGGACGGTGACGATGTCGGCATACCCCCAGGCGTCGCCGAAGCGCTCCAGCCCCTCGGCGTAATAGGACTGCAGATAGGTCACGTAGTCGTCCGGTTCCAGGCGCCGGCTCAGGTTCAGGGCCTCCCGGACGTAGCGGGAATCGCCGATGCGCCGCCCCAGGGCCGGGGCCGGGAGCAGAAGCGGCGGATACCAGTCGTTCTGGCCCCGGGAGTAGCACAGCGCCTCGACCATCTCCGAGGTGTCCGGATACTCCGGCCTGGGGCAGGCGGCGGGAGCGGCCGGGCGTTCGCCGAGAATCTTTTTCAGGACGGATGCCATAAGGGTTTGCCGTGGTTCGATGTTGGACACAGGAAAGGCACGCCCCGCTTGGTATCACCATTGCCGGCGGCAGGACAAGGCCGCCCCGGCGCCCGGGCCGGGCGCTCCGGGGCACGAAGAAACCCCTTCGGTCGCCGCCTCACGATGTCTGTCGACGAGTCCTGCCGAGAAGGCCGCGCGCCGCCTTCCCTGCCCGTTTCGCAACCAGCCGGGCGGAGCGCGGCAGGCGTTTTCGGACGGCGTGAAACAGGATGCGGAGCACCGTCGTTTTCCGCTCCACATGGGCGCGGTTTTGTTGGGCGGCCTGGAGCAGTCCCTCTGGAGGCGGGCCGGTTTTGCTCGCCGCCGGGGCATGGACCGGCGGCAGATAGTCCGTCCGGTAGTCGAAGGCCGGCGTCCGTCCGGCGGATTTTTCCAGGCCCCGGGCCTTTCCCTCCCGATAGGCCGCAAACCAGTCGTTGATGTCCTCCGGCCGCATGTCCCAGGGGACGATGAACGACTCCGGCCTGTCGGCGATCCGCTCCGGAAAGGCCCCGAGATTGGGGACGACCACCGGCAGGGCGCTTCGCAGGGTTTCGGAGAGGGTGTAGCTGTATGTTTCGGGAACCCGGGCCGGGAACCAGACGAGGTGGGGGGAGACCGCGCGCAAAAGCCCTTGCAGCTCCTGTTCCCGGTACCGGCCGTGAACGGTCAGGGTGGACCGGGGACGCACGGACAGACGCCGATAGGCATGGCCGATGAGCTCGAAGGAAAGGGGCAGGCCCCGTTTTTTGGCGTCCCTGGCGCAGGCCTCCAGGGTATCGGCCCCCTTGTGCCTGGACATGGCCCCCAGGACGGCGATTACAAGCGGCCGGCCGGCCTCGGGGAGGGGCCGCGCAAGGGGAGCCGGGGGGGACGCCGGCTCCGGGTGCCGGGCCGTGACGATGTGCGCCTGGGGGAAATGACGCCGCAGCCGGCCGGCGACGTCGAAGGACGGCGCGAAGACCCGCGCGGCGCGCCCCAGGAACGCGGCGGAGTTTTCCCGCCAGGCCTCGATCGAGCCGCCCTTCGCGGTCGGGAGGTCCTCCAGGCACCGTCGGCACTGCTCACCCCCCCCCTCGCCGCAATAGCTCCCGTCCGGGGTCATCAGGTGTATCCGGGGACAAAAGCTGTAATAGTCGTGCGCCGTGAAATCATAGGGGACGTCCAGTTCCCGGGGAAGGTCCCGCACGGACGCGTTCCAGCCCAGAAGATGGTGATAATGGATGCGCGAAACGCCGATGGCCCGAAAAAAATCAAGCATCAGGGAATGGTCCGCCTTGTCATCCAGGACGATTTGGAAGGATTCCCCGGGCTGGTTCCACAGGATGCGGACCATGTTTCCGACCCGGTGTCCCAGTATGGTGTACGGGACCATGAGCAGGTGGCGGGCGTGCCCGTGCAGCAGTCCGGCCAGGTCGTCGATATGGCGGCGCGAGCCCCCGACGTCGGACTGGCTGACGGCCAGAATGACCGGAAGATCACCCTGTCCGAGCCTGGCCAAGTCGGCCGCCAGACGCACCAGATCCATTTTTTCGCCCACGTTCGTGCCCTGCCTGTTTCGGTCCGGGGTTGCGTCGGACCGGCCGGTAGCGGTCGATAGCATCGCCGATGGAAAAAGCCCAGCCGATGACGGCGCCGCCTTTCAGGCTCGGCGCGGGGCCGCGCGCACAGGCCGTCGGCGGCCGATTATGTATTGCCAATTCGAATTCGAAATGGCAAACCAGCGCCTGCGGCTCCTCTTTTCGTGGCGCGGCGGCTGCCGCCGGAGGAAAGGGAATGCCGACACGGCCGGGACATGGAAAAAACAAAGCTCGTATCGGTCCTGATCTGCACATGCAACGCGGAACGCTTTCTTGGCGCGACGATCGACAGCGTCCTGCGCCAGTCCTATACAAACCTTGAAATACTTGCGCACGACGACGGTTCAACGGACGGGACCGCGTCTCTTCTGGCAGAAATCAAGGAGACGATCCCCTATCCCTGCGAAGTGGTTTTCTCCGGACAAAAAAAGGGACCTTACGCGGGCCTCAATGTCCTGCTCCAAAAGGCACAAGGACGGTACATCGCCATTCTCGACCACGACGACCTGTGGCGCGCCGACAAGATCGCCCGCCAGGTCGAGTTCCTGGAGAGCCATCCGGAATACCGGGCCTGCGGCTCCATGACCTATGTCCTGTGGGAGTCGCTCGGCAGGCTCAGCGTGTTTCGGGCCAAGGAGAAGGACGACAAGGCCTTTCACAGCACGCTCATGTTTCGAAACGACCCGGCCTTCAGATACGACGAGGGCTATCTGTACCGGAACGATTTCCAGTTCATCAGAAAGCACCTCTGCGGCGACGCCGGCGCCATCGCCAATCTTCAGGAGCCGCTGGCCCTGTGGAGGATTCGCTCCGACGGACGGAACCTGAGCCGCCGCTGGTCGGGCCTTGGCTCCATCTGGCGCTACATCAGGGCGACGCGCGATGTCGCCGGGGGTGTGTCCGGATATCTTTTCAACCTGCTTCCGCCGCGCCTCGTCTATACGATCCTGACCTCGCGGCATGCGACGAAGACCCGCGACTGCTCTCCCGCCGAACGGGAAGACCCCTTCTTGTTCCTGAACGACACGGCGGTTTCACCGCGGGCCGCGTCGCGCCCGCGCGACACGACCATGCCAACCGCCTGCCCCGGACAAAAGACCGCCTGATGGAAAACGCGAACGCGGAAACCCTGATCGTCAACGACGGCCGAGTGGCGCAATTGCGCCAAGAGGCCCTGCAAATGCCCTCGCTGTATCTGGACGAAAAGGCCCGGTGCGATCTCGAACTGCTCGTGAACCGGGGCTATGCCCCCTTGCGCGGTTACGCCACGAGACAGGAGTGCGAGGCCATCCTCTCGGACCTGCGGCTTCCGGACGGAACCTTCTGGCCCATACCCATCACCCTGTCGTTTCCCAGGGCCGCCGTGAGAGACCTGGCCTCCGGGCGGCGGGTGGCCTTGCGGGACCGGGAAGGCTTCATGCTGGCGGTCCTCACCCTCACGGAGATATGGGAGCCCGACCCCCGGGCCTGGGCCCGGGCCGTCTACGGGACGGACCGCCCGGGCCGCCACCCCGAGGCGGACCGGCTGCTTGCGGACCGGGACGCCGTGTGCCTGGCCGGCCCCGTGGAGGGGCTGTCCCCGCCCCAGCATTACGATTTCCTCCACCTGCGCCACACCCCGGCCCAGGCCCGCCGCCTTCTGGCGGAAGGCGGCCGGAGGCCGGCCATCGGCTTCCAGGACGCCGCGCCGCTGCACGTCATGCACCGGGAGACGCTTCTGTCCTGCGCCGCCGAGCACGGGGCCAGGCTGTTTCTCTCCCCGCTGCTTCCCGCGGCCCACTTCACCGAGGTCGCCTCGTTTTCCACGGTGCGCTGCTACGAGTCCTTCGCGCGGCGCATGCCGCCCCGCAGCGCCCTGTTGTGCCTCACGGCCATGCGTGCCCGCCAGGCCGGTCCGCGCGGGGCCATGCTCCAGGCCCTGGTCAACCGCAACTTCGGGTGCACGCATTTCCTGGTGCACGAGCGCCACGACGACCCCTTTGCGGACGGCACGCCCTTCTATCCGCCCTGGGCGGCCCTTCAGGCCCTGGAGGGCGTGAAGGAAGAGACGGGCCTCGTTCCGTTGCCGTTTCGGCCCCGGCGGTATGTCCCGGAATTTTCCCTGTACCTGGACCCCCGCGACATCAAGGAGGGCATCCCCAGCGTCGAGGTGTGTCATGCGGACCTGGAACGCCGCCTGGACCGGGGGGAGGGGATTCCGGAGTGGTACGCCTTTCCCGAGGTGGTCCGGGAGCTGCGGCGGACGCGTCCCCCGGCGCATAAAATGGGGTTCACGCTGTTTTTGACCGGGCTTTCTGGGGCCGGCAAATCCACCCTGGCCAAGGTCCTGTTCGTCATGCTTCAGGAATGCCAGGACCGGCCGGTCAGCCTGCTGGACGGGGACATCGTCCGCCGCCATCTGTCCAGCGAGTTGACGTTTTCCCGCGAGCACCGCAATCTCAACGTGCGGCGCATCGGGTACGTGGCCAGCGAGATCACCAAGAACCGGGGCATCGCCCTGTGCGCCCCCATCGCCCCCTATCCCGAATCCCGCCTCACGGCGCGGGAAATGGTCTCGCAGTGGGGGCCGTTTGTCGAAATTTACGTCTCCACCCCGCTGGCGGTCTGCGAGCAGCGCGACCGCAAGGGACTGTACGCCAAGGCCCGGGCCGGGGTCATGCACGGCGTCACCGGGGTGGACGACCCCTATCTGCCCCCGGAAAACCCGGAGCTGGCCATCGACACCTCGGCCTGCGCCCCCCGGGAGGCGGCCCTGGTCGTCCTGAGGTATCTGGAAGGCAGGGGTTTGCTCAGGAAGGCGGCCGGAGAGTAGGGCGGGGCCTTCGCCGTTCTGGCCCTCGCGCAAAACGCCGCTCCGGCAAAAACGCACAAGCGCGGGCCGTCCCGCGTCCCGAAGCGCCGCAACGCGCGCGGACGCATCGATCGGCCCGCCACTGGAACGGTGAACATGTCCGAAGAAACTTTCCAAGACGCTCCCCACCCGCCGCATCCGGGCGCCCGCCTCGGCACCCTCGTCTGTCTGGTCCATGTCCTTTTGGGGTGTTTTCTCTTTCACACCCTCAGCGCCGTGCTGGCCACCGACGACAAGGCCAGCGTCCTGCTCGAGATGGAGACCTCGTCCCCGGGCCTTGTCCGGCTGTATTTCGACCCCATGTGGGGCTTCGACGAAAAGGACAGCGCGGCCGTCCAGGTGGCCGCCGACGGCAGGCCCCGGACCTATGCCTTTACGCTCAGGGGGGAACAGGTGCGGGCCCTGCGGATCGACCCGCCGGAAGGCGGGGGGGCCTTCGTCATCACCGGCCTGCGGCTGGTTCCCAGGGCGGGAGACCCGCCCGTGTCCATCCCTTTGCCGCGCATCGAGGCCCGGCGGGACATCGCCGGCATGGCCCTCGATCAGGGCCGACTGACCGTGACCGTCAGCCCGGAGGCGCCCGATCCGCAGCTGCTGGTCCGGTTCGACGAACCCCTGGCCATCGACGGCGGGAAGCCCGACGGCTACCTCACCGAGCTCGAGGCGGCGGTGGCCGTGGGCCTGGTCCTGGTCGTCCTGGTTCTCTTGTGGCGCGCCCGGACCACGCCGGCCGGGGCGTTTTTCGCCACGACCCTTCTGCCCGGGGTCGTCCTGGGCATGATGCTGGCCCTGGCCGCCGAAAGCCCCCTGGACAGCCATCCCGACGAGAGGCAGCACGTCGAGGCCGCCCGGGTCTTCACCTCCGCATGGCTGCCCCCGGCGGTGGACGACCCCCGGCTCATCCCCTCCCTGTCCAAATACGGCTATTCCTATGCCCAGGACGGCTACCCGGTCTATTGGCTGATCGGGCTGGCCACCCGGGCGCTGGAACTGGCTCCGACCTATTACCAGACCGTCCGGCTGCTCAATGTCGCCCTGTTCTTCTTTCTCGCCGCGCTCCTTCTGTGGCGGGAGCGGGTGCGCGCGCCCCTGACCCTGGTGCTGTTGTGCTCGCCGCAACTGTTCTACACCTTCTCCTATTTCAACGGCGACGCCTTCCCGCTGTTTCTGACGCTTGTGACCGCGGTGCTTCTGGCCGGACCGGACAACCCGGTGGGCCGGTTTTTGTCCTCCCCATCCTTTACGGACGACCTGTTCGGGGGCGTCATCCTGGCCGGGCTGATGGGGTTGACCGCCATATCCAAGCCCAACTACCTTCTGGTCCTGGCCTTTTTTTTCGGGCTGGCCCTGTTGGACATCCTCAGGGCCGCCGCCGGCAAAAGACGGCGCCTGCTCAAGCTTGCGGCCCTGGCGGCGTGCGTGACGGCGGTCTACGGCCTCAATGCCTGGTATCAGGACCACATCAACGGATACGAGCGCGACAGGCGCATGGCGGCCTTCGTCGAACTCCACGCCGACAAGCAGTACAAGCCGAGCCTGCTCACGAAAGGGGAGGGCCAGTTTTCGCTACGGCTTCGCGACAAGGGCGTGGATCCGCTGGAGATCTTCGGCGACACCTACCGCTGGCACATCAAGAGCTTTGAGAGTTTCGTCGGGGTCTACGGCTACATGCAGAAGTTCGCCCCGTGCCAGTACTACGCGTTTTTCGCCCTGATGTGGTTGATGTTTTTTGCGGTCCTGGGGTGGTTTCTCTGGAAGGGTGGGGGCCATTCCCGGCTGCTCCTGGTCTTTCTGGCCGGAAGTCTGGCCCTGGCCGCGGGGCAGTCCATGTACTTTTCCTGGGCCATGGATTTCCAGGCCCAGGGGCGCTACCTGTTCCCCGCCCTGCCCATGCTGTTCGCCATCATGTCCAGGCTGCCGCAGCATCGCCGGGAGGTGCTGACCATCACCTTCGCCCCGGCGTTCTTCCTGCTCGGAATGTGGTCGTTTTTGTTCGTCGCCCTGTCCTGAGCCGTCGCCGGGGGCGTGAAGGAGTGCGGTCCATGCAGCAGAAAGGGGGTTCGACCCTTCCCGGCCCGGATGGCGGCCGGAGCGGGACGCGCTCCCCGTGGACCCTGCTCTACGACGTCCTTCGCGGCATCTACTGGCGGTTCGCGGTGTTCCCGGCCGCGCATGTGGCCCTCCTGCGCCGGTGGGACCAAGCCAGACACGGCGTCCTGGCCTTTTCGCACTCTGCGGACAACCGTCGGTTCCGTCGGGACATGGCGGCCCGCCGCCGGGACGAGGCGGCCGTGCGCACGGCCGTTGTCGCGCCCGAGCCGGACGAATGGCCCGAGCTGGACATCTCCGTGGTCACCCACAACAGCTCCCGCTGGCTGGACGGCTTTTTCGCCTCCCTGACCGCCCAGCGCTACCCCCTGGACAGGCTCCATCTGCACATCGTGGACAACGGCTCCACCGACGACACCGCAGGCCGCATCCGGGACTTTCTGGCCGAAAAGGGGACTGTTTTCGCCGGGACCTGGTTCGTGGCCCAGGACAACACGGGGTTCGGCGCGGGGCACGACCGGGCCCTGCGCAACGGGCGGTGCGCGTACTGCCTGGTCGCCAACGTGGATCTCGAATTCCTGTCCGACTCCCTGTGCACGGTGGTGCGCGCGGCCCTGGCCGACACCGGGGGCATCGTGGGAAGCTGGGAGTTGCGCCAATACCCTTACGAGCATCCCAAGCACTACGACCCGGTGACCCTGGAGACGGCGTGGTCCTCCCACGCCTGCGTCCTGTTGCGCCGCAGCGCCTACGAGCGGTGCGGCGGCTACGACCCGGCCCTTTTCATGTACGCCGAGGACGTGGAACTGTCCTACCGGCTGCGTTCCCACGGCTACGTCCTCAAGTACGTGCCCTCGGCCGCGGTCACGCACCACGCCTACGAGGCCCCGGGCGCGGCCAAGCCGGCCCAGTACGTCGGCGGGGCCTTCGGCAACCTGTTCGTGCGCCTGCGCTACGGAAACCTCCGGGACATCCTGGCCGGCCTGATGCTGTACGCGGCCTTCCTGGTCCGTCCGGAGCCCTTTGCGGGCGTGAAGCGCACGCTTCTGCGGCGGCTCGCGGCGCTTGTCCCGGCCCTGCCGGGCCTGCGCCGCCCCAGAGGCCCGGCCCGGGCCAGCCACCCCTTCCGGGGGCTGGATTACGAGTTGTCGCGGGGCGGGGCGTTCGTCGCGGCCCGGCCCCCGGCGTTCCCGCCCGGGGAGACGCCGCGCGTCTCGGTGCTGGTCCGCACGTATGCGGGGCGCGGGTTTCTTCTGGCCCAGGCCGTGCAAAGCGTGTTCAACCAGACCTGGCCGGCCATAGAGCTGGTGGTGTCGGAGGACGGCGGCGACACCCAGAAGGAACTGGTCGGGGCCCTGGCCGGCCGGGCCCCGGCCGGCGTCGAGGTGCGCTACCTGTCGAATCCCAGGCGGGGGCGGTCGGCCACGGGCAACGCCGCGCTCAAGGCCGCCACGGCCCCGTATTTCCTGTTTCTGGACGACGACGACCTTTTGTACGCGGACCACATCGAGACCCTGATGCGGGCCTTGTCAGAAAATCCGGAATGCCGCGCGGCCTACGCCCCGGGCCTGGAGGTGGTCACGCGCGTCGACCCCGCCAGGGGGCGCTATGTCGAGGCCTGCGAACGCCGGCCAAAGGGCCTGTGGCGGCCGTGGGACTACGCGGCGCTTTGTGAGGACAACTATATCGTCATCTCGGCCCTGGCGAGCCGGTCCCTGTACGAGGAGCGCGGGGGATTCGACCCGGAGGTGGAGATGCTCGAGGACTGGAACCTGTGGCTGCGCTACGGCTTCGGCAACGCGTTCGCCTACGTGTCGAAGATCACCATGCTGTATCGCACGCCCTTTGATCCCTGGGTCGTGGCCAGAAGGGGGCGGGCCCTGCATGAGGCCCACCCGGCGGCCAAGGCCCGGGCCATCTGCTCCATCGCGAAGCTTTCTTCAGGACGTTTCAATATGAAACCTTAGGATATCCAGGCCATTTTAGGAGATAGAAACTTATTTAAAGAATCGAAAGAATAGGATATGTTAATGTTTTGATTAAGCAGGCTTTCGAATACTTTTCCTGCCTTTACGGGATCGCCTGTTGTCAAAACAGCAGAAGTATGAAGATTTGAACCAAGTCCAGGGTTGTTACAATTTTGAAATGAAAAAAATTGTTGGTGTCCTTATAGTAAAAATCCGCCATAAAGATGATGAGAAGGCATTTTGTACCAACGGTAAGGTTAACCGTCCTGTGGTAAGCCCTCAGATGAGCGGGCGCTCGAAATTGGTAAATCCACATCGAGCAAATGTTCGGTTAACAACACCTTCCAGTTGTCTCAGCCGGCTATCCATCCGGCTAGCCACAACTGCGACAATGAACCGACCTCGGGTCGAAAGGCAGCATGTGAGGCTCGCATGGCTTTCGTAAATACCATAAGAAAAATCTCCCCTCTCCTTTTGACCGCGTTGATTCTTACGGCCCTCGCTACATGTTACGCACTCTATGCAGGACACTCTTATTGCCAGACGCACCCGGTTTTGGGGGAGTCAACCAGCTATCACTGCATGGACCTCAAAGTTTTGCTGCGGGGGCAGGAGATAGGAGAGCGCCCGGCCATTGTAGAGAACATGTTGTCCAACACACGCGACCCTATTCGATTTTTCCCGTATCTGTTTTTGCCCATGCAGTGGTTGCTATCTCAGCAGGGCATGCTCCCCTATACAGTTTTTGCTCTTCTTTGCTACTTAACATGCTTAGGCCTTGCCGTCCGGTTGCGCACGCACAGCCGATTGCTCGGTTTTGCCGCCCAAGTCCTAACGTTCGCCCCCGCCTTTTTTTTTCTCCAGCATCACGGCATCCCAAGCGCGAGACCGGACTTGTCGGCCTCGTTCATGCTGGGAGCAAGTCTGTCTTGCCTGTTGGTATCCGAGGGTGGACGAAATAAATGGTGGTTCGCGGCGTTTGCAGTATTCGCCTCACTAACGAGTATGAGCCGCTTTCCGGCCACGGGCTATCTCGCTGTGGCCGGAGCGGGCATCCTGGTCATAGACTGCACTGGTCGTCTGCTTAATCGGGAACGCCCCTGGGCGGTGCTCGTTTCCTTGCTGCCGGCCTTAGCCATCATCGCGCTACTCGACGGCTATTTTCTGTGGCATGCCGCTGAAGCAAACTTTCGTTTTTACGCCCATGCGGGATACGCCTTGAGCGGAGGCATCAATGCATCAATCAGAAGAACCATGTTGCCGTTTGTAAGCATGATCGGCATCGGAGTATGCGTCGGCTATACCCTCATCGCAATTACTAGCCTGACTCTGTCCTTCCCTTTCAAAAAAAATAACCGCTCCGCCTTGGCTGCCCTCGTTCCGATACTCTCCTTGTTTTTTTTCTTCATTTGCGTGCTTCAGGTCGTAGGCGACCCTTTGATGCTCGCCTACGCGCTACCGCCATTAACCCTTTTTCTTTGCGCGCCATTTCTGCTGCGGACACCGGTGCCCAGACACAAAGAGCTCTTTCTGGTTGCCGTTATTTTCTTGACCGTGGCGGTAGGCCTGACGCAAGGTTATCGGATGTGGTCCAGCGTTACAGACAAAGAACGCTTAATTCGGGCCTACCAGGAAGACCTAGTCAAGGCTCTGAACGATTATGCCGAACAACACCCTGCGGTAAATGTGGTTGCATTTGATATTGGGTATATGGAATATGGCCGCTTTCTATTGCCTTATTTCTCCACAAAATTTAATAAATACTTTTGGACGCACTTGATTGAAGTACGAAAGTCACAGTGGGAAGCGCAATGGGTTCATGGTTCCAAAAAAAATATGGATGAAATATTCAGCCACCGCATGACGCAAATCGAAAATACAACGAAGGTTCTTTTTTTGGCCGAACCCCTTGATAATATCCTCGAGATAAATATGATGTATGATGAATATTCTGTGGAAATGGCCCGACGTCTTCTTGCCAATGTCCAAAGCAATCCTGGACGATGGAAACGCGGTCCAATCTTTGTGGATCCCCTCTATAATCGGGAAGTTGTCATGTACAGCCAGGAATGATATCTTATCACGGCGATCGGTTGTTTTTGGTCAAGAAAACAAGCCTCGTGATTACCCTTGTGTCGTGGTAAACAACCATCTATACACGTTGAAAAATATGAAAAAGGCCCTCATTACCGGAATCACCGGCCAGGACGGCGCGTATCTCGCGGAACTTCTTCTGGGCAAGGGATACGAGGTGCACGGCATCAAACGCCGCTCGTCCCTGTTCAGCACGGACCGCGTCGACCACCTATATCAGGACTTCCACGCCAGACAGCGGCGGTTCTTTCTGCACTATGGCGACATGAGCGACTCCTGCAACCTCATCCGCATCCTGGAGGAGGTTCCCCAGACCGAGAAAACGCCGTTCTACCCCCGCTTGCCCTGCGCCAGCGCCAAGCCGTATTCCTATTGGATCAAGGAAAAAATCATGTAAAAAAACAAAAGGATGGGATATACTATTAACTTAGTACAGGCGGACCTCGAATACCTTTTTGGAGTAAAAGATCTGTAGTCTAGATCTAGCGTGGATTTAACAAGAAGGTGTTTCGTACCTACGGAGGTACGGACCGTCTGGCGATAACCTCTTCACGGAGCAGGCTCTCGGCATCATAAACTTCATATCGAGTAGCAACCCAGATTAACAATACATCAGCAATTGACGCTGCCAACTATTAATCAGATTATTTACTATTGCCGCAGCAGGCCGATCTGATGATAAACGCGGTATATGGGGTTATATGGCTTACGCAAATACTGCCAGGAAAAAATTCCCCCTTCTTATAACCGCCTTGATTCTCACGGTTCTTGCTACATGCTACGCTCTCTATGCGGGGCAATTTTATTGCCAGACATACCCAGTGACTGGGGAATCTAGCAGTTATCACTACTTCAATCTCAAACTCCTGATGAGAGGTGAGGAGATAGGGGATCGCGCGGCTGTCTTAGAACAAATGACGACCAACGTGCGCGACCCGATTCGATTTTTTCCATATTTGTTTTTACCCATGCACTGGCTGGTTTCCCAGCAAAGCATGCTTCCATATACGGTCTTCGCTCTTCTCTGCCATCTGGTATGTCTAGGCCTTGCCGTTCAGATGCGCACGCACAGCCGGCTACTCGGCTTTGCTGCTCAAGTCCTGACGTTCGCCCCCGCCTTTTTCTTTTTCCAGGGAGACGGCATCCCGGGCGCGAGACCGGACTTGCCCGCCTCGTTCATGCTGGGAGCAAGTCTGTCCTGCCTGCTAGCGTCCGAGGGTGGACGAAAAAAATGGTGGTTCGCGGCGTTTGCAGTGTTCGCCTCGCTTGCGAGCATGAGCCGCTTTCCGGCCACGGGCTATCTCGTCGTGGCCGGCGCGGGCATCCTGGCCATAGACTGCTTTGGTCGCCTGCTCGACCGAGAACGTCCTTTGGCGGTGTTCCTTTCCCTGTTGCCGGCTGTGGCCATCATTGCGCTGCTGGATGGCTCCTTTTTGCTGCACGCCGCCGAGAAGAATTTTCGTTTCTACGCGCACGCGGGCTACGCCTTGAGCGGGGGCATCAATGCCTCTATCAGAAAAACCATCGTACCGTTTGTCAGGATGGTCGGCGTTGGAGTTTGCCTCGGCTATGCCCTCATCGCAATTGCAAGCCTGAGGATGTCCTTCCCTTTCAGGCGAAACATCCGGTCCCTCTTGACCGCCCTTTTCCCGATCCTCTCCTTGTTTTTCCTCTTCGTCTGCGTGCTCCAGGTCGTCGGCGACCCCCTTGTCCTTGCCTACGCCTTGCCGTCGCTGACATTTTTTCTCTGCGCACCGTTTTTGCTTCGGGGGCCGGTGCCAAGACGAAAAGAACTCCTTCTGCTTGTCGCTATACTGCTGACTGTGGCGATGGGCTTGACGCAAGGCCATCGGAAATGGTCCACTGTCACAAACGATGAGCGCTCAATTCGAATCTACCAAGAAGACCTTGTTAAAGCCCTGCGGGAGTATTCCAAACAACACGCTGCTGCACGTAATGTTGCATTTGATATTGGATATGAGGAATACGGGCGCTATCTATTCCCTTATTTTGGAATGGATTTTAAACAATTCATCTGGACACACCAGATTGAAGTTAGACAGTCTCAGTGGGAAGCCCAATGGGTCGATGGCTCTAAAAAAAGCATGGAAGAAATTTTCAATCAGCGGATGCTGCAAATCGAACAAACGACCAACGTTCTCTTCTTAGTTGAAAATTTTGAGAATATTATAAAAATAGGAATGATGTATGATGAATATTCTGTAGAAATGGCCCGGCGTCTTCTTGCCAATGTCCAAAGCAATCCTGGACGATGGAAACGCGGTCCAATCTTTGTGGATCCCCTCTATAATCGGGAAGTTGTCATGTACAGCCAGGAATGATATCTTATCACGGCGATCGGTTGTT
>Ga0067045_1003059_pt1 | contig 38399 bp, 40 predicted proteins | sample TerdegcTABiofilm_FD_59184 | JGI IMG/M metagenome (GOLD analysis project Ga0067045, IMG submission 59184) | Combined Assembly of (Gp0054472, Gp0054536) Wastewater bioreactor microbial communities from Singapore -Terephthalate degrading... | reverse complement strand
CGGTCGGCGCCGGCGTCCTGCCGCGCCTGGAGGACGCGAGCCTCGGCGGCGCGGTGTTCGGCGCGAACGGCGTCGATGGCGCCCCGGTTCCGGTTGAAAAGGGGCAGGGGCAGGCTGAGGCCGACGGTCAGGGCGGTCTCGTCCTCCAGACCGTACCGGGTCACGCCGAGGCTGGCGGTGACGTCAGGACGACTGTTGACGCGCTCGACCTCGATGCGCCGCTCGGCGGCCGTCGCCTCGGACTCCGCGACGCGGACCGTCGGGGCCGCATTGATCTGGGCCGGATCCAGGCTGACGGCGGCGTCGAGCAGGCTGGCGTCGATCGAGGTGGCGGGAGCCGGCAGCATGGCCACGGCGGTCAGGCGAGCCAGGGCTGCGTTGCGTTCGGCCTGGGCCTCGTCGAGGCTGGCGCGTGCGGAGGCCGCCTCGCTCTCGGCCTGGACGCCGCGGAGCAGGGGTTCGCGACCTTCCTCGACCAGGGCCAGGGCGGCGCGGGCGTCCGCCAGGGCCAGGGACAGGCCTTCCTCGGCCAGTTGTGCGCGGCGCTGGGCCGCCTCGGCCTCGGCGTAGGTCAGGGCCAGGCGTCCGCCGGCGTCGATGAAGGCCAGGTCGCGGCGCAGGGCGGCTGATCCGGCCTCGGCCCGGGCGACGTTCACTCGCGCGGGGCGACGCCCCCACAGTTCCAGGTCCTGGCTGATCGCCAGGCTGACGTCGGAACCGCTGAAGCCTGAGTAAGGGCCGGAGCCGCCCAGGTTCTCGGCGGTGAGCGAAAGATTGGGATTGGGCCGCACGCGGGCCTGGCGGACGCGAGCCTCGGCGGCGTCGACCAGGGCGACGGCTTCGGATGCGGCCGGCGTCTGGTCCAGGCGGGCCAGCAGTTCGGAATAGGCGGGCGCAGGGTCAGCCCAGGCCGGCCCGGCCGCGAGAGCGGCGAGCACGACGAGCGCGCAGCCGGCCGCAAGGCGCGGCCGACGTCGAATTGTCGGAGACATGGTTGGATTTCCAGAATTGATTCAGAAGGAGGGCGCGCGAAGGCGCAGGCTTCTGATCAGGCTCTGGGAGGCCGCTTGAGACCGTCGGGAGCGAAGGACACGCTTGTGTCGTCGCCAGGGACCACGCGCGGCGCCGGCGCATAGGGCGCCGTCACATCGACTTCAGGGACGGAATGACGCTCGCTGGCCGTATGGTGGCAATGACCATGGGCGCAGGCCCCGGGTTCGGCGCCCTTGCCGTCGTGCCTGTCGCCGGAGTGCTGGTCCAGGACCTGCTCGAGGGCGGGGATTTCGGGGGCGCAGGCTGCTGCGTCGGTGGCCGGAATGACGGCGAAGACGGCGATGACCAGGGTCAGCGCCGCTAAAACTCTCGCCAATCTCATTATCGACCGGGGCATCAAGGTCTAGCTAGTGAGCCGGGCCGTTCATGGCAATCTGTTATAAGGTTCGCATTGGATCTGCCGGACAGCTTGTCGGGCCTGCGCATGACGGTCCCAGGCGGTCTGTATGAGGGACGGCCGACCTTCACCCGAGGTATCGGGTGATTTCGCGGAATTCCGCCATGGCCTGCCGCGCTTCGGCAGGATCGCCTTCAACAGCATGCGCCAGACAGTGATCGATGTGGTCGTGGATGAGGGTCTTCTTGGCCGCCGCGACCGCCTTCTCGATAGCCTGGAGCTGCTGGGCGAGGTCGAGGCAAGCTCGACCGTCCTCCATCATCTGGATGACGGAGCGCAGATGGCCCTCGGCGCGCTTGAGGCGCTGGATGACGGCGGGATGCGAGGCATGAGAGATGTGCGCCATGTATTTGACCTATCCCCCCGGTAGGGATAGGTCAAACGATGAAAGCGCCGCATGGAAGGCTCCGTGATGTTTTCGCCGCTCAGGAACGCCGCCTATCGCCACCTCTTCATCGCCCAGGTCGCGGCCCTGCTCGGGACCGGGATGGCGACCGTGGCCCTGGGGCTTCTGGCGCACGATCTGGCGGGGGCCGGGGCAGGGCAGATCCTGGGCGTGGCCCTGGCGATCAAGATGATCGCCTATGTCGGCGTGGCGCCCTTCGCCAGCGCCCTGGCGTCTCGACTGCCGCGCAAGACCCTGCTGGTTTCGCTGGACGTGGTGCGGGCCGGCGTCGCGGCCTCTCTGCCCTTCGTCAGCGAGGCCTGGCAGGTCTACGGCCTGATGACGGTGCTCTATGTGGCCTCCGCCGCCTTCACACCCGCCTTCCAGGCCATGATCCCCGATCTGCTGGAGGATGAGGGGGAATACACCAAGGCCCTGTCTCTTTCCCGGCTGGCCTCCGATCTTGAAAGCGTCGCCAGCCCTGTGCTGGCGGCGGTTCTGCTGGCCGTCATCAGCTATCACAACCTCTTCGCCGGCACGGCCCTGGGCTTCATCCTGTCAGCCGGCTTCGTCGTGACGGCGGTCCTGCCGAGGCTCTCGGTCTCCCAGGGACTGCCCTTCCTGCGCCGCCTGACCGGGGGCGTGAAGCTGTTCGCCCTGACCCCCCGCCTTCGCGGATTGCTGGCGGTCAGCCTGTCGACGGCGGCGGGCGGGGCCATGGTCTTCGTCAACACCGTGGTCCTGGTGCAGTCCAACTTCGGTCTGTCGCAGCAGGCCACCGCCTGGGCGTTGGCGGCCTTCGGCGGCGGGTCGATGACGGCGGCCGTGTTTCTGCCGAAGACGCTGGAGCGGGTGACGGACCGCAGCGCCATGGTGTCGGGCGCCGTCCTGATGACGGCGGTGCTGATCGCAGGGGCCCTGTTCGCCCGCAGCTATCCGGTGCTGATCGGTCTGTGGATCGTCATGGGCTTCGGCTACTCCCTGACCATCACGCCTGCGGGTCGCGCCCTGCGTCGATCATCTACGGCGGTCGAGCGACCGGCCCTGTTCGCCGCCCAGTTCGCCCTGTCGCACGCCTGCTGGCTGATCGCCTATCCGGTCGCCGGACTGGTTTCCGCCGACGCCGACCCGCAGACGGCCTTCATCGTCCTGGCGGTGCTGTGCGGCCTCGGCGCGCTCCTGGCGCTCGTCGTCTGGCCCGCTCATGATCCGTTGAATCTCTTGCATTCCCACGAGGGGATGGAGCCGGATCATGAACATCTCAACGAAGGGATGCGCCCCGACGCGGCGGGCGCGGCCCACGCCCACCCGGTCGTGATCGACGAGCACCACCGGAGGTGGCCGCCTTCCGCCCGGTAAGGCGAAAGGCGGCGGCGAGCCTCAGTCTATGAACTCGACCTTTTCATAGTCGCCGGAGGTCGTCAGGGTGATGGTGACGGCTTCATCGGTGCGATTGCGCCAGAACCAGCCGTGTTTGCCGTCGAAAGCGGCGGTCAGCACGCCGCCGAGACGCTTCTCCGTACCCTTGCCGTAGCCATGGTAGGATATCCCTGCACCGTCGCCGTGCGTGTCATAGTTCACGGCTCCGCCGTCGGAGGCCCAGGTGAAGTTGGCCCGTGCGCCGCTCTTCATGACCAGCTTCACCTCGGCGCCTTCGTCCGGCTCAAGCGTGATCGAGGTCCGATCGGATTTTACTGCGGGTTGAGCGGCCGGGGCCGGGGCGGAGGGCGTCGTCGAAACGGCGACACTCGAGGTTACAGCCGGCTGGGTCTGCGGCGCCGGGGCGGCTTCCACGGGGGGAGCGGTCTGAGCCGCTGCCGCAGGAGGCAAGCCCTGGGAAGCGGGGGCGGCGTTTGCTGCGGCCGCATCGGCGGCGGCGTCGGCAGCCGCTTCCCTGGCGAGTTGGCGCTTGATGCGGCCCATCTCGGTCAGGCCGAGCATCGAGCCGATACGGGTGGGATCGACGCCGTATTCGGCAGGCAGGACGACCGTGACCAGGAGGGCGGAGGCCACGACAGCGGCGACGCCGGTCGACTTCAGCAGTTGGCTCGTGGACGGCAGGTCGGCTTTGGAGGGACGGTTTGCGTTGTACATGAGGGTGTCTCCGGTCACATGACGAAGAAGCCGACGAGCTGATAGCCCGTCAGAATGAAGCCGAGCGTCATCAGCACGACGTTGGTGAGGTAGGCGTGCTTCCAGAAGCCGTCCGTGCGGCGCCAGAAGCCCATCAGGATGAGGATGCCGCCCAGGGCGAGCAGCTGGCCGATCTCGACGCCGATGTTGAAGGCCACGAGGTTCCACAGCAGGCCGTCGGGCGAGAGTTGGAAGTCCTGCAGCTTGGTGGCTAGGCCGAAGCCGTGGAACAGGCCGAAGATCATCGTGGCCGCCTTGGTGGAAGGCTGGAAGCCGAACCACCTGCGATAGGCGCCTATGTTGTCCAGGGCCTTGTAGACGACCGACAGGCCGATGATGGCGTCGACCAGATAGCTGGAGACGCTGATGTTCGTCAGAACGCCCAGCAGCAGGGTCGACGAGTGGCCGATGGCGAACAGCGTCACATAGATGCCGATGTCCTTCATCCGGTAGAGGAAGAAGATCACGCCGAACAGGAAGAGCAGGTGGTCGTAGCCGGTGACCATGTGCTTGGCCCCCAGGTAGACGAAGGGCCAGAACAGGAAGCCTGAGGTCTCCTGGATATAGCCCTTGTCGCCCTCGGCCACGCCGTGGGCGAGGACCTGGCTGAGCAGGCCTTCGAGGAAGAGGAAGCCGACCACCAGGACCGCCAGGGTCCAGGGTGATCGAAGCCACGACAGACGGTCGCGGCAGGGTGCGGAAGTCATGTGCATCCTTGCGATGGGAGTGGAGGTGCGACGCCTGTCGTCATCAGCGGGCGTCGGTGATGTGTTGAGGCCCTGACGACCGGCCGCCCCGAAACGGGGCGGCCGACCGCTTCAGAGCGCGCGGCGGCGGCGGAAGGGGAGGTGGTCCAGCCAGGCGGGCCTGGGCCGATCACCCGGGGCGTCGCGTCCGTGGACCAGGCTGTATAGGGCCGGGAGGACGAGCAGGGTCAGGATGGTCGAGGAGACGATCCCGCCGATGACCACGGTGGCCAGCGGACGCTGGACCTCCGCGCCGGCGCCGACGTTGACCGCCATGGGGACGAAGCCGAGGCTGGCGACCAGGGCGGTCATCAGCACCGGACGCAGGCGCGTCAGCGCCCCCTCCCGGATGGCCTGGCCTACGGGCTTGCCCTCTTCGATCAGGCCCCGGATGAAGCTGACCATGACGACGCCGTTCAGCACGGCCACGCCCGACAGGGCGATGAAGCCGACGCCGGCCGAGATCGACAGGGGCAGGCCCCGCAGCGCCAGCGCCGCCACCCCGCCGGTCAGCGCCAGGGGCACGCCGGAGAAGACGATGGCGCTGTCCCGCCAGGAGCGGAACAGGGCGAACAGCAGACCGAAGATCAGCAGCAGGACCGCCGGAACGACCAACTGCAACCGCTTGGCGGCCGAGATCAGTTGCTCGAAGGTGCCGCCATAGGAAATCCAGTAGCCGGCAGGCAGATCGACTTCCTGTTCGACGCGCTCGCGCACCTCGCCGATGAAGGAGCCAAGGTCGCGGTTACGGACGTTGGCGGTCACGACGATGCGGCGTTTGCCGTCTTCGCGACTGATCTGGTTCGGACCGGTCTCCAGCGCGATCGTGGCGATCTCGCTGAGCGGCACGAAGCCGCGCGGCTGACCATTGGCACCCGGCAGGGGCACCTGGATGCGGCCGATGGCGTCGGTGTTGCGACGCAGGTCTTCCGGCAGACGCACGACGATGTCGAAACGTCGGTCGCCCTCGAAGATCTGCCCCGCCACAGCCCCGCCCATGGAGGTGGAGATGACGGACTGGACGTCGTCGATGCTCAGGCCCAGGCGCGCGATGGCGTCGCGGTTCGGCGTGATCTGCAGCATGGGCAGGCCGGTGACCTGCTCGGACTGCGGATCGGCGGCGCCGCGCACGGAGCCGACGATCTCCTCGATCTGGGAGCCGAGTTGCACGAGCTGATCCAGATCGTCGCCGTGGACCTTGACGGCCACGTCGGCGCGGACGCCGGACAGCAGTTCGTTGAACCGCATCTGGATCGGCTGGGTGAACTCATACTTGCTGCCCGGAACCTCGTTCACCGCCTCTTCCATCTCGCGAACGAGCTGGAGTTTCGGCTTGCGGGGATCAGGCCAGTCCTTGCGGTCCTTCAGCAGGATGAAGGTGTCCGCGACCGAGGGCGGCACCGGGTCGGTGGCGACCGCCGCCGTGCCGATCTTGGCCACGACGCGCTCGACCTCCGGGAACTTGGCCAGATGGGCTTCGAGCGCGGTCTGCATCTCGACGGCCTGGGTCAGGCTGGTGCCCGGAATGCGCAGGGCGTGCATGGCGATGTCGCCTTCGTCCAGGTTCGGTACGAACTCCGAACCCATGCGCGAGGCCACAAGGGCCGCGCCCACGACGAGGGCGACGGCCACGGCGACCATGGCCACGCGCGTCTTCAGGGCGAAGTCGAGCGCCGGCTGATAGCCGATGCGCGCCCACCGCATCAGGAAGCTGTCCTTTTCCTGGACCTTGCCGGTGACGAACATCGCCACCGCCGCTGGCACGAAGGTCAGGGACAGCACCAGGGCGGCGGTCAGGGCGATGACCACGGTGATGGCCATGGGGTGGAAGGTTTTGCCCTCGACCCCGTCCAGGGCGAAGATCGGTACATAGACCAGGGTGATGATCAGGACGCCGAACAGGGACGGGCGGATCACTTCGCCGGACGCCTGAGCGGCCAGGGAGAAGCGCTCGTCCCGGGTCAGCAGGCGGCCCTGTTGATGCTGGGCCTCGGCGAAGCGCCTCAGGCAGTTCTCGACGATGATGACGGCGCCGTCGACGATCAGGCCGAAGTCCAGCGCGCCCAGGCTCATCAGATTGCCCGAGACGCCGGTGCGCACCATGCCGGTGATGGTCATCATCATGGTGATGGGGATGACCGCCGCCGTGACCAGGGCGGCGCGGATGTTCCCCAGCAGCAGGAAGAGCACCACGATCACAAGCAGGGCGCCCTCGAGCAGGTTCTTCTCGACCGTCTTGATGGCCCGCTCGACCAGGTCGGTGCGGTCATAGACGGGCGAGGCGATGACGCCGTCGGGCAGGGCCTTGGCCGCCTCCTCCAGTCGGGCCGCCGCCGCCTGGGCGACGACGCGGCTGTTCTCGCCGGCCAGCATCAGGACGGTCGCCAGGACCGTCTCCTTGCCGTTTTCCGTCGCCGCGCCGGTGCGAAGTTGCTCGCCCAGGCCGACTTCGGCGACTTCGGCGATCCGGATGGGAACGCCGCCGCGCGTGGTGATGACGATGTTGGACAGGTCCTGGGTCGTCGAGGCTTGGCCCGGCACGCGGATCAGCCACTGCTCGCCGTAACGCTCGACATAGCCGGCGCCGACGTTGGCGTTGTTGCGCTCCAGGGCCGAGACGACCTCGTCCATGGTGACGCCGAAGGCGGCGAGACGTTCGGGACGGGGCGTGACGTGATACTGGCGCTCGAAGCCGCCGATGGTGTTGACCTCGGTGACGCCGGGCGTATTGCGCATCTGCGGACGGATGACCCAGTCCTGCAGGGTGCGAAGGTCCTCGGGCGAGTAGGGCGCGCCGTCGGCCTTGCGGGCGCCGGGCCTGGCCTCGATCGTGTACATGAAGATTTCGCCCAGGCCGGTGGCGATCGGTCCCATCTCGGGCGACAGCCCGGCGGGCAATTGCTCCCGAGCGTTCTGAAGCCGCTCGTTGACCAGTTGCCGCGCCCGGTAGATGTCGGTCCCGTCCTCGAACACGACCGTCACCTGGCTCAGGCCGTAGCGCGAGACGGATCGGGTGTAGGACAGGCCCGGCACGCCGGCGACGGCGGTCTCCACCGGGAAGGTGATGCGTTGTTCGGCCTCAAGCGGCGAATAGCCGGGCGCCTCCGTATTGATCTGGATCTGGACGTTGGTGATGTCGGGCGTCGCGTCGATCGGCAGCTTCTGGAAACTCCAGACGCCGATGACGACCGCCACGAGGACGAGGGCCAGCACGACCCAGCGATGCCGGATCGACAGGCTGATGATGCGTTCAAGCATGGTGACGCATCCCCCTAGTGGTCGTGGCTCGCGCCGGACTTCTCGATGTCCGCGCGAATGAGGAAGGCGCCGTCGACGACATAGGTCGTCCCCGGCTGGATGCCGCCCAGGACCTCGGTCCACTCTTCGGTGCGACGGCCCAGGTCGAGCATACGCACCTCATAGGTGTCGCCGACCTTGGCGTAGACCACGGTGAAGTCGCGGAACGGCTGCAGCGCCCTGGTGCGCACCGCCAGCGGAACCTCGCCCTGGCCGACCTGGACCAGTCCCGAAACCCCGAGGCCCGGCCGCCAGACGCCGCCCTGATAGGGCAGTTCGACATGGGCCACGAGGGTCTGGCTGAGCACGTCGTCGGCCGGAAGGATGGCGCGGATCACCCCGGCGGCCGTGTGCTCGCCCGCCTGGCTCTTGATCTCGACCCGCTGTCCCACGCGAACGCGCTCGGCGTCGCGCGGATAGAGGAAGAACTCGGCGTGAAGCCGGGTCGGGTCGCCGATCGTCAGCATGGGCGTCCCCCCGCCGGTGATGGAGCCCGGGTTGACGGTCTTGGCGGTGATCACGCCCGAGATGGGGGCGGTGACCGAATAGGTCTGAAGGCTTTCGCTCGACTCCACGCGGGCGACGACCTGCCCGCGCGAGACGCGCTGACCCAGTTCCACGGTCATCGCCATCACCCGGCCCGGATAGCGGGCGTGCACCTCGGCCTGGCCTTCCGGGGTGATCTCGACGCGGCCGCTGAGCGGCAGGCTTTCGCCGAGAACGGCGGGGCCGACCTGCTGGGTGGCGACGCCGCCGGCGCGGGCCGCCTCGGCGCTGATGACCGTCCGCCCCTCGTAGGACTGATAGGCCCAGGCCGAACGCTTGCCTGCGCGAACGGCGCTGACCGCGACATCGAACGAATGGGGCTCGGACACGACGCCCGGACTGGCCAGGTAGTCGTTCTCGGGCGTGAAGGTGAAGCGATCCACCTTCGGCCCCAGGCGGGTGAGGGCGATGTTCGCCTGGACCTGCTTCGGATCGAGCGGCCTGTCCTTCAGATAGGGATAGAGGCGGAACAGCGGTTCCGGCCCTTCCTCGTAGATGGTGACTTCGATGGCGAAGTCGCCGTCACGAAGCAGACGACCATTATGCGGCCCGCGTTCGTAGTCTGCGGCGGCGGCCGTTTCGCCTTCTGGCCTGGCGGCCTTGTCTCCGCCGCAGGCGGACAGCGTTAGGGCCACGGCGGCCAGGACGCAGCCCAGCGCGGTCGCGGAAGTGCGGGACGTCTTCATGGTTGGGTCTCCAGGCCGAGCAGGTCGGCGTGCGCGCCGGTCAGGCGGTCGAGCCGAGCGCGATCATTGTGGAAGGTCTGCAGCACCGCGACGCGACGCGCCTTGGTCTGCAGCAGGGCCGCATGGGCGCTCATCACGTCGTTGTAGGTGAAGCCGCCGCGCGCAAAGCCCTCGCGGACCAGGGCGACGGCGCGTTCGGCCTGGGGCTGGGTTTCCTCGGCGATGCGCCGGGCCTCATTGGCGCGCGCCAGAAGCTGGACCTGGAGACGGGCGATTTCCCGCTCGCGCTCCAGCCGCAGGGCGTTCTGATCAGCCTGGGCGGCCAGGCCGTCGGCGCGGGCGCGATCGACGGCCCCCTGGTTTCGGTCGTAGCGCTGCAGCGGCACGGAGCCGCCGACGACCAGGGCCACCTCATTGTCCCAGATATGCCGGACGCCGAGGCTGACGGTAGGATCGGGCACGGCCCGCGCCTGCTCCAGGCGAACCTGGGCGTCGGCCATGGCCTGGCGGGCGCGGAAGGCTTCCAGGTCCGCCTGAGCCACGGCGCCGGCGGCGACCCGCGCCGCGGTCGTGTCCTCGAAGTCGGAGGCGCTCATGCGGAAGTCGGCGGCGCCGTCCCAGAACTTGGCCAGGACGATGCGCGCGACCCGAACCGCGATCTCGGCCTGATCGAAGTCGATCTGGGCCTGGGCCAGTTCGGCCTCGGCGCGCGCGCCCGCGAACAGCGGGTCGCGTGCCGCTTTCACGCGGCGCTGGACTTCCGTCTGGAAGCGCTCGGCCAGCGAAAGTCGCTCCCGCGCGATCTCCAACTGGGCTTCAGCCGCCATGGCGTCGACCCAGGCGCGCTGCACCAGTTCAAGGCGATCCAGCTGGGCGATCCGGGCCTGGGCGATGATCAGCAGGCCTTCGCTTTGCGCCAGGCCGGTGCGAGCGGATCGGTCGCCGCCGCGTTCCAGCTTCTGCTCATAGGTGAGGGTGGTTTCGGTCCGCCCCAGGATATCGCCCCCGCCCAGGGTGGGCAGGTTTTCGACCATCAGACCCAGGGTCGGATTGGGGCGAAGGCCGGCCTGGCGAACGCCGGCCTCGACGCCGCGCAGGCGCGCGTTGAGGCCCGGCCTAGCCGGATCGGCGGCGGCGGCGCGCCGCAACGCGCCTTCAAGGGTGAGAGCCGGACCAGGGGCGGCTTCAGCAGAAGCCGGGGACCGGGCAAGCGCGATGGCGGGCGGCGACCATGCCGCCGCCAGGGCGAGCGCGAGGGCGGATACGGCCGCGCCTCGCCCTCGCCATCCGGCAACGCCGGATTGGGAAGGTTTCAAGGGATGTCTCCAACAGGACGCGCACGGCCGTGAGGCCGCGCAGGATCAGCTTTTCAGGCGATCAGGCGTTCTGTCTGGGAGGTTGGAGCGGGGCGTCGAGAAGGGCCCCGGGCGGCAAGGCGTCGAGCGCCGGGCCAAGGTCGAGGAGCGCAAACAGTCGGTTGGCGGCGGGATGAACCGGCGCGGCCAGGGCGACATGAATGTCGCCGCCATTGTGATGATGATGAGTGAAGGGCGTCTCGCCGCTGTTATCGGCCATGTCGATCGACATGGCCTGATCGGAGACGAGGTCGTCATCGGCTGTTTCATGGCCGTGTTCATGGCCGTGCCCATGGTCATGATGCTGATCATGATCATGGGCCAGATCGGCCGCGTCCTCATAGGAGACGCCGGGGAACTGAAGGCCGTGTTCGATGCGATGCTGGCTGTTCACCACGCCATGCATCTGCACCGCGACCATGACGGTCACGCCCAGGCAGACGCAGAGGAGGCGGAGCAAGCGTGGCAAATCGAAATTCCTCGATAGATTGCCGTTAAGGTGAAAGCCCCGGCGATGCAACGGCGCGATGGTCGCCGACGCTGCGCCTGCGACGGGCTGGACTGCGACGCTCGATCCCGGGACCTGGGAGATCAGGGGCAGGGACGTGGGCTGATCCGGCGCCCAGACCGCGATATCCGCGCTCCTAACGGCCGCCTTCGCGACCGCCGTCGGCCCTGAGCAGGTCGCCCAGGCCTCGGCCGTTCAGCCTGCAGCGGGCGATGACGCGATCATAGACGATCACCCGGCCGTTTCGTCCCTTGACCGTGGTGCATTCGACGGACCGGCCTCGGGCGAGGCGGATCAGCCGCAGCCTCGCTTCCCGCCCGGCGGGGCTGTTCAATTCGGGCGCATTGAAATCCGCCAGACGCACCTCGATCCAGGTCGACGGGTCCGGAGAACGCCCGACGCATAGGCTGTCGCCGTCTCCGACATATCGGACTGATCCTGACAAGACGACGCCGGGTCGTGAGGGCAGGGACGCCTCGCACGGGTCGGCCAGAGCCGCAGTCGGCGCCAGAAGGATGCAGGTCAGGACCAGGCTGGCGGGGATCAGGAACCGGAACATGGCGGGAGGGTGATCCGATCCGCTCAGAACGCCAAGGCGGGGAGAGCGGCGACCGAAAAGGAAGGGCGGGAGCGGGCGCCTTCCCGGAGGAGGCGGACAGCAGCGACGACTTCGCCATGCGACCTGCGCCCAGGTTTGAACCTGATCCCCCAAGCGCGCCTCGCGCGCGGGCCACTCACCGGCCGCTCGATCAGATGGAAAGCACGATTGCCGAAGTCGCCGGATTTGCAGCGTCGAGCGTCCATTTGACCGCTGGAACCGCCGCTTCCGCCCACATCAAGTCGTGACGCTGGAGAGGCGTGTCGCGCTGTAGCATTGGCCATCTGACAACCTGACCATGTCTTTCCTGATACAAGACGAGAAGGATCTCGATGCGCTGTGCGCCTATTCTTGGATGCTGGCGGCTCTGACGACTTCGTCGAGTTGACAATAGAGGCGAGCGGCACGCTGCAGGGAGCGCAGATCAAGGGGCGCTATGTCTCGCCTGACCTTGGCTTCTTCACCTTCGAGTGTCAGAATCCAGTAGCCGTCCCGACGCTCGATCCAGCCGCGCTTGGCCATTGCGACCAGCTTGCGACGAATGGTCTCGCGGGGGATGCCGGTGACGTCCGCCAGGCGGCAGGCGGTCATGCCCCGGCGCTCCGGCGGCGTGGCCACGAGGTCGCCGCCGCTCTCTCGCGCTGCAGCGGCCGCCTGCAGAGACACCTGTCCGATGTTGGCCAGGATGACGGGGGCGTGCATGTCGCCGTTGAAGGTGCGGCTGACATCCGCCAGATGTTCAGCCAGGAACTCCACCAGCCTGTACTGATAGCCGAGGTAATCCGCCTCGAAGATCGCCGCCGCTTCCGAAGCCGCTAGTCTGCGGGGTCTGGCTGCTTTTCCCCCCGGGCGCGCGAGTTTGTCATGCATCCAGAAACTCCGCTGCGTCAGGCTGATATGGCGACGATACAATCGCCTTTGACAATGCGCTGACGGGCTCTTCGATCCCAGGGCGCCCAAAATGGGCGCCCTGAGCGTTGTCGTCAGCAACCATGACCCCATAGTCTGGATTTTACTCCGCTTTTGATGGGGATCGATTTGAATGTCTCTGACGTTATTGCCGCGGCTGTTTTGTCGTTCTCCATCTTTCATCTTCTGACGGCGAGGGCGGTGTCTGAAGCTGATCAGGAATTGCGTGAAGGGCGCGCGAGCTGATGATCTCTTCACGCCAGTCGGCGGCGCTCGCACGTATTGCTATCGGCGCCTCCGTGGCCCTGCTTGGTGCGGGAGCCTTCCATTCAGCTCGGGCCCAGTCGGGCGGCGGCGACGGCGTGACCGGCGCGCGGATCGGCGCCGTAGAGGTCGTGGCGGTCAATCCGTCGACTGATGCGGCGGTAAACGGGCGAGCGACGGACTGCGTCCGTCGGGCTGTGAACCTCTTTCCGGGCGATGTCTATTCGGAGGAGCGCCTGTCGTTCGCCGTGGGCGCGGCGCGGCGCTGCGGCATGGTGGCGGATGTCTCGCAGGATCTGGAGTTCGGAGCTGAAGGGCTGACTATCCGGTTGAATGTCACCCTCGGCCCCACCGCCGAGCGTACGGATCGCGGCGTCTTCCTCCAGGAAGGGGGCGACGACTTCCCGCTTCTGTACGACCGCAACGGCGTCGTGCTGAAGGTCAAGCTCGAAAGCCTGGCTCTGTACTACGCCAACAACAACGCCTGGTACGGACGCCCCGACGTCATGCTGAACGGCAACCCTCTTGTCGACGGAAAGCCCGCAGGACGTGGATATGAAGACTGGGTCGAGGGCTTCGTCCACTACGGGGTCTACGGCATCGCGCCGGTGACGGACGAACTCTATGTCTACGGCGGTTTGAGCGCCATCACCGCAGGCTCTTCGGGGCAGGAGCTGTTCACTGACAGGACCCGCACTCATACCGGTGTCGAGGACGCCTATGTCGGTCTGGTCGGCGGGCGGACGACAGCAGCGGGCGATCGCTATGTGCTGAACCTGTCCGCCGGGCGACAGAAGTTCACCCTGGCGAACGCCTTTCTGATCGCCAATACGGCGGCTAACGGCCATGAGCGTGCGGCTCTGCAGGCCAATGCCCGCTGGGCGGCCGACATGGTCGGTCTGGCCCAGTTCGGTTTCAACAACACCAGGCTGGAGGTCTTCTACGTCGATCCCGACGAGTTGCCCTTGCTCGACAGCAAGACGCGCATCGCCGGGCTCAATCTGGAGTTCACCCCTGTCGCCGACCTGATGCTCGGCGCCAGCTATCTGTTCGTGCCGCAGTCGAACGCCGCCTATTTCGGCCCGACCGGCACGCCGATCGGCACGCGCGAGGGCCTGCGTCTGTACGACCTGCGCTTCAACTATCGGCCGCGTCCGGCTGGGGCCTCAGGGCCCTTCTTCGGCGGCGAAATGGCGCTGCAGACCCATGACGACATCAGCATGAGAGCCACCGCTGGCTATGGCGAGGTCGGCTACGACTTCGTGGGAGTGAAGTGGCGGCCATCGATCAGCTATCGCCTGTCGCACTTCTCGGGCGATGATCCCTCGACCAGCCGATACGAGCGCTGGGATCCCCTGCTTTCGGGCGGCAACGGCGAGCAATGGGTCCAGGGCGCCAACCACTTCAAGGTGGTGCAGGATTCCAACGTCACCGCGCACCGCCTGCAACTGAAGCTGCGGCCGTCGCCCAGGTTCGAGATCGTGCCCCAGTTGTGGGCCTTCCGCGCCGACACCTTGAACAACATCGGCGGCAACCCGGCGCTAAGCGTCATGGCCGACCGTGAGTACGGCTACGAGGCCAGCGTGACGGGTAAGTGGTTCGTTTCACGCACTGTCTATGTTCACGGCCACGTCGCCTACACCCGGCCCGGCGACGCGGTGGAGGCGGCCCTCAACGGTGAGGCTCACGACTGGCTGAGCGTGATGGGGTTCGTTCGCTATGCCTTCTGACGCCTCGCGCAAACGGACGCCGGTGCGCGACCATCGCAATTTACCCGCCCAGGACGCCGAGACGCTCGGCGACGTCGCCCGAGCGGATCCAACACGATTGAAAGAGAAAGGCGCAACCTATGAACAGGCGTGACATTTTGCTGGCAGGGGCTCTGTCGGCAGCCGGGGCGACCTCGGCGACCGCGGCGGCGGCACGGGAACGCGAGACTGCCGCAGAAGGCTATTTTCCGGGCCGTTTCCGTGGAAAGACCCTGATCGTCACGGGCTGCGCTCGCGGCATGGGAGCGGGCGCAGCGATCAGGGCGGCCAAGGAAGGCGCCAATATCGTCGGCGTCGACTGGCTGGGCGACCTGGGTCGCGAGACCGTCGCCCGGATCGTCGCCGACGGCGGTCGTGCTGTCTTCGTGGAGGGCGACGTGGGCGATGCCGCCACCTGCGACCGCATGGTGCGGGCGGCGACGGAGACCTACGGCGGCGTTGATCTGGCGCTCAACAACGCAGGCGTGATGGACGGGGTCTTTTCCGGCGCGCCGATCGACTACGCCAGTCAGAGACCGCTGATCTTCGCGCCCCTGCACGAGGCGACCAACGAATACTGGGACAAGGTGATCCGCACCAACGCCACGGGCGTCTTCAACAGCCTGCGCGCCGAACTGAAGCAGATGGTGGCCCAGGGGCGGGGCGGAGCGATCGTCAACGTCGGCTCGATCGCCGGCATGACCGGCCTGGCCGGCAATCCGGCCTATGTGGCCAGCAAGCATGCGGTGAACGGCCTGACGCGCAACGCCGCCGTCGACTATGCGCCCCACAAGATACGTGTGAACTCGGTTAACATGGCTGCGACCGATACCCCGATGGTCGAACGTGCCGGGCAACTGGTCGCCGCCGCGATGCGCGCCAACCCCACGCCTCCGGGCATGGCCAATATGGGCAGAGCCAAGACCCAATCCCTGCAAGCCTACGCCGATCCCGACCACAAGCCCGCCAAGGTCGAGGAACAGGTGGCCATGATGCTGTTCCTGCTGTCCGACGAAGCAAGCAACTTCACGGGCGCTGTGTACGCAACGGACGGAGGCTGGACGGCTTACTGAGGGCGGCGGTTCATATCCACATCGAGCGAAAGCGAACGGGACTGACAGAGTGTGAAGCGGCCACGGGATACGGCAGCAGATTCTCGAACACGATGGCGAACGTCGCGGCGAGAAGCGCCAGCGGCGGCGGTGAAGGCGGTTGGAAAGCTTGACGGTGGCGCGTTCAAAGCGACATCGTGAGACGTCACGCATTCTGGGAAGACGACCATGATCACCCGCTTCGCCGAGAAGGACCGCTACAACGCCGTCGCCGCGGGCCTGCACTGGCTGATTGCGCTCCTCCTCTTTGCGGAGATCTATGTCGGCTGGACCTTTGGCGACATGGAGCGGGGCGCAGCGCGAGATCTCTGGTTCGACTGGCACAAGACCGTGGGGATCACGATCCTCATCCTCAGCCTGGCGCGATTGGGCTGGCGCATCGCCAACCCGCCGCCGGCCCTTCCGGCCCGGACGCCGCGCTGGGAAAGGGTCGCAGCAGGTCTCAGTCACTTCGGCTTCTACGTGGTCCTGATCGGTCTGCCGTTGACGGGATGGGCGGCGGTCTCGACAGGAAGGGCCGCTTTGACCAGCGACGTCATGAGCCTGGTCAACGGCCTGTCGTGGCCCCTGATTCCTGGGCTGCCCCGCACCCTGCATGGGCCCATGGAAGGCGTTCATGAGCTGCTGGTGAAGGTGACCTACGCCCTGATCGTCCTGCACGTTGTTGCGGCCTTGAAGCATCAGTTCCTGGACAAGGACCGGATGGCCGGTCGGATGTGGCCGTTTCCGCGGCGCTGACGCGCTTTCGGCGCGCCGGGCGCTCCTGGAGCAGGCCGACTGTCTCGGACGGTTGCGGGACGCCCTTGATCAGGCAGCCACGCCGAACAGACGGCCGACGCCCGCAGTGATGGCCATGGCGAGCGCGCCCCAGAAGACCACGCGCGCCACGGATCGACCGATGGGCGCGCCTCCGGCCTTTGCTCCCAAGGCGCCTAGCAGGGCCAGGCCGATCAAGGCCGATCCTGCGACCCACAGGGCCAGGTCGGCCATGGGCGCGAAGGCTGCGACGATCAGGGGCAGGGCGGCGCCGGCCGAGAAGGTCACGGCGGAGGTTATCGCCGCCTGGATGGGACGGGCGGTGGTGATCTCGGATATGCCGAGCTCGTCGCGGGCATGGGCGCCGAGGGCGTCGTGCGCCATCATCTGTTTCGCGACCTCCGTCGCCAGATCGGGCGTGACACCGCGAGCGGCGTAGATCCCTGCCAGTTCCCGTACCTCGGCCTCGTGGTCCCCGGCCAGTTCGGAGGTCTCTCGCGCGAGATCGGCCTTTTCAGTGTCGGACTGGGAGCTGACGGAGACATATTCACCGGCGGCCATGGACATGGCGCCGGCGGCGAGGCCTGCGACGCCCGCGATCAGGACGGCCCCGTGGCCGGACGCGGCGGCGGCGACCCCCACGATCAGGCTAGCAGTCGAGACAAGACCGTCGTTGGCGCCCAGCACCGCCGCCCTGAGCCAGCCGATACGTTCGACCCGATGGGATTCGCCGTGAGGCATCGTCGCTTCTCCGATTGCCTTCGGAGGAGACGCCTAAAGCGTCACCGTGGCAAGGCCTGGTCGAGCCGTGAGGCCGTGAACATACTGGAGACGGACGGTCGCGACGAGAAGGGCCATTCGCGCGCTGGCGATCAGGAGGGGCGTCCGGAGATATTTATGGCCTGAGCGCCAGGGACGAGAAGCGCGCGTGTGAACCCCGGGCTGCACGACGCCGCACGTCCTTGAAGAACCAGGCCTTGGCGGTTTCCGTCACTGTCACATAGGCGCAGACCAGACCCAGCATGGCGGCCATCAGCAGGGGGGCATGGGCGTGAAGTCGAACAGGCGGGAGACGGGGCCGAGGTAGGGAGCGGCCACAGCGACGACGGCGACCGCCAGGCTGGTCCAGACCAGCCAGCGGCCGGGCTGGCTTCGCCAGGCGCGTCCCCGGGTCCTCAGCACCATGACCACCGCCAGTTCGGTCAGCAGAAACATCACGAACCAGGCTGTCTGGAAAAGGGACTGGGGTGCGTGGAAGACCTGCAACAGCAGGACGAAGGTGATCAGGTCGAACGGGGAGCTGATCAGGCCGAACACTAACATATAGCGCTGAATGTCGGAGGCCTGGAGTGTCTGGGCGACCTGGATCTGTTCGGCATCGACCGCGTCCGAAGAGATGGCCATCGAGGGCAGGCTCGACAGGAAGTTGTTGAGCAGGATCACGTCGGCGCTTTCACGGGCTACGTCGACGGCCTCTTCCACCGAGACGCCGACGTCCGCCGCCGACAGGGCCGGCGCGTCGTTGATTCCGTCGCCCAGATAGCCCACCGACTGTCCGCGTCTTTGAAGCGCGTGGACGATCCTCTCCTTCTGCTGGGGATCGACTTCGGCGAAAAGGATGGTGCGCTCGACATGAACCCGCAGGGCTTCATCCTTCAATTCGGCAAGGCCGCTGTTACAGCGAGCGCGCCTATGGCCGGTTCGAGCGGCGCATCGCCCTCGATCACGAGGTCGAGGCCGACAAGGTGCAGGCCCGTCTCAAGAACGGCGTGCTGGACATCGAAATCCTCAAGAGCCGGCAGGTCCGGAGCCGCACACGCCGCATCGAGGTGAAGGCCGGTTGAATCGGACAGAGCGGGCCGCCGTTCTTGACGACGGCCCTTTCCATCCGCAATCCTCGGCGGACTTTTTCAGGAATGGTCACTCTCATGGACCGGTCACCGGCTTTTCTGCCTGTTCTGTCCGTGGCTCTCGGCGCCTGTCTTGCGATCGGCGGCTGCGACCGCGACGGGTCCCGGGTCGTCGACAGGGCCGAGGACGCGGCCTCCGTCCCCGTGGGGCAGACCTCGGCCAGGGTGGTCGGCGGCAATCTGTCCAGCGCCTATGTCTCCAGCGCCCTGATGGGCGACCTCTATGACGTCCAGGCCGCCAACATCGCCCTGGAGCGATCGAAGAGCGAGGCTGTGCGGACGCTCGCACAGGAGGTCAGGACGGAGCAGGCCGCTGCGCGCAAGACCCTGGAGGCGCTGGCGGCCGCGGAGACGCCGTCTCTCGTCCTGCCTGGGGTTCTGGACCAGAGACGCCAGGGGCTGATCGACAACCTGCAAAAGGCTGCGCCGGCCGATTTCGACAGAATCTATCTCGATCAGCTGATCGCCGCCCATGAAGAGGCGCAGACGCTGAACTGGAGCTTCTCCGATCATTCGGACACGCCGGGCCTGGTGAAGAACGCCCTGACGGTGCGGCCGCAGATCGAGGCCCGCCTCGCCCAGGCGCGAAACCTGCGCCGGTCCTTGCGATGATGATGGCTGCGCGAGCTTTTCCTTGTCGCGAGCAGCAAAGAGCGACTGTTCGGGCGACCTGCCCTGACCGTCCTCAAGATCATGACGCCGTGTCGAACCCTTTCATTCTTTCGGCGCAAGCGCGGCGTCTGCGGGCTTAGGGAAGGGCGAACATTGTCTTCACCCAGCCCAGCTCTTGCGCGTGCTCCAGCGCCTCGAACAGAGGAATGACCAGAAAGAACGCCAGGCCGTCCCTCAGGGTCGTCAGGAAGAAGGACGGGCGGACTTCCAGGGTTTCCTGATCGCGCCATTTGCTGAAGTCCGGCCAGAAGCGCGGCGTGCGAGCGACATAGGCGGCATAGGGGGCGCCGAAGACCGCGCTCAGCCAGGCTTCTTCGCGCCGGACGGTGGCGTAGAAGACGGCGTAGGCGATGAGCAAGAAGGTGAAGGACAGGACGATCGAGCCGGTCTGGGCTCCCATGCCGAAGGCGCCGATGAAGCTGAAGACGTAGAGGGGGTTCCGGCTGACGGAATAGGGGCCCCGGTCGACGATTTCGGCCTTCTTGCGGCCGCCGATATAGAGTGAGCACCAGGCGCGTCCGACGACGCAGATCCCGATCAAGGCTAGGCCGACCGTTTCGACGGCCTCATGCATGCCTTCGGCGCCCTTGAGCGTTCGCGAGAAGGCCGCGAGAAGGCAAACGGAAAGGATGCAGGCGGCGAGCACGGCCTTCCGGACGAGTTGAACGCGTTGAAGGTGGTCGGGGTCTGCCGTGTTCATGAGCGCTCCGGACGATGACCAGAAGAGTGATAGATCATTCGACGATACCTTTGCTACATGACAGGAATAGCCGCCGCGTCAGTTCGATCGGAAATCAGGGCGCGACCCGGGGCTGAATTCGGACGGCGTCCGATTGATCTGGAACGGTTCCGTTCATCGGCAGAGGGCTTGGCTGGCGAGCTGTTCAATCAACTCCCCCCTACGGTCGGGTCCACGGGCAGGAGCCGGCCTGTCTGAGTGAGCGGACGATAACGCAGCCGCCGGATTTCATTTCGGCTGGAGGAACTTCTGAAAGGCCACGGGGTTGAAGAGGTGATCATCGGGTGAAAACCGGATGATTGAGGTCAGGATGATCACCCGGAAACGGATGAAACCAGGCCCCCAATGAAAGCCCGACGCGCACCCTGCAAGGGCAACGCCGGGCTTTCGCTGTTTCTGAGGCCGCCGTCTTGGCTCCCTGCTGGCCCGTTCCCGATGTCTGGAGCGGGCGTTTCTTGAAACGGAACGAGGCGGACCGCAGGGCCTGGGAGATCAGGGCCTCGGCGTCAGGCGCGCGATTTCGGCGGCTATCCTTTCGGGGGCGATCTCGCCCGTGTGGGCCCTGGCCAGTCGGCCGTCAGCATGAAGGAAGAGGGTCACGGGAATGCCGACCGTGCGGTAGTGGCGCTGCGTCGCCATGGCGGGGTCGAGCAGCATGTGATCGAAGGCCAGGGCTTCGCGCTCCAGGTAGTCACGCACCTTCGCTTCGTCTTCGCCCTGGTTGATGAGGAGAAAGCGAACCTCGGGATGGGCGCGTTCGGCCTGGGCCAGAGCCGGCATCTCGCGTCGGCAAGGCGCGCACCATGTGGCCCACAGGTTGATGACGGTCGGTCGCCCGTCTGTCGCTGCAAGATCGACTGGCGATCCGTTCAGACCCGCCAGGGTCAGGGGCGGAGGGGGCAGGGGGTTGGGCGCGGAGGTCAAATGGTGCGCGGCGGTCCAGGCCAGGACTGCTGCGGCGAGCGGCGCGATCGCCCAGACTCGTTCTCGCGAGGTCCGCAGAAGGAAGATCAGCGATATCGCGACGACCGGCAGAGCCCAGAACCAGCTGAAGCCGCCCTGCCAGACGGCCAGGGCGCGCAGAGGCTCCTCGCGGAAATGGGACCAGTGGACGATCACATGGGCCAGTCGTGCAGCGGCCAGACCGCCAAAAACGACGACGGTGCTCCACAGGTTGAAGCGGGGGCCGACACGGCTGGCCAGCAGGCCTGTTCCCGTCAGGAAAACGAAGACGCCGGCCAGGATGGCGAACCGTTCTCCCGAAAGAACGAGAGGGCCGAGGGCGATGGTATCCAACAGTCAGGTCCCGCACGATTCAGGAGCGTCAGCTTCTAGAGGGTCGCCGCGGCGCGGGCCATCGGACCCGAGGTCGCGGGCGTCGCGTCCGGAAAGCGTCCGATCATCCGAAATGAAGTTCTCTTTTTGTTCTCGTCATGCTAGGCGGGAGGCATGGGAGACGCGCCGGTTCGCAAGATCATCCACGTCGATATGGACGCCTTCTTCGCCTCGGTGGAACAGAGGGATGATCCGGCTCTGCGCGGCCGGCCGGTGGCGGTGGGGCACGCCGCTTCGCGCGGCGTCGTGGCCGCCGCCAGCTATGAGGCGCGCAGGTTCGGGGTGCGTTCGGCCATGCCGTCGAGCACCGCCTTGCGCAAGTGCCCGGAACTGATCTTCGCGCCGCCCCGGTTCGAGGTCTATCGCGCGGTGTCGGCCCAGATCCACGCGGTCTTCGCCGATTATACGGATCTGATAGAGCCGCTGTCGCTGGACGAGGCCTATCTCGACGTCACCGCCAACCTCAGGGGACTGCCGACAGCCACCGCCACCGCCGATGAGATCCGCGCCCGCATCCTGGAAGAGACCGGGCTGACGGCCTCGGCCGGGATTTCCTACAACAAGTTCCTGGCCAAGCTGGCGTCGGACCAGCGCAAGCCGAACGGTCAGTTCGTCGTGCCGCCGGGACGCGGAGAGGCCTTTGTCCAGGACCTGCCGGTCAAGCGCTTTCACGGGGTCGGCCCGGTGACGGCGGAGAAGATGACCCGGCTGGGCATCGAAACGGGTGAAGATCTGCGACGCCAGTCGCTGGCCTTCCTTCAGCATCATTTCGGCAAGTCGGGTCCCTGGTATTACGCCATTGCGCGCGGCGAGGATCATCGTCCGTTCACTCCGGACCGCGAGCGCAAGTCCAGCGGTTCGGAGATCACATTCGCCAAAGACACTTGTCGAACCGGAGGTGATCGAGGCCGGCGTCGAGGAGATGGCCGACGAGGTCTGGGCCTGGTGCGAGAAGGCCGGCTCGCTGGGCCGGACGGTGACGGTGAAGGTCAAATGGGCCGATTTCCAGCAATCGACCCGCAGCCGGTCCTTCGCCGAGCCGGTCGCGTCGAAAGTCCGCCTCAGGGAGATCAGCCGCCTGCTGGTGAGGTCTCTCTATCCGCCGGCCAAGGGGATCCGCCTGGTCGGGGTCACCATCTCCAATCTCGAGAAGGCGAAGGCCCAGCCAACCCCGGGCGAACTGGCGCTGTCATGACGGCGCTCCAGGCCGACCTGTTCGGCCATCTTCCTGCGCCGGCGACGAAACCGGATGGGTTCGACTATTGGCCCGACGTCATGTCCGCCGTTGAGCAGGCCGAGCTGGCGACGCATTTCCAGGGCCTGAGCTTCAGGCCGTATGAGCATCTGGGCTATCTCGGTTTGCGTCGTATCGCCGCCTTTGGCCGGCGCTACGACCTGGAACGGGGCAGGCTGGAGACTGCCGATCCCTGGCCCTCCTTCCTGGAGGTCTTGCTGACGCGGCTCGCAGAGCGGCTTGGCCTGGACAGGGGCCGCTTCGTTCAGGCCCTCATCAATGAATACGCCCCCGGCGCTGGGATCGGCTGGCATCGCGACCGGCCAGTCTATGGCGAAATCCTAGGCGTCTCTCTGCTGGCGCCCTGCGTCATGCGCCTGCGCCAGAAGGATGGGTCGCGATGGCGTCGGTCAGCGGCGCCGCTGGAGCCGGGATCAGTCTATCGGCTTGCCGGGGTGGCGCGGCGGGAATGGGAGCATTCGATCTCGCCGATGACGTTGCTGCGCTATTCGATCACCTTCAGGACCCTGGCCTGAGCGTCAGGCCTGGTAGCCCAGGATATGGGCCGCGTCGGGGAAGCGTTGGACCAGCCGCGACGCCCAGTCGGCGGCCATGGATCTGGCGGCTCTGGCCTCGCGCGGTCTGGCCAGGGCAAGGCTTGCGGCCTCGCGATGCGCCGGCCAGTCCATGAGAAGGTTCATGGCCGCCTCGAAGTCGGGATGGACGGCGGCATAGGCGAAGGCCCGATCGAGCGCCTCGACGTCGTCGAAGTCGGGCAGGCGAGCGAGGTAGTCGCGAAGGGCCGACGCAGAGAGGTCGCGTTCGAACAGATCCCAGCGCAGCGCCTGGGCCTCGTCGCGACGGCCTTCCGCGTCGAGCAGGTCAATCGAGGCGGCCTCCCAGGCCGGCGTCAGGCGGGGCGCGCCGTCCCTGGGATTGCGGCCGAAGGTCCAGCGGCGATTCATGGAGGAGGGGCTGAGCGCAGCTTCAAGCGCGGCCCGGGCCTCGGCCACGCGACCAGCGGCGAGAAGACGACGGGCGATCTCGGCGGCGATGTCCGGCGATCCGGCCTGTTCCGGGGTGACCAGCGACAGCCAGAGATCGAGGTCCTGGGCCCTGTCAGCCAGGCGGCGGACGAGGTTGCGTCCGGCCGGCGTCCTTCTGGAGGCGGCGTCGAGGCTGGCGAGGAAGCTGCGGGCGAGATCGGGACCCAGGGCGTCGCCGGCGGCGGCGATCCATCGGCCATAGTCCTGGGGGCGGCGGCGAAGGGCGTCGGTCAGATCACGGGCGGCCGTTTCGCCCGCCGTTTCGGCGAGAGTGAAGAGATCGGGCGCGGCCTTTTCGAAGGCGACGACCAGTTCGCCCTTGGTGTCCTTCACGCGCGCAGCGAGGCCCGGATAGAGGTCGAACCAGCGCACGAGCACAGCCAGGGCGGCCGCCGGCGCGTCCTGGGCCAGGCGTTCGACGATCATTCGGTGATGGGCCTGGAGATCCTCGATCAGTTCGCCGCGCTTGCGCCAGGACACGCGGGTGCGGGCGGCGGCGAGGGCGGTCAGCCGCTTGTCGATCTCCAGCGCCAGAACGGCAGGTCCGGCCTCGGCGGCGAGTTCCAGCCGGAGCCGGCGCTTGAGGTTGGCGTTTCCTGCGCCGGCCTCGATCAGCAGGTCGGCCAGGCGAGGCGCGCCGAGGTGGACCAGGCTGGAAGCCGAAAGCCGGGTCGATATCCGAGATTGTCGCGCCATGACGTCCTTCGCGGGGCCTGCGGCTCGCCCCTCAAGCGGCCTATATCACGGGGCAGTTCGAGGCGCTTCCATGGGCGAGGCTCGGGGCGGAGGCCTGGGGCGCCGGCGATGCTTCCCGATAAGGAGGAGACAGGCCTGGTCACGCGATGCGACAAGCGGCTCGAGACGGACGGCTGGAAGGCCTCCAAAAGGAAAGCTGATGCCGCAGGTCAACGACACCGTTCATATCCGCTTCTCGATGCCAGGCTTGTCGGGACCCTTCTGGCAGACCAACGCCACCGTGGCCTCGGTCAGCGGGGCGTCGCTGCTGCTCGACGGTCTGGATCGGCAGGTGCCCGCCGTGGCGTCGGAACTGAAGCGGGCGGGCGACCGGCGCTGGACGCTGGACTGGGAGATCCGGCGGCGCCCCTGAGGCGAAGGATGGTCCTCAGCCGGCCTGCGTCAGACCCGCCTCGAAGGTCCATTGGGGTTCAGGCGACGATCGCGCCCACCAACCATTGCTTGAACGCGGCCGCGTCCGCGGGCGTCTCAAAATAGTAGTTGTCGCCCCGGGCGTAGAACCAGCCGTCGCTGGGGCGCTGCTCCAGCCAGGCGAGGATCCGTGCGCGGACCTCGGGGCCGCGGTCCGGCGTGCTCATGGTGATGATCCGGCCCTTGGCCCTGGCGTGTTCGATCGGCGTCAGTCGTTTCATGGGGGGCTTAAGACAGGGGTTCGATCGCGGTGTCGATGCGCCCGGGCGGGTTCTCAACAGACGGGGCTGGGCTGTGGGTCAGACCACCTTGAGGCCCAGTTCGGCCAGCAGGGCGCCGGCCTGGGCACGCGAAATGGTCGCGCCCTTGAAGCGCCGGGCGTCGTTCAGGCGAAGGCCGCCGAGGTCCGCGCCCCTCAGGTCGGCGTTGTCGAAACGGGCGTCGACCAGATGGCTGTCGCGCAGGCTGCAGTTGTCCAGCACGGCGTCGCGGAAATCGCAGCCGGCCAGGTCTGCATGGCTGAAGTCGACAGTCTCCAGGATCTGCTTGCGAAAGGAGAAGCCGGGCAGGCGAGCGGAGGCCAGGGTGGTCTCGATGAAGGCGATCCCGACATGCCTCGATCGCGAGAAGTCCGCCCCGGTCAGCTTGCAGCCCGTGAAGACCGTCTCGGAGAGGCTGGCGCCGGTGAAGCGTGCATTATTGAGGTCGCAGGACTTCCAGGCGGAGGCGTCCAGTCTGGCGGCGGTGAAGTTGGCCATGGCGCCGCGGCAGCCGGTAAAGCGCGTGTCCTCGAGCTGGGCGCCGGTGAAGTCCGTCCCCTTGAAGCTGCAGCGCTCGAACTGAAGCCCGTTCAGATCCAGACCAGACAGGTCGACATCATCGAAAACACACTCGCCCAGGGTTCTGATCTTGCCGCCGGCGAGGGCCGCGAAGTCGGAGCGTGCAAGGGTCTGGCCGTGAATGAGGGGGTGCATCGGGGCGCCTGAAGGGATTCCGGGACCCTGCGGCTAGCATATGGATTGCGGCTAAATTCTGTCGGACTAGCGGCCCTTCGGGCTGCTGCAGCGCCTCGTCGCCGCTGCTGCGGCCAGGAGCTCGCAGTCATCCGCAGGATCGTCCCATAAGCAATTGATTAAATGACGCTTCATGGGAGAATCTGGGAGGCGACGGCCACGGCTGGCGGCTCGGCATGGAACTCTCGCCGACACTCCGGGGACTTGCGAGAAACTCGGTCAAAAACTCATGATAACTTGCTGAAATATCTAATTATTTTCTGTTGACAGTCTGTGGATTGTTTTGCTTGCAATGAGTCGCGGCGCGCTGAAACGCGCTGAACCCTTGGAGGCGGATCATGAAGCGGAGAGTGGGACAGCGCCTGTTCGGCGCAGCCTTGGCGAGCGGCCTTCTGGCGGCGGGGACGGCGCTGGCGGGCGGAACGGGCATGCCCTGGGAGGGGCCCATCCAGCAGGTGGTGCAGTCGATCACGGGCCCGGTCGTACAGGCCGCAGCCGTCATCGCCGTGGTCCTGTTCGGGGCCGGCGTCGCCATGAGCGAGAGCGGCTCCTCCATGCGGCGGGCCCTGGGCATATTGTTCGGGCTGACGATCGCCTTTGCGGCCTCGACCTTCTTCCTCGACTTCTTCGGCTTCGCCGGCGGGGTGGAGATCGCCTGATGGCCCGCTCCCTCGACAGCCTGCATCCCGAGGGCTGGGACCTGCCGGTGGCCCAGGCCCTGGTCGAGCCCGTGCTGATGGCCGGCATGCCGCGCGACTACGCGGTCCTCATGGGCACGACGGCCATGGTCTTGGGCCTGGCCCTGCGTATCTGGTGGCTCGGCCTTCTGTGGTGGGCCGTCGCCCACGCCGTCGGCCTGTGGGCGGCGCGGGCTGACCGGCGCTTCTTCGACGTCCTGCGGCGCCATCTGGCCCTGCCTGGCCATCTGGACGCGTGACCGCCATGCGCTTCCTCGACGAACATCGCCGTCGCCCCGCGAGCCTGGCGGATCATCTGCCCTGGGCGGCCCTGGTCTCGCCGGGCGTGGTTCTGAACAAGGACGGCTCCTTCACCACCGCCTTCTCCTTCAGGGGACCGGACCTGGAGTCCTCGACTGACGAGGAGCTGATGGCGGTCCGGGCGCGGCTGAACAACGCCCTCAAGCGTCTCGGCACGGGCTGGTGTCTGCATGTCGAGGCGCGACGGCGCCCGGCGGCCGCCTATCCGGAAAGCGAATTTGGGGCTGAGGCGGCCTGGCTGGTGGACGCCGAACGGCGCGAGCGGTTCGAGGAGGCTGAACCGGCCTTCGAGACGGACTTTCGCCTGGCCCTGACCTGGTTGCCGCCGGCCGACGAGACGCGGCGGCTGGAGCGTTGGCTGTTCAACGGCCTGGCCAAGGCCGGGCAGGACTGGCGCCAGACCCTGGCCGCCTTCCGGCGGGAGGCTGACGCGACCTTCGACCTGCTGGCGGACGCCTTGCCGGAGATCGCGCCGCTGGAAGACGCGGCCCTGCTGACCTGGCTGCACGCCTGCGTCTCGTCCAGGCCGCATCCGGTGTCGCCGCCGGAGACGCCGGTCTTTCTCGATGTCTGGCTGGCGGACGCGGGCCTGACGGGCGGGACGGCGCCCCGGCTGGGCGACCATTGGCTGAGGACGGTGTCGGTGCGCGGCCTGCCTTCGGCCACACGGCCCGGCCTGCTGGACGGCCTGGGAACCTTGCCTTTTTCCTATCGCTGGACGGCGCGATGGATCGGTCTCGACAAGTCGGAGGCCGAGCGGGAGATCGTCAAGCTGCGCAAGCGCTGGTTCTCCAAACGAAAGGGCGTGGGCGCCCTCTTGAGGGAGGCCGTCACGCGAGAAGAGCAGCCCCTGATCGACACGGACGCCGTTTCCAAGACCGAGGAATGCGACGGGGCGCTGGAAATGCTCGGGGCCGAGGCCTGCGCCTTCGGCTACCTGACCTTGACGGTCACGGTCATGGATCCGACCGAGGCGGGGGCGGCGGCCAAGGCGCGTGCGATCGAGGCGGCGCTCAACGCCCAGGGGCTGACGGCGCGGATCGAAGACCTCAATGCGGTAGAGGCCTGGCTCGGCTCCCTGCCGGGCGAGCCCTACGCCGATGTGCGACGCCCCCTGGTTTCGACCCTCAATCTGGCAGACCTCCTGCCGGTGTCGGCGGTCTGGGCCGGACCGGCCGGCGACGCCTGCCTGGACGGGCCGCCGTTGGCGGTCGCCCGCACCACCGGTTCCACGCCCTTTCGCCTGGTGCTCCATGTCGGCGATGTCGGCCACGCCATGGTCGTGGGGCCGACAGGCTCAGGCAAGAGCGCCCTGTTGTCCTTCCTGGCCCTGCAGTGGTTTCGCTATCCGGACGCGCGTGTGGTCTTCTTCGACAAGGGGCGCTCGGCCAGGGCGGCGACCCTGGCGGCCGGCGGTGGCTGGCGGGCGCTGGAGCCAGGCGCAGCCTTTTCGCTTCAGCCCTTGGCCGGGATCGACCGGGAGGATGAACGCGCCTGGGCCGCCGAATGGATCGCCGAGACGGTGCGCCAGGCCGGGCTTGAACCGACGCCGGCCGTTCGCGAGGAGATCTGGGCGGCCCTGGCCGCGCTTGGCGAGGCGCCGCCCGAGCAGAGGACGCTGACCGTCTTCTGCGCCCTGGTCCAGAACCGGGCCGTGGCGGCGGGCCTGGAGGCCCTGACCCTTAAGGGGCCGCACGGGGCTCTGCTGGACGGCGCGGGCGGCAGCCAGGCGCCGAGCCGTTTCGACACCTTCGAGCTCGAGACCCTGATGGCCACCCCCTCGGCGGTCGCCCCTGTCCTGTCGGCGCTCTTTCATCATCTGGAACAGGGCTTCGACGGTCGGCCGACCCTGCTGGTGCTGGACGAGGCCTGGCTCTTCCTCGGCGAGACAGGGTTCGCGGCCAGGATCCGCGAGTGGCTGAAGACCCTGCGCAAGAAGCGCGTCTGCGTGGTCTTCGCCACCCAGAGCCTGGACGATGTGGCGGCTTCGCCGATCGCGGCCACCCTGATCGAGTCCTGTCCGACCCAGGTCTTCCTGCCCAATCCCCGGGCGCTCGAGCCGTCGTCAGCCGATCTCTACCGCGGATTTGGACTGAACGGGCGCCAGCTGGAGCTGATCGCCTTCGCCGCGCCCAAGCGCGCCTACTACTGGCGCCAGCCCCAGGGGCGGCGGCTGTTCGACCTTCGTCTGTCGGGCGTGGCCCTGGCTCTGTGCGGGGCCGGTTCGCCCGAGGATCAGGCCCTCATCGACGCCGTGCTGACGCGATCCGGCGAGGCCGGCTTCGCTCGTGAATTCCTCAAAGCCAAGGGAGTGCGACATGTGGATTCCGTTTTCGACGCCTTCGCCCCGCCGCTGGCGGCCGAATAGGCCTGCTGTGGTCGTCGTCGCCGTCGCGGCCTTGCTGGCCGCCGAGGGAGTGCGGGCCCAGCAGGTCGTGTTCGATCCGCGCAATCACCTGGAGAATGCGCTCCAGGCCGCCCGCCAGCTCGAGAGCCTGGCCAATGAGGCCAAGAGCCTGACGGCCTCGCCCTACAGCCATCTGGCCGGGAACAGCCAGAGCTTGCGGGACATGGCCGAGCTGGCCCGGACGGCGCGGGGCCTGGCGGCCTCGGTCGACGGCCTGGAGCGGCAGTTCGCGGACCTCTATCCTGAAGACCTGTCGGGGACGGACGCCCTGCGCCTGCTCGAACAGAGCCGCGGCCGGAGCGCCAATGCACGACGCACGGCCGAGGATCTGGCCCGCACCGCCGCCGATCTCGAGCGGCTGGGGCAGGGGCGGGGGCAGCGTCTCTCCGGCGCCCTTGAGGCCAGCCAGTCCGCCTCGGGCCAGACCGCGGCCGTACAGTCGTCCAACCAGATGCTGGCGGTCCTGGCCGAGGATCTGGCCGCCCTGAGGGTCATCATGCTGGCCCAGGCCCGGCTCCTTTCCGAGGGCGCGGCGCGGGACAGCGCGGAGCGAGCCGCCGGGGCCGAGGCGCGTCGCAGGTCCTGGTCGCGTCCGGTCGCCGTCCCCAACCCGCCTGGGTTCGATCCCCTCTCGAACGCGCGGAACTGAGGGGCAGGGCGATGGCGGCGTCTGTCGGCGTTGAGACCCCCAACGAACTGATGGCGGTCTTTTCCAACACCGTCTCGGCGGGTTTTTCGGCCCTGCAGGGGCCGGTCAACAGCGTCTTCGGGCTGATGATAGTCCTGGTGACGGCCCTGACCGGGATACAGTGGGCCCTGTCGTCCAACCGGGAGGTCCTGGCGTCGGGCTTCGGCAAGGTTTTGCTGATCGGGGCCTTCGCCTGGCTGATCAATGACTGGCAGGCCCTGTCGGAGACGATCTACGCCGGTTTTCTTGAGCTGGGGCTGACGGCGGGCGGCGGCGATCTCAGCCGTGCGGACTTCCTCAATCCCGGGGCCATCCTCGCCGAGGGGTGGCGGATCGTGAAGGCCCTGGGCGACACCCCGGCGCCGGTGGCGAACCCGTTCGACATCCCCGGCAACCTGACCGACGCCCTGATCCTCGGACTGGCCATGATCGGCATCATGCTGGCCTTCGCGGTCCTGGCCCTGCAGATCATCGTCTCCCTGGTCGAGTTCAAGATCGTCACCCTGGGCGGCTTCATCCTTCTGCCCTTCGGCATATGGAGCAAGTCCGCCTTCCTGGCCGAACGGCCGCTGGGCTATGTCGTCTCGTCCGGGCTCAAGGTCCTGGCCCTGGCCATCGTCGTGTCGGGCGCGCGCACCATATTCGACCAGCTCCAGCCCTCGACCAATCCCGACATCTATGAAGCCCTGACCATCCTGGTCGCGGCGATTCTCCTGGCCATGCTGGCCGTCTTCATTCCCAACCTGGCCTCTGCCCTGGTCACCGGCGGACCGGCGCTCGGCGCGGGCGCGCTGGTCACCGGCGGGCTGGCGGTCGGCGGCGCGGGGCTCCTGGCGGGCGTGGGTCTGGTCGGAGCGGGCGGGGCCGCCGCGCGCCTGGCGGGCCCGGCGCGGGCGGCGTCAGGCGCGGGGGCGGGGCGCTCGACGCCGCCCTCCGGTTCGGGCGCGCCTTCGTCCCCGTCTTCGCCTTCATCGCCCCCATCGCCGGCCCCATCGCCGGACCCGTCTTCAGCGCCGCCGCCCAGGCCTGGCGGACCGGCGCGCGCCTCCAATGACAATCCGTCGCCGGAGGGACAAGGGTCCGCGGCTGGAGGGGGCGGCGTCAGCGAGGCGCAGCGGGCCTGGTCGCCGCAAGCCCCGCAGTCACAAACAGTCTCGGATGGAGAGCCGGGACCGGCGTCGACGCCCGGGAAGGACAGGACCGACGGCGTTCGGGGCTCGACGGGCGGGGCGGGTCCTGGCCGCAAGTCCGAGATCATCGCCCGTGAGGCGGAAGCGGCGCGCAAGGATTTCCACTGGGCGACGGCAGGCGTCGCCCCCCCCGCGCGGGGCAGATCCCAGGGCCGGTCCGCGGCCCTCCAGGCCTTCTTCGTCGCCAACGCCGGACGCGGCCTGATGCCGTCGGGCGAGACCAGCGGCGTCCTGTCTCCCTCTCTCAAGACCGAGGAGCCCTGAGATCATGCATCCCTTCTTTCGTCCGCGCAGAGGCGGAACCTCTGTCCCGGACTCCACGCCCTACCAACGCGCCGGCCAGGCCTGGGACGACCGCATGGGTCTGTCCCTGGCCCATGCCCGCAACTGGCGACGCATGGCCCTGGCCAATCTGGTCATGGCGGGCTTCCTCGGCGCGGGTTGGTGGGTCCAGGCCGACCGGGCCGTGGTCCTGCCTTTTGTGGTGGAGGTGTCGGACTGGGGCGAGACCCAGAGGATCACCGCCATCGGCGGCCGCTATGAACCGAGCGAGGCCCAGGTCGGTCATGCGCTCGGCGGCTGGATCCGCGACGTCCGCTCCAAGAGCATCGACCCCATCGTCATCCGGCAGAACTGGCTGAGGGCCTACGACCTGATGACGCCTAAAGCCGCCGCCTTCCTCAACGCCTGGGCCCAGACCCACGACCCCTTCGCCGACGCCGGGCGTGAGGCGGTCAATGTCGAGATCCTCAACGTCGTGCGCCGCACCGAGCGGACCTACGACCTGCAATGGCGCGAGACCCGCTTCGTCAACGGCCAGCAGGCCGGAAGCGAACGCTGGCGGGCCCTGATCACCACCGGCCTCCAGCCGCCCCGCACCGAGGCCGAGCTGATGAAGAACCCCCTGGGACTGAAGATCGAGGACGTATCATGGACCCCCGACGCCTCCTGACACCGACATTCGTCGTGGCGACCGCTGGATCGCTTCTGGCCGGCTGCGCCGCCCTTGGGGGAGGCGGGACAGGTTCGCCTGAAACAGGCCTGGCGCCGGAAGTCGCCCTCACAGCCGTCGAAGACGCCCCCGTCGTTCCGGTCGAGCCGGCCGTGTCTGCGACCGAAATCCCGTATCTGGCGGCGACGATCGGGCCGGCGCCGGTTGTCGCCGAGAGGACCGGTCCCAGCGGCCGGGCCGCCATCGCCATGGCCAACCAGGCGGCGCGGGCGTCCTCCCGGGCGGACGGCTTCGTCGGCGGGGTCCAGGTCTTCGCCTGGTCGCCAGGAAGGGTGTTCGAGGTCTGGACGGCGCCCCTGCGCGTCACCACGCTGACCCTCGCAGAGGGCGAGACCCTGGTCTCCAAGGCGGCCGGCGACACGATCCGCTGGCAGATCGGCGAGGTCGCTTCGGGATCAGGGGCGGCGCGCCGGACCCATGTCCTGCTGAAGCCGCTGGAGCGGGGGCTGGAGACCAACCTGGTCCTGACCACCAATCGCCGGATCTATCTGCTGGACCTGAAGAGCGGCGCGGCGGACGCCTTCAACGCCGCCATCGCCTGGGATGAGCCGGCTGCGGCGGCGGCTGAGGCGAGGACAGGCGCAGCGGAACTGAAGGGAGCCGACCCTCTGGTCACGCCGCAGGGACCGCTCGACGCCCGCTACCGCATCCAGCCCCAGGGGCGACGTGCGCGCTGGACGCCGTCGTCGGTCTTCAACGACGGCCTGCGCACCTTCATCGTCTTCAGCGCGGACCTGCAGGTCGACGAGGCGCCGGTGCTGTTCGTCCTGGCGGCGGACGGCGAAGCCCAGATGGTCAACTATCGGCAGCAGGGCGGCCTGTTCGTCGTCGATCGCCTGTTTGACCGCGCCGAGCTGCGGCTGGGTGAGCGCCGGCCTGAGGTGGTGCGCATCCATCGGCTCGCAGGAGCGGGCCGATGACCGATTTCGGGAAGCCCGGCGGGAGCGAGACGGAAAGGCCGACGCCGAAGCGGGCTCCGCCCGGTCTGTCCCTGCGCGCGCCCCGTCCGCCGGCGGTCCGGCTGCGCAAGTCGGTCGTCCAGGCCGTGGTTATGGGCGGCGTGGTCCTGGTGTCGGGTTCCCTGGCCTGGGCTTTCGTGGTCCAGCCCGAGCTGCGCGCCGGGGCCCAGGCGCGTGCGGCGGAGAAGAAGCCGGAGCAGGGACGTGGGTCAGTGCGCCCGACCGAGGTCGTGACCCGCCAGCCCGCGAACTATGACCGCCTGCCGGCGCCGCGCGGTGCGGCGGTGTCGGAAGCGGCCGATCCGCCCGACGCCGGACAGACGGCTCCGGCCTATCGGGCCTATGCGTCGGCCTATAGTCCGCAGGCGGCGTCGCGACCGGCGACGGCGAGCGCCGCGGACCAGGCGGTGCGTTCGGCCCTGTTCTTCGAGGCAGGCAGGGGCGGAGGTTCGTCGGCGTCCGCTCCGGTTTCGTCTGGAGCGGACGAGGGAGCGGCGGCGGACGGACGGCGGGACGCCGTCTATAATCCGCATGTCCTGGCCGCGCCCCTGTCGCCGTTCGAGCTCAAGGCCGGCGCCATCGTGCCCGCCGCACTCCTGACGGGCGTCGACACGGCCCGTGCAGGTCCGGTCGTCGCCATGGTGACGCAGAACGTCTCAGATACGGTGAGCGGACGCCATCTGCTTATCCCCCAGGGGACACGGCTGATCGGTCGCCATGAGGGTGAAAGCGCCTATGGCGACCGCCGGGCCTTCCTCGTCTGGGAGCGTCTGATCCTGCCCAATGGCAAGAGCCTGACCCTCGACGGCGAGCCTGGCGTGGACGCACAAGGCGCCATCGGGGTGCGAGGGCAGGTGGAACGACGTCTGTTTCCGCTCCTGGTCGGAACCCTTTTCGCGGGGGCGGTCACCACCCTGGGCCAGATGGCTCGCGACGACAGTCGTCGGGATTCCGGCGGTTGGCTCGGCGACGCCGGGGATGCGGCGGCGATCGAGGGCGCGCAGGTCGGCGGGCGCCTGGTGGACCGCGAACTGGAGGTTCGGGCCTCGATCCGGCTTCAACCGGGCGCGCCTGTCAGGGTGCTTATCACCCGCGACCTGATCCTGGAGCCCTATCGGCCATGACCCCTCTGCAGACCCTGTCACGGTGGAAGGCGGCCGTGCCGGCGGTCGGCGCCGTCCTGGCCGCCCTGTCTGGCTTGGAGGCTCTGTCGGCTGGTCGTGATCGGCCGACCCTGGCCCTGGTCAACGAAAGCCCCAGCCTGGCGCGCGGCCTCTATGTCCGCACGGGCGAAAAGCTGTCGCCAGGCGCGATCGTGGCGGTCCCCCAGTCTGAGGCGGCCAGGCCCTATCTTGAGCGATTGGGCATGCCGGCCGACCTCCTCCTGTTGAAGCGAGTCGCCGCCTTGGGAGGAGAACGTGTCTGCGCCTCTGATGATAGCGTCATGGCGCCCGGACGCCGGGCGCCGAGGCTGGAGCGGGATCGCCGGGGGATGGTCCTGCCGGCCTGGCGCGAGTGCCGCGCCCTGGAACCGGACGAGCTCTTCCTCCTCGGCGATACGCCGGGGAGTTTCGACAGCCGTTACTTCGGGCCGGTGCGCCGTTCCGACGTCGTCGGCGTCTACAGGGAGGTCCTGACATGGTGAGAGTGATGATCGCGGCGGTCCTGATGACTGCGGCCTCCGGCGCCGCCCAGGCCCAGGGCGCCGACTGGAGCACGGCAGGCGGGAACCTGTTCGGGCGTGCGATAGCGAACGATGTCGAGGCGGCGCGCCTGGAGGAGGGCGACCCCTTCCCGAGGCTTGGGCCTCTCGACCAGCCCTTCCATGAGGCGGTGGTCGCCGCCGCCGGAGCCCATGGGCTGGATCCCAAGCTCCTCCATGCCCTGGTGGTGACCGAAAGCGGCTATCGCCCGGACGCGGTTTCGCCGGTCGGCGCGGCCGGACTGACCCAGCTCATGCCTGCGACGGCCCTCGAGCTTGGCGTCAGGAATCGCTTCGATCCTGTTGAAAACCTGAGGGGAGGGGCTGACTATCTGGCCCGCCAGATTCTTCGTTTCGGTGACTTGAGGTTGGCGCTGGCGGCCTATAACGCCGGGCCTGGCCGCGTGGCGCGTCTCGGGCGCGTCCCCGACATCGCCGAGACCCGCGCCTATGTCGCCGCCGTCATCGAATGCTACCTCGCGCTGAGCGCAGGGCGGGTCGTAACCAGCGCACGCCAGTGCCGGCCGCAGGGAGCGCCGCCATGATCCCCCAGGGGTCGTGCGTGGATCCGGAGGTCCGGCCAGAGGGCGACGGCGATCTGCTGACGCGTGCGGAAGCCTCGGCCTTTCTGGGGCTGCTGGGGATAAGGCTCAAGCCGGCGACGCTCGCGCGCCTGTGGTCTACGGCGGCTGACGGCCCGCCCTGCCGTCACATCCGCTCTCGACCCTATTATCCGCGCGGATTGCTCCAGGCCTGGGCGAAGACGCAGATCACCGAGGTGAGGACCGGGGCGCCGCCGGCGGCGAAGGGACGGGGCCGTGCTTGAGGTGAAGGCGATCACGGAGGCGTTCTGGCCAGGTGTCGCGTCATGAGCTTCCGGGTGGATGGCGAGGACGTCGATGCGGGCGGTGCGGAGGATCGGCTTCTGCCCTGGCGTCGGGTACGGGACATGGCGGGCATCAGTCGGTCCACGGCGTGGCGGATGCAGCAGACGGGCGATTTTCCGTCGCCGGTAGCCGTGTCGCCGGGGCGGGTGGGATGGTGGGAGAGCGAACTCACGGCGTGGAAGGGCGCGCGGGGGACGGCCAGGGCGCCGAGACCGCCCTTGAGGCCCAGGTTGCCCGGCATGCCGCGAATGGCGTCCGGGCGTGCCGGGGCGTCGGAGGCGATTGGAGGCGGCGAGCAGGACAGGGCGCCGCAAGCTGGGCAGGAAGGGCCGACTGCTCGGGCGCGGAAGCGGCGCGCAGGCACGGTTCATGCCGACCAGATCGACTTCGGTTTCTAGGGGCGTTGGTTTCAGGCCGGGCAGGGCAGATACTGGCGGCAGCGTCTGACTGGTTCCAGACGATCGGAAGGTCCGCCACCTGGGCGAACGTCAAACGCCTTTCAACCCACCCTGTCGCAGCGGATCGTCCGAATTTCAGAAACGGCCAAGCCGCCGCTACCCATTCACCGCCGTTCGCAGCCCACGCCGTCGCCGTCGCGATCCAGGTGCGGCCCATAGCCGGGATCGCCGCGTCGGACCGGTGCGGCGCCAGCCGCCCTGGCGGCGGCGCAGTTGGCATAGGCGCCGCCGCTACGTTGGGCTGGCGGGCTGCTGATCAAGCCTTGAGGGCGGGACGACCCGTTAGACGACCGTTCGCCGCGGTGGCAGTGGTAGTCGCCGGTCTTGCGGTTGTTATGGCAGCCCTCGGCGTTCAGGCCGCCGGGATGCGCCGAGACGGTGGCCGGCGCGGCGATAACCCAGGCTGCAGCTATGCCTAGAATGCTGATCGTCCGCATGACCCACTCCTGAAGGTGACCCCGGCGCCAATATCGTCACTGCCGAAATCGCCCTTGACGGCGACCATGTCGGAGACGCGGAGCGGGACAGTGGCGCAGGGATCGTCTTCGCCTTCCCGAATTCCAATCCTTAACAGACACAGATTCGCATACCGTCGATCGATTTCGGTTAATGGCTCATTCGCCCACAGAACAGGACTTCGACACGTCAAAGCCGGTGGAGCCCGAGCGCCTGGCGGAGCGGGCTCCAGTTGCCTGGGGGCGTCGGGTTCAGGCTATTTGAGCAAGCTCAGACGGAGGAGGGGGGCGAAAGGAAGGGCGGGCTGGGGCGCTCCGATCGGGAGCGCGCAGCCCAGGAGGCCGCCGTGTCACCGCCTGTTTCCGTTTTCCGCCTTCCCTTGCCGGCGAACCCGACGATCGACGACGACATCGACCTGCTTGCCGCCCTGTTTGGACGGAGCCTGTCCTCATCCGCCGGGCGGGCCGCTGCGGCGGGCCTGATCGACGCCTTTGGGAGCTTGGCCGCGGCCGCGGCGGCTGACGAGGCGGCCCTGCGCCGCGAAGGGCTTTCGAACGCCGCAGTCGCGCAGTTGGGACGCGTCCGGGCGCTGGCGGTCGCCATGGCCCGGACTGAGGCCTGCCGGCGACCGGTCCTGTCGTCCTGGACCGCCCTGACCGCCTATCTCCGCGCCGCCCTGGCCTATGCGCCAAGGGAACAGTTTCGCACCCTCTATCTCGATAGGCGCAACAACCTCATCCGCGAGGAATGGCGCGCCGACGGAACCGTGGATCACGCGCCTGTCTATCCCCGGGAAGTGGTGAGGCGAGCGCTGGAGCTTTCGGCCTCGGCCATGATCCTTGTGCACAATCATCCCTCCGGGGATCCGACGCCTTCGCGCCCGGACATCGATATGACGCGCCGGATCGTTGAGGCCGCCAAGGTCTTCGACATTGAGGTCCATGACCATGTGATCGTCGGCCGGGAGGGCACGAAGAGCTTTCGCGCCCTCGGCCTGATGTGAGGCGGTCATGACCCTGCATGCGATTGTCCGGGCGGTTGGCGGCGACCTCTACCAGGGCGGGGCGCGCGCCAATATTCCGGCGCCGGGCCACAGCCGGCGCGACCGGTCAATCTCGCTGTTGCTGAGTCAGGGACGTCTCGTCGTCCATGGCTTTGGCGGCGCGGACTGGCGCGCGGCGCTTCGGATGCTGCGTGATCGGGGCCTGGTCGATGCCGACGGGCGCGTCGGCGGCGATGGCCGTTTTATTGCCGCGGGGGCGGATCGGTCCTGTCGCTTGAGGACGGCGCGCGATCTCTGGGAAGGGGCGGGGCCGATCACGCAGGCGACCCTGAGCCTGGCGTATCTCAAGGGACGCAAGGTGTTGAGCGATCCTGGCGGGATCAGCGACCTGCGCCATCACGCCAGCGCGCCGATATCGGTCTACCGGGACCATTCGGCGACACGGCCCGCGTTCATGGCCGGCGTTCGGGCTCCGAGCGGAGACCTGACGGCTGTTGAGATGACCTATCTCGATCCCAACGGTCGTCGCGCGGTCGGCCTGCGGCTGTCACGCAAGACGGTCGGGCATGTGCCCGCCGGAGCCGCCGTGCGCCTCGCGTCGGCCGCATCCGAGATGCTGGTGGCTGAAGGCGTGATCACCACCCTGTCGGCGATCGAGCGCTTCAAACTTCCCGGCTGGGCGCTGATGTCCGCCGACAACCTCGCCGCATGGACGCCGCCCGGCGGGGTGCGGCGGGTTCTGATCGCCGCCGACCGTGGCGCCGTCGGCCAGGGCGCGGCAGAGCGCCTGCGACGCCGCCTGTCGGCGGTCGGCCTGTGCGCGCGCATCCGCCTGCCAGACATGCCGTTTGGCGACTGGAACGAGGCCGCGGCCGATGCAGCGTCGCAAAGGGAGGAGCGAGGGGGCTGAGGGGCGCCGGAGCTGTGGGGATGGACCCCGTCGCCCGGCAGGAGAAGCTTCATGACCGATCTTGTTCCCGTCATCACCCCCGCCGTCGTCGTCGAGCGCGTCGAACGCACCGTCCGTCTG
>Ga0067045_1028243_pt1 | contig 38405 bp, 28 predicted proteins | sample TerdegcTABiofilm_FD_59184 | JGI IMG/M metagenome (GOLD analysis project Ga0067045, IMG submission 59184) | Combined Assembly of (Gp0054472, Gp0054536) Wastewater bioreactor microbial communities from Singapore -Terephthalate degrading... | reverse complement strand
CAGCCGCGGATCCCACCCAAGCGGCGGCAGCCGCCGCAGAGCTGCTCTGCCGGCCTGTGCGCAACCTGGTGGCGCGCGAGGTGCTCGTGGAGAGCCTGGTGCCGGCCGCCGCGGAGCTCTACCTCGGCATCGCCGTGGACTCGGTGGCAGGGTGCCCGGTGATCATGCTCTCCCAGGAGGGAGGCGTCGACATCGAAGCCGTGGCCGGCCAGCGGCCGAACGCGATCGGACGCCAGCACGTCGATCCCTTGGCCCGTCTTGCCCCGGATCAGGCCCGTGCGCTGGCCCTCCAGGCGGGGCTCGACCCGTTGGCCGCCGCCGCGGCGGCCGACCTGATCGAACGGCTGTACGAGCTGTTCTGCCGCGAGGAAGCCATGATCGCGGAGATCAACCCGCTGGCCCGGCTGGCCGACGGCAGCTTGGTCGCCCTGGACGCGGTGATCGAGCTCGACGATGCCGCGCGTGGCGGACGGGCCGGATGGGACCCCGTAGGGCGGCTCGATGGCGAACGCGCGCGCGAAGCTAGGCGTCTGGGCATGACCTTCGTCGACCTGGGACCCGGAGAGGTCGGGCTGATCTGCAGCGGCGCGGGTCTGGGCATGGCGACTGTGGACTTGATCGCCAGTGCCGGAGCCCGCGCGGCCAATTTCCTGGAGACCGGGGGTGGTCTCACCCGCGAGCTGATGGCCCACGCCATGCGCCTGGTGCTGTCGCAGCCCGGCGTGCGCGCCGTGCTCGTGAACATCTACGGGGGCATCAACCCGATCCACGAAGCCGCCCTCGGCGTTGCCGACGTGATGGCCGAGAACCGCACCGTTCCCGTGGTCGCCCGGGCGTTGGGCAATCGCCAGGAAGAGACGTGGGCAGTGCTCGAGCGGGCGGGCGCCGAGGTGATCACCGCCGTGGACTCGGAGGCTGCGGTGCAGGCGGTCGTTCGCCGTCTGGCGCCGAGAACGTGACATGGCCATCCTGATCGAAGCTGACACGCCCGTATGCGTGCAGGGCATCACCGGCCGAGTCGGTCGCGTCCAGACCGAGTACATGCGGGCGGCCGGCACCCGGGTGGTGTGCGGGGTGACGCCGGGCAAGGGCGGCACCACAGTCGACGGGATCCCCGTATTCGACTCCATGCCAGCCGCAGCGGCGGCCATGCCCATCGGCGCGACCATCCTGTTCGTTCCGCCGGCCGCGGCCGAGGCAGCGGCTGCCGAAGCGATCGAAGCCGGCGTGCGGTTGATCGTGCTGATCACCGAGGGCGTACCCGTGCACGCGACCATGCGCCTGCGGGCCCGGGCGCGGGCGGCGGGCGCCCGGCTGATCGGCCCGACGACGCCGGGCATCATCGCTCCCGAACGCGCCAAGCTGGGCATCATGCCCGCGGGGCTGTTCCGCCGCGGCCCCGTTGGCGTGGTCTCGCGCAGCGGCACCTTGAGCTACGAGGTCGCCGGACTGCTCACCGCCGCCGGCATCGGCCAGAGCACAGTGGTCGGATTGGGCGCGGATCCGGTCGTCGGCACGGATATCCAGGAGGTTCTTTCCCTGTTCGCCGCGGACCCCGAGACGCGGGCCGTGGTGCTGATCGGCGAGGTGGGAGGTTCCCAGGAGGAACGTGCGGCAGCCCTGGTGGCCACGAGTTTCCCCAAGCCGGTGGTGGCGTATGTCGCGGGCCTGCACGCGCCAACCGGCGTGCGCATGGGGCACGCCGGCGCGATCGTGCGCGAGAGCAGCGGCAGCGCCCGAGAGAAGCTGGAGGCGCTGGCAAGCGCGGGGGTGCACATCGCGCGCCAGCCGGGGGGCGTCGTGCCCCTGATCCGCGCCGTCCTGCCCCCGTCCGCAGCAGAGAGCCATGGCTGAGCGAACTCCCGCACGAGTGTACGTCGACTCGCGGCTGTGCAAGGGCACGGAAGGATGCGGGATCTGCGTCCATTTCTGTCCGGCCCAGGTCCTGGGACCAGCCCCCACGCTGAACGAACGAGGCGCGCATCCTGCCGCAGTGCTGTTCCCCGAACGCTGCACCGGATGCGACCAGTGCATGCTGTACTGCCCGGATCTGGCGGTATTCGTCCAGCACGGGGAGGGGATTCGACGTGACCCGTGAGACAGCGGTGCGCAGCGGCCGCTTCTTTCTTCAGGGCAACGAAGCCTGCGCCGAAGGCGCGCTGGCAGCGGGCTGCACGTTCTTCGCCGGCTACCCGATCACGCCCGCCACCGAGATCGCCGAGCATCTGGCCAGGCGTCTGCCCGAGCGGGGGGGCGTGTGCGTGCAACTGGAGGACGAGATCAGCTCCATCGCGGCGGTCATCGGCGCGTCCTGGACCGGCGCCCGCGCGATGACCGCCACCTCGGGCCCGGGCATCAGCCTGATGGCGGAGAATATCGGCTACGCGGTGGCTACGGAGACGCCTTGCGTCATCGTCGACGTGCAGCGCGGTGGTCCCAGCACCGGCATCCCGGCCGTGCCGTTCCAAGGCGACATGGTGCAGGTCCGGCGCGGCGCGCACGGCGACTACGAGATCGTGGCGTTCGCTCCATGCTCGGCCCAGGAGATGTTCGATCTGACCGTGCTGGCGTTCGCCACCGCGGAGAGGCTGCGCGTGCCCGTGTTCGTGCTCGCCGATGCTGCGGTGGGACACATGCGCGAGACGGTAGTCATCCCTCCGGGCGACAGCCTGGCGCGCGTCGATCGCCGCCTGCCTGAGCCGAGCCGAGAAGGCAAGCCCGTGCCGTGGTTCCTCGACGAGGACGTCGCGCCCATGCCGATCTTCGGTCGCGGATACCAGGCCCACGTCACCGGATCCTGTCACGACGAGTTCGGCATGCGCAACGTCGTCGACGCGCCCGCCCTCGATGCGTTCGTCCGCCGCCTGGCGGCGAAGATCCACCGCCAGGCGGCAACGCTGCCCCGCCCGGAGACCGAAGGCACAGAAGATGCGGAGGTGATCCTGCTCGGGTACGGTCTGGTGGGACGCGCCGCGCGCGCGATCGGACGCGAGGCGCGAGCCGGGGGACTGCCCGTCGGCTCGGTGCGACCCGTCACCGTGTGGCCGTTCGCTGCCGAGGCGCTGGCTGCCGCCTGCCGCACGGCCCGCAGGATCATCGTCATGGAAAACAACCTGGGACAGATGCTGCCCTTCGTGCAGGCCGCCTTGGGCCCGGATCGCGTCGAGGGACTGGCGCCCACGGTGCTGGGAACTCTCCATCGACCCGAGACCGTGCTCGCCCGCGTGCGCGAGGTGCTGCGATGAGCGCGCCGCAACACCCGCTGCTCAGGTATCTGCGACCGGGGCACGTGGCGACCACCGCCTGCCCCGGCTGCGGCAACGGCATCGTCGGGCAGAGCGTGCTGCGCGCCATCGACCAGCTCGGGCTGAGTCTGGACGAGTTCGTCTTCGTCTGTGGCATCGGCTGCGCCGGCTGGATCCCCAGTCCGCATTTCGCCGCGGATACGCTGCACACCACCCACGGCCGACCCGTCGCCTTTGCCACTGGAGTCAAGCTGGCGGCACCGGACCGGCGGGTGATGGTGATCAGCGGCGACGGCGATCTGGCGGCCATCGGCGGCAATCACCTGATCCATGCCGCACGCCGGGACATCGATCTCACCGTCGTGTGCGTGAACAACCGCATCTACGGCATGACCGGAGGCCAGGTGGCGCCCACCACCCCGCAGGGCGTCCGCACCGCCACGACGCCCGAGGGGAACGCCGAGCCGGCCTTCGACCTGTGCCGCCTGGTGCAAGCGGCTGGCGCGACCTTCGTGGCGCGCTGGACCACCGCGCACCCGCGCCAGCTCACTGCCGCGGTCAAGGCGGCTCTCGTGCACCGGGGCTTCGCCTTTGTCGAAGTGTTGAGCCAGTGCCCAGTGCAGTACGGCAAGCTGAGCCGCGAAGGCCGGGCTACCGACACCCTGGAGCTGTTCCGGCGCAACTCGGTCGGCGTGCGGCGCGCGCGCGCCCTGGCTGCCGCAGAACTGGCAGGCCGGTGGATCGTCGGAACGTTCGTCGGGGCCGAAGGAGACGACGAATGAGCGTTTTGCCGATCCAGGTGCGGATCGCCGGGTACGGGGGCCAGGGGGTGGTGCTGGCCGGAGTCCTGCTCGGCCGCGCCGCCCTGGAGGATGGCTTCTTTGCCGTCCAGAACCAGTCGTACGGAGCAGAAGCCCGTGGTGGTGCCGCGCGCTCGGAGGTGCTCATCAGCCGGGAGCCGATCATCTACCCCGAGGTGCTGGCCGCCGACACGCTGGCCGCGATGTCGCAGGCGGCCCTCGACCGCTATGCTCCCGACCTGAAGGCTGGGGGCACGCTGGTCGTCGACGCCGACCTGGTTGCGCGCGTGCCGCAGGGCGCGCCGTGGCGAGTCGTGCGCGCACAGTTCGCGCATCTGGCCGACCACGCGCTTGGTCGGCCGATCGTGGCGAACGTCGTCATGCTGGGCTGCCTGGTCGCGGCCACCAACGTGGTCAGCCTGGAGGCGCTGCACCGGGCCATCGCCGCCAGCGTGCCCAAAGGCAGCGAGGATCTCAACCGCCGGGCGCTCGACTTGGGAGCCACGCTGGCCGAATCAGCGCCGGCAGGCACGTAGCGTCACCGCTACAGCGGCGCGGCTCGACCAGGCCCGGGCCGGCGACCGCGCGGCGAGTTTCGCAGACAGAGAAGACCCGCGTACCGCAACGCCAACCACAACAGGAGGATCCGACGATGAGCAAAGGCAAGCTCGGCATTCTGGTAGGCGGAGGACCCGCTCCAGGCATCAACGGCGTCATCAACGCGGCCACCATCAAGGCGATCAACAGCGGCCTGGAAGTATACGGCATCTACGACGGTTTCAAGTGGCTGTGCCGGGGCGACGCCGCCCACGTCCGCCGGTTGGCCATCGAGGACATCAGCCGCATCCACGTAGACGGCGGCTCCTACCTGCGTACCGCCCGCGACAACCCCAAAGACCCTCAGCTCATGGCCAATACGGTGAAGGCCTTGCAGGAGCTGGACCTGCAGTACCTGGTGACCATCGGCGGCGACGATACGGCCTCGTCGGCGCACGCGGTGGACGTGGCGATGGGGAGCACGCTGCGCGTGGCGCATGTGCCCAAGACGATCGACAACGACCTGCCGCTGCCCGGCGGCATGCCGACCTTCGGTTTCCAGACCGCCCGCGAGGTGGGCGCGCGCCTGGTGCAGAACCTCATGGAGGATTCGCGGACCACCAGCCGTTGGTACATCGTGGTGGCCATGGGGCGCAAGGCGGGGCATCTGGCGCTCGGCATGGGCAAGACGGCCGGCGCGACGCTGACCGTGATCGCCGAGGAGTTCGCCCAGCAGACGCTGTCGCTGGATCAGGTCTGCCACGTGCTGGAAGGCGCGATGCTCAAGCGCCGGGTCCTCGGGGGGCGCCGGGACGGCGTCGCGGTGGTAGCCGAAGGCATCGGCGAGCGCATCGACCCCGAGGATCTCAAGGGCAAGCCCGGCGTGATCGTCTCGTACGACGCGCACGGCCACATGGAGCTGCGCGAGATCCCGCTGGCCCGGATCCTCAAGTCCGAGTTGGAGCAGCGCTTCGCCGCCCGCAAGGACAAGATCACGGTGGTGGCCGTCGAGCTCGGGTACGAACTGCGCTGCGCCGCGCCCATCCCCTACGACGCGGAGTATACCCGCGATCTGGGCTGGGGCGCGGTGAACTACCTGCTCAGCGACGAATACCACGGCAGCGCCCTGATCTGCCTGGTGGAGGGGCGCATCCGGCCCATCCCCTTCGATCAGCTCATCGATCCAGCCACGCAGCGCGCCCGCGTGCGCATGGTCGACATCGGCAGCGACTACTACCGGAGCGCGCGCGACTACATGATCCGCATCGAGCCGTCCGACCTGGCCGACGAGAACATGGTGAGCCAACTGGCAGCCGAGGCCAAGCTCACGCCGGAGGAATTCCGCCGGCGATTCGCGGATCTGGTATGATGGGTGGACCTCGCACTAGGCAGGAGACGACGATGGACAACTCGACGAAGTACCGAGCCATCCTGATGTTCGGGGCCCCGGGATCGGGCAAGGGCACGCAGGGCAAGGCGCTCGGAACGCTGCCCGGCTTCGTGCACCTGTCGATGGGAGACGTCTTTCGCTCCCTCCACCCCCACAGCGAGCTGGGTCGCGTGTTCCGCGAGTACTCCTCCCAGGGCAAGCTCGTCCCCGACACGGTCACCATCCAGTTGTGGGTCGAACACGTCCGCAGGCTGATCGAAGAGGGTCGGTACCGCCCCGAGGCCGACGTGATGATCCTGGACGGTGTGCCGCGCAATCCGCACCAGGCCGAGCTGATCGCGGAGCATGTGCAGCCCCTGCGCCTGATCCATCTCGAGGCCAAGAACGAGGACGAGATGGTGGCCCGCCTGAAACGCCGGGCCCTGCTGGAGGGCCGCCAGGACGACGCCGACGAGAAGGTGATCCGCAACCGCTTCCGCGCCTACGACGCCGAGACGCGACCGGTGCTGCAGTGCTACCCCGAGAAGCTGATATACTCGGTGGACGCCGGGCAGTCGCCGCTGGCAGTCCTGCGCGACGTGGTCGAAGGCATTCTGGCGGTGATGTGATCGACGCGGGGTAGAGTCACAGGCCCGGCCGGGGAGTGCACAAAGACCTGTGACGCCGACGGTGCAGCGGGGCATGCAAGCCGGGGTGCGTGCTCCACAGGCCCCATCTCCGCGCTGCCGCGGGGATGGGGCACGGCCCCCGTGGGGAGGGTCAGGGCAGCAGGTACCGAGCGGCGATCCGGTCGAGCGCCGTGCAGGCCTGCGTCGCGGCCATCGCCTCTGGCCTGCCGAGTGCCTCCTCCAGGTGGGGATCGAACGGCAGGCTGCCCCAGAATGGCACCCCAGCGGCGGCCGCCAGCCCCGCTACGGCCCCGCTGGGGGCACGACGCATGTTCTCGATGACCCCGAGGACCGGCGCCTCCACCTTGCGCAGCAGCCGGAGCGTCCGCTCCACCGTGGCGACGACCACCGCCGACGCTGTCGCCACCGCCAGGTACTCCCCGCGCTGCAGCAGCCGCACGGCATCCAGCAGGGTGTCCCCCAGTCCGGGCGGCAGATCGATCACCAGATAATCGAGAGCGCCCCACCGCACCACGGCCAGCAGTTCGACCAGCGCGCTGGACACGTCGACGCCGCGCAGCGACACGGGCTCCGCTCCCGCAAAGTGCGCGATCGACATGAAGCGAATCCCCCGCTGCTCTGCCGGCACCAGTCCTGCGTTCTCTGCCGGGAAGCCCAGGTCCAGCCCGAGGAACAGATGCGCACACGGGCCGGTGAAATCCAGGTCCAGCAGCCCAACGCGTCCCCCCCTGCGGGCCAGGCACAGCGCCAGACACGCCGCGACCATGCTCTTGCCGATGCCGCCTTTGCCGCCGGTTACCGCGACGATCCGACGTACTTCCTGCAGGCGGCGGCCGATCACGGCCGGCCTGGGATCCGGACTCACGCAGTACCCTCCACTTGCTCCAGCCACACGCCCCGGCCGCGCACGATGGCGAAGTCCGGGCTGCCGCACGCCGGGCAGCACAGATAGGCGCGGGCCAGTTCGGGAATGAAGTGGATCGCCTCCGCCGGCGCGTCACCCAGCGACTCGGCACACGCGGCCAGGCCGAACTCGTTGCCGCAGGCATGGCAGCGCAGCACCGCCGGCACGGTGCGCAGCTCCAGTTCCGCGCCGGCGAGGTCTGCGTGAGTCTGCGGCATCACCTCTCGCAGGATTTCGGCGAACAGCGTCCGCTCGACTTGCTGCAACTCACCGATGCTGACCACCAGGCGGGTGATCCGCTTGAGGCCCTCGGCTCGGGCCGCCGCCAACGCGGTGACGGCCACCCCTTCGGCCAGAGCGAACTCGTGCATCGCGCCTACCTTCCGGCCAGGGCCACGCCGGCGATCCGCGGCGCAGACGCCCCCGCTCTCGCCGAGCGTGCGCATGCCGCGCCGCGCCAGCGGCCGCTCGCCTCAGAAACCGCCCTGGACGGCGAACTGGATCCGCAGATTCCGCGGACTGCTGTCCACCCCGGCTGCCGTGCGTTCGTAGTCGGTGGCCCAGTACGAGACCTCCACGCCGGCGGTCACCTGGCTGGCGATCGTCCGCTCGACATTGGCGAACAGCACCCTGTTCGCCGAACGGCTGGCCACCGCGCCCAGATCGTCCTTGTCCACCGTGTCCACGCCCACCCCCAGCGACAGGTTGAGGTCGCTGCGCGGCGTCACCTGCACATTGGCCCACCCGCCCATGCTCGCCAACCCCGCAGGCGAATCCGCATTGAGGATCGAGCCATAGTACGCGGCCACGTTGGAGCCGGTGTACACCTCGGCCAGGACCTTGGCCCGGGCGCTCAACTGCAGTGTCAGACTGCCGTTGGCCGACCACGTCTGGTACTCGTCTTCGGCCGCGCCCGGCGAGTCCATCGATCCGTAGTGCCCCGAGATCCCGATGGTGGCGTTCGTGCCTTTCACGGGCAGCCGCCAGTCCAGGCGCCCCTGCAGCACCGGGGTCCCCGCATCGCCGTCTGCGATCCCGTCGCCATTCAGATCGCCGCTGGTATTCTGGGCCACCGCCACGCCCCAGAACAGACTCTGGTGCTGACTGGACAGGCGCACCTGCGGCCGCCGGTACCCGATGTTGCCGACACCCCACCCCACGGTGTAGTTGAGCGTGCTGGGAAACAACGGCGAGATCAGATCCGCATCCTGGCCGGCGCGCAGCACCAGACCTTTGCCGAGGGGCGCGTCCACGTACGCCTTCCGCATCTGGATGTGCGCCTTGTTCTCGGCGCCCACCCCGTAGAAGTCGATCTCGACGAGGCCGTTCACCTGGTCGCGGGAGGCCTTTAGTCCCAGGCGGGTCTGGCGGGCCGTGACGCTGGTCGAATGAACCGGGTCATCCGCGGCGTGCGTGTTCACGTACATGGCGTAGTTGCCATGGCTCGAACGCGCCGAATCGTACGCGAGGTCGAACTTGGCGTACCCGTACCAGCTCAGCTCCGTCTGGGCGGCATGCGCCGTGGCGGCTCCTCCGATCATCACAGCGATCACCGCGCTCCTGCAGCACCTCTGCATCCGCATCTTCGTCTCTCCTCTCTGGTCCACAGCATGTCAGAGCACGCACCATTGCTGCCGCTTCAACGTGGCCGCCGAATCTCACCCCGCGGCGTCTTCTGGTCAAGCGTTGCCGACGTCCTTCCCACCACATCTATCCGGTCTCGACGCGCCAACAGCTGCGCGGGGCGGGGCGTGCGGGACCGGGTGCCGGGGCCCCGCTTCCCATTGCGCGGCCTTTCCGCGACACAGCGCCGAAGCGAGCCGCGACAGGCAGCGGCAGCCACGCTCGCCACCGCAGGCCGGCGAAGAATGTGGACGCTGCCACTTGACCAGGCGGCCTAGGCCTTGCATTGTTCTGCGCGGGTTTCTGGAACAGGCGATCCGGATCCCAGGCAGTCAACCACTACCTCCCAATTGGCGAAGGAGTTCCTGTCATGGCGGATCTGCAGGCTATAGCCGAGAACATCATCAAGGGCCAGGCGCCGAAGGTAAAGGAACTGGTGCAACAGGCGCTCGCTGAGGGCGTCCCGGTTCGCGATATCCTGCACGAGGGCCTCATCGCCGGCATGGACGTGGTCGGCACGAAGTTCAAGAACAACGAGTTCTACGTTCCCGAAGTGCTGATCGCCGCGCGCGCCATGAAGCAAGGCGTGGAATTGATCCGTCCCAAGCTCGTCGAGGAAAAGGTCGAGCCGCTCGGCCGGGCTGCCATCGGCACGGTGAAAGGCGACCTGCACGACATCGGCAAGAACCTGGTCGCCATGATGCTCGAGGGTGCCGGCTTCGAGGTCATCGATCTGGGGATCGACGTGTCGCCCGAGAAGTTCATCGACGCGGTCAAGTCCAGAGGGGCCCAGATCGTCGCCATGTCGGCGCTGTTGACGACCACCATGCCGTCCATGCAGACCACCATCGAGGCGATCAAGGAAGCCGGTCTCAGTGGCGGCATCCGCGTCATGATCGGCGGGGCTCCGGTGACGCAGGCGTACGCGGATCAGATCGGCGCCGATGGCTACGCGCCGGATGCAGCCAGTGCAGCCGAGAAGGCCAAGGAGCTGATCGCGACGCTGAAGTAGGCATGGTCGCAGAGCCGGGGGCTGCCAGCAGCCGACACGATGGTCTGGGCGGCTGCGCCCGGATGGCCCCCGGCTGAAACCAGTCGCTGAGCCAACGAGGACGCGGGGCAGGCCCGCGCCAGGGTCGAGGCGTGCCCGCAGGAGGGCAGTGCTGCCGCCGGCGCGCGATGCCCGGACGGCCCGGTCGCGCCCGGCCTTGCGCCGGTAGTCCGCGCCGAGACGGCGGACGCTTCTGGACGGGGATACGGGCGCGTGAGGCCGCGCCCGCGGGAGAGCTGGCCGCTGCAAGGCGAGCCCTGGTCGGGTACCGTTGGGTCGGCAGGGACGCGCCGCAGCACCAGGGTGGTGGGGCCGTGGGCCCGACGCGACCGGCATGACCAGCGGCGCTCGGGCAGTCGGCCGACGCCCAGCGGCCCACGGTGGGCGGACCGCGGCTGCGGGGCTGGTGGACGGCAGGGGGCGCCATCGCGGTGCGAGCCAACCGGGTGGCGGTCCGAAGGGGAGGTATCGTGCTGCTCAAGGTGATCGCCTGCGAGGTGGCGTTCCGCGAGATCTGTTACTGCGCGGCCCGAACACCCAACCTCGTCGATCTGGAGTTCCTCAGTCAGGGCTACCACGACAATCCCGAGATCGGCCTGCAGCGGCTGCAGGAGCGCATCGATCAGATCGCGCCGCAGCGGTACGATGCGATTCTCCTGGGGTACGGGCTCTGCAACAACCTGTTGAGCGGCCTGACGGCGCGCGCCACGCCGCTCGTCGTGCCGCGTGCCCACGACTGCATCACGTTCTTCCTCGGCTCCAGGCAGCGGTACCAGCAGCTCTTCTCCGCTCACCCTGGCACCTATTACTACACTGCGGGCTGGCTCGAGTACCGGCACCGCGGCGGCGAGCGACCGCCTCGCCGGCAAGCAGCCGCGCTGGGAGACGACAAGTCCTTCGCCGAGATGGTGGCGCGGTACGGAGAGGACAACGCGCGTTATCTGGTCGAGTTCATGAGCTCGTGGACGAAGCACTACTCGCGGGGCGTGTTCATCGACTTCCCTTTCTCCTCGCACCTGGACTACCGCCGGCAGGTGATGGCCGTGTGCGCGGACAATGGCTGGGAGTACGAGGAGATCCAGGGCGATCTGACCCTGCTGCAGGACCTGCTCGACGGTCATTGGGACGAGGAGCGGTTCCAGCGCGTCGAGCCTGGCCAGCGCCTGCGCCCCAGCCACGACAGCCGCATCCTCCAGATCGCCGCGCGCGAGCACCAGCCGACATCCGTACGCTGAGACAACCAGGGAGAAGCCGAGTCGATGGAATCCCCAAGCCCAAGCGGCGTCCTCCGCGTGAGCCCCGACAACCTCTCCGCCGAGGTCCCGGTGGGCACCTGCCTGCTGGACGCCCTGACCGCGCTCGGCGTGCATCTGCTGGCGCCATGCGGCGGCGAAGGCACCTGCGGCAAGTGCCGCGTCCAAGCCCGAGGCTCGCTGTCGCCGGTCGGTGTGGGCGAGGCGCAGAAGCTGGGCGCGGAGAACGTGCAGGCGGGCTTTCGCCTGGCCTGCCAGGCACGGGTCGAGGGGGATGTCGAAGTGGTCGTGCCCGCCTCCTCTCGCCGTCCGCAGATGCGCATCCTGCTGAGCGGCTCGATGCAGGACGTCGAGCTGGAGCCGGCGGTGGAGAAGAAGTTCGTGCGCCTCGCCCCGCAGACGCTCTCCGAGCCGTATTCGCGCCTGGAGCACCTGCGCCGCTGCGGCGACCTGCGCGCCGATCTGCACGCCGAGCTGCCGGTGCTCCAGCGCTTACCCGCCATGCTCGATGAGGCCGGCGACGCGGTCACGGTCGTCCTCTGCGAGGATCTGCTGCTCGGAGTCGAGGCAGGGGACACCACCGCGGAGTGCTACGGCGTCGCGGTGGATCTGGGCACGACGACGGTGGTGGCCAGTCTCGTCGACCTGCGCACGGGCCGCGAGCTGGCCCATGCGGCCACCGTCAATCAGCAGACGCAGTACGGCCACGACGTGGTCTCGCGCATCCATGCCACCATGGAGCGCGAGGACGGCCTCCAGGTGCTGCAGGCGGCCGCCCACGCCAGCGTCTCGCGCGTCGTGCAGGACGTGCTCGAGAGCACCGGCGTCCCGCCAGAACGGCTGTACGACGCCACGCTGGTCGGCAACGCGACCATGATGCACCTGTGCCTCGGGATCCCTCCCGCCTCCCTGGGACACCTGCCGTATGTCGCCGCGGTGGGCCATGCGGTCTTGGCCCCGGGCGCGGACGTGGGCTTCCACGGTCACCCCGCGATGCGGGTCTACGTGCTGCCCAATATCGCCGGATTCGTCGGCGCGGACACCGTCGGAGCCATCCTGGCCGCCGGCCTGGACAAGAACGACGGCCGCATCCGCCTGCTCGCGGACATCGGCACGAACTGCGAGATCGCCCTGCGCTTGGGAGAGCGCCTCCTGGTCACCTCCACGCCCGCCGGCCCGGCATTCGAGGGCGCCCGCATCGCCTGCGGCATGTATGCCGCTCCGGGCGCCATCGAGGAGGTGCACATCGACGGCCACGTCCACTGGCAGACCATCGGCGGCCAGCCGCCGCTCGGGCTGTGCGGCTCCGGCCTGGTGGACATCAGCGCCGAACTAGTGCGGCTGGGCGTAGTGGACGCCACTGGCCGCATGCTCGGACCTGACGAACTGGACGGCACGGTGAGCCCCGAGGTGCGCCGCTCCCTGGTGGAGCGCGAGGGCGGCCTGGCCTTCGTGATCGCTGCGGCACCCGACGGCAGCCAGATCGTACTCACCCAGCGCGACGTGCGCGAACTGCAGCTTGCCAAGGGAGCGATCCGCTCCGGCATCGATCTGCTCCTGGAGCATGCGGGCCTGACCGTCGACCAGCTCGACGAGTTCGTCATCGCAGGCGGCTTCGGCAGCTACATCGACAAGGAGAACGCCATGCGCCTGGGCATGGTGCCCCGCCTCGACCCGGCCAAGCTCACCTTCATCGGCAACGGCGCGCTGGTGGGGGCTCGGCTGGCCCTGGTCTCGCGCGCGCTGCGGCGGCAAGGAGAGAAGATCGCGCGCCAGGCGGCGCACCTGCAGTTGGCTCATACACCGGACTTCCAGTTGCGCTTCTCGGAAGCGATGCTCTTCGAGGCCTGAACGAATCCTGCCGCGGCCCGGCGATCACGCCGAGAACTGCCCGACCGCGGCCCATCGAGCGACAAGGAGCTGGCCCCCTATGGCGCTGATCCGCATCGGCGAGAGTCTGCACTGCCACATCCCCACGGTCCAACGATCGGCGCGCCGCTGGTTGTGCGGCGACGCCATGGATCGGCTGGCCGGCGAACGCCACCTGGTAGGCCTGGTGCGGGACCAGGTGGCGGCGGGCGCTGACTACCTGGATGTAAACGTCGACAATTTCCTCACCGAGGAAGGAATCGGCATGGACGGTGCCCGCCGCGTGCTCGCGCACATCCTCGAGCTGATCTGCACCCATGCGCCCAGCACGCCGCCCTGCATCGACAGCTCCGACCAGAGCCTGCTGATATGGGGGCTGCGCCGGTATCGCGAGCTGAGCCGGCAGCGGGGTCCGGCGCCCTTGATCAACTCGGTATCGATCTCGCGGCTCGAACCGCTGGCGCTGCGCCGCGAGTTCGCCTTCTCCGCCATCGGCATGCTCCTCGAGAAGGTCGGCGGCGAAGCCGCGGGCTTCACGGACATCGCCGGGCCCGAGGTCTACCACGCCACGGCCAAGGCCCTGTTCGAGCAGATGCGGGCCGCAGGTTTCGCCAATGACGAGATCTTCTTCGATCCCACCGTGGGGCCGCTCGGCGCGGACATGGTGGGGTACACGAAGCGCACGTTCGAGGGCATCCGCAGCATCCGCACCGACCCCGAGATGCAGGGAGTGCATGTCGCTCTAGGTCTGTCCAACTGCTCCGACGGACTCCCGCGGCGTCTGGCGGTAAATCGCGCCTACCTGCGCGTGGCCATGGACTACGGCGTGGACGCTGCCATCTGCGATGCCCAGCAGATCTCCGGCGAGGATGCATGCGACAGCCGCATCCTGCGGCTCATCCGCCAGATCGTCGAGGGCGAGCTGGAGGACGCGCTGCTGCTCATGGTGGACTACGCGCAGGGCCATCCGCGGCCGCATACGCCGCCCCGCCGCGCGCCGCTGCCGAACCGCTTCGCAGAGGCGCTCGGGGACCCCGAGCGGACCGTGTACATCGTGGAGATGGCCCCGTCGGAGAGCAACGTCGAGCAGATCTTCGCCATGGCCGAGGCGCTGCGCGACGCGCCCGTCACGTTCACGGTCACGGACACGCCCGGCGGCAACCGGATTCCCGGGCCCGACACCTTGGGCGTCGAGATCGCCCGCATCATGCAGCGCCAGCCGATCGTCAACCTGTCCTGCAAGAGCGACGACCGCAACGGGCTCCTGCAGCGCGTGCTGGGCCTGTACCACCACGGGCTGCGCAATGTCTTTGCCGTCACCGGCGACCATGCCCCCAAAGGCCGCCAGGTTTTCGACCTGGATGCGGTCACCCTGCTGTGGGCCATCGAGTGCTACCGGCGGGGCCTGGAATTCCCCGACCCGCTGCCCCGGGCCAACGGTCCGCTCGACGGCCTGCTGGCCGGGGCCGCCGTCTCGCCGTTCAAGTACCAAGAGCCGCACGTGTGGGGGCAGTATCTGAAGATGTGGAAGAAGCGGCAGGTCGGGGCCGCGTACTTCATCACGCAGTTGGGCTTCGATGTCCGGAAATTCCACGAGCTGATGCTCTACAGGGCGCGTGCCGGCATGTCGGACGTGCCCGTCATCGGCATGGTCTACTTCCTCACGCCGCAGTTCCTCAAGGTCCTCAACCGGGTGCATGTGGCCGGCGTGTACGTCCCCGAGGATTTGAAGGACAAGTATCGCGACAAGTTCGCCTCGCCCGCCGAGCGCAAGCGCATCAGGAACATGAGCTTCGTCGAGCTGGCCGCGCACCAGCGCGCGGTCTCCATTCGCCGCGCCGGGCTTCTGGCGGACATCCTCGTGCGCGGTCTGGGATACAAGGGAATCGATCTGGCCGGCTTCGATAGCGTCGAGGATGTCCGCGAGGTTCTGGACCTGATCGAGACGCTCAAGAGCCGCGACTGGCGCGACAACCTGGCCGAGTACGTGGACGCGGACGGTCAGCGGCAGCTGCAGTTCGCCCCCGAGGATGCCTTCTACCTGTTCCCGCCGGGCGATGGCGGGCTGCTGCGCGACGGCCCCTTCCAGGTAGCGGACCGGTCGGCGTACCAGCGCGAGAACGCCGGCATGCGGTGGCTCCACAAGACGTTCTTCGATCCCCACGGTTGGGGGCACGGAATCGTCAAGTGGAGCGCCACCGGTCCAGCCGACGGCGCCCGGCTGCGCTGGGTCACGCTGTGGGAGCAGGCAGCCAAGACGCTGTCGCTGGGCTGCGAGATGTGCGGCGACTGCCGCATTCCCGACCTGCACTACCTGTGCCCGGAGCCGACGCGCGGCTGCGGCAAGCGGCTGCTGAACGGTCCATGCGGCGGAGCCGACGAGAAAGGCATGTGCGAGGTCTATCCGGAGCGCCGGTGCTACTGGGCTCGCGTCATCGAGTGCGGTCTGGCCGCGGGCAGTCTGGCGGGGCTTGCCGTGTTCCATCCGCCCAAAGATCCCGCCCTGGCGCACACCTCGTCGTGGCGAAGCGAGTTCCTCGACTTGGTTCCCCGGCCGCTGCGCCTGAAAGATCCCGGGTCGGCGCTGCCATGAACGGAGGCGCACCATGACCGATCGAGAGCGTCTGCTGGCGATCCTGGCTGGCACCAGCCCCGACCGCGTGCCGTGGATACCGCGGCTGCAGGTCTGGCACACGGCGCACGCGCGCCAGGGCACGCTGCCGGCCCGCTTCCGCGGCCTGACGCTGCGCCAGATCGAGCGCGCGCTGGGCATGGGCACACCGGCGCGCGACGGCAGCGTATTCCGCAGCGTCCAGGCCGGCAATGTCGAGGTGCGCACGACCACGACTGGCGACAGCCTGGAGACGGAGTACCGGACTCCGGTGGGCACGGTGCGCACGCGCCATCGGCACTCGGCGGAGCTGCAGCGGGCGGGCATCGGCAGCATGGAAGTGGAGCACATGATCAAGTCGCCCGACGATCTGGCGGTGGTCGAGTATCTGTACCAGCACACCGAATACTACCCGACGTACGCGGAGTACGAGCAGTACGACGCCGGCATCGGCGCGGAGGGGCTGCCCCTGGTCAACGGCGGCGATTGCCCGTTCCACCTCTTCCTGCAGAAGCTGGCAGGCTACCAGAACGGGTACTACCTGCTGACCGACTGCCCCGACCGGGTCGAGCACCTGCTGAGAACTCTGGAGGAGCTGGACCGCGAACGCGTCTGGCCACTGCTGGCAGCCTCTCCGGCTCGGCTCATCCTGCACGGGGTCCACTTCGATTCGTCGCTGACACCGCCGCCGCTGTTCGACCGGTACATCACGCCGTACTACCGGGACCTGTCGGCGCTGCTCCACGCACACGGCAAGGCCCTGTGCCTGCACGCGGACAACGACTCGCGCCTCATCCTGCGGCAGATAGAATCAGCCGGCTACGACATGGTCGAGACATTCACCACCGCCCCGCTGGTGAGCTGCACGCTGGCGGAGGCGCGTGCCGCCTGGGGGAACCGGGTGATCATCTGGGGCGGGCTGCCGTCCATCCTGCTCGAGCCCGTGTACTCCGAAGCGGTCTTCGAATCCTTCATGCGGGCGTTGTTCCGCACCATCGCTCCCGGCGACGCCTTCATCCTGGGCGTGGCCGACAATGTCATGCCTGCGGCGCTGCTCCACCGCCTCGAACGAGTCGCGCAGATGGTCGAGGAATGGGGCTCGTACCCCATCGACGTTGCCCGGGTGCCAGCGCCCTAGGCTCCACCGAAGGGACAAGGATCTACGCATGCCTACGGATCTAGAGATCGCCCGAGCCGCCGAGCTGCGCCCCATCGCCGAGATCGCCGCCCAGCTCGGCCTCGGCGAAGACGAGATCGACCAGTACGGACGGTACAAGGCCAAGGTGCATCTGAGCGCCCTCGAGCGGGTCATCGGGCACCAGGACGGCAAGTACATCATCGTCACTGCCATCAACCCCACGCCGCTGGGCGAAGGCAAGACCGTGACGACGATCGGGCTGAGCCAAGCCCTGCATCACATCGGGAAGCGGACCGTGGCCTGCATCCGCCAACCCTCCATGGGCCCGACGTTCGGCATCAAGGGCGGCGCGGCTGGCGGCGGCTACGCCCAGGTCGTGCCCATGGAGGACTTCAACCTGCATCTGACCGGCGACATCCATGCGGTGGGCGTGGCCCACAACCTGCTGGCCGCGGCCCTGGACGCCCGCATCATGCACGAATCCCGCCTCAGCGACGCGCAGCTCGCCCGCCGCGGCCTGCGGCGACTCGACGTCGATCCGTACACGATCACCTGGAAGCGCGTGGTCGATGTCAACGATCGCGCGCTGCGCCACGTGATCATCGGCCTGGGCACCGAGGAGGACGGGCGGCCCCGCGAGACCGGCTTCGAGATCACCGCTGCCTCGGAGGTGATGGCCATCCTGGCGCTGGCGCACGATGCGGAGGACATGCGCCGCCGTCTGGGACACATCGTCGTGGCGCTGGACAAAAGCGGCCGCCCGGTCACCGCCGACCATCTGGGCGCGGGCGGCGCCATGGCCGTGCTCATGCGCGACGCCCTGCAGCCGAACCTGATGCAGACTCTGGAGGGTTCGCCTGTCTTCGTGCACGCAGGGCCGTTCGCCAACATCGCGCACGGCAACAGCTCGATCATCGCCGACCGCCTGGGCGTGAAGCTGCTCACCGACGGGTACGTCGTCACCGAAGCCGGCTTCGGGTCCGAATGCGGCCTGGAGAAGTTCGCCAACATCAAGTGCCGGTACTCGGGCCTGCGGCCGGACTGCGCGGTACTGGTGGCTACGGTGCGCGCCCTGAAGATGCACGGCGGCGGTCCCCGCGTGGCGCCGGGCAAGCCGCTGCACAGGGCCTATCGGCAAGAGGACCTGGAGCTGCTGCAGGCCGGTCTGCCCCACCTGGCGGCCCATGTGCGGATCATCCGCCGGTTCGGGATCCCGGTGGTGGTGGCCATCAACCGCTTCGCGACGGACACCGACGCCGAGATCGAGGCAGTGCGCCAAGCGGCACGCGGCGCCGGGGCCTTCGATGCCGTGCCCAGCCAAGTGCACGCCTTGGGCGGCCGCGGCGGCGAAGAGCTGGCCCACGCGGTCGTCGCAGCCTGCCAGCGGGGCGCGGACTTCACGTTTCTGTATCCGCTGGAAGCCACCATCGAGCACAAGATCCAGACCATCGCCACCCAGATCTACGGTGCCGACGGCGTGGATCTGCTTCCCTTGGCGCAGGAGAAGATCGCGCTGTACACCAAGCTGGGCTACGACATGCTGCCGGTGAACATGGCCAAGACGCCATTGTCGCTGTCCCACGACCCGGATCGCAAGGGCGTACCCACCGGCTACAGCCTGCCGGTGCGCGATGTCCGGGTGTCGGTGGGGGCAGGCTTCGTGTACGCGCTGTGCGGGGAGATCCAGACCATGCCGGGCCTGCCCTCCGAGCCAGCGTTCGCGAAGGTGGACCTGGACGAGAACGGCCTGATCCAGGGGCTGTTCTGACCGGGCCGACCGATCTCCCGGGGCCGCCAGCCGGTCGCAGGTTCGCGCGGCCTGTCCGGAGGCGATGGCATGTCCACTCGGATCACGGTGCTCGTCGATAACTGCGCCCCCCAGGGTGGGCGAGGCCTGCTGGCCGAACACGGCCTCGCCATGCTGGTGGAGACGCCGCACGCTGCCGTGCTCTTCGATACAGGGCAGAGCGGCCTGCTGCTGGCCAACGCGGCACGGCTCGGCATCGACCTGGCGCGCGCCGAGGCAGTCGTGCTCAGCCACGGGCACCTCGACCACACCGGCGGGCTGCAGCCGCTGCTGGCACGGATCGGTGGCCGCGGCATCTACGCCCACCCCGCGGCGCTGGCGCCGAAATTCGCGTTCGCGGACGGCCGCTCCAGCGACATCGGCGTGCCCGTCTCCCGCTCCCAACTGGAGCAAGACGGCGCCCGGTTCGTGCTCGGCACCGGCCCTCGTGAGATCGCTGCGGGCATCACTGCGACCGGTCCGGTGCCGCGCGTCACCGATTTCGAGGCTGTCAGCACCCGCTTCCGCCGCGGTCCGGGTGCCGACGCCCCGCCCGATGCGCTGCCGGATGACCAGTCGCTGCTGGTGAAGACCGATGCTGGCCCGGTGCTATTGCTCGGCTGTGCCCATTCGGGTCTGATCAACACGCTGTGGTACGCCCGCGAGTTGACCGGCGGCGCGCGATTCGCAGCGGTGATCGGCGGTACGCACCTGGTGGATGCCACCCCGCTGCGGTTGCAGCGCACGCTCGACGAACTGCGCCGGCTCGACGTGCAGACGGTAGCCGCCGGCCACTGCACGGGCCTGCACGGACAGATGGCTCTGCTCGCCGCGCTCGACCAGCGGTTCAGTCCGTATGCCGTGGGCCAGCAGTTCGTCTTCTGAGCAGGTTCCCCGTCTCCCCTGAAGTTCGGCCCGGCGCAGCCCCCGGGCGCAGGCCGAGGCGAGGAGCGGCGCCTACTCCAGCAGCGCGCGCATGTGCGCCTCGACCGACGCCGCCAGAGCGCCCAGATCGTACCCGCCTTCCAGCACCGAGACAAGGCGTCCCTGGCAGTGCTCGCTGGCCATCTCCACCACGGCCCTGGTCATCTGGCCGAACGCGGCTTCGGTGAGCTGCATGCCACCCAGCGGATCAGCGCGATGCGAGTCGAAGCCGGCCGAGACGAGCACGAACTCGGGCCGGAATTCGTGCAGCGCCGGACGCAGCTGCTCCTCGATGGCCCGCTGGTAGTCCGCGTCCGTACACCCCGGCGGCAGCGGCACGTTCAGGGTCCGCCCCTCGCCGGCGCCCACGCCGCGTTCCTCCCGGGCGCCGGTTCGCGGGAAGAAGCCAGGGGCGAACTGATGCACGCTGAACACGAACACGGAGGGGTCGTCCTCGAAACAGTGCTGGGTACCGTTGCAGTGATGCACGTCCCAGTCGACGATGGCGATGCGCTCGAGTCCGTGGTGAACCTGCAGGTGACGGGCTGCGATGGCCACGTTGTTCAGGTAGCAGAAGCCCATCGCCTGCTCGTACTCGGCGTGATGCCCGGGAGGGCGCACGGCACAGAACGCGTTGTCGATGCGGCCGGCCATCACCGCGTCCACTGCTGCCAGCGCGCCCCCCACGGCCAAGCGCGCCACCCGGTAGGTCGCCGGCGACACCACGGTGTCGGGAGTCTCTGCGACCAGGCGCCCCAAGCGCGAGAGTCTGGCCAGATGCTCGATGTGCTCCTGCGAGTGGACCAGGGCGATCGTCTCCACCGGCGCTTCGCTGGGCGTCAGGCGCAGGCAGCGAGCGGCCAGACTGCTGTCCTCCAGTCTCTCGATGATCGCCTGCAGCCGGGCTGGGCGCTCCGGATGCCCCGGGCCCGCGTCGTGCTCGACGAACTCCGGGTGGTAGATCAGACCTGTCCGCCGCATGCCACACCTCGGTTCACCTGAGGACCGCCGGCTGCTCGCTGCCCCGGGCAGCCGGCGCCACGCTCACAGCCACACCTGGCCAGCGACCGAATATCGCCAACGCTCGGGCTGACACAACCCGTCGCTCTGCGGGCGAACGGCACGCGGCCATTCGCACGGTCCCGTTTCTGTGTGCCCGCCGGCCCGGGGGCGGTCGAGCGCACGCCCGCGCCGGGTCAGCGTGGCAGCGGCAGCCACTGTCCATCCTGCAGGCTGACCAGCACCGGCCGCTGCTGGCTTCCTCCGAGACTGGTGAAGGCGATCTCGCCCGTTACCCCGCGGACGCGCGCCGTCAGCAGCCAGTTGCAGATGCGCACCCGGTTGAGCCCGACAGCCTCGACAGCCTCGATCACCAGACGCGCGGCATCGTACCCGTACGCCGCAATATGCGTCGGTTCCGCACCCACGGTGGCAGCGAACGCCTCGCGGAAGCGCCGCACCTCGGCCCGGTCGGAGAGCAGATCGAAGGGGGCGGCCCCGAACACGGTCCCCGCTCGCTCGCCCTGGTCGGCCAACGTCGACCCCACGGCCGTGGCAGGAACGAAGACTGGAGCGCTCACCCCAGCGGTGCGCAGGGCAACAATGAGCAGCGAGACCGCCTCTCCGCCGCCCCAGACCACCAGCGCTTCCGGGGACACGGCTGCCAGTCGGGCCGCGGCCGACGGAGGATCGTACGGATCGAAGTCCACCTGGAGCGACACACCCACGCCGGCGTCGTGCGCCGCCTGCTGCAGCCGGTCGCCGGCCAGACGACCGTCGCGCGTGCCGGCAACAGCCAGCACCACGCGCTGCAGGCCGCGTGCGCGCACCGCCGCCAGGAGCAATTCCGCCTGGCTCTGGTCGGATGGCATCAGCCGGAAGACCCACGGGACGTTGGCGTAGTCGATGGTCAGGTCGGCAGCCCCCGGAGTGATGACCGGCGTCCACAGTTTGGCCGCCACCAGCTCCGCCGCGTGGGCCCGCTCGCCGTCCAGCGCGCCGATCACTGCCCACACCTGGTCCTCGTGGGCCAGACGGACCACCTGCGCCGCCACCACGGACCACGACCCATCGTCCGGGCGGAAGAGCACCTGGAAGGGCAACCCCCGGTACCCGCCGGCGGCATTCGCCTCCAGCACCGCCAGTTCCACGCCTTGGCGAAGCTGGACGCCCTCGTCGCCGCGGCCGGGCCCGGTCAGCCCCAGCCGTACCGCGCTGAGGGTGTCGGGAGGCTCCAGCTCGGCACCAGGCCCGTGGAAACGGGCCCCTTGATCGCGGAAATCCCGGTAGGGAACCCCGGCATCCGCCGCGCCCGCCAGCGCCAACAGACTCGCGGTGACCCAGGCGACGCTGACGGGGCGGCGCATATTCCCGGGAAGGCTCCTAGGCGAGCGGCAGAACTGCCGTCACCTCGGTCTCGACCAGCCAAGTGGGCCGGCAGACTGCCGCCTGGCAGATGGTGTGCGGGATGCTGGCTGGGAAGCCCTGCTCGGCGTAGACCTGCCGAAACGTGGCGAGATCGGCCCGATCCTTCAAGTAGGTGGTCGCACGCACGATGTCCTCCGGTCCGGCTGCGGAACCAGCCAACAACTCGCGCACGTTGAGCAGCATGCGTTCGGTCTGGCGCGCCACGTCGCCGACGTGAACGACCTGCCCAGCGGCATCGATGCTAGCCGTGCCCGAGACGTACAGGACGACGCGATCCTCTCGTCGCACCGCCAAGCCTCGGGAAAACGCCGAGCCGTAGCTCCACGCCTCGTTCAGCGTCTTGGCGTGCATGACGCTGATCTGCATCTCGCGCTCGCTGCGCACCGCATACAGGTCCAGGGCGCCCCCACGATCCGCAGGGTACACGCCGCCCTGGATGCCGGTGCTGGCCGGCAGACGCCGGACGCCCATCTGCGCGAAGAACGCCGTGCGCACCCGGTTCAGATCAGCGTAGTCGCGCTCCATCTCGGTGACGTAGATCCAAGTGCGGATGACATCGCGAAAAGTCAGCCGCTCGCGTTCCAGCGCTGCCTCGGCTTGGGCGAACATGGCTGCCGTCTGGTCGCGGTAGTCCAGACCGTCGCCGGCCGTTCCGCCGGTGATGTTCTGCAGGAAGATGTGCTCGTATCCCCGAGCCGAGACGACCTTGCCGGCCGCGGGCGGGGCCAGTCCAGCGATGTCGCGGATCACCAGCGGTTCGCCAGGCACAGCGCTCAGCACCAGCGCCTGCAGCTCGCACCGCACGCCAGGAAACGCCGGAGGCTGCTGCACATAGGTAGTGGCCGGCAGCGATCCGGAGTGTCCGTTGCCTCCCAGATAGTAGTTCTCGCGCACTGCCCGAAAGACATCCACGTCCTGGCGCACATCGGCCAGGAAGACCTTCTCGGTGACCACGTCCGTGCGCGCCGCTCCCTGCGCCCGCAGCAGTCCGTCCAGCAGCCGGTAGACCTCCGCCGCCTGCCCGGCGATCTCGCCAGTGCCGTCCGGACGCACGCTGAGATACAGCAGAACCGCATCCGAACCATCGATCCGGCTCCACGCGGTCCGGCCATCGCCGCTGGCGCCGCACTCCCGCCGCACGGGTCTGGTGCCCACCTTCAGTCCAGAAATCGCCATCGATCTCTCCTCGAAGAGGCCGGGATGCGCGCCCGCGGCCACTCAGAATCGTGCCTTCACCTTGGGTTCGTTGAAGATGAAGCGTCCCTCGCGCACCGTCGCCATGGTGACGGGCCCTCGGTCCGAATAGGCGTCGTCGAAGATCATCTCCCCGGTGACGCCGTAATACGGGCTCATGGCAGCCAGCGCGTCGCGGATGCGGTACCGGTTCAGACCCGCCTCCTCGATGGCGCGGATCACCATGCGCATGCCGTCGTACGCATGGGCGGCGTACACCGTGGGCTCGACCCCGTACCGCTCTCGGTACCTGCGCTGGAACTGCTTCAGCTCGGGAATATCCGCGTCCGGATCGTACGGATAGGCCGCCACGAGGCCTTCGGCCGCCGGTCCGGCGATCTCCAGGAACCGAGGGTGCACCACCCTGTCACAGGCGAAGACCGGCACGGTGATGCCGGCCTCGCGCATCCGCCGGACCAGATAGCCGGCTGCGTCAGCATCAGCCCACAACACCACGGCGTCGGGCTTGACGCGCTGCAGTCGCTCGATCTGGGTGGAAAAATCGGGGTTCACCTGTTGGTAGGCAACCTCGTAGTTCACCTCGATCGGCGCCGGCCTCCCTAGGCGGACGGAACCAGCCACGAACTCTGCCACCCCGAAACGGCCGTAGCGGTTGTTGGCGCGCAGGATGGCCACCCGCTGGAAGTTCCGCTCGTGGTACACGTGGTAGGCGATCGTGTACGCCATCTGCCGATCGTCGGCGATATTGCGGAAAACCCACGGGATCTTGGTCTCGACCAAGGTGGGGTCCGTGTCCGCGACGTTCATGATCGGCATCTCGGTCTTCAGCGCCACGCGGATGGCGATGTGGGTATTGGCGCCGTCCACCGTGCCGATCACCGCCCACACGCTGTCCTCGTACGTGAACGCGGCGATCTCGTTGGCGGAAGCCCCCCACAGGCCCGTATCGTTGCGCACGACCAGCTCGTATGGCAGACCCCGGTACCCGCCAGCGGCGTTGGCTTCCTCCAGCGCCAGCTCGGCACCCCAGTACACCGGCTGGCCGACATACGCCTCGTGGGAACGCTCCAGAGGAGCCAGCACCCCGATCTTGACCGTCTTCACCTGCGGCTCCGGCTTCTCGCGGCCCGGACCCGTGAAGACCAATGGCTCCACGAAGTGCTGCTTGTAGGGCACCCGCACGAAACGGCCGAACGGCCGCAGCTCCTCCGGGGTGTTGCCATACACCGCCAAGGTTTCCGCGGCAGGCACCGCCGCGGACTCGTACGGCTGGGCCTCGAGGCAGCTTGCCAGGGACAACGCCACTCCGAGCGCCGCGCCCAGCCTGAACTCCAGCGCCACGCGTCTCATGGCTGCCGCTCCTCCCCTCGCACCGCGCTGGACCTCGAGTCGTCCAGACGGCCGCGGCTGAGACCCTTGGACGTGGCCACCCAGACATCGTCGCCCTGGAAGTCCACGCCCCAGATGAAGTTGTTCGCCAATCCGTGCTCGAGCGGCACGCGCTCCAGAAGCTCGCCCTCCTGGTACACGCGCGCCTCCCACGGACCCAGGTAGTCCGCCGGATCCTTGACCGGCGCATAGGTGACCCACCGGTTGGTGTCGTAATGGACGCTGCTGACCCCTTTGTCCGTGCCCACCCAGGCCACGCGGCCGTTGGCCTTGACCCAGTTGATGAAGTTGCTCGCCAGGCCCGTGTCGTGGTCCATGTATCCTCGCCACCGCCGGGTGTTCACGCGATCGAAGCTGGACAAGCCGAAGTACGTGGAGACCCACACGATGCCGGAGCGGTAGCTCACTCCCGTGGTGATCACGTGGATGATGCCATCGTCGCGGAACAGGTCGATCTCCATCTCGCCGTCGGGATCCAGGTACGCCTGCCACTGTCCGGTCGCCACATCGAATTCCAGCAGACCGCCACCCCACAGGGCAGCGAACACCTTGCCAGCGTCATAGTCGATGTAGTACCCCCAGGGCTCGTGCTGTGGGCTGTTCTCGGGCGTGTACACCTCCCAGGCGTCCTCCGCCACCCGATACCGGCCCTCGCCCGTGGTGGTAGCCACCCAGACGTTCTGATTCTCCACCGTCACCCCAAAGACGACATCGTTCGGCAGGCCGCTGTTGAACTGGTTGAAGACCCGCATCTTGCCCGCCGAGATCTGGGTCAGGCCACCCATGGTTCCGACCCAGACGTCGCGCGTGACCGGATCCACCGCCATCGAGATGATCACGTCGTAGGATAGGCCGTCCTCCTTGCGGAACACCCGCCACTCGCCATTCTCGTACAGGCCGACCCCATGATCGGTGCCCACCCACACCCGATCGCGGTCCACAGCCACGCAGTAGACCTTGTCCGAAGGCAGCCCGTCGCTGGCATGGAACGATTCCCAGCGGGTGTAGACCGGCGGCAACTCCTCGGCCGCCTGGGCCGCGCTTCCCCAGAGTGCCACCGCCAACAACGCGATGATCGCCATCATCTCTCGCTCACCTCCTGCTGCAGTCCACTCTCGTCCAGGCGACTGCGCCAGCGGCTCTGCGCCGGCTACCGGTGCTGGGCCCGGGCGTCGGTACGCTCCCCACCCAACCTGGCCGACGCCCCGCACCGTCGGCCCTGTCCCAGGCGGGCCGGCACGAGGCCGATCGCCCTGCACCGCGGCCTTTCCCGCTACCCCGTGTCCGCGCGCTCCCTCACCGTCCGTGCGCAATCCGGGCCCACGCTGCCGCATAGTCGAAGGCCGGCCGCCCCAACGCTTCGTGGGACTTCTTGAACCGGTGGCAGCTCTGACAAGTCTCCGCGCCCGCCGGCCGCTGCAGGGAAGCCGCGTCCGCTGCCTTGCCCGCACGCATGGCCTCCACGTGCGCTCCAGCCGGCCCATGGCACTTCTCGCAGCCCACTCCCTGGCGGATGCGGAACCCAGGCTGCCGGTACGCAGCCGCGACGTCATGACCCGTAGCGTGACAGCTCAGGCAGCGCGGATCCTGGCTCGGCCCGCCGATGACATTCATATCGGTCTTCATCCCCATCATCACCCCCATCTCCGAACGCAGGGCCCGGCTAGCCTGGGCATGGCCGCTGGCCGCCCAGACCTGGTATGCCCGCGAGTGGCAGTCGACGCAGGCGGCGCTCCCCACGTACGCGGCAGCCGGAACGCTGGCCTGCTCGAGCTGCCAGATGCCCAGCTCGGCCGGCTCGATCTCGTCTTCGGGCCGCTCCGCGGCGCGCGGATGGAGGATCGCCTTCCAGCCGCGCTCGAGATCGAACGGGGGTTTGCCCAGGGGCGCGTGCGAGGCCTTGGGCGCATGGCACTGGCGGCAGGCATCGCGCGTGGGCACGCGCATCGCCCCCGCGCGCTCCGTCGGTTCTCCTTCCATGGTCGCCACGTGATCCGCTCCAGGTCCGTGGCATTTCTCGCACGTCACGCCCTCGCCCATGCGGAATCCAGGACCGCGGAACGCGGCCGAGACATCGGGCGCGGTCGCGTGGCAGCTCAGGCACTTGCCGCTCTTCGCCGGGCAGCAGGCCGTGACGCCTTCCTGCCGGCCCATCTGCATGGCCATCATCGAACGCAACGGCACGAACGCCCGCGCGTGCTTGGTGCCCAGCCAGGTAGCGTACGCGCGCACGTGGCACAGGCGGCAGACATCGTTGCCCACGTACGCGGCCGGCGGGACCGACAGCTCGCCGATGTCGCGGATGCCGATCTCCTCGGGCTCCATCGCGTCCTCGCGATACTGGCCTTCGGCCCCCGTGAGGCCCACCAGCACGATGATCGCTCCAGACCAGAACCAACCCCTCCAGCGCACGCGCACTCTCCGCTCAGAAGGTCTTCAAGTACTCGATCAGAGCGTTGAGGTCTTCCTTCGCCATGTCGTTCGAGACCCCGTGCAGATCGTCCGGGTTGTGGACGGTCCAGATCTCCTCCAGCGAGTAGCAGCGGCCGTCGTGCATGTACGGAGGCCGCTCGTACAGGTTGATCAGATGCGGTGAATCGAACTTGCCGTCGCGATCGTGGTATCCCCTGGTGCCGACGTCGTGCGCTCGCCTGTCGGTGCCGTACGGCTCGGGATGGCATGTCACGCAGCGATTGGCCACCGGGATGTACCGGCCCATCTTGTCGTACGAGCGTTCGAACATGCGCCGCCCCCACTCGTGCGCCTTGGCCAGATTGCCTCCCACCTGGCGGTAGCGATTCGGACGCGCCCGCAGCGACTCGATGAACGCCACCATGGCCCGATTCTCGTCGGGCGTGAAGCCGTGGGTCCGGAAGAACAATTGCGCCGCCCGGGGCCCTTCCTGCCGCTCCAGCGTCGGGTTCTTGCCAGTCCACTTGAACGGCGCGGTATCCGCGATGCCGCGCATGGTCAGGTTGTCGACCAGGTTGTGGCCCATGCCCCCGTCGACGGCGATGTCGTAGAGCAAGCCGTCCACGCCCTCCTCCGGGTGGCAGGTAGCGCAGCTCATCTGCCGCTGGAAGCTGATGCTGGCATAGTTGAACAACTGCGCGCCCCAGCGCAGGAGCGTCACCACCTCCGGCCCGCCCAAGCGGATGGATCCGGCGTTCCGCGCCGCCGGGATGTCGATGATGTCGACCCTGTCGGCCAGACGGCAGGCGACGTACGCGCGCTGCCCGTCAGGGCTCACCACCAGCCCCTTCGGGTTGGCCCCGGTCGGCACCCGCGCCACCACGTACTCGTTGCTCAACGCCAGATGGCGGGCATAGCGCGCGATCTCCTCGTCGCTCACGCCGATGCGTCCGTCCTCGAGGCGCAGCACGCGGGCGACCTGAGCCATATCGACGATGGTGACGTGGTCGGCGCCGGCAGAGGAAATCAGCAGGCGCCGGCCGTCGGGCGTGAACGCCAGGCCGTACGGATCGGCGAAATAGAGGTTCGGCTCGTCGATCAACAGGTAGGCAGTCCGCCCCCCGGGACGGGTCTCGGTCAGGCTGATGCCGTAGGTCACCATCCAGCCCTGGTAGACCTGCGTTTCGGGGATCAGATTCCGGGGCAGCTCGACCGCCGTGGCCACGAAGTGTCCGTCGGGCGTGACCGCCAGCCCTTGGCCAATCACGGTATTGTGCAGCTCGCGCCGCTCGAGCACGTACTGGCGCGCGACATCGACGACGCTCAGCTCCAGCACGGGCGGGGTCCGGAACGGCACCGGATTGCTGTATTGGTGCGAGACATACAGCCGGCTGCCATCGGGGCTCAGGGCCACGCCGAAGGGGGCCATCCCGGTGCGCAGCAGCCGCACCTGGGAGCCGGCCGCCAGATCCACCACGGACAGGGTGTTGGTGCCCAGGTTGGCCACAAACAGAAAGCGACCGTCCCTGTCCCCCTGAACCAAGTGGGGATCGTCGCCCACCGGGATCCGCCTCTCCACCTGCCTGCTCGCCAGGTCGATCTCCGCCACGTCGTTGTCCCACGAGTGGGTCACGAACAGCTTGCGCTCGTCCGGGCTCAGCGCCAGGCCGAGCGGCCGGCGACCCACGGCGATGCTGTCCCGGACCACGCGCCGGCGCGTATCGACGATGAGGACCTGATCCGCGTTCTCGCAGGCCACGAACAAGCGCCGGCCGTCCCGGCTGAGGGCCAGTTGCACAGGTGACTTGTACAGAGAGTCCGCCGCGACCGCATGGCGTGCTCGCTGCGAGAAGTACTCTTCGCGCGGTCCGGCCTCGGCCCGGCTGCCCAGACACAGCGCGAGTGCGACCCACACCCGGACCACCCGGCCCGAACCGCGGTCTGCAGCCATCCGTTGGCCCGGCTGAGCGCTCCTCATCTGACCTCCCCGCGGACCGCGGCGCGTGCCCCCATCAGGCTCACCGGCGCCGCCTTGATCAACGCTTCGGTCGCACGGTTCACTGGGGCCAGCTCCTTGTCCTCGTGACAGCCGATGCACCCCCGCTGATCGCGGCTGCGGACCCACGCCCAGGCCCGCATGGTGCCGAGCACCCTGCCGTCAGCGTCCAAGGTCTCCACATAAAAGGGCACGTCGCCAGGAACGTTGACGTAGAACGAGCCGTCGGCCTCCACCGGCGCCTCCCCGAGCGACTGGGGCCGCACGCACGGCGGAGGCCACGCGCCCGCCCCCTGCTGGCTGACTGCGCAGGCCTGTCCAGCAGCCGCTGCGGCCGTCAACGGTATCCCTTCGATCAGGCGCACGGTCTTGATCGCCCCGCGCGGAATCGAGGCCAGCTCCGGCCGATCGGTATCGTACACATCGAGGCATTGCAGTTGGCCGGCGCCCTCGTAACCGGCCACGTCGAGCACGGAGGCCTCCGCGACCATGGGGATCCGCGCGGTGGGCTCCGGCCGCACGCACACCGGCTGCGGATCGACATCGTGCCAGCGCGGATCGTCGAAAATGCAGCGCCCCGGACGCCCCCGAGCCATGTCGAACACGTACAGGCCAAACCCGCGCCCAGGTGGAGCATAGCTGACGATGACCGTGCCGTCCTCCAGCGCCTGGGGAGTGCGGTAGCTGCCGCCGTCGCGGCTGAGCACGCGGTGGCTGTGCAGCGGCCGCCGCCACGAGACGCAGGCCAGCCGCCCGCTGCGATCCCCGACCTCCCCCTGCCGCTCGATGAAGACTAGCTCCCGCGCCGCCGCCCGTTCGCACGCGTCCAGTTGCGACCAATCGTCGTCGTGGCTGCCGAACACGGGATTCACTTCCTCTCCCGCCCAAGTGGTCGCCATCAGCGCGTACCCCTGCCGCTGCCACGACGAATACAGGGTGCGGCCGTCCCGCAGCACCACCGGCGCCAGATCGCCGCCCAGGGAAAACGTGGTACGCCAGAGGACCGGCCCTCGACCAGGAAGCGATTCGAGGTTCAGGGCGTAGAGCGACGTCAGGGGGCCTCGCCCGTACTCGTCGACGACTCCGGGAGCGGTACTGGTGAACCCGATCCAGCGGACTCTGTGGCGGAACTCCGGCGCATCGATGGCCGCCCGCACCAGGAATACCGGCTCGCGGCAGTCGCCCAGTCCCCGGGTGATCTGCCGCTGCCGGCTCCCGTCCACATCCATGATCCAGACATCCCAGGGATCGTCCGGGTGCCGGCGTCCGGCAAAGAGCACCAGCGTGCCGTCGAAGGACACGCACGGATCGGCCGCCGCCGCAAAGCCTGGCGTCAGTACCCGCAGGCGGCCGTCCTCCTGCAGCAGCACCACGCGACTGCCCGCCGCCCCACCGCCCTGTTCGGGCTCCTGGGTGAAAACTAGCGGCACGCCCGGCACCGCTGCCCGCGCCGGCCCGGCCGCGGGGGGGCCCACGAGCACGCCCGCCACGAGACACCACTGGAGGACCCACCGCGCCCAGACTGCAGCTCGAGGCGCGCGCCGCTGCGCCGCAGTCCTGCCGGCACCGAGCCGCCCGCCGTTCACCGCTCGCTCTCCTCGATGACCTCCACCAGGCGGTCCGCTGGCAGATCGACCAACTGCTGCACTCGCCCGCTGGGCCAGTGGATGGTCACCGTGTCCACGTGGGCGCGGGCCCCCAGACCGAAGTGCAGCCGGGGATCGTTCTGCGACAGATACCCGACGGCGTTCAAGACCTGGCTGACCTGGACCAGATCCTGAGCCCGAACGCGGACGCGGGCACCGATGGCATCAGGATTGGAGCGGCGGCCGCGCAGGCGAAGCTGCAGCCAGTGGCCGCTGTTGCCGCCCTCGTTGCGCAGCAAGACCGACGGCTGGTCCAGATTCAGGATGAACAGGTCCTGGTCGCCGTCGTTGTCGTAGTCGCCCACGGCACCCCCACGTCCGCACAGGCGACGGAAGAAACCGGGCCCCATCTGCACGCTCACATCGCGAAACCGGCGCTCGCCGCTGGCCCCGGCCACATTGGCCAACAGCAGCGGCTCCATCGTGTGGGTCAGATGGTGTGCGTCTCCGTTGGTGATGAAGATGTCCAGGTACCCGTCGTTGTCGACGTCGACGAAGTCGCCGTGCCAGCTCACGTACTGGCCGCTCGGCTCGGCGATGCCCGCCACCGCCGTCCGATCCTCAAACAGATCGGGAGCCACGCGCGCATACAGATTGTTGTAGGACATGTCCGGCACCAGCAGGTCCAGGTCGCCGTCGTTGTCGTAGTCCCCCCAGTCGCCACCCATGGACGAACTGGCATCGCCGGCGGCGGAGAACGCCACGCCTTGCTCCAGGGCCACATCGACGAAGGTCCCATCGTGCTGGTTGATGTACAGAAAGTTGGCCATCGCATCGTTGGCCACGTACACGTCGGTCCACCCGTCGTCGTCCACGTCCGCCGCCACCACGCCCATGGCCCGGGCTTCGGCCAGCACGCCGGCGGCCGCCGTCACGTCCCGGAACGTCCCGTCTCCCTCGTTGCGGTACAGCACGTCGGGCTGTCCGGGATAGGCCAACGGCCCTGGGAACAGATCGGCGGAGTAGTAGAGGCGATAGTCGGGATCGAACTCGAGGTAGTTGCCGACGTACAGATCCAGGTCCCCGTCATTGTCCATGTCGAAGAACGCGGCGCCTATGCCCCACCGTTCGTCGCCAACCCCCGCCTGGGCGGTGCGGTCCGCGAAGGTGCCATCGCCGTTGTTCCGCAGCAGCGTGTTCCGGCCATAGTTGGTGACGTAGATGTCCGCGAACCCGTCTCCATCGTAGTCGCCGGCCACGCAGGCCATGCCGTAGCCCCGGTCGCCGGTCTTGGAGTACGCAGTGACATCGGTGAAGGACCCGTCCCCACGGTTGCGGAAGAGCTTGTTGGTGAGGCTGTCCAGCGCCCCGGGCACCGCAGGCGGATCGTTGATGCCCTCGAGATAGGCCCCGTTCACCGCGTACAGATCCATCCAGCCATCGTTGTCGTAGTCGAAGAACATGCAGCCCGACCCCGTAGCCTCCAGGATCGAGCTCATCTCCTCGTCGCCAAAACTGTGCTGGAAGTGGATGCCGGCAGCGGCCGTGACGTCGACGAACTTCAGCGTTGGAGCCCAGACCGACGGGGCTGCGGCATCCGATGCGCTCGCCACCGCCACAACCAGGGTAACGACGAGCCAGGGGATCACCAGTATCATCCAGCGCGTTCGTGTCTGCGGGAGGCGATGCCGGGACCGCGCCCGAGAACTGTTCGGCCGCGGCCCGTGCGGAAGGAGGGGTAAGCGGGCACGAACGGACCGCGGCCTTCAGTCTCTGGTCCTCACCCAGTTAAGGACTCGGCTTAAGATTAGCAGAGCGCCGGCCTTGGACCAATAGATGGATCATTGATTTGCGGCTCAAGAAACCTTGAGCCGCCCCGCGACGCCCCGGCGCGGACTTTCGCGGGCCACCATCCAGGGGCGCACGCCGCGGCCTCGTGCTGGAGGCGCTCAGACGTCCAGCGACGTCAGTCCTTCGCGCAGCGCGTACTTGGTCAGCTCGGGCAGAGTGCGGATGCCGAGCTTCTCCATGATATGATGTCGGTGCGTGCCCACCGTGCTGACGCTGACGTGCAGCCGCTCCGCGATCTGTTCGGGACTCAAGCCCTCTACCAGCAGCAGCAGCACCTCGCGCTCGCGGCTGGTCAGCACGTCGGTCCCCGGACGCAGTTCGTCGGCCACCTGGCGCACGTAGTCCTCCAGCACTACGTGCGCGATCTTCGGACTGATGTAGGTCTGCCCGGCGACCACGGCCCGGATGGCCTGCGTCAGCTCTCCGAAAGCGCTCTTCTTCAGCAGGTACGCCGAGGCGCCGGCGCCGAACATCCCCGCCACGAATCTCTTGTCCGAGTGCATGGAAAGGGCCACGATCTTCACCTGGGGCACGGACGCGCGGATCCTGCGCGTGGCCTCGATGCCGTTCAGTCCTGGCATGGCCACGTCCATGACGATCACATCCGGGCGGTGCTGGCGCGCCAGGTCTTCCGCCGCCAAACCGTTGTCGGCTTCCGCGACCACCTCCAAGCCCTCTTCCTGCTCGATCAAGACGCGCAGGCCGTCCCGCATCATCTGGTGATCGTCGGCGATGATGATGCGCACGCTCATGGCAGCCCCCCCGCGTTGGCCATGGCCACGCGCAGCGGGGCAGCCAAGTGCACTGCGGTGCCACAACCTGTCTGCGAACGGATCTCGAGCGTCCCGCCCACGGAGCGCACGCGTTCTCGGACGCTGAACAGACCGAAGGCCTGCCGCGGCCCGACAGCCAGCGACGGGCCAGGATCGAAGCCGACGCCGTCGTCGGCGACCACCGCGTGCACCCGGTCCTGCTCCCGCCACAGCCGGACCTGCGCCTGCTGGGCACGGGCATGCTTGACCACGTTGAGCAGCAGCTCGCGGATGCTGCGGAACATGAGCGCCTTCACGTCTTCGTCCAGTTCGGAGAGTCCTTCGGCCTCGTCGGCCATCACCGCGATGGGCAGCCCGTGCTGCGCCTCCAGCGTCTCGGCCAGCCAGCGGATGCCGGCCACCAAGCCGAGCTGCAGCACCGGCGGGCTGAGGGCGAACATGAGAGTCCGCACGTCGTCGTCCATGCGATCGATCAGCGCCGAGATCTCCGCCAGCCGCTGGCGGCTCTGCGGTTCCCCGGCGCTGGCGCTCAGTGCGTCGATCTTCAGCTGCGCGACGGCCAACGTCTGGCTGATGTGGTCGTGCAGGTCGGCGGCGATCTGCCGGCGCTCACGCTCTTCGGTCATCGCCAGCTCGGCAGCCAGCCGGCGGAGCTGCTCCTGGTGAGCCAGCAGCTGCTCCTCGATCTGCCGACGTTCGGCGATCTCCTTCTGCAGCTCGGCATTCGCCTGGGCAAGATCCGCAGTGCGCTCGGCCACGCGGCGCTCCAGCCGGCGGATGAACGGGTTGGTGAGGCGCAGAAACAGGCCGGCGCCCAGCACCACCAGGACGATGGCCGCCACGACGGCGACCTTGCCGGCGCGCACGAATGGCGCCCGGATTTCCGCCAGATCGACTTGGGCGACGATCCCCAGTCCCAGCGTCGGCACATAGTCGTACGCGGCCAGCACGGTCTCGCCCCGGTAGTCCAGGCCGATCATCGTCCCGGACTGCCCCGCCAGCGCCCGGCGCATGGGCTCGACTCGCTCCCACTCCAGCGGCACGGGCGTGGGGTGCTCCAGTTCGTACGCCCGGTGGCGGAGCAGGAACACGATGCGGTCCTGTTCCTGTCGCGCCAGCGTGAACTCGCCAGAATCCCCGAACCTGGTCTGCCCGAGCGTGGCGGCGAAGACGCCGCTGGGCAGCGAGGCGGCGAGGCGTTCGGTCCCCAGCTTGGCCAGGGTCTCGAGCAGCGTCACCTGGCTGCCGACCACGTCGAGCAGGACCGCGCGTCGCTCCTCCAAGGCTTCCTGGTACAGCACGCGCAGAGAGACCCCGGTGACGCCGGCTGCCAGCAGCAGCATCAGGAACGCCAGCAGGACGGTCCTCAGTCTCGTCGCCAACCCGACCTCGCCACAGCCGCTCGGTGCTGCCCCGCCCCGGTTCACCCGGCCACCCTGTCCGGGCCGGTGGCCGTCCGGTGCCAACTCGACTCCGGCCGTCGCGACCACCAGTGCCGCAGGCGCCTGCGCTCCTCCCCGTGCACCGTCTGGTCTGGTGCGGGGCTAAGGTACGCGGGCGCCGGGCAGCTCTCAAGCGCCGGCGCCCCACTCCCGTCCACCCACGCTGCTCGGTCGACCGGCGGTCGAGAATGCCCGGACATCCCGAGGGTCGAGCAACCGGCGGACATGCATTAGATTAGTCGGCACCGTGCTCACCTTCTTCTGCGGGGGCATCCCTTCGTGGACACCGATCGGGAACAGACCGAAATGCAGATCCTCACGCCGGTCTTCAAAGAGAAGACTCTGGCTGCCACTCGCGCCCGGGCCCGCGCCACGCGCAAGCTGGAGGCCCTGTTCCAGCCGCAATCCGTGGCCGTCATCGGCGCCAGCGGCCGGCCGGACAGCGTGGGCCACGCCGTGTTCCGCAACCTGCTGCTGACCGGGTACACGGGGACCGTGTATCCGGTGAATCCGCACCGCCGGAGCGTCATGGGGGTGCGCGCCTATCCCACCGTTCTGGACATCGATGGCGACGTCGACATGGCCGTTCTCATCATCCCGGCCGCCCACGTCGCCGAAGCACTGGAGCAGTGCGCGCGCAAAGGCGTAGACAGCGCCATCGTGATCTCCGCTGGCTTCAAGGAGACCGGACCGGCGGGCCGGGCGCTGGAGGAGCGCATTCGCGACCAGGTGCGCGCAGCCGGGATTGCGATGCTGGGGCCCAACTGCCTGGGGCTGATCAATACAGACCCAGCGGTCCGGCTCAATGCCAGCTTCGCTCGCGCCATGGCCCAGCCCGGCAACATCGCCTTCATGTCGCAGTCGGGAGCCCTGTGCACCTCCATCCTCGACTACGCCGCTCAACACAACATCGGCTTCTCCAAGTTCATCAGCTTTGGCAACAAGGCGGACATCAACGAGAACGACCTGCTGCGGTACCTGGGCAGCGACCCGCAGACGCAGGTCATCCTCATGTACGTGGAAGACCTGACCCATGGCCTGGACTTCATCCACATCGCCCGCGAGATCACCAGCGAACAGGCCCAGACCAAGCCGGTGCTCGCTCTGAAGAGCGGGCGCACCGCCGAGGGGGCACGTGCGGCCGCCTCGCACACCGGCTCGATGGCCGGGACCGACGAGGTCTACGACGCGGTCATGGCCCAGGCGGGGGTCCTGCGCGTCGACACCGTGCAGGAGCTGTTCGACTATGCCATGGCTTTCGCCAACCAGCCTATGCCAGCCGACGACCGGGTGACGATCGTCACCAACGCCGGCGGGCCCGGCATCATGGCCACCGACGCGTGCGTCCGGCAGGGCCTCAGGCTGGCGGAGCTGTCGGAGGCGGCGCGCACCACGCTGAGGAATGCCCTGCCGCCGGAGGCCAGCGTCAAGAACCCGGTGGATCTGCTCGGCGATGCGCGCCACGATCGGTACCGAGCCGCGCTGGAAGCCGTGCTCGAAGACCCCCAGACCGACGGCCTCATCGTCATCCTCACACCCCAGAACATGACCGACATCGACGCCATCGCCCAGGAGATCGCGGCCCTGAATCTGCGCTACCACAAGCCCCTCCTGGCTTCCTTCATGGGCGGCAGCGACGTGGCGTCGGGCGTGGCCATCCTCCGCCGCGCCGGCGTACCGCACTACCCGTTTCCGGAAGCGGCGGCTCGCGTCTTCAAGGCCATGCGCACCTACCAGCAGTGGATCGGCCGCGAGCGCACCGAAGAGCGGATATTCGACGTGGATCGCGCCACCGTGCAGAAGATCTTCACCCGCGCGCGCGCCGAGGGGCGCCACAGCCTGCCCGAGTACGAAGCGCTCAGAGTTCTGGAGGCCTACGGCTTCCCGGTGCTGCGCTCCGGGCTGGCCGCCGACCGCCGGGAGCTGCCGGCCGTGTGCGCCGAGGTGGGGTTCCCGCTGGTGATGAAGATCGCCTCGCCGGACATCCTGCATAAGACCGAGATGGGGGGCGTCGAGGTGGGGGTCCCGGACCTCGGCACCGCCGAACAGGTGTTCGATCGGATGATCGGCGCGGCCAGGCAGCACTACCCCCAGGCCCGCGTCTGGGGAATCACCATCCAGCAGTTGGCCCCCAAGGGCCGCGAGGTCATCCTCGGCAGCACCCGGGATCCCAAGTTCGGTCCGATCGTGATGTTCGGACTTGGCGGCATCTACACCGAAGCTCTGAAAGACGTGACCTTCCGCCTGGCCCCCCTGCGCCAGCTCAGCGCGCGGCACATGCTCGAGCAGATCCGCGGGCGGAAGATCCTCGAAGGCACCCGCGGCGAGGCGCCCATCGATCTCGGCGCGGTGCAGGAATGCCTCGAACGCCTGTCGCAGTTGGTGATCGAATTCCCGGTGATCGAGGAGCTGGACATCAACCCGCTGATCGCCTATCCCAACGGCGCTTCAGTGGCCGATGCACGCATCATCCTGCAACACTGAAGAGGGAAGGGAGCATGCGGTTCAACCCCGAATGGCGCCGGCAGTACCAGGAGAAGATGACCACGGCGGAGGCCGCCGTGGCGCAGATCAAACGCGGCCAGCGGGTCTTCATCGGCTCGGGGGCGGCCGAGCCCCAGGCGCTGGTGGCGGCCCTGGTCGGGCGCAGCGACTACCTGGCGGACAATCAGTTGATCCACATCCGCTCGCTCGGCGTCACGCCGCCGTATACCCAGTCCCACCTCTCCGACAAGCTCCGGTACAACACCTTTTTCATCGGCGACAATGTCCGCGGTGCTGTCGCCGAAGGGCGGGCCGACTATACACCCATCTTCCTGTCGGAAGTCCCCGCACTGTTCCGCAGCGGCAAGGCCCCGGTCGACGTGGCGCTCATCCAGGTTACCCCGCCGGACGACCACGGCTTCTGCTCGCTGGGCGTGTCGGTCGACATCGTCAAGGCAGCGGCCGAATGCGCCAAGCTGCTCATCGCCGAGGTGAATCCGCGCATGCCGCGCACGCTCGGAGACTCGTTCCTGCACATCGATCAGATCCACCAGTTGGTCGAGAACGAGACCCCGATCTTCGAGTTTCCGCATCGGCCGCCGGACGACGTGGCCCGCCGCATCGGGCACCACATCGCCGAACTGGTGGAAGACGGCTCCACCCTGCAGATGGGCATCGGCACCATCCCCGACTCGGTGCTGGGCGACCTGCGCAACCACAAGGATCTCGGAGTGCACACGGAGATGCTCTCCGACGGCATCATCGACCTGATCGAGCGAGGCGTGGTCAACGGCTCGCGCAAGACCATCCACCGGGGCAAGGTCGTCACCAGCTTCGCCCTGGGCAGCCAGCGCCTGTACGATTTCATCGACGATAATCCGTTGTTCGAATTCTACCCGGAGGAGTACGTCAACGACCCATTCATCATCGGCCGCAACGCGCGCATGGTCGCGATCAACGCCGCGCTGGAGATCGACCTCACCGGGCAGGTGTGTTCGGACTCGCTCGGAGCGTACTTCTACAGCGGCATCGGCGGGCAGGTCGATTTCATCCGCGGCGCAGCTCGCTCCGAGGGCGGCAAGCCGATCATC
>Ga0067045_1028242_pt1 | contig 38508 bp, 43 predicted proteins | sample TerdegcTABiofilm_FD_59184 | JGI IMG/M metagenome (GOLD analysis project Ga0067045, IMG submission 59184) | Combined Assembly of (Gp0054472, Gp0054536) Wastewater bioreactor microbial communities from Singapore -Terephthalate degrading... | reverse complement strand
CAGATTATTTGGCAGACTATTTGGCAGACTAGTTGGCAGACCATTTGGCTTGATTCAGTCTGAAAAATGAACTGCACCGGATATGGTTTCAAAGAGGATATGATGACCCATTCAAAGACCATAAAAAAAGAGATCGACAAGGCCCTGTCAACAGACAGGCTGGCTAACATCATAGACCCGGTCCGCCTGGAAAAGAACGACAAATTCCAGTTCCGCTGTCATCCGGACGTGCCGTGTTTCACACGGTGCTGCCGCAACATGAACATCATCCTTACGCCTTACGATATCATCCGCCTGAAACGGCGTCTTGGCATGAACTCGGATATGTTCCTGAGGCTCTACGCCGTACCGGAAATACTGGTCAAGACTGGTGTGCCGGTAGCCAGGCTCAAAATGCTGGAGAAAGAAGGCGGCAAGTGCCCATTTGTCACGCAAAACGGCTGTCAGGTCTATTCAGACCGGCCTGTCTGCTGCCGGTATTACCCCATAGGCATGGCAAGCCTCATTCAGCAGGAAGAGGATATCAACAAAGAGGAATTCTTCTTTCTGATCAAGGAACCCCACTGCAAGGGTTTTCTTGAAAAGACCGAATGGACCGTAAATGAATGGCGCGGGGATCAGGAAGCTGACCTCTATGACTCCATGAACAGGGGATGGTTCGAACTGCTGCTCAGAAAGCGTTCCTTCGGCGACGAAACAGAGATGCCCGAAAAGGCCCGGGCGCTGTTTTACATGATCACCACCAACATGGAACGCTTTCGTGATTTCGTATTCGGCAGCCGTTTTCTGGATACATACATAGTCCCCGAGGAACGGCTCAAAAAGATACTTGAAGACGACGTCGAACTCATGCAATTCGGCTTCGATTATCTCAAAAACGCCATTTTCGGCACTGAAACCCAGGAACTGTCCATTAAAAAAGAGATCCTTGACAAAAAGGTCGAAGAGATACTGAGAAAACGCAGGCACAAGACCGGCCTAAAGGGTGCCTTGAAAAAATAAAATTTTAATTCAGTTTTTCGGCAGAGGGACAATCTCCTCCTTCAACATACAGCAGGCGATTTTATTTACAGGAACCCCTGAGGCATCATAGGAGATGTTTCCGGGCTGCAGAATGCGGTTGAAGACACACCCCTCCGGAATATTCAAGGGGAACAATTCGCGCTCCGTTATGGGAGGCCGCTTGCGCAGCTCTCCGTCACATATCTCCATGGAATGTATCGCATAATCCTCACACAGCGGACACCTGTACACCCGGCCGTTAGGAAACACGAAATAGTTGTCCGCCACCAACCCCGCACACTGAAAGGGTTCGGAGACATCGAGAAAAACCTTGGGAAAAGTGACATGAATGCCGAGAGATGCGGCATGTCTGGCCACCTCCGGCACCACATTTTCCCAATCCCTTCGTGCCACCTGCAATTCAACGCCCTGAGTGCATTTTGTCATTCTGCCGGAATTGCCGCGAATCCCCACCACCTGAATGAAAAAACGCCTGACACCCAAACCATGCAGAAGCGCAGGCATATTGGGCAGGTCGCCCAGGTTCATACGGCTCACGGTAAAGATGGAACTCACCGCAAACCCTGCGCGCACAGCCCGCTGGATATTACGTGTGCAGACATCGAAGACCCCCTCGCCCCGAATTGAATCATTCACCTGCGGGCAGGAGCCGTCCAGACTGAAACTCAGGTAGTCCAGTTCAGCGGGTGAAAGACGGACCAAAAGGTCATGAAACAGAAAACCGTTGGTGTCGATGGTGACGGAGGAATAGCCCAATTCGCGAGCGGCCCTGACGGCCTCGGGCAACTGCGGGTGCAGGGTTGGTTCGCCCCCCAGAAAGATGACATTGGTCTCCTCCACCCGTCCACCGTGAAAAACTCGCAGCCATGTTCGAATATCCTCCATGTTCAGCATGTTACCGCCGTGCTGGTCTTTGTTGATGTAACAGTGGCGGCATGACAGATTGCAGGCGGTCAGGATGTGAAAGAACAGATTTCTCGCGCCTGGCTTGAATTCCACGGTGCGTCTGTATGACTGATGGTTTTCCTGCATAGCGTTCAATGGGCCTCCAGTGTGTAGCGTTCCAGAAGGGTATTTCTGAGGTAGTCACTGCCCGATGACCGGAAAAATGCCTTGAATAAGGCCAGGGACTCGGCCCGCAACACACGCCCCACAGCTATCCAGCCGGCATACAGGCCCTTTTCCGCCCCAATCATACCGTTCTCTGCCGCATTAAGACGGCACAGTGAGATGCCATCATTCGGCGGCACAAAACCGCAGGCCCCTCCCATGATATCCTCATAGGCGAACACGATGCGGCGCACACCATTTATGAGCAGGGCGCCAAGGCACATGAGGCAGGGCTCCAGGGTCACATAGGCCGTGATATACCTGTCCTCAAAGGAGGTGTTTTTGAAATAAGCGCTGCCATACATATCTCGAATGGCCAAAATCTCGGCGTGATCCAATTCACTTGCCGCCTCTTGACGGCTGTTCATGCGCACACCCCTGCCAATTACTCCATTTTCAGCCACCAGCACGGCACCCACAGGAAATTCACCCTGTTTCAATGCCGCCTTTGCCAGGTCCAATGCCTCGGACATCCATTTTTCATCTGACTTCATAGGGAGTTCATGAGCCATTTTTTCACCGCCTCTTCCAGTCTGAAGCCTGCATCCGTCTCATTCACCGTGGCCTGACCAAGGGCAATCACCGCCTCGTGAGACAAGGAAGACTGTAAGCGTTTACATATATAATTGACACACAGGGTATGCCTCGCCTTGATGAGACAGCCTTGCGGCCCAAGAAACCAGCACCCATGCTCATCCCACCTGCGCACCGGCAGCTCCACGCCCATCAAACGGTTGATCAACAACAACGGCATATCGAAGTGGTCCTCTATTCCTTTGCCGCAGCAACTGCCTCCGTCATTGATAGCGCAATCCGTGCAATGCGACACCACGCCAAGGGACCACATAGCGCTCCAGGTACGGGCGATGGCGTCATCATAGGCGGCCACAAGGGAGGCCATGGCCGGCGCCTGCAGAATCGCTGGGCCTGACAGCTCATACAGGCGATTCGCCCAGAGCAGTTTGTGCTCCATGGAGTGATGCACGCCGAGGGGCAACCCCTCTATGACAGATGTTTTTGAGTTATGCATGAAATGCCCTTGACTGATTTCATTCCCATTAAGTATGTTACTTTTATATTACGGGTTGCTTGAAAAATAAACCATTACCGTCTTACATTAAAGGGAACCTCTACATCATACGCAAAAGCAGCCTGCTGCTGGCATATAATTTTAGACACATTCCATAAATAAACAAGGAGGGCTTCATGGACACAGTCAGAAATCTCACCATCGTCGGCAACAACGCCAGCGGAAAAACCTCGCTGGCCGAGGCCATGTTGTTTGTTGCAAAGGCCACCTCGCGTCTGGGCAAGGTGGACGATGGTTCCTCACACCTGGATTTCGAACCGGAAGAGGTCAAAAGACACATCTCCACCAATACCGCCTTTCATCGTCTGAACTGGAACAAGACAACCATCTGCATAGCCGATACCCCTGGTGAGGACAATTTCCTGGCGGAGACAAAAGACATCATACCGGCATTCGACACACTGCTCATGGTGGTGGATGCGACAGACCCCAAAAAGCCTCAACTGGAAAAATTATGGCCTCTCGCCAAAACAATCAACAAACCGGCCGTCTTCTTTATCAACAAACTGGACAAGGAAAATGTCAATTTTCAAAACTGCATAGATACATTACAGACCCTTCTAAAAATCAAACTCATTCCGTTTTTTTATCCAATTATCGACAAGAACCGGCTTATCGGTATAATCGACATACTCACCGGCTCCGCATTCCGCCTGCCCAACGATTTCACACCACAGGCCAAGGAGTGCGAAATTCCAGGGGATTTACAGGACACCATCAGCAACCTCAAAAACTCCATGATAGAGTATGCGGCTGAATCAGATGACGTCTTGCTGGAAAAATTTCTGGAAGGAAACGAGCTTTCCTTTGAAGAGATCACCACAGGCCTGAAAAAGGGCATCGCAAAAGGCAGTCTCAATCCTGTTTACTGCGGGGCGGCGATACATCCGGCCTGCGCCACACTGCTACTGAACTCCATCACGCCGCTACTTCCTGCGCCAGAAGACACGCAGCCTCTCGAGGGCATAAATCCCAAGACTCAAAAGACCGTAACCCGCAAACCACTCGCTACCGAGCCCTTCTCGGCAATCGTCATAAAGACCACCATCGATCCATTTGCAGGCCGTCTGTCCATAGCGCGCATCCTTTCCGGCACCCTGAAACACGACACCAACATCTACAACTCCACCAAAGGCGTGGAAGAACGGGTCGGAACACTTCTGGCCATGGAAGGCAAGGAACAAAAGACCATTCCGGCTGAAGCGGTTCCTGGCGAGATCGTGGCCATCCCCAAACTGAAAGAGACCTCCACAGGCGACACGCTCTGCGATTCAGCCAACCCCATATTATATAGCTGCAAGAAACCAATGCAGCCCGGCCTGACCTTTGCCTTGAAGCCTAAAACAAGAGGCGACGAAGAGAAAATCTCTCAGGTCCTGGCCAAGATGCAGGAAGAGGACCCACATATAGCCATTCAAAGGGACGCCAACACAGGAGAGCTCCTGCTTTCATGCAACGGGCAACTGCATCTGGACGTCACACTGGAAAAGATGGCCAGAAAATACGGGGTGAACGTGGACATCTCCCTGCCCTCCATTCCATACAAGGAAACCATAAAGGCCTCGCAAAAAGGCATAGTCTATCGCCACAAAAAACAGACCGGCGGCGCAGGCCAGTTTGCAGAGGTGCACTTCGATGTCTCATCCCTGCCCAGGGGCTCCGGCTTCGAGTTCGAAGAGGCCCTGGTGGGCATGAATGTACCGCGTAACTTCGTGCCCGCCGTTGAAAAAGGCATACATGAGGCCCTGATGTCAGGCCCCCTGGCAGGTTTCCCTGTAGTGGATGTGAAGGTCAGGTTTTACGACGGCAAGTCCCACGAGGTGGACTCCTCTGAAATGGCCTTCAAGATCGCCGCCATTCAATGCTTCAAAAAAGGCGTTATGGACGCCAAGCCCACTCTGCTGGAGCCCATGGTACGCATGACCATCACCGTACCGGATGACTATGTGGGCGATGTGATAGGAGACATCAACTCCCGCAGGGGCAAGGTCATGGGCATGGACCCATGTCCGGAAGGCCAGAAGGTCACGGCCATTGCACCGCTCGCAGAGGTACAGCGATATCTTCTGGACCTGAACGCCCTGACAGCGGGCAGAGGCAGCTTCACCATGGAACCCGCCCACTATGAAGAGGTACCCGCCTACCTCATAGACAAAATTGTGGCAAAGGCCAATGAAGAGAGGGCGAAGCACGAAAAATGACCTATGGAAGGCTCGAAAAATTCATATAGAATCGGCGTATTGACCATAAGCGACAGCTCCTTTCGGGGTGAGCGGGAGGACTTGAGCGGCAGGACTATAGTCGAGCTGCTCCTCGCCGGCGGCCTTACAGCGGAAAAGACCGCCATTGTGCCGGATGAGGAGGACATGATTGTGGAGACCCTGCTGCTCTGGTGTGCAGACGGCTTGGATCTCATACTCACCACAGGCGGCACCGGCCTCTACCCACGGGATGTAACGCCGGAGGCCACAAAACGCGTGGTAACAAAGGAGGTCCCTGGCATAGCCGAGGCCATTCGCATGGAGGGGTTGAAGGAGACACCCATGGCCATGCTCTCCCGTGGGCTGGCAGGCATACGGGGCAGCACCCTCATCATCAACATGCCGGGCAGCCCAAAGGCGGTGGAATCCGCTATGCGAGTGATTACACCCGTAATACGCCACGCCATGGACAAGCTGAAAGGAGATGCCACTCCATGCCATGTAACAAAAATAAATGAAGCTGGCGCAATACAAAATGAAAGGAGATAGGGAATGAAAATCTTATTTATTGTATCCAGTAACATTCCTGAAGTGATATGGAATGCCTTTAGATTAGCCAACATAATGCTTGAAGACATGGCGGAAGTCACTATTTTTCTTAATGGACCATCAGTCCAATACGAAGGGCTGGACTCAACGCAATTCCCATTAAAAACACTTGCAAAAACCTTTACCCTTTCAGAAGGCCAATTGTTAGCATGAGGTAAATTGATGGACCTTCACGGCGTGAAGGAAGGATACCAAAAACGAGGCACTCAGAAAGAATTATACCAACTTATTAAAGAGAGCGATAAGGTCATTAGTTTTTAGACATTCTCGGCAGGCCTTTACAATAGAAAGGATAAGTAATGAAAATCGGAATAATCGGCATGCCTGGAAGCGGCAAAACCACTATCTTCAATGCCATCACGGGCAGCAGCGCAGAACTTTCAGGCTTTCAGGGCGCTAAAAAGGACCCGAATCTGGCGGTCATTCGAGTGCCGGACGAGCGTCTCGACCGTCTCTCCGCCATGTACAACCCCAAAAAAACCACTCATGCCCAGGTACAATATGTAGATGTGGGCGGCGGCATCCCCAAGGCCGATACCAAGGATGCCTCCACTGACGAACTGCTCAAGATGCTGCGGCCCATGGATGCCATGGTCCTGGTGGTGAGAAACTTCGATCTGCCAGGCCTGCCGGCCACTCCGCAAGAGGATATGAATGCCTTTGAGGCGGATATGGCCCTGACCGACCTCATCACAGTGGAAAAAAGGCTGGAACGCCTGGAAAAGGAGGTCACCAAAGGCAAAAAAGGCGATCCAAAGGAACTGGAGCTGCTCAGACAGGCGCAACAGGCCTTAAACAACAATCAGGCCCTGCGCACGTTGCCCGAGATAGCCGACTCTTCACTGCTCAAGGGCTATGCCTTTCTCACGGCCAAACCATGCATCCTGCTTCTGAATACCAGTGACGACAAGGAACTGGGCATAACCCCCATAAAGCCGCCGCCTGGCGTGCCCCTTATAGAGATCAAGGGCAGGCTGGAAATGGAGATCGCTCAACTCGCACCGGAAGACGCCCAGATATTCCGAGAGGAGCTGAACATGCTGGAACCAGCCACTCAAAGGCTCATCCGCAGCTCATACGAACTCCTGGGCCTCATTTCCTTCTTTACAGTGGGCGAAGACGAGGTACGGGCATGGGATATTCCACAGAATACACCTGCACCCAAGGCCGCCGGCGCCATACACTCCGATATAGAACGGGGCTTTATTCGGGCAGAGGTGGTGGCCTACGACGACCTGATGGCCGCAGGCTCGTATCATGCGGCTCAAAAGGCGGGCAAGGTCAGGCTGGAAGGCAAGGAATATATAGTGAAGGACGGGGATGTCATCAACTTCCGCTTCAGCGTTTAATGCGCAAGATGAATACCGAACTGGCAGCCAAACTTGCACAATTCCCCTTATTTACAGGCCAAAACCCTGAGATGCTGGACAAGATCGCGGCTGTCGCACAGCTTCGCAGGTATCAGCGGGGCCAGAGCGTGTTCTGTGAAGGCGATGCAGGAAACGGCTTTTACATGGTGTCAAAAGGCAGGGTGAAGATATTCAAACTCTCTTCTGAAGGCAAGGAGCAGATCCTCCATGTCTTCGGCCCAGGCGAGCCGTTCGGCGAGGTAGCGGTCTTCGAGGGCAGAAGCTTTCCTGCATCGGCAGAGGCCATGGAGGCCATGGAGGCCGTCTTTATCGGAAGGGCCGACTTCATCGAGCTGATACAAAAAAATCCGGGCCTGACCCTCAAAATGCTCTCCATGCTCTCCCTAAGGCTCCGCATCTTCGCCCACCTCATTGAAGACCTGTCCCTCAAGGATGTGCCGAGCCGTCTTGCCAGGTATCTGTTGTTTGCCGTCGAAAAACAAAAAAACAGCCAAAAAATTGAGCTGGACATCACACGCGGGCAACTCGCCTCCCTGCTCGGCACCATTCCTGAGACCTTGTCCCGCATCTTCAGCCGTTTTCAGGCCAACGGTGTGCTCATCACAAACGGGAATGAAGTGACCATACAGGACATTCCCATGCTGGAGGCAATCGCCGAAGGCTCTGCAAAGCTTTGAACAGACCCGTCAACGGCAGCACCTGGGATAAGGCCTGGCAACACCCTCCTTGGACATAAGTATCTGCCAGACCTGCACCTCTCTTGCCCTAAAGGCCCCTGCACAAGATAGGAGGTAATACTCCCACATGCGCTTGAAGCGTAGATCGTACTTCGATGCAAGCCTGGGCCAAGCCGCCTGAAAACGCTCATTCCAGGCCAGGAGTGTCTTGTCGTAATGAGTGCCAAGATTATGCACATCCTCTATGACAAATAGCCCTTCCGCCGCCCCACAGATGCGTTTAAGGCTTGGAAGCTCGCTATTGGGAAAGATATATCGTTCCAACCATGGATCAAAATTTTCCGCGCTTCTGTTGCTGCCTATGGTATGCAACAGGAACAGGCCATCGTCCTTCAGGCTGTTAAAGACCACTTTCATGTAGGTGGAATAGTTTTTATGCCCCACGTGTTCAAACATACCCACCGAAACCACCTTGTCGTAACAGCCTCGAATCTCTCTGTAATCACACTCCTGAAATACAACAGGCAGACCTTTACAGAACTCCCTGGAATATGCCAGTTGCTCCTTTGAGATATTTATACCCGTTACACTGCATCCGTATCTTTCGGCCATAAACCTGGCAAGTCCGCCCCAGCCGGAACCTATATCCAGAAGGTGTTCCGTAGGCTTGAGCTCCAGCTTTTCGCCGATAAGCATCAGCTTCTGCTGTTGTGCATGGTCCAACTCATCGGTATTTCTGAAAAATGCGCAACTATATTGATGGTAGGGGTCCAGAAAGGATAAAAAAAGATCATTCCCCAGATCATAGTGCCGTTCGGCCACCAGATGGCTTCGATTGAGGGACTGCCGGTTCAAAAGTCTGGCGGGCAAAAAGCAGAGAAGATATTTGAGGCCCCCTTGAATCCTTTCTGCCAGACTGTTCTTTAAAATACGATAGATAAATTCATCTATGCGCTCACAGTCCCACCAACCATCCATATAAGATTCGCCGAGGCCGAGGTTTTTCTCCTCCAGGACCCTGGAATAAAAACGGTCGTCATGCACTTGAATATCCCAGGGATGCGTTCCATTGACCTGAATGCCGGTCTGTTTCAACAATTCCTTAAATCTCTGGATTACCACTTAGACCTCCAATATCTGCTGAAATAGCATGGGGCAACACCGAGATAGAGCAACAGAACATTTTTTGGAACTTACATTTATCATAAATTGCACATTTCCATTGTTTGTCAAGGGGACAATATCTGCGACATCCTGTATAATTAGGCATAATTATGCTTTCAATTCAGAATCTCACACTTCAATACGGGGGTAAACACCTCTTTAATGACGTCTGCTGCCGCATAGGCGATCAGGACCGCATCGGTCTGGTGGGCGTAAACGGCGCTGGCAAATCCACATTACTCAGAATCATGAGCGGCGCTGACGAATCCGGCGAGGGGTTTGTCACCAGGGCGAGGTATGTCACCATCGGCTATCTGCCTCAGGAAACACCGCCTGCTGTTGCAGGCCGCACACTATATCAGGAGGCCGAGACGGCCTTTTCAGGGGTAATCGCCCTGCAAAATGAACTCGAAGCCATTGCCGAAGAAATGAGCAGCCTTGACAGCAAAAGCGACGAGTTTACGGAGCTCCTGAAACGTCACGGCGAGATTCAGCACAAACTTGAACAATCCGGCGTATTTCAAATCCGCTCCCGCATCGAAAAGGTGCTGACTGGTCTGGGGTTTAAAAAGACCGATTTCGAAAAAGACTGCCTGTCTTTCAGCGGAGGCTGGCTGATGCGGCTGATGCTCGCCAAGCTCCTGCTCCTGGAGCCATCCCTGCTGCTGCTGGACGAACCCACCAACCACTTAGACATGGAGACCCTCACATGGCTCGAAGAGTTCCTTCAATCCTGCAAAGGAGCCATGGTGGTGATATCGCACGACAGGGCATTTCTGGACAATGTCACCAACATCACATGGGAACTGTCCAAAGGCAGACTCACTGCCTACAAAGGCAATTATTCCAAATACATAGCCGAAAGAGAAAAGCGCATCGAGATTCAGAAGGCAGCCTACGACAACCAGCAGGCCAACATTCAGCAGACCATGCGTTTTGTGGAGCGCTTTCGGGCCAAATCCACCAAGGCCAGCCAGGTCCAAAGCCGACTCCGGCAACTGGAACGAATGGAAAAGATAGAACTGGAGGAGCCGGAACGAAACATCTCCTTCTCCTTTCCGCCGGCCATGCCCAGCGGCAAACTGGCCGTCTCGATCTCCAATCTCACCAAAAGTTATGACAAAAAGCCCGTCTTCAACGGCCTGTCTTTTGATTTGATGCGCGGGGATAAGATGGCAGTGGTGGGTGTAAACGGTGCCGGCAAATCCACGCTGCTCAGGCTGATCGCCGGCATGGAGCGCCCTGATTCCGGAGAGATACAACTGGGTCACAACGTGAAACCATCCTATTTCGGCCAGCACCAGACACAGGAACTGAATTCAGAGCGTACGGTGCTTGAAACCCTGCTCGAAACAGCAGGACCTGAAATGACCATTACACACATCCGCTCGCTTCTGGGGGCGTTTCTCTTTCGGGAGGACGAGGTGGACAAAAAGGTCAAGGTATTGTCCGGCGGTGAAAAGAGCCGGCTGGCGCTTGCCCGAATGATCGCAACCCCTGCAAATCTGCTGCTCATGGACGAACCCACCAACCATTTAGATATGATCTCCCAGGAGATCCTTCAGGAGGCCTTGAGGCAGTATGACGGCTCTCTCATAGTGGTGTCACACAACCGCTATTTCCTGGACGGCTTCACTGGGAAGACCCTCGATATCAGCAACGGCCTTGGCTCCGTCTTTTCAGGAAACATCAGCGAATATCTGGAAATCATTCACAATTCCCTGCCTGACACCGGAGAGACCGGGCAGGAGGCCTTTTCACAGGGTAAAGGGGACATCGAGGCGGGGAAAACCGGGAAAAACAAGGGGAAAGAGGCCAGACAGGTGCAGGCCCGTCTGATACAGGAAAGAAGCCGTGCGCTCAACCCTCTCAAAAGACAAAACATTGCACTTGAAGAAGAGATAGCGGCCATGGAGGCTCGAAAGACAGCTCTGGAACAGGCCATGGCCGATTCAAATCTCTATGCGGATACGAATGCATTCCTGCAACTGAACAATGAATACAAGGCGCTTCAGACCGACCTGGAAAGACATTACGCGAAATGGGAGGGAATACAGGCTGAAATAGAGGCAATCGAGGCCGATTACAAACAAAAAGGCCTATAGGGCCTCGTATAATCTCAAATACTGCGACAGCAGTTCTTCCTCATTGAACCTCGCTACCGCGGCCTCCCTTGCCTGCCCTGCCAGGTTCAGCCTCAATCCCTCGTTTTCCGCCAACAGCCTGCACGCCTGCACAAGGCCGCTCACATCGTCTATTTCGCACAAAATACCTGTCTTTTCGTGCTCCACCACCTCTGGAATGGCCGAACTGCGGGCCGCTATCACCGGCACACCGCACGCCATGGCCTCCAGGGCCGCATATCCAAAGCCCTCAAATCGCGAGGGAAACAGGAGGGCATGCGCCCTTTGCAACTCTCGAATTACGCCTTCCTGTGAAAGTCTGCCCAGGCATATCATGTTCGGCGGCATATCCCTTAAATGCACTGCACTCCTGCCGGCGGTGTAGTACAGCACAAATTCAGGGCCAAGCCTTTTCATGACCTCAGGCAGCAGGTCAAACCCCTTTCTTTTTATGGGATTTCCCAAAAAAAGCAGGCGAAAAGGCCCGTTTCCCCGGCGTTTAGGCCCTTGTGCAGGCACAAATCGCCCTGTATCCACCCAGAGATGAATAACCTCCGTATCCTTACGACCAAACACCTCAAAAATACAATCAGCCGTAAATCGGCTGTCCGCTATCACACGGCTTGCCCGCCTCATACTGTATTCCTCCCACCTCTTCACAAGCAGGCGATGATACAGCCGCTGAAACGGCGTCACAAAGCCCAAATAGCCTTGAGAGTGCACCACATGATGACATGTGACCACAAGGGGTATGCCTCTTCGATAAAAGGCAGGGCCGTGCCAGCTGTTTATGTGAATGATGTCCACTCCACGAGGCGGTGGAACAAGGCGCAAAAGCCATGGGGCCAGCTCAAACCCAGAATGAAACCAGGAGACCACCACATCTATTCCCCGTTTTTGAAGGGCTGTGGAGAGCCGCTGCACATACACATCAGAGCCGCTGGAGGTCTTTACAGCAGGCAGCCAGATACGCATAATCACATCCAATCCAGAGGCGATTCACACACAGACGGCCTTCGAAGGCCTCGATACTCCACAAAGAGCTTGTGCCAGATGGCAAACTGCATCAATGACCACAGGGTGCGGGAATCCCTTTGAGGGGTTGCATGGGCAAGAAATGCCTTGAGCGCCTTTTCATCAAACCATTCTGCTATGCCGGCATTCATGGGCAATTTGTCCTTTAGGCCTGTTACCAGTTCCTGCGTAAAAATCGCCTCGATGGGCACATGAAACCCGCGTTTTTTGCGAAACAGGTGTTCGTGTGGAATCCTGCGCTCACCATAGCGCTTGAGCAGCCATTTGGCATGACCTGATTGCAGCTTCAAGTTGTCAGGCAGAGAAAGCCCGAACTCCACGATGCGGTGGTCCAAAAAAGGCACCCGCCCCTCAAGCCCAAAGGCCATAAGTGTGCGATCCACCTTTACCAGGAGGTTATCAGGCAGGGCCGTGGTCATGTCCACATACTGGGCCCTCTGCATCCAACTCCAGTCCCTGGGCGTCTGCTTCCAGGCCTGAACAAAGGGCATTCGCGCCTCCTTTTGAAGGCATTGAAGCCTCGAATTCAAAATCGCGGCATTTGACCACTGACTCCGTGTGCGAAAACCGCCTGAACCTCCGTGCAGCAGAAGCTTCAGCCAACGCACCGGCAGAGGCGGGCTGTAGCGATGATATCCGGCAAAGACCTCATCCCCGCCTTCGCCGGTAAACACCACTCGAAGGTCACGGGAGGCTGTCTCGGCCAGCACGGATGTGGGCAGCATGGCATAGTCCCGCATGAGTTCATCCGCCATCCAGACCGTGTGGGGTATGCGCTCGATGAGCATGTCACTTGATAGAACAATGGACTGATGTTCTGTGCCGAACAGTTTGGCAATGGCCTCAGCCCCTGACAACTCATTTTGCTTGCCATGTTCTGTAAAACCGATGGAAAAGGACTGAATGCGATTTTGCTGAAGCTCATGAAGCCTTGAGCAGATCACAGCGGAATCCACGCCGCCCGACAAAAACAGGCCGTAAGGCACATCCGAACGCATATGCTCCACCATGACGCGGCCGAACAGGCCGTCAAACTCCTCCATGGCCTGCGCCTCGGTCACACACCTCGGCGTTACCGAGAGCGGACTCCAATGGATTCCGTGTGTCAATGAGAGGTCCTGCGTATCGATCACCAGGTATTCTCCGGGCAGAACCCGCTCGATGCCCTGAAGAATGGTTTTGCGGCCAGTGTTGAACTGGTTGTTCAGATATTCAGAAAGTGCCCGGGGGTTTACTTGAAGCGAGGGCAAAAACGGCACTATGGCCCTTAATTCAGAGGCAAAGAGAATGCAATGAGGCAAGACCGCATAAAACAACGGCTTGATGCCCAGGCGATCCCTGGCCAAAATGAGCTGCCTTTTTTCTCTATTCAACAGGGCAAAGGCAAACATGCCGTTTAGGTGCCTGAAACACTCCAGACCATGCTGTAAATAGGCATGCAAAATGGTCTCCGAGTCTGAACGGGTCAAAAATTCAGCCCCCTTCCTTTTCAACTCGTCCATCAGCTCCACATAGTTGTATATCTCACCGTTGGCCACGAGCACACAGCGTTTACTCCTGTCAAAAAGCGGCTGTCTGCCTCCCTCCAGGTCGATGATGGAAAGCCGCGTGTGCACCAGCCCCACATTTTCAAAACACTCCACGCCAAAGCCATTGGGGCCCCGATGGCCGAGCATTCTTCGCAATCGCTCCAGGTCTTGCGGTGAAGGCTGCCCGTCTCTGCTTACAATACCGGCTATGCCGCACATAACGGCTCTCCTTAACGATTAAATTCCAGGCGCCTTGCATTCTAAGAAACCCCTCCTTTCTTTTCAATGAAAAACAGATTAAATTTCAGCAATTATGTCAAATCACACACCGCACCTCGCCATTCTTGCATCCTTTTCCGGTGAAGGAGGGGTGGAGCGCATGATCCTCAATCTGGCGAAAGGGCTTTTGTGCCTTGGCTGCCGTGTGGAACTCCTTTGCATTCGTGAGGACAGCCCCCACCTCAAGCAGCTTCCATCAGACATCAAAATCATTCCTCTTGGCGTACGACATGCCCTGCAGGCAGTAGTGCCTCTGGCGGGTTACCTGCGCAAAAACAGGCCTGACGGCCTGATTGCCGCCAAGGATCGGGCCGGCCAGGCGGCTGTGCTGGCAAGGCTCCTCTCCGGCGTTCAAACCAGACTTGCCATTCGCATCGGCACAACGGTGTCAGCGGCCATTAAAGACAGGCCATTTTATCAAAAGTGGGCGTGGTATCTGCCCATGCGCATACTCTATGCCAGGGCTGATCGCATCATAGCTGTATCAGAGGGAGTGGCTCAAGACATTCGCCGAATCACAGGGCTTGACTCGACACATGTAATAGCATTGCCCAATCCCGTGATTCATAAGGGGATATACGAGTTGGCCACACACTCAACAGGCCACATATGGCTGGATAAACCTACATGTCCTGTGATTCTTGGCATAGGCAGACTCACAAGGCAAAAGGACTTTCACACCCTGATCAAGGCCTTTAGCCTGGTATATCAAAAAATGGACTGTAGGTTAGTGATATTGGGCAGGGGCAGAGATGAGGCCTCACTGCGTTCCCTTGCACAACAACTGAAAGTGGCCACGGCCGTGGATTTTGCTGGCTGGAGCCCCAATCCCTATGCCTTTTTGAGCAAGGCCAGCCTGTTTGTGCTCTCGTCCCGCTGGGAGGGCTCTCCCAATGTCCTTACAGAGGCCATGGCCTTAGGTGTGCCATGCGTGGCCACAGACTGCCCAAGCGGGCCTTCTGAGCTCTTAACAGGCGAGTTAAGCCGGCATCTGGTGCCCGTTGAAGACCATAAGGCCATGGCAAGGGCCATGCTCGACACCCTGCAAACTCCGCCGAATGCCCAGCTGCTGAAAGATGCAGTAAGACCATATGAAATTCAAAACAGCGCAAGGCATTATCTGAATGCCTTGTTTTCATAAAAATTTCAACTAAAATACCGCCATGTTCATCTCATACCGGTATAAATTTCTCTTTGTACACATAGCCAAGACAGGCGGAACCAGCATTCGCTCCGCCCTTAACACACTGCGCTGGAAGGATACTCACGCCCTCCCCTTGGCCATATTGAACCGCATAAGCTCCCTCTTCGGCCACAAATTGGCCTGCAAGTTCCCGCGTCACGCCAAGGCCATAGCTGCATACGAGATGCTTCCCAGAGAGTTTTACGAATCCCTTTTCAAGTTTGCCTTTGTCAGAAACCCATGGGACCTGCAGGTGAGTTCCTACCACCACCTGCGCCGAGAAAGACCACATCTCATAGCCCACCTGAAGGGCTTCGAAGACGTGCTGCGCTGGAAATTCGATGCAAACCGGCCGTATCAATTTCACATCGATACCTCCATCGAGCTTCAATCTGATTACCTCATAGACCTGCACGGCAATGTCATTGTGGACTTCATCGGCCGCTATGAACGATTACAAGAGGATTTTGACGAGGTCTGCAGGCGCATCGGCATTCCTGCTCCGCCTCTACCCCATAAGCGCAAGGCCCAAGACAGAAAGGACTACCGCAGCTATTACACGGCAGAGACCGCTGAGCTGGTGGCCCAGCGGTTCAAACGCGACATAGAGATGTTCGGCTATAGATTTGACGAGCCATCAGCCTGATGGCATTCATTCAGCCTGTTATCAGCCATAACCCTGAATATAATAGTCGTTTGCCCTGAAAAGTTGCAGAATTTCTATGCGCAGGTCATCAGGGAGGCCCTTATAAAAATCATGAAACGCCCGCTGGTCGGCATTCGGGCCGCAGGCAAGCCTTTCAAATGTAAGCTGATCCGCCGGCGCCATGGTGCTTGAGGCAAGGATGCGACGAATGTCACCACTACAGAGATTCTTCAGGGCCACACTCTTGTCATCGTGCCTACCAAGAATGGCATAGCCCTCATATGTCCCACGCTCATAGTCACCCTGTCTCACGATCACAGATGGGCTTGCGCAGGCATTCACAAGCACCGCCACCAGTATCATACACGAAAAGCCAATCACCGATACATTACGCATAATCTTTCTCCTGTGAATGTTGTAATGACGTCCGCCATATAAAACAAAGCTCAATTAAAATCTAAACCTATATATAACATTGTCAAGTAAAATATAAACCAAATTCCGTGATCGAATTTGCCATAAGAGTAATAACTCCGCACATCCCCTTTGAATTTTGGTTAACATGAGATTAAAGACCAATTCCGCGTTTTTTATTGGCAGAAACACCGGTTCATACATTACAGCAGGTCAATCCTATGCCAAGAGGATTAAAAGAAAAAGGAATAGGGCACCCGTTATGGACATAGAGTTCCGCAGGGACGAGAAGGGCGGCAGTGGTGGAGTGTTTGTGAAATAGGCGCCACGAGGGCGCCGGCGGCGCATACTGCCAGGGAGGGCAGTTATGCGACGCATGGAACAAATGCTTCACCGCTGCCGCCCTGCACTGCACCCCTGTACCGCACCCCTATACTGCCCCCCTGTACTACCGCCCCATCCATCATATTATTTTTTGTCTTTCATAGTATTTTTTGTCTTTCTTTATTTTTTTGTCTTTCTTTATTTTTTTGTTTTTCTTTATTTTTTATTTTTTGTTTTTCTTTATTTTGTTAGATTCAATCACGAAATTTGGGGTGAATTTTGGAATTGAATATCTCGTTGTAATCAATTATGTTAATTTAATACCAAGTAATCCTGGTCTATGTCTAACCTATGCGACCTATGCGACCTATGCGACCTATGCAACCTATGCGATGGGTTCTAATAACTGACTGTGAACACACAGATTCGCCCCTACGGACAATGAAACCTGCAGAAACAGTACAGAAACCGCCTCAAAGCACCAATATTATCTGGCACCACGCCACAATAAAGCGCGAACACCGTCAGCGTCAAAACGGACATGCCAGCGTGGTGTTGTGGTTTACCGGTCTATCGGGGTCCGGCAAATCCACCATCGCCCATGCAGTGGAAGAGCAACTATATCAAATGGGCTGCCGCACCTATGTGCTCGATGGGGACAATGTAAGGCATGGGCTTTGCGGCGATCTGGGATTTTCAACAGAAGACAGACGTGAAAATATCCGCCGAATCGGCGAGATGGCAAAACTCTTCGTGGATGCCGGACTCATCGTACTGACCGCCTTCATATCTCCGTTTCGGGCCGATCGCAAAAGGGTCAGGGGCATACTGATGCCCGGTGATTTTCTGGAGATATACTGCAAGTGCCCCATAGAAGTCTGTGAGGCGCGTGACGTCAAGCAACTCTACAAACGCGCCCGCACAGGCGAAGTGCCTGAATTTACAGGCATCTCATCTCCATACGAGGAACCGCTGGCGCCGGACCTGGCTATAGATACGGCGCAGCTCTCTCTGGAACAATCTGTGAATGCAGTGATGACGCTCTTGCGGGAAAGAGGGGTTATCACATCCGGTTTTCAATCCTGCTGACCTTCATCCGGCTGCTCATCTTCTAACATATCCATGGGAGGCAACAAGGCCTCGGCCTCATGCACCGGTAATTCCTGAACCTCCTTGAGCTTTCTGCTCACTACCCTGGAGCGGGTTTTTGCCTTATCTATGGTATCGGAGGCCTGATGCAGCTTCTTCTGAACGGCATCCAGTATCTCCCCATACTTGCTGAATTCGGTTTTGACCGCGGCAAGCAGGTTCCAGACCTCACCGGAGCGTTTTTGAATGGCAAGGGTACGAAAGCCCATCTGCAGACTATTCAAAATGGACCAGAGCGTGGTAGGGCCTGCTATCACCACCCGGTATTCACGCTGCACGGCCTCCACCAGACCTGTTCTGCGAATAACCTCGGCAAAGAGCCCCTCGATGGGCAGAAACAATATGCCAAAATCAGTGGTTTTAGGTGGATTTAGGTATTTTTTGCTGATATCTGAAGCACATATCTTTACACGGGTCTCTAATTTTTTGCCCAACTCCTCAACAGCACCCGAGTCAGAGGATTCTTGTGCCTCCAACAATCTCTGATAGTCCTCCACAGGGAACTTGGCATCGATGGGCAACCAGACGACTTCATTCCTGTCCGTGCCCTGGCCCGGAAGCCTGACGGCAAACTCCACACGCTCAGCGGCATCTTTGGTGGCCACATTGACGGCAAACTGTTCCGGATTCAATGCCTGTTCCAGTAATGCCCCGAGCTGCACCTCACCCCAGGTTCCGCGAGTCTTGACGTTTGTCAGCACCTTTTTCAGGTCACCCACACCCACGGCAAGGGTCTGCATCTCTCCAAGCCCCTTGTGCACCAATTCGAGGCGTTCACTTACCTGCCTGAAGGATTCGCCCAAACGTTTTTCCAGGGTTCCCTGAAGCTTCTCGTCCACAGTCTGACGCATCTGCTCAAGCTGCCTTGCATTATCGGCTTGCAGATTCTGAAGCCTGTTTTCCACGGTCACTCTTACAGCTTCCAGTTTTTTCTCGTTTGAATTTGAAAGGTTGGAAATGACATTTGACATGGCCTCCAACTGGTCCTTCTGAATAACGGCCAACTCACGCATTGCACTGACATTGGATTCCGAAATGGCATTTAGACCTGCGAGGACCTCCTCCCTCAGATGTTTGGCTTGAGTTGCGGATTCTGAGCGAATGCTGTCAAGCCGTTCTCCGCTGATTCGGGTAAAACCGGTGAGATGTTCAGCAAAGCTGTCCAATTGCCCCTTCTGCATATTTGCTGCATCCAGAATCCGCTGCATCACTGCATCACTAAATATCCTAAAGGTTTCAGCGAGTTCCTGGCGCTGCTCCCTGGCCGCCCTGGCCAGCTCGTCCCTGCTGCGCGCCACCTCTTCCCGAACAGCACGCTCCATCCTCTCCTGCGCTGTTTCAAACAGCCCCATACGGGAAAGAACTGCGTCATTGCCCTGGATTATTCGCCTGAAGAGCAGGATCAGGAGCGCCGTCACTCCCACAAGCAACACAATAACGGCAATCATGTGAATGTCCGTCACGGCCTGCCTCAATTCTCTCTCTGACAGTACCTGATCAGGAAATAGATCAGGCATTCAGGGACGATGAAACCCCTGCCCCATGACTGGCAATATCCTGCAATAATTGTGGGCCGGTTGCCGCCCCTGTCTCAGCAAGCATCTTCGCCACAAGCACCTTTTGATTGTCATTCAGAAAGGCTATTCCCATGCCCCTTTTTTTGTTTTTTTCAGGTCTTGTCCTGATCCATCGCACCTCGCCTGTAAGCACTATGGGGATATTTTTCCCGACAGGGTATAAAAACAGCTCTATATGCGCCTTTACCGGCAAAGGGGCCGGTGTGGCTATGAAAAGACCATCGGGCGATATGTTGTCCACCAGATCGATATAAGTACGTCCCTTATATTTATATTCGATCTTCATGATGCTTTCATACCGCTGCGACCGTTCGCCAGTTTGTTGCTTAAAAGACATCTCATCCCTCCATTTTCAGAAAACACTTGCGAAAAACACTTGCAAAGGTCCTTTGATTAGGCTATAAAATAGCTCTCTTGAATACATTCCTTTTTATTATCAAATGAATACTAAATTTTTTATACGAAATCAAGATGAGTTGGGAGCGTTGAAAAAATAAAATTTTCGTTCGGGACAAGCAATACAGCTGTCCCATTATTTATAAAAAATAAGGAGTTCATGCCATGTCCATAAGATGCGAAATATGCGGGAAAAGCCCCTCTACCGGCTGCAATGTGAGCCATGCCAACAATCACACCAAAAGACGCTGGCTGCCCAATCTACAACGCGTGCGGGCATTGATAAACGGCCAAAGCCGCCATGTCAGGGCCTGCACCAATTGTATCCGCTCAGGACGTATTATCAAACCATAATAACCGGCCGAACAAACCGGCTGTTGTCATTCACTTGACAAGCGTCCTGATGTCCTTTATAAAGTCTGAAAATATGCCGAGGTAGCTCAGTTGGTAGAGCAGTGGACTGAAAATCCACGTGTCGGCGGTTCAATTCCGTCCCTCGGCACCATATCATACCTGCCGTCTTTCAGCCTCAACATACGCATGCTTTGAAGATTTCAATCGTAATTCCCGCATACAACGAAGCAAGAACTATCTTTCAAACCGTCTCCGGGCTGCGCTCCATGTATCCCGAAATGGAGATTATAGTCGTAAATGACGGCAGCAGCGACAACACCTCTGAGGAGGCCGCACGTGCGGGCGCTTACGTAGTGAATCACCCCTACAACATAGGAAACGGGGCCGCTGTCAAGACAGGCATTCGCAGGGCCTCGGGCGACATAGTGATCCTCATGGACGGAGACGGCCAGCATGACCCAAATGATATTAAGGCATTATTGGAGCATGCCTCTTCATACGATCTGGTGGTGGGTGCGCGAGACGGACATGGGCAGGCATCTATGGCAAGGCGCGTGGCCAACTGGTGCTTCAACAAGCTGGCAAGTTACGTGGCCAAGTTTGAGATTCAGGACCTTACCTCCGGATTCCGCATCTTTCACAGAAAAGAGGTGTTGAAATACCTTTATCTGTTTCCTAACACCTTTTCATACCCCACCACCAGCACCTTATCCTATATTCGAAGCGGCCTGACCATCAAATATGTCCCCATTCAAGTGCGAAAAAGGGCCGGCGACAAGAGCAAGATACGCATCCTCGAAGATGGATTCAGGTTCATCATCATCATTCTGCGCATAGCCACTATCTGCTCGCCGCTTCGCATCTTTCTACCCCTGAGCCTTATTTTTTTCATGCTGGGAGGGGGATATTATTGCTATACCTACCTCGCATTTCATCGCTTTACAACCATGTCGATGCTGCTTTTCAGTGTGTCTGTGATGATCTTCCTGATGGGGCTCATATCAGATCAGATCGCCCAGATGCGTTTTGACAGACTGGAAAACAGCTGACAGCCGTCTGGTCTTTTTTGTTTTACTGAACTTTTTCTTACCCCTTAGCATTAGAAATAAAATGCCGTGGCAAATCCATACTGTCATGCAGGATGCGTAGCACCTCAATGACGCAGCCTTTTTCATAAACACGAAAGACCACCAAATGACGCCCCTTGCGACCCTGACGAGCCACATGTAATGTAGCCACATCATCACCTAATTCAGGACGCCTGCGCGCGTCGAGCAGATGAGGCCATTTAACCAATGCATCTAACGCATCATTGATGACATCAGCATAAGCAGCCATCTGCAACGGCCCAAATCGCTCAAATGTCCAATGGAGGATATCCTCGATATCTTGAGCAGCTTGATGGGTGAGGCGTACCGTCCAGCCACTCATTCGGATTTTGCCAGCACACGCTTGCCAATATTATTTATATGAGAACGCAGGGATGCAACATCGTTGAATTCAGTGTAACGCCCTGCCTCAACATCAGCGATGCCAACGGCAACAGCCTCACGCAGCTCAGCAAGTTTAGCTGCTGCACATTCGGCCTCACGCTCCTGAAGGAGGCAAAGCCCATCTCTCAGCACCTCGCTGGCGTTCTGATAATGGCCACTGGACACCATCTGCTTCACAAATCTTGCCTGGCTGTCCGTCAGGACTACACTACAGGTCATCTCATCAGCAATCTTAGGCATGACATACCTCCCTTAAAAACCTTCTTCGAATACACAAAATGTCATAAAGAAACAACCGTAAAGTCAATGTAGGCTGAAAAATGTGGAAAGGCAAGGCAGAAATAGCTGACATAAAGATGAAATAATTAAATATACTGTCCCCGGAATTACCCTTCTGTTGCATGTAACTACGTTTACATGTATAGTGTCACAAATAACTTAACGGAGGTTTAACGGATGGCAACACCTGTTAATCAACGAGTGCAAAAGCACCGCGAGGCGTTACGCATGGCCGGGCTACGTCCTGTGCAGATCTGGGTGCCGGATACCCGTCGCCCAGGCTTTCAAGAGGAGTGCCGTCGTCAATGTCGTCTGGTGGCCCAGGCCGACAGCGCTGACGTTACCATACAACAATTCATGGATGCTGCCTTGGCGGATGTGGATGGCTGGACGGTATGATGCGCGGCGATCTTGTGACCGTCGCCATGCAAGGCGACTTTGGTAAACCAAGACCTGCCTTGGTAATTCAGGCTGATCTGTTCAGTGAGCACACGAGCGTAACACTGTTGCCTATCACTAGTACTCTTGTTGAGGCGCCGTTACTGCGGATTACACTCCAGCCGAATTCCGAAAATGGCTTAAAAAAGCCTTCGCAGGTGATGGTGGACAAGATCATGACCGTAAGGCGCGATAAGGTAGGGCCAGCATTCGGACACATTGATGCGGATGCACTGGTACAGATTGAGCGGTGCTTGGCCTTATTTTTGGGGATAGCGAAATAAAAAAATAGTACCGCTGGAGCCGCAATCCAACAGTACTCAAAACCAAACTACTCATAGGGTCTAAATCTGCCATTTTCTCATCCCTAAAAAGATTAAGTAAAGAAAATTGCTCAAGAATGTGACTGGCCTTTTGTGTAAATCATGGTTTAGGTATTTCAAGATCTTTACATATTTTTATGACAAGACACTCATCAAGCTCTCTATGACGGGGAACGGTGCTTGCTTTACCTTTCTTTCGATTCACATATACCGTATGATTGGCCCCTTCTCGCAAGAATTCGCATTTATTTAATTCAAGATGTCGAATTAAATCTTTTCGTTTCAAACCGTTACCACTCCAAACTCTTCTTTTATAATTTCAATATCTTTAAATTCTTCTTCAAAAAGTTGCCTGTTAGCATCTAAAATAAGCTGAATGGCTTCAATTAAATTCTTTCTTGTCTCTTCAAGAGTTGTGCCTTGTGTGTTTGCTCCAGGGAGTTCTTTTACAAAACCAATATATCCATACGGCGATTTTTGAAATATGGCTGTTAATTTTTCTTTCATTATTTATCACCTACCTTTTTTATTATGTCGTAATAGATAACCCCTTCGCCCAGGACGACAGAAACCAGAGGCAAAGCCCATCTCTCAGCACCTCGCTGGCGTTCTGATAATGGCCACTGGACACCATCTGCTTCACAAATCTTGCCTGGCTGTCCGTCAGGACTACATAATAACATGTTGTTGTTTTTGGGGCGAGGGTAGCCGATATTTGTTTCATGCCCCACATAACCGCCCTCCATGGCGGTAATGTGGGGCCGGCGCCCTCCTGGCGCCTATTCCACAAACACCGGCTGCCCTCGCCCTTCCCCACCTCCACATCCTACATCAGAAGTCGCTTAAAAAAGGCATAGATCCCCTGAACTTTGCTTAACACCCTTTCTGAAACCCCACGCCCAACCGTAAACGACACTTCAAACCAGCATATAGCCTTTGAACTTTGGTTAATAGAGGGTGAAGGCCAATTCCACCTTTTTTATTGGCAGAAGTGCCGGCTCCTTATCACAGCAGGGCAATCCTCTATTCAGGAAATTACAAAAAAAGGAATAGGGAATCCATTATGAATAGAGAGTTCCGTAAGGATGGAGAGGGCGGCAGTGGTGGAGTGTTTGTGAAATAGGCGCCACGAGGGCGCCGGCGGCGCATACTGCCATGGAGGGCAGTTATGCGCCGCATGGAACAAATGCTTCACCGCTGCCGCCCCAGGAGATTTAATTAAAAAAGTTGAGCAGAAATGTGACTGTCCTTTTGTGTTTCCTTTTGTGTTCTATCTTTCAGATCAATGCTTCAAGACCTTTACGCTCAAGCAGGTTGAGCAGCTTCTGCGATGGGCCGCTGGGGTGCTTAATACCCAGTTCCCACTGGCGCACAGTGGACGGGCTGGTGTTGAGCAGTGACGCCAATACGGCCTGACTGATCTGGTAGCGGTCACGTAGAGACCTAATCTTATCACTGTCGTACTCTGGAATTGAGTCCAGGCACAACGAGTCATACTTGCGCATCTTGCGCTGGTCAATGAAGCCCAGACGATGCAGATCTGCTGCCGCCTCGTGCACAGCCTCCAGTATTCGGCTTTTAACCTTCGTCTTTGTTGTCGTCATGGCAAATCTCCTGCAGTGATCCGTCTTCAACCCCCGCGTCGAGTTCCGTGCTGGTACGGGACAGTAAATCTTGGGCAATTGACTGTAACGCCACCCTTTCTTCGGCGCTGATGTTGGCCCGCTCGTTCTTCTCGAAGCCGAACATAAAAAACCACAAATCTCCCTTGTTGGTGGCGACCAATATCCTGGAGCCCCCGCGCTTACCTCGACCTCCTAAACCAACCCGTTTCTTGACCACACCGCCGCCGAGATCTGCATCGATCAGCCCTTGAGCCATCTCGTACACTGCGCCGCACAAGGCCTCGTCAGTAAGCTCAGTCTTTCGCATCCAACGACCGAAGTAACGGGTTTTGAAGACTCGCTTCATAGACAAACCATAACACTCAGTGGCTCATTTTCAAGGCATATTCTCATTCTTGTAGACCAAAGAAAAAATAACATCCCTCTGTGCCAATATAAGTGAGACATTTTCCCCTTGCCGAACCACATCCTCCACGGTCAGCCGGGTTTTGCACTCCACCGCCACCGCGGTATCGCCATCGACCACCAGCAGGTCGATCTCGATACGCTCCCGCCCATGTCCAAGCCTCATGCGCGAATGAACCTCATTGACATCGAGCCCCTGCTGACGAAAGAGCTCGACCACGGCCGGTTCGACCATCGCCTCGACAAACTCACCCAGGCGGTTGCCCAGGTCGCCAAAGCGTTCTTTTTCTGTGTTCTTCTGTGTTGGCGAGGGCAGCCGGCATTTGTTTCATGCCCCACATAACCGCCCTCCTTGGCGGAGAATGTGTCTGTCCTTTTGCTGTGTTTTTTGCTGTGTTGGCATTAAAATATGGACTGGCCTTTTTCTCAGCCTTCAAATAACTTGCGCGATGCCCTCATGCCCTTTAGATACCGCTGATTTCGCTTCACACACAAATCCACCAAATGCTCTGGCACCGCCACTGCATGGCCAAATTCCTTCAAAAAACTGATGGCATACTCTATAAAACTCTCGCCATTGATACCAAGACGCTGCAAAATTTTAGGCTGACGATCGTCAATAAAACCACGCTTATCCTCTCGTACGGCACGACCAGTCCAATCCACCAACTCTAAATAATCCTCAAATACATACGGAATTGCCCAGGAAACACTCCCCATACCATCAAAAGGCATTAAAAAACATTTGTTATCCTCAGTATCTAAACCACTATTTACTGCTATCAACTCATTCACATGCTTAACTGTTTGTATGCGATCACAAATAGAGGTAAACTCAGAGTTCTCAGGGGTCGTTGCAATACCTGCCCTAATAGGATTTAAGTCCACATAGACCATCGCTGCCAAAAGCGCTCTCTCATCCAACAATGCCTGACTTTTATAACGACCCTCCCAAAAATGACCACGCACACCATCTTCTTGATTCGCACGTTTGGCAATATACTCATTTAAAAACTTCATAAACCACGAAAGATTATACAACCTATTACGATAATCTTCCACTAATTCACCAACTCTTCGTAACTCACTCTCACTCATCTCTGAACGAAAGGAAATATAACGAGCACATATTAACGGAACTGTTGATACCTTAGACCAACGCAATAATACCTCATCTTGACTCCAAGAAAAGGCACGCTCTTTGTCTATATGCACTATAAGGTGATAATGGTTACTCATAATAGCATAGCAGGCTATATCAATAGCAAATATAGAAGACAAAAACTTCATCCGCTCAACTATCCATTGCCTACGATGTCTATAATCTCCACCACTCCCCTTTTCTACACCACACAAAAATGCCTTACGAACACAACGACTTACACAGTGATACCAAGATGTATCTGAGAGAGAAACTAACTCTTTTCGAGAACGTGTCATAAAAATAATCTCTTATAAAAATTTGATTAAAAATGTTGTGCAAGAAAGTGACTGTCCTTTTTCTCTAGCGTGACTTGAGACTTGCGCGACAATCGGGGTCGGAATGATGGCGCAGATGGCCAATTGCTGTTTCAGGCAACTTGCGGCACGGACTCGAACAGAAATCGCCGGAAATCGGCCTGTGGCGCCCGTTTGGACAGGTACAGCATTTCGATCCCGACCACGCGACCCTGGTCGTCGTAATCGACGAGGATGCCGGGCGCAACTTCCTCCGTATGGCTTGCTGGCCTCTCATCCAAAGTCAGGTAGAGCGCGTCGGCCTGCTCATCGATCTTGAGTTTCATCGTTTTGTCCTCCTGCGGTCGAAATAAGCGGTGATGACCCGCGGCGGGATCGCGGAAGTGTTGACGATCACCCGCAAAACCCGGTTCCCGAATTCCGGAATGGCTGCCAGACGATGTTCCAGCTCAGCATCGACAGAATCGGGCTCCGTCCATTCCGGGCAAGCCAATACTCGCTCTACCCAGGCAATGGCGATTTGCCGCTTCTCCAGGGCATCCCGGGCATGTTGTGTCAGCCGATAGTTCATATCGGGGTTCTCTCACCTCAACGCTTGATCCAGTAGCCGTTGGGGTTCCAGGTGACTATCCATCACACCGACTCCTACGTCACAGCCCCGATACGGTCTCAATCCTCAACACGGTGCCATCTTTTCTGAGCCCCCTTCCCAGCGCAGCATCCTCCCTCTGGGCGGAGTCTCAATCCTCAACACGGTGCCATCTTTTCTGAGCCGCTTGATGGCTGTCGCCAGTATCAGCAACGATGCTTGCCGACCATCCAGCCATCGCAGCAACGCACGCGAATCGTCCCATGGTGGCAGATCCGCACGCTGTTCCCGAAAAATCTTCGGCCAGTCGTATTGCCACCACTTACTGGCCAGCAAATCTGCTACCAGTTCGTCTGCAAACCGCTGTTTGACGATCCTGGCTGGGTTCCCGGCCACCACCGCATAAGCCGGCACATCCTTGGTCACGATGCTGCCTGCTGCAACCACCGCGCCGGTGCCGATCTTGACGCCTCTGGGAATCATTACCCGTGCGCCAACCCAGACATCGTGCCCCAGTTCGGTCGGATGAGCCCGCCAGTCATAGGTAAAAGGCGGCGTCTCGACATGCAAGCCTGGCACCAACGGAAAGTAGGGTAACGGGTGCATCGACACCCAAGCCATCGGATGCGACCCCAGACCGATACATACCGTCCTTTTTCTCAGTCCCTCCAACTCATCTCAGCGGCAGTGGGCATGGCATTCCTCCCAAAATCTTAGTCGGACAACAGCAAATGAGATAAAAATAATGTAGGTCAAAAAATGGGGAAAGACAAGGGAAAAATGAATGGAAAATGATTTTCGTGGATTAGAAGATTTGATTAAAAATGTTGTTCAAGAAAGTGACTGTCCTTTTTCTCAGCCTTGTGCAGCGCCTCAATCAAGTCGATGTAAGTGGCATCAGAGCCAGGCTTGGTACAGACAGATATCACGACAGGATGTTGCTCCATTTTTCGCCCTCTCATTTATTCATAAGAACAATGTAGGCAGAAAAATGGAGAAAGACAAGGGGAAAATCAATGAAAAATGATTATCGTGGATTAGAAAATTTGATTAAACATGTTGCGTAAGAAAGTGACTGTCCTTTTTCTTAGTCGTGAATATTGTGTTGCTTCATGAAATCAATGAAAAGTGTGCGAGTCTTCAGGTCTGGCATAAGGAGATAATACATGTGAGCATTATGCTGGCAACAATCTGGCACAAAGGGACGTCTTACATAGCCCTTCTCTTCCAGTTTTTCTATCGACTCATGGTAATTCCACCATATTTCAAGGCGCCTTGTTGTTATGGCCTCAGCCTCTTCCATCTGCGCCCACAGAAAGGCCGCTATCAGTTCACTTGGCAAATAGGATGAGCCGCTATCCACCCATGTATATTTGTCCACCTCCCCGCGAAAAAATTTACTGCGATTCGTCCCTTTTTCACGAATCACTTCGGCCCTCTCAATAAATCTTTCGTCATTAACCAACAATGCCCCCCCCCCTCACCAGAGATGATATTTTTGGTTTCATGAAAAGAGAGTGCGCCCAGATGCCCGATGCTTCCCAATGGTCTTCTTTTATACGCAGCCATGACCCCTTGCGCAGCGTCCTCGATTACAATCAAGTTGTATTTTTCGGCAATCGCCATAATAGCATCCATCTCACAGCCAACCCCTGCATAGTGAACTGGTACAATCGCACGGGTTTTGCTTGTGATGGCGGCCTCGATCTTGGTTTCGTCTATATTCAGCGTATCAGGGCGGATATCCACGAACACCGGCACGCCGCCGCGCAGCACGAAGGCGTTGGCAGTTGAGACAAAGGTGTAAGATGGCATGATCACTTCATCTCCCGGCTGAATATCAGCCAGGATCGCCGCCATTTCCAGGGCGGCGGTGCAGGAATGGGTCAGAAGCGCTTTTTGGGCGCCGGTCTTTTCCTCCAACCAGGCGTGACATCGCTTAGTGAAGTAGCCATCCCCTGCTAACCAACCCCTATTATGCGCCTGGGAGATATACCATAATTCCTTGCCGGTCATATACGGTTTATTAAATGGAATGATTGCCATAGCTCATCCTTTTCTGGCGACAAGCAGAAGAGAACCCCCAAAGGGGAACCTCACGCCAAGCCTTATCATAATTCGTTCCAGTTTCATCACAACCCCAAATATCCAATTTACAAAAGTCTCAAACCAGAAATTTCCGGTTTCAAGGCGGGTCAATTCCTCGAAATACTCATGGCGGAAGCCATTGCCCTCGTAGGCCAATTCTGGTGCAAAGGCCAAGAAGCCGTCAATCTTTGTAGGTTCATTGCCACAAGCCGGACATTGCCAATCAACAGAATTAAACCGTTTAGCGCAGGCTGGGCAACGCTTCACGCCAACTCCTTTGCCAGTTGCCCCGGCTTATCGGCATTCGTAAATATCCAGTATTTCTGGAGCAAAAACAGCAAGGCCGCGGCAAGCATGATTGCCGCGCCTTGTATAATCTGGTGAGAAAAACCAAGGTGATCCACGAAGAGGATTAAAATCGATAGATTGAGCAGGTAACAACCCCCGTATACTATCAGGTAACGGAACAGGCTGCGCTGGGTATCACCAGCGTGGGCAAAAGTCCATCTTTTATTAAGAATAAAGGTCTGAAATACTCCCAGCACGAAAAGCCCTGTCATCGCCATCTTGTGACCAACACCAAGGGCGGTCAGGGCAATATAGAGAAGATAGAGCACAATATTGGATGTCGATCCAACAAGAATGTAACGTAAAATCTGAGCACCAATCATGTCTTATCCCCAATAATGAAACATGGCGGCAGGGTTTTTAAACTTAAAGCCCAAACGCGTATGCAAATTTAACGCTGCGACATTGTTGGCTGATATGCGAGTAGTGGCATGTTCAAGACCATGGGTCATCATATTTGACAGGGATTCTAACCATAAGAATTTACCCAGCCCCTTGCCCGTGTAGCTTGGCAGAAGTCCATCTAAAATGATATGCCCTTGTTTTTGTGCCAGAAAGCCGACCACATCTTCACCAACTACCGCGATATAAATCTCAACCTCTGGGTCATCAATCAGATCCTTTGCCCAGTTAAAAAACCGTAGGTCCGCCAATTCCTTGGGACAGGTGGGGTCCATGTGAAACCTGTCATCTGAAAATGATTCACGGGCGCATTCCATGATCTTAGATTGAAGAACAGGGTCATTTTTATTCATCACCATAACCCTAAGATTTTTTTCACGGTAGTGGAATGGCACAAAAGATAAGGGATCGGCATTGAACCGTTTTAATACATCAGATTTTTCAAATGTGAGATGAGGATCCAGTGTCTGTTCAACAAAGTAAAATCCTTCCCTCTGAATAGCAGGAATAATAGCGTGGCGCTGCTTGGAGACCCGGGCTGATATAAATATGTTGCCATGCTCGTCACGCGCCCTGGCTATCTCCCCGGACAATGTCTGTGCATCAAATACAGGCAGCCAATCTTCATTTAGCATGAAGCCTTCCCTGCCAAGACATCTGGTCTCCCACGGCGTTTTAATCAGGATTTCCATCTCTGGCCTCCTTAAAAGATTTAGTCCCATCGGTTTGCGAGTGAATTACATAAGGCGGACGGTCCATGGTGCGCAGGTACATGCGCGCCATGTATTCCCCGATAATCCCTAACGCAAAGAGTTGAACGCCGGAAAATATGGCGATAATGGATGCAAGAAAGGTAAAACCTGGCACGCTGCCACCGCTTGCAAAATAACGCACAACGACATAACCGAGCAACAGGGTACCGAATATAGCAAATATAAAACCGATTATGCTTGCCACTTGAAGCGGCATAGTGGAAAAGCCGGTCATCATGTTGATTGCATGGATTATGAGTTTGCGCAATGTGTAGCCGGATGCGCCCATCTTGCGTGGTTCGTGCCTTACGGTAACGGAGGCGAAACGGCTCGCGCCCCATGTCAATAGGACATCTATAGAGACAAGTGGACCGCGATAGGTTTCAAATGCCCTGCGAATGTCTGTCCTGAAGGCACGAAAGGCGCTGACCTTCCTTGCAGTTTCTGCGCCCATAGCACTTTGCAGCATATATTTTGTAATACGGGATGCCCAGTCGCGTAAAAAACCATGTTGTTCCCGCTCCGGTGTGCCATAAACCACATCATAACCCTCGGATAGCTTGTCCAGAAGCTTGGGGATCTCTTCCGGCGGATTCTGCAAATCATCGTCCATAGTAACAATCACATCGTAGCGAGCAGCGCTGATACCGCATAATAAGGCATTATGCTGGCCGTAGTTGCGAGACAGGCGAATTCCGCGAACTCGCCCGTCTCTTGATGCTATCTCCTGTATAACATCCCAGGAGTTGTCTCCTCCACCATCTTCCACGAAGATTATTTCGTAATCATCTAACTCCAATGCTGACAGAACACCAACCAGTCTGGAATGGAGTTCGTAAAGCACATTTCCCGACCTGAAGACCGGAATAACCACAGAAAGTTTCATCATTCAGCCTGCCTATTTCCTCCTAAACAGATTACAAACACCAGTTTCTAAGCGTATTTTTCCATTATTGTAGGTTAGATTTTACCGTAATAGTGTTCAGTATACCTATACCAGCGTACCTAACAAAATAAGGTAGGTTTTTTATAAACAATTGTATGACTTTTATCTCACAACCATTATTTTCCACCTGCCACAAACCCCTTCTCAAACACCATCACCAATTGTCCTTTGGTATTCGGTTCAATCTTCTGATTTACATCATACCTTGTAGGATATGGGAAAAATATCTCTTTAGCATTAGCTTTGTATTTCTCGATCACTGGCTTTACTTCCTCAAATGAACCAGTCACTCCAACGCCTATCTGATCTTCATTCCCCCACATACCAAGCCAGCCGCCCTGAGTGGTCCAGTTGTAGTTGGGGGCAGGTCTTTCATAGCCGCCATAGCCTTTGTCAAGACAGCCTGCATTCTCAGCTGTAAGGGGATAGAGTTCCTTCACATCGAGCCCCTTTTGAATATAGCACCGAGCCGCCTTCAAAAGATCTGCAAACTGGGTTAGATTCTTTTGTGCCACATCCTGATCTGGAGCGGACTGCTGAACCTTTGCAGAAGCCGCCTCTTTTGACTGCGCCTCCTGCTTGGTTCCACTGTCCGAACAACCAACCATGGCCATTGCCATACAAACAGCCGCCACAACCCAAAGCATCCTTTTTTTCATCTTTAGCCTCCTTCATGCCATTATTTATTTCTGATCTGAAGTAACTCTTACCGCAAGCCTCTCCATCACAAAGCCCCTTTCCTCAAACCATGTAACACCCTCCTGCACCAGGGTCAATTCCAGAATAAAGTCTCCTGGCTCCTTGGGCACCTCCACCATGACCGTTGCCTGCACCAGATGGCCTGGTGGAATATCTTTACAGGGAAGCGGGGTTCGAAAGCCATCAAAAAGCACTATACCGCCGTTCTTGTCCAGCCAGTGATAGCTCAGATAGACCGGCTTGTTCCCCTCGGTTACCCACACCTCGTCGGCCTGATTCATGACCTCCACAGAGACGGCAAGCTGTTCACCCGGCCGCGAGGTAATGGATTCGGGCCTGGATACAGCTCGAATAAAGCCCTTGCAGTTGGAGATAGGCGGCGTATTCATGCCGATCTTGTGCACGCCCTCCCTTACCTCCTCGCACTCCAGCGCCCCTCTGTTGCCCAACACACCTGCAAATGATGAAGGCATCAGCCGCACTAGGCCCTCAAACAATGTGTCTGCAAAGCCATCCACATCGAAATAACAGACCTTTTCACGCCAGAGATAGCAGCGTTCCAGGTGCGTCTGGCCGGAATGGGCGCTTATGTTTACAAAATACCTGCCCAATCCCAGATTCATGGAAAAGACAAAGTCCACATGGTATTCACCGCCCGCCTTTACAGCGAGCCTTTTACCAAGAAGCCTGGTGTTTATGCCGAAGAGATGTAGGCCCGAATCATGATGTATGCTGTAGCCGACGGTGAGGTCATCAATATCCTTCAATGCCCGAAAGGAGACACGCAGGGTGGCAAGCTCTCCTGGCAAGATCACAGGTTGTTGCGGCCTCAATAGACCGCTCATGGTAACAGAGAGAAGCTCCAAAGAGCCATCATCCATGACAGATGTCACAGGCAGAGGGGGTTCAGGGCAGGAAGACGCCTCGCTGTCATGCACCGAGGGGTTTGAAGGCACAAAATGCCGAGTCTTGGTATCAAAAAGCCCATTTGCATAATGCCACAGCTCCAGATCCACCGAGGTGAGCTCCAGTATGCGCGCCTGAAGGCGGCCGGGAAGCTCCGAAAACCTCATGCGCTTAGAGGTCACATTATATCGTTTAAGTCGCACATCTTCTTGAACATCGAAGCCCCTTTTTATCACCTCCACAAACTCCCCAAGACGCTCCGTAACCCCCACAAGATGATATTGCTCCAGCCCCTTTTTTGCCAGCTCCAGCAGCTCGGAGGGGCTTAATTTGTTAGGGGTGGGGTGAAAAAAGGATGCGAAGTGAACCGCCTGATAATTTCGAAGCCTTTCTGAAAAATCCGGGTCATAGAGGGCCTCCTCCAGAGACATTGCCTTGATGCGCCTCTCCTCAGGACCGCAACCGGTTTCTGGGACATCATTTATGACATAAAAATATTCGGAAAGCGTGCGCTCCCGCGAGTCCCTCAAGACCGTGGCCGAGATATAGTTCTCCGGCAAACTTTCTCCTGGTATGAAGTGAAAGTGCCCGGTGATCACTCGGAGATTGCCATAGACGGAAATGGCGTGATGATATTTTAGCCCCTTCAAAGGAGTTGTAACCATCCCTTCTCCAAAGGCCTCAACAAAGAACTGCTGAAGGCTCGTGCCAGCGGTCTTTGGAATGTGGTCGAAAAACAGTTTGTTTTGGCTCAATATCTTCCCTCCTTACAATAAAATAAATTTCTTTAACGCTATGGCCAAACCCCTTGAATCCCCGTTATTTGGCCTTCGGGCGTCTGGCAGTTCAAAAACGAGCTGATTGGTGTGAGAGGAGCGAAGCAGGGAGGGGGAAAACCGCATCTCCATTCGAATGTCTATTCCTTCCAGCTCCTGTTCTGTCAGCAATGTATCGTTGAGAAAGACCCTGACCCGCTGCTTTCCGAGGGTGTTCAAGAGCAAGCGGATGATGCCCTCATAAGAAAGGTCCCCTGTTTCAAACTCTATCAGACTTCTGTTGCCAAGGGACCAGCGAAACTTAGGCTCTGGAACGCTCCAGCCGATAAAATTGAGCCTTCCGGACATGAAATCCAGCTCAGCGCCCGGCATTATCCTCGCATCCGTTTTTAGTATTAGATATGGTTCGTTACGCCCAAGGAGGATATTCACGAGATTTCTTGTGCTCTCTCTCCAGGTAAGCCAGGGCATTTTATCGGATTTTGGGTGTCTGCCATTTTTGTAAAGCTCAAGCCATTCCTTGACGGCCTTCGCCAGCGCTTCAGGTTCCAGACCGCTGAAGTAAAAGGCATGTTCGCCAGCCACCTCACGAAAGACGGGTATATCCCTGGCGAGAATGGGGAGTTTGTGCTGGGCTGCCTCTATGAGCGGAAGGCCAAAGCCCTCGCCTTCTGATGCCATGAGAAGGCAGGTGGAGGCGGCATAGACCTTTTCCAGATATTCATCGCTGATGCCCTCAAGCCAGAAGAGGCGCTGGCCAAGTTCTTTGTGATGGCGAAGTCTTTCTACAAATGTCTCTACCAGCCACCCCTGTTTGCCCACGATGACCAAGTTTACATTCATACCCTGCGCCCACAGCAGCTCAAAGGCCGCCAGGACCTGGGCATGGCTTTTACGGGGTTCGATGGTGCCTACCATCAAAAAACTTGGGCTGCTTGACAGGGTTGTCAGCACTTTTTCAGCGTCAGCCGGAAATCCAGTGGTGGGTAAGGAAGCAGAGATGTCTGCTCCATTATGAGACCAATAAATCTTAAATGGCCTATGACGAACTGGGCCATAAGATTTATACCATTCGGCCAGCTCATCGGCTGTAGAGCGGGATACGCAGATTGCTCCATCACTTTCAGCCACCACCCTTAACCATTCATGATGAACATTCTTTGCCCCTGGCCCAAAGGCATGAGGAAACGTAATGGGCAGAAGGTCATGAACCAAAAACCAAACCTGAACTCCGTTGTTGCGCAACTCCTGATAAAAAGGTCGGTGCACTGGCACTACATGGGGTTGTAGATCGAGTCCCAAAAACAGATCCCCATGGCCATACTCGACTGGCTCATCTGTCATGGCTGTCTCAGGGCAGCCTAAAAAACGCAGGGTAAAACCCCTGGCATAGCGATATTCATGTTCCATGGTAGCATACACGGGCTCAACCCGATAACCCTCTGGCGGGTGTTCCAATAATTCCTTAAGGATACTGCGCACCACCCGTTGAATGCCGCTTTTTACATCCCGTTGAACAAGTTCAGAGATATCCACCAAAAGTTGCCTCTGAACTATTTTGGGCGGAAACGATATCGCCATGGAGTTTGCTATCTGTTTGAGTGCCGTGTCATCGGCAGGCAGGGTATTGACTGCGGCAATGGCATTTACAAGGGCATGGGGGCCTGTTTGTACCCGTTGATAAATGGCCTCGATGGCCTGGGCGTATTGTTCGGCGCATCTGGCTGGATCGTGGTGCGTTTGAATGATCTCCTGTGCACGGCTTTCTAACCGGCCGCGCAAGTCGTCATTCTTCCAGAGCGTTTCAAGGGCAGTTACCAGCTCATCATCTGTAAATTCATCTGGAAGCATCCAGACGGCATCTCTTGGCAACTCAGCCGCACTACCATGGGCATTGATAATAGTGGGAAGGCCATAATTCATGCAGTCCAGAACTGCAGCTGATGTCTCTCCTCGCGAGAGGGTACGGAGCTGGACCGCCATATCCGCCGCTGCAAGGTATTGACGGAAGGTAGCGGCGTCTGCCCAACCTGTAATGCGGATACGCCTTTCAAGGCCGCTTTTTTTGATGGTTTTTAAGAGCTGAACCCCGTACTCACCACCGTGATTTTGACCCACAAACACCAGGACACAACGCTCATTTCTGGATAATGGTGAGACAAGCCAGGCCTCAAGCAAGCGGTGGTTCAGCTTGGTCGGACCAAGCATGCCAAAGCTGCACACCAAAAAGTCATCATTATTCAGATTCAACTGGCGACGCGCTTTGCTTCTATCAATATCAAGCGCAGGAACACGCAGGAGGGGGATAACGACCCAGTCACGGGCAGCATGCTGACCATACCATTTTTCCGCCAAGTCTCTGGAGAATTCAGAATGGACGATTATGCCCAGGGCATCTTGAAGGACTGCAAGATTGCTCGGATAGCGCCAGACTACCTCTGATTTATCCAAGACATGAAACCGCTGTTGTACCGCCTCATAACCATGGCTTTGGTAGATGGTCTTTGTCCAGAAATGCGGCTTATAACCCGAGTGCTCCATATGGGCTACAACTCCGGATAGAAAAAAGTCATGCAGCACTACTACACCAGGCACCTCCTTCAGCAGAGCAAACATATGCTGATGAAAACTTGAGTTACCAAAATGATAGACAATACGATGGTACTGATCTGCATGTGCCCTGAACCACTCCACACTGCGTACCGGCAGGTTGTTTTTAATCCATGGATCTATCACATCTTTTTGATTCACCACCACTTCAATATCATAATGGCGGGCAAGCTCCGGAAGCAGCTCGGCGCTGTAATCGCTGATGCCGCTTTTTTCAGGGGGAAGTGGTGAGATGTAAGCTAATTTGGGGCGTTGAGAAGGGCTGCTGATTATGGGTTGGCATTTTTTTTGTGCGTGAAAGGTCTCAAATGCATTAATCGCTCGCTTTGCCGATTCATCCCAGGAAAACCTTTTTGCCTGCTCTATCCCGTGTCTTTTTAATTCTTTGCGAAAATCCTCATCAGTAAGCACCTGCTCCAGTTTTTCAGCGATAGAGTGATCGCTGTGCGGATCGAATAAGGCATCAGCTCGACCTATCACCTCTGGGATGCTTGTAGTATTCGAGCCGATGACCGCCGCACCGCATGCCATGGCCTCCAACACAGGCAGACCAAAGCCTTCATGTATTGATGGAAACACAAAGACCTCGCAGAGGTTGTAAAGCCTTACCAGGTCCTCATCAGATACAAAGCCGGTAAACACCACATCATTTTCATGCAAACCATTCTCCTTGGCCAACATTGCCAGGGCAGAGCGATCAGAAGGTTGAATAGCACAGACTATGGCCAACTGGTAACGGCTTCGTAATAATTTGGGAAGTTTTGCATAGGCTTGAATCAATCCCTCTATATTTTTCCTATAATCAATGCCACCCGTATAGAGCACAAATGGCTTCAGGATGCCAAATTTTTCTCTAAGCGTTTCCTCCTCTTCTTTTGTAATGGCCATGGGGCGGAAATGTTCGTCAATTGCCTCAGAGGTATTAACCGCCTGATTTTCAGAAAACCCCAGATGTTTTAAGGCTTCACAGCGGGATGAATCGGATACGGCAAGGAGCAGGGATGCCTTTTTCAGGTGTTCGAGCTTTCGCATGTAATACTGCTTGTAGCGGAGATTGGTTTCGAGGTAATGGCCTGCATGGATCAGGGGAATCAGGTCATGAAGTGTCACGCTTACAGGTGTCACCGTATCAAATACGCCGATGCTGGTCACTGCATCGTCCACAAAGCCTTCAAAGAGGCTGAAAACATGTATAATGTCAGGTCTAAGGCTTGCCAAGAAGGCCTCGCGAATGCGCTCTGCCACTTCACGGCGCCAATCATTCCCGGGCTGACACTCCCTAACCGGCCCTGGTGCGTGCCAGACTCGAATATTTTCTTGCGGCAGAAGGCCGTCAAAGGCGGCACGAACAGGCTCAATGGTGTCCGGGAAAAGGCCGCTTAAGGCAAGAAGAATCTCATGCTCGCCCCTGTTGCGCACAATAGCCTTGGCAAGCGACATAGTGTAGCGGCCTATACCGCGAAAACGGCTTTCAGTCTGGGCCCCTTGCATGTCCAAAACGATGCGCATTTCTATAGAACCCCTCCCTTTCTATTTGTGACGTTTTTCAATGGCCTCTTTGAGCTGGAGGTATATCTCGCGAGCACGGGGTGAGAGGTCCTCCAACCCTGTATCCATAACAGGCGGAGCCGGGCAGGCGGACGGCGCATCCTGGTTATGATGAGTGACCCTGCGATAAAACGCCCGTGCCTGCTCATATAGACCAAGCCGATGGAGCCACTTTAAGACCGTATTGTATAACCCAGGATGGTCTTCGATAAAATGAACGGCCTTAGCCCCCCCGATTTTCAAGAGGTTGCCGCTCACAAATTTCACACGGCCTATGAAGCCCTGCTCTTTAATGCGTATGATCTGACGATAGACAAACCTCACAGGGGGAGTGCGCAGCGGGGCTGTGATGCGCCATGATTTACTATTATATATGGCAGCCAATCGAAGCTCAGCCTCATGGGCACGGGCCTCGGCCTGCATGACACGGTCGCTGAGCTGATGAGCCTCTCTCTGCAATGCCTCTGATGCGCGTTGTTCCGCCTGATCTGCACGGGCCTGGGCCTTCCGGGCGTTGACTTCTGCCTGACTGGCACGTTCGTTGGCCTGGGCAGCCTGCAATTCCGCCTG
>Ga0067045_1028241_pt1 | contig 38518 bp, 24 predicted proteins | sample TerdegcTABiofilm_FD_59184 | JGI IMG/M metagenome (GOLD analysis project Ga0067045, IMG submission 59184) | Combined Assembly of (Gp0054472, Gp0054536) Wastewater bioreactor microbial communities from Singapore -Terephthalate degrading... | reverse complement strand
TATAAGATACCCCAAAAACTGAGGTTTTTCTTATATATGCTTGGGGACGGATTATCTGAAGTACTTAAAATCATTATTGATCTGGATAAAGCAGATGCTTAGTAAAGAGAAAAAAGTGAATAAAAGCCAGCTAAGATTTAGTTTTGCTTAAGGATTTATGAAAAATTTTGGGGTATTTCCAGAGAATTAAAAACTTATTGACTTATAAAAAATAAGTGTTATTTTGATAATCAAATGATCCCCATCATTGGATATAGGTCGTTAAGACACTATATGCTGATGATGGGAGTTTTTTATTATGAGAGCAGTTATTTTTATTGATGGTGGATATTTAGAGAAAGTACTCAATTATTATCGCAATCCTAAAATAGATTTTAATAAACTGGTTGAAAAACTATCTGGAGGTAGAGAAGTCCTCCGAACTTATTATTACCATTGTCTTCCATATAAATCAGCAGAACCAACAGAAGAAGAAACCAAAAGTATAGCAAGAGAGAAAAATTCTATAATAAGATAGATAATCTGCCAAGATTTTGTGTAAGATTGGGAAGGTTAGAGTACAGAGGAGTTGAGAAAGGTACAGACAGGCCGATTTTTGAGCAGAAAAGAGTTGATATAATGATCTCGATTGATATGCTTTTGATGAGTTATAGTCAACAGGTATCTGATATAGTTTTACTGTCTGGTGACAGTGATTTTATTCCCTGTATTGAGATAGTGAAACAACAGGGTAAACTTACCACTTTGTGGTATGCGAGAGAAGATATTATCAGGGCTCATAATGAGTTGATTAAAATATTTGACGAGAAGAAGATAATAGACCAGAATTTGTTAAACAGTTGTCTGCTTTGATATTATCTGAATTTCCTCAATCTTATAAATAATATGCTTTTACTGCGGTATCCTCTCTATTGTAGTCACGAGTGTATTACCGCTGATTCCGCCGATTGCATACATAAACGGTGGCAGTCTTATTATCGAGAAATACCCTCTGCCTGTTCCCATCTGTGCACCGGTGTTCTCCTTTTTGCCGAGTGAACCGTTCTGTACGTTGGCTGGGAATCTCTCTACTGTATTCGAGGCGTTATAACTCCCTCCGGACTCTGCCTGAATCCCGCCGAATGCAAATAAAAATCCCGCATAGAGTTGTGCCTCTACGCCGAGAACCGGTTTTGTAAGGTCTTCGGTTGCAGTATTCCAGCCTGTGAGATATCCGCTTTCGTCTATCTGGGAGTATTCCATCGATTTTATCCCGCTGTTGTTTCCGGCAGTATAGGAGTCATCTCCGCCCACAAGATATACAAATATCGGCTCTCCCTGAAGACGTTGTTTGATAACAGTCAGTTTTGCCTGATTGCTTATAATCCCGCCTGATTCTGCTGTAATATAGGTTACACCAAGCCCTATCCCCGTTGCTATGTTTTGGTTCATTGTTGCAATATTGGTATCACTGGATTTGTAAATGTAGTCATTCCTCTCGATTACATTTCCGCAGCTGTCATAGGCAACGGCAGTATATGTCTGCTTCTGCATAATCTCGATGGTGGCCTCTGCCGGACTTATGACTATCTTTGCAAATTTACATTCATTATTTGACGAGACGTTCAGTATTGCCTTGTTTGAAAGGACTCCGCAGGCAGTTGCGTATATGGTTGTAGTACCGACGCTAAGTCCCGTTGCCTTCCCTGTGTTATCGATAGTGGCAATTGATGTGTCTGTTGAGATATATCCGAAACTATTGTATTGCAACAGGTTCCCGTTTGAATCATAAGCCTTTGTGTTGTATTGCAGACTCTGGCCGACAAGAATACCGGCAAGCACAGGTTCGATCTCGATTCTCATAACCTCACAGGCTGTACCGCCGGTTACCTCCAAAATCGCCACATTGCTGTATACTCCCTGATATTCGGCTGTAATTCCTGCCTTCCCCTTTGCGAGTGCTGTTGCAAGTCCGCTGCTGTTAATCATCGCCACTGACGGATTGTCTGACTTCCAGCTAAAGGATGAGATATTCAGTTTGTTGCCGTTTCTGTCGAATGCCTCCGCTGTATACTGCTGCTGCTGACCGACCTCTTTTGTCGCATATTCGGGTTTGACGACTATCGTAAAGACATCGCTTACCGGTTCATCCTGAACGACAAGGGTTGCCTTGTTACTTGTAATCCCCTGATGGGTTGCCGTGACAAACGTTGTTCCGGCTTTCAGTGCCGTTGCAAGTCCCGCGCTGTCGATGGTCGCTACCTGACTATCGCTCGAGTTCCACGAGACAGTCAGATTTCTGAAGATGCAACCTGTAATATCCCTCCCTATTGCCTCGTACTGAACCTTTGCGCCCGGATTTACTACCTTATATACAGGTGCAATTTCGATAAAGGCAAGGGATACATTTATATCCTCACAATACGGAGTGATCGGAGGCTCATCACCTTCTTCATCGGGGAAGTCATTTTCGTCGGACACAAAGTTACTCGCGATACCAAAGAAAGCCCTCTTGCTGTTTGTGGATTTGTCGTAATCGAACGGTTCAAAGTCGTTGAGGTCGGATTTGAAGACTCCGCGTTCGACTGTTTTAAGATAGTTTGATGTATCTGTCCTCCCGCCTATTGCAAAGACGATATCTGCACCGTCCTTGTTCTTTACATAGATTGCCCTCAAACCTTCTCTCTTCTCCCTGAGGGTGGTATTTGCCTTTACAAAGTATCTGATAGAACCTCTCTCGAGCGGCTTTATTATTTCGGGTGGCATTCTGTTTTTATCGGGAGAATCAGAACCATTGTCCAAATAACTGTTCTGCTTTACGCCGGACTTTAAGAGATAAAACTCGGACTTGTTAGCTTCTGTTCTGTAGATGTTGTAACTGACGGCACTCTTTATCTTGTCCCACGTAATATTTGCTGAGTTATTTTCATCTTTTATCTCAACGACGGCCTCGTATGACTGAGTGCTCTCATAGTTTGCCGTTACAGTGGTCACAACATATTTGTAAACGCCTGAGGCGAGTGTGGCACTATCGTTCTTTCTCGCAGCCGCATTCACTCTCGAAGGTGCCGGAACGAGTCTGTTCTCACCATCGTCATTGAAGACAACGGCGTTTACACCTGTTGCAATGAGCCGCTCTGAACCGGCAATTCCGTCTGCAGACGGACTTCTGTATATATTGTAATAAAGGGCATTCGGCTGTGGTGTCCACTTGATGATATTTGTACCGCTGACGTTGGGCAGAATAATCTCTCTTGAAGGCAGAGATTCACCATCCGCATAGACAGCAGATACCTTGTAATACCACGAACCGGGCGGCAGTGAGCCTGAGAGTGTTGTAAATGACGGCCTCAGCGGTTTCGGGGCATCGGATTTGGTATTTACCTTTGCAATCTCTATAGTGTCGAGCGGACCAGCTCCGTCAGAACCTCCGAGTGCGATGATTCTGTCTCTGATTCTCACAAGACCGAAATCCTGCCTTTTTGTCGAAAGTTTTACGAAATCTCTCTGTTTCTTCTCCGGATTAAACTGGAGTGCCTTCTGAAACTCTCCGAGTTCTCCGCTAAGAGCCACAGGTGCAATCTCAACGGAGTCAAGGGTGTCGACGAGGTTGTTGCCGCCTGCAACCAGAATATACGGGTTTTTATACTGGTCTCTGAAAAATACAGAGGCGTGTCTGAATCTGCTCTCTTTGAGTTTTGCGCTGATGGTTGACCACTGGGTAAGTTTTCCCTCTGCACTGGACATCATCTGAATGGCATAGTAGTAATCGTATTGTCCGTCAGGATTTACTACCTTGATCGGATAATATCCGAGTCCCAGTTGATTCGGGCCTATTACCGCATCTATCTGTGTAGCTGTTATTGTCTTTATTGTCAGTTCTATTTCTGACGAGCCTGATACTGCATATAGTTTTGCCCCGTCTGCAAAGTTCTCACCCATTACGATAAACGGGTCGGCACCGGTGTTAGAAGGCATTCTGTACGGATTTACCGATGTAATAAGTGGTGCGGGGATGGTTGTAACCGTGAATTTTTCAAAAAAACCACTCTGTTTGTCGGGGTTTATAACCTCAACAATATAATCTCCTGCCGGCATTTTGTAAGACTCTGTAGGTGCAATCGCTGTTATATTTTTATCGGAATGAAATGCAACACTTGGGGAAATAAAATACTTATTGCTGTCGGATTTGCTGATGAACCTGACCGCCGGTGTGGAGACGAAGTTCTCTCCGTAGATTGTGACCATTACATCCGAGTTCTTTCCGTCGAGCGGGTCACCGCAAAATCCGGTCTTCGGCTCGATATCCTTTATAACAGGCGGGGGATTTATCAATACCCTGAATGCCTTTTTCAGGATTTTTGTGGCATTATCTCCGTTTATAACCTTTACATCATAAAGCCCGAGTGGTCTTGAGAGATTTGCCACAAGTACACCCCTGACCGAATCGTTCGTTACTTCCTTTACCGTTGTCTCCTCTTCATAGACGGGGCTCTCCTCTTCGTTTACAAAAAAGACCTTTGCTCCGGCCAAAAATCCGGTGCCCGAGAGAATAAATTCTATATCAACGCCGCGGTAGCCGGCCTCCGGAGAGATTGATAAAACCTCAAAGGGGGTAATCTCCGTATCTCCGATGTCATCTGACCCGTCGGGCTTTGCGCCGTCCGGCAATACTCCGTCAGGGAGAACTCCGTCAGGCAGACTCCCGTCTTTGGATATATCGCTTAAGACTCCATCGCCCGAGAAGATATCGCTTTCACCCGTTGCGGTCTCGTCACCGCAGGAGCAGGCAGATAAAATGATTGCAATAATCACTGTCGTAAAGAAATTTTTTGGTCTAAACATTACAATCCTCCTTACAACACTTTAAACACAAAATATCACTATCTGTTGCAATGACAATAATAATCCAAATATAATAAGGAATCAACTCCAATATTTATACAGGAAATAAATGAAGATATTCTGTCTGGTTCGGGTCTTGTATTTATGGCCTTCCCTGAATCGGGCAGTATTTAATTACTCGTTTTGATATACTGCTTTGCCTCTTTGTAAATGCTCTTCTTCTTTTCCAGAACGATTCTGTCCAGACTTTTCTTGTCAACACCAAACCGTGCAGCGACCCCTGAAAGGATTTTATATTCACCATCCGACAGGACTCCGTCGGAGAGAAGCATTCCGGTAGCCTTTTCGATCAGTCTTTCTGCCTCGGCATTATTTGAAGGATTAGCAACAGAGAACCCGTTTGCAACCGAAGTAATGAGAACCCGTAATTCTCCCTCTGAAATCCCTCTCTCTTTTGCAATGCCAATGAGAATATTCTCTTCGGATGCATCTATCTTTCCGTCTGTAAGCATTCCGGAGATTATGGCAGAAAGACTTATTCTGTCCTCGATTGGATTTTTCTGAAAGGAAATATTCTGAGGCTTATAATCGAATGGTCTGTATGGTTCTATTGCATACAATATCCAGTCACGGCTTCCGTCATTGACTGATGAGCCGCAGAACTCACAGGTATCTGAAATGTTGTCTGATAATGGCGCACCGCAGTTGCGGCAGGGGACTGTCTTGAAATTGTAAAAGGCGGAACTTCTGACATCAGATTTTCTTACAAGGACGTAGTTCTGAATTCTGACTGTATTCTGACCTCTGTTTCTTATCTGTCTGTTTGCTCTGCTTCTCTCACAATTAGCGCCTGACCATTTGACCATTACGTCGAGCCTGACGAATCCGTCTTCACCGTTTATTGTGACTCTCTTCAGTTCGACTGCACCAACGGCAACCTCGTCGAGTGAGGGATACCACTCAGTTTCTTTGTCAAAGAGACCGCTCAGATTCTGGGATGACTGTAGCAGCTGATAATACGTCGGGTGACAGACACCTTTTAACAGACGGCTATCTCCGAGAAGGAGTGAGCCGCTCATCTTGAAGAAGATTACAGAAGCCTTGTCTTCAATCACTGCGGCATTGAAATCCGGGTCTTTCTGAATCATCTCGGTCAGCCCCTGTACCGATTGCGGCGGGGCATCACTGTATTCGCACTCCTGCGTTATCTCTGTAAGCACCCAGTCATACTGCCCTCCCATAATAAAAGCCTTGCAGAATTCACAGCTGCCGGACTCAGTAATTTTGATCTCAGCACCGCAGTTCGGGCATTTCCCTTCGATTAATCCTGCCTTGTTCGTCGTCTTTGCGCCCTTTCTCCTTGCAAAGGTCCAGTACTCCGTAAAGGGCTCTGATGTATTGACCTGTAATACTTTGCCGGTTTTCAAGTCGACGTTTTTATCTTCCATTACGGCCGTAAATCCCACATTGATGACGTCGTAGAGATTGTCCGAATATGCGGTATCGATAGCTGCGTTGAGAATCCTGATATTCTCGAGCTGGTTTCTGTATCCAAGATATTTCTGCATCTCGATCTGAACCGAGAATCTTGCAAAGATTCCGTTCGAGACAAACGGCTTCATAAGAGACATATTCTGTTCGGACCAGCCCTTCTGAATCGTAAGAAATGCGTTCTTTGTCCGCTCTATGAATTTTTCCTCCGAAAAATCCGGATCGAGCTCTTTTATCCTCTGGAGATTCTGTGTCCTTTGCTGGGATTTGAGTGCATCTGATAATCCGCTTGCCTTCCCGATCGTTTCGTTGTACCGGGCATCGCCGGGCCCCCTTTTGGATGTGAGGGCAATAACGATAATAATACCGCCGATTATCAGGAACGTAATGATTGCACCGACGGCTGAGCCGCTGCCCGAACTGCTGCCGGATGTACCGTATGACCTCGATGAACTATACGAAGAGCGTGAAGAAGAAGAGGAGCGTGAACTTGAGGATGAGGAACTACCGCTGTAGCTGTGTCCGCCACCCGCTCTGGAAAATACGTTTGTAGAATATAAAAGGAATAGAGAAAAGAACAGGATTATTGTCAGAAATAATATTGCTTTTCGCATTTTTAACCTCCGATAGTTCTATTTATATATCAGATTTTGATTTAAGTAAAAACAGAAAACTTGGGTTTTCAGGTGCTCTGGTGCAAAGTTGCTGACAAGTCTGCTTTAACCGGCGGGTTTAATTTCTGATACTACTCGGAGAAGATCTCTTCTATTCTCTTAATTAGCAAATATGGGTCCGTAATGCTCACAAGTTCTGACCTGAAAGATGATGCATTTTTCAGTCCCTTTGTGTACCAGATAATGTGTTTCCTGATTTTGAAAATCTCTCTTTCCGGGTGTTTTGAGTCGAGAACTGCGAGTTTTATGTGCCGCAGAATTATGTTTTTCAGATATTTGCTGTCGGGCACAAAATCCTTATCCAGAATCTCCTTTATCAGAAAAGGCCTTCCCAGAAGTCCCCGTCCGATCATAACTGCATCACAACCTGTCTCTTCTTTCATCCTTAAATAATCCTCGCTGGACCTGATATCACCGTTTCCTACTACAGGAATCTTTACTGCTTCTTTGACCATTTTGATATGAGACCAGTCGGAGTGTCCGGAGAATGCCATCGCCCTTGTTCTGGGGTGAATGATAATATAACTGGCACCTTCGTCCTCAGCCATCTTTGCAAAATCCAGAAAATTTAGGGAATCTTTATCCCATCCCGAGCGGATCTTTACGGAGACCGGAAGTTTTGTGGAGCTTCTGACAGCTTTCACTATCAGAGTTGCAAGCCTGATATCCTTCATAAGAGCCGCGCCCGAGCCTGAACCCACAACCTTACGGGCGGGGCAGCCCATATTGATATCGAAGGCCACAGGCCTGATATTTTCCTCAACAATCGGCACAGCTCTTTCAAACATCTCAGGCTCTTTTCCGAATAACTGGACAATGAGCGGACCTTTATCGGTATCCCTCTGAATAAGGGAGAGATTCTTCTTTGTTGCCCGCACGATTCCCATCGCACTCATCATCTCAGTAAAACAGACTTTCGCCCCGCACTCCCGAAGTATCAGCCTGAATGCTGCGTCGCTGATTCCCGCAAGAGGTGCAGGGATAATTTCGACATTATCTATTTTACCTAAAGAAAACACTGCAGGTCATCTCCGTATTCGTCACCGGTGACTGCATATACAAGTGCGCGGCAACCGGCGCATTCCTCGAATCCGCAAAGTCCGCAGATATCACCACTCAGATTCTTTCTGATATTTCTGATTTCGTATTGCGAGAGGACTTTGATTATATCCCGGAAACTCATATTATTCAGATCTGCCACCTTCTTATTGTATCTTCTGCAGGGATAGACCGAGCCGTCCGGCATCAGTGCCATAGAGACCTTTCCGAGGTTACAGAGTGCCCCTTTCAGTCTGTATCCCCTTTTGCCCGAAAGAAGCCAGAACGCCTTATACTGAATGATTTCTTCCGGCTCAAGTCCGATCTTGGCTGCTCTCAATATGTTCTCGATTGCGCTCTTCCATTCATATCTCTTCAGAAACTCGCCTTTTATGTCTCTTCCGTTGCCGAGCGGGACGAATCTCTCGAATATTGCACCCATAAGTGAATTCTGCTCAATATACCCGAGCATCCTGTCGATATCCCTGTAGTTGTAAGACGCAAGTGTCATCATAATCAGAATTTCTTTACCTGTTGACCTGAATTTCTCAAGATTTTTGGTGACTGTTTTAAGATTCTCTTTTCCCCTTATTCTGTCATTGACAGCAGGATCGGCCGATTCAACGGATATCTTTATATACCTGATTTTTGCAAGCGTTCTGAGAAGCGAGACCAGTTCATCGTCTATGTACGTCCCGTTGGTAATGATATTTATCTCAGAGCAGGAATCGAAGTTGTTTATATGTTGCAGCAGTTCGGTAATATGAGGATATAACAGTGGTTCTCCGCCGGTAATATTTACAGATACTTTTTCTGTAATACCCGAACCAAATATCTTCTCTGCATACTGTTTGAGGATTTTAATATCCTTCTCGCGTTCTTTAGAGAAGATATCCTGATAGCAGTGCAGACACCTCAGGTTGCATCTATCTGTTATATGCCACTGAAAACCAAACGTCCTCATATTGGATAATCTCTCCTATCTGCAGATATTGCTGCAAACAAAAGGCAGAAAAGAGTAATACAGAATATGGATAGCTGAGTCAACCATAATATTTCTGATTCTGGCTTTGGGTCTGAGCCGTCCGGTACAAAATATTTCCGGAATTGCGTGTCGAACAGGCATTGTTTTTGTGTTTTCTGTGCAGGCCGTATACCCTGAAAAAGCAGAACTTTTTTGATTGATTTATCGGACATAATCATATTTATATCTTTCTGGCAGGCAAACCACCGAAAGGAGACCATCTATGAAAAGACTCGTTTCCGAAAACATAGAGACATTGAGGCCATATACCCCGGGCAAACCTATTGAGGAGACCGAGCGGGAACTTGGTATAACAAATATAATCAAACTTGCGAGCAATGAAAATTCACTTGGTCCGTCGAAGAAGGCATTAAAGGCTATCAAAAATGCCCTTAAGAACCTGCACTTATACCCCGATGCGAACTGCTATTACCTGAAGGAGAAACTTGCAGAATTTCACAATATTCATCCCGACCAGCTGATACTGGGAAACGGCTCTAACGATATTATCGATCTGAGTGTCAGGACTTTCTGCTCGCCCGGCGATGAGGTGATTACATCCGAGATGAGTTTTATAATGTTCTACATAAGTGCACAGGCCCAGAACTGCGTACAGAAGATTGTAAAGATGAAGAATTACACATTCGACCTCGATGCAATAAAGGCGGAGATAACCGACAGAACGAAGATGATATATATTGCGAATCCGAATAACCCGACAGGGACTTACAATACAAAAAAGGAGATTGACAGGTTTATTAAGAGCATACCTGAGGATATTGTGCTCGGAATCGACGAGGCATATTATGAGTATGTAACGGCAAGGGATTACCCGTTCGATATGATCGGTTACATAAAGGAGAGGCCGAATACGATAGTTATGAGGACTTTTTCGAAGATATACGGACTTGCAGGGGTCAGAATAGGATATGGGATTACAGATGCGAAGCTCGCAAATTATATGAACAGGGTCAGGCAGCCGTTTAATATCTCGACGCTTGCGCAGGTAGCGGCGATGGCGGCGCTCGATGATAAGGCACATGTCAGAAAGAGCCGAAAGATGAACCGCGAAGGAATGGAGTATCTGACGAAGGAGCTTACAACACTTGGATTTACAGTAATCCCGTCACAGGCGAACTTCCTCTTAATTGATTTACATAAAGATGCGACAGAACTCTACGAAAAAGTCCTGAGACTCGGGGTAATAGTAAGGCCTATGAAGGGTTTCAATATGCCGACCGGAATCAGGGTAACAGTAGGCACAATGGAAGAGAACAAGAGATTTATAGACGCCCTTAAACAGAGTCTGTAGGCGAAAAAATATAAGGTGAAAACAAAAGGTTAAAACTTATACAACTATTACCCGGTACTGAAGAATTCTAGACTTATTATCTCAAATCATTATAAAAATATTAGGCTTGGGGTAATGGTAAGGTTCATTAAGGGATTTAATATGGCAAACGGAAATATTATCACATTATACACAATGGAAGAAAACAAGAGATTCATAAACGCCATAAACCTAAGTATATAAAAAATGAGGTTTTAATATATAAACAACGAATAGCAAATTAATAGTTAAGTATATATCATAATATTTTTACTCTGACCTATCTATTGGTCCTCCTGGACAAGCGGAATCATCAGCCATCCCACAACCAGCTAAGTATATTTTCTTTGATACTTTTTTGATAATAGGTTTTTTCCATTTTTTTGTTTTGGACTTAATCTTGTTCTCCATAGTTATGCTCCTTTTACTTAATTATATATAGTTTATAACTTTGTCTGTCTACTGTTAATATGTCTGTAAATTTGTCATTGTTGTATTTACCAAAACCCGACACTCTAATTCCAAAACTACCTGATTCTTGAATAGTTGTTAATGGTTGGCTCGCTAAGCCAGATGGTGAACCGTTGTATATGAGAATTGCACCACTATTTGTACCAAACACAATATCCTGATATCCATCCAGATTAATATCCCCAGCAGCGGTAAAATCTATTCCAAATTGTGAAAAATTGCCATTTGTTAGAATTCCTTTATTAGATAGTTGGGATTTATCATTCGGAACACCATGTAGCTTGTATATCGTATATGCACTATTTCTAGTGAAAATATCATTTGCACTATCACCGTTAATGTTAATGACTCTTGTTAGACTTGCATATGATTGTGTGTCACCATTAACAATAAGAACTCCTTGAGAGTTGCTGTCAAAATCTCCACTTAAGTCATTGCTACCAAATAGCACATAAATTTTTCCATAATCTGAAGAACTTGTGCCGGTGTTGGCAAAAACAGCGTCTATATAACCATCACCATCTATATCACCAGCTGATCCAATTTTTAAGTACGTTGCTGAAGATACAGTTGTTTGAAAACTAATATCATACCCGTTTGGGTTGGTGAGACTATTATATATATTAGTATTAAATTGAGATGGTAATTGACTCCGACCTTTATAAATTAAATACCTATTGCCGAAATTAACAACAATATCGTCAATATTATAGGAGGCGATTTTATCTCCATTTATGTTTAGTCTACCACTTATTGTCCAATAAGCGAGTCTCGACGCTGAACCTGATGGAGGTATTATTGTAGAATTTGGAACTATGCTTGGTTCATTAGGAACAGACTGTGTTGTTGTTGGCAATCCTGTTGCTGAACCAAGGTAGATATATGCTCTTCCTTCATTGCTATAAGCTCCACTTGAACCAATAAGCAAATCATCATAACCATCACCATTGAAGTCTGCAATCGAAACTGATATTCCAAAAAATGCATTTACTGAGCCACCTCTGATTTCCAGAGAAGGTCTTGACTGGTTTTCATAATACACAAAAACTCTTCCAGTGTTTGTAGACCAATTGAACTCACTCACAACAGGATCTTTTAATCCGTCACCATCAAAGTCTCCCAACAAATATACGTTTGAACCATAATTTGAATCAGTTCCAGAGGCTATATTCTGAATTATAAACGGCACTCTTCTGTCTTTTTCGTATCCGGAGGTTGTGGATTCGTTCGGTATGCCCGGGGTGGGGACCGAATCGATGGCTTTGACGGCAAAGCAGTAATACTTGTGAATCACAAGCCCTCTAACTATCGCCGTCTGCATCTGTCCCGGTTCAGCAATGGTTCCGATCTCTACACCATCAGAAGATGCAGTGGACCACGCAAATCCCTGACAGTTTTTACTGACCGATGTATCCTCAGCCCATCTGATTTCATAGCCCGCAACCTTGCCGGACGAGGCATTGTTTCCGTCGTTTGCCGGTGCTGTCCAGAAGAGCTTGGCTATACCCATTCTCCTCGAGCATTCGCACTTCGTCTTGTCGGGCTCCTCGGTTGCACCTTCAAGCCCGCAGAATTCCTTGTTGGGCTGGCAAAGGGCTGTGCACTGGGCAGGCTCTTTCTCTTCTTCCTTTGAGGCATCTGTCGTCTCTCCGATACAAACAGACGGAGTAACGGATGCCGGAGGTAATACATCTACATAGACCTGAACGTGTAACGGGTCTTCTGCCTTGTTTCCAACAAAGTCATATACCTCAACCGTGCAGTCATAAGGCGCATGGTCTGTGTAAAAGATTACATTGCCGAATGTTGCTGTCCCGTCCGCCTGAACTATCGCAGAATTGTCACCGCCGGTATTAACACCGCCTGTGCAGACCAAGAGAGCGGTCTGTCCCGTCTCGACTCCTGTTGTCTGAATCTTTATCTCATCACCGGGCTTAAACTGCAGTCCCGCTGCTATCTTGTCTGCATCGTTATCAGATGTGTAGACTTTGTCAATAGAGAGATTATTTCCGTCAGAGACAGGGTTGGTAAACGTTACGGTTGGTTTATCACCGTCAGCAAGGATATTGAAGAGCTCTATCGTTGTAGTTATACCCGAATTGGGGTCTGTCACCGATGCCTTGAGGGTGTTGGTGGCAGGATACTGATTGAGTGTAATATTCGTAAATGCTGCCTTTCCGCCCTGCAGCTGGACGGCCGGAATAATCTCGACTCCGTTTACCCAGAGTTTTGCATCTGTGCCGCTCATAACATCGGATACGACATTGATTGTAGTCTTAAACGAGCCCGGTGCCGGGTCAAAGTCATCCGCTGCTGTAAACTTGCTGTTATTTACAAGTTCATCACCTGTACTAACCACTCCGTCCGCAGTCCATTTCTCGATACCAACTGCCGGCACGTTGATATTTACATTTGCATAGACTTTTTGACTGTAGCCCACATTCCCCTTGTCATCTACTACCTTGATTCTGAACTCCCTGTCGCCCTTGTTGAGTGTCGGATAAGGTGTGTAGTTGAACTGGAAGTTTGTATTATCAGAGCCGATTACAGCCTGAGCATTTGTGACCGCATTGAATTGTCCGAGTCCGACCAGTCTGTTTTCAATCGTGACTGTCGAGGCAGAATCCACACCTGTTATACTGATGGCAAATTTGTCTGTCTGTAAGCCGTTGTTAAGGTTGCCGTCCTTGTCATCTGCGGGCAGGAATATGTAAGGATTCGCCTGATTCGGTGTGTTGGGGAATACGAATGCAACAGTCGGGGCAACTGTATCCACATCGAATTCACGCACTGCCTGAACGGCAGGATTCTTTACTATGTCATAGAGGTCCGCCTTGATATTGTTTACACCCTGAAGGAGTGTGTAAGACTGGAATGTGATCTGATTACCCATTGTGTTGTCGATAGTAATCTCGGTCTTGATTGCCCCTCTCGTAAGCGAGACCTTCTGGTTCAGAAGAGGATTATTGTCGCTGACATTCACGATTACGTCGAGTTTGAGATTGGTCCCTTCATAAATGCAGTTGTATGTGCAGTTGAGCTGTGTCAGCCAGTTCGGATTTACAAATGATGGTGGCGAATTAAACGAAACAACAGGTGGAATAGAATCCGCAAGGACAGCAATTGCAGGAGATGTATCATTCTTGTTACCGGCGGCGTCGGTTACTTCGATCGAGTAGGTGTGTGCCCCGTCCGGAATATTGTACTGAATACTCGCTGCATTCCCTGTGACCGTCCCCTCCACACCGGTTACTTTAACACCGTTGTCGAGCAGATAGACCTTCTGGCCGTCTTCGGCTCCGGATGTCGTAACAGCTATTGTTGAGAGAATGCCCGCGGTATTTGCATCTCCGTCTTCTGCGAGTCCGAGCATAACATTAGGCTGAACATCATTTCCGAGCTGGTTATTTGAAATTACAATAGCATTAACTGTCGGAGAAATCGAATCTATTTTGATATTAGAAGTAACCGAATATCCTTTGTTGCCGTAGTCGTCCTGAGCCTCTGCAAAGACCTTGTGGTTACCTTCAGACATACTTATCTGTCCGAGGGTAACAGCGCCTACAGAACCACTCACTACAACCTTCCCTTTTCCGATTACCCTGAAGAGACCTGAACCGTCCTGACAGACCTCCGTCGCCGTTCCGTAATTGTCGGAGCAGAGTTTGACCTCACTGTCGTTTTTGAGGCCCTTTGTCTGGATGTAGAAGTATCCCTGAAATCCCGGATTCGACTGGGACTGGTCGAAGGACCTGTTCCACACATAATTTGTTGTGTCGTTGAGTTTTGTAAAGTTCTTGTCGAAGATTTCGAGGATAGGTTTGTCGGTATTGACATCATAGTTTCTGGTTGCACTGCCTGTGTTTCCGGCTGCATCCTGAGTATTGGCTCCGACCGTGTTGATACCGTTATTCAGTGTAAAATATGTGGTATCCGACGGGAAGGTGAGGAGCTGACTATCAGAAGTCAGAGTGAGAGATGAATTTATACTGGTGGCCCCTGAAATTACAACGTTTACATTCTTATCTGCCTTACCGTTCTTTACATCTACTCTGATAGCTGTCTGCAATCCCGCATTGAAGAGGTCGTAATCGTTCGATATACCGAGTTTGTCGGATACAGGGAAAGTGATATTTACTTCAGGTGCTTTTCTGTCAATGTATATCTTTATCGAGACCTCCTGAGATTCGTTCCCTGCCTTATCCCTGCCTTTGATTCTGAGGGTTGTCTCTGTCCAGTCTGAGCCGGCTACATCCGTGACCTTGATTCCCTTGAACGTAAAGGTGTTGTTTTTTACCTTTCCGGTGTATGTGTCGGTCGAAAGGGCTCTGATTACCGTGAGGGTGACTTCCGCATTGTCTTCGAGTGATTCGGAACCATTTCCGCCCTGAACAGTTATATCGATCCCGAAGCCAACACCGGGAAATTTATCCTCATCTGCGAGATTGAATATTCTGCCATCAGTCGGTTCAACGAAACTGACGGAAGGAATACCCGTATCCGCAAATACCGTAAATTTCGATGAAATACCGTTCTTGTTTCCGTCGTCACAGGTAATCCAGATCTGGGATGAGCCTTCGTTGAAGGTTACGTTGGTGAATGTGAGATTTCCTCCGTTTGCCTGAGCATTGTAGACCGCAACATTCGTCTGTTTTACGCTCAGTGTGCAGGGAGTCGAATCGTGTGCATTTGTGGTGGCTATTACATCATACTGAACACCGTCCGTGTCGTGGTCCTTGTCGCTTGCATCGTTTAAGTACTTGCCGTCAGTCGGGTCGGTGATTGTTATTGCAAATCTCCCTGTATCAACTGTTATGTTCAGCTCTGCAAATCCGGTCTTGCCTACCAGATTTTTTGCCTCGGCTCTGAGTACCAGACTTCCTTCCGGCAGTTCTACATTTTCGAAAACCATCTCTACGAATCCGCCGCCGATGTCGGTGGCAGGCAGACTGTCGACAGGCATTCCGAAATCCCCATCGGATTCCTTGATATAAAGTTTTCCTATTGTTCCTGCTGCCAGATTTTCGGCCTTCACCTTGATATCATACTGGAATCCGTTGGTCAGGTCACTGTCCTTATCATCAGGCTCTGTGAGTGTTGTTCCCTCGGACGGACTTTCGAATGTGAGTGCAGGGACCGTGGTGTCAACGAATACGTTGACCGAGGGCTCGTTTGATTTGTTTCCTGCCTTGTCTGTTGCATAGACCTTAATCACATTTGGTTGTTTGTCTTTATCTGCCACGAGAGGAACCTCGGTAAATACCGCCCAGCCGTCATCAACTTCGACGGGAGGAACTTCCACATTATTTACCTTGAGATATACCTTCTCTCCGTCTTCGAGTCCGTTTGTCTTTACTGTTACGTCGACGAGATTTGTGTCGACATTGGTATTGTCCTCGGGGTCCGTAATGACAAGTACAGGCGGTGTAATGTCAACTGTAACGACCAGCGGGTCGGGCTGTACAAAGGCCTTTAATCCGCCCGCATTCTTTACATCAACGGTCATCTCGTATTTTCCTTCGGGAATCTCAACGGCTGAAGAGAACTCGGCTTTATTGTTGTTTACGGTAAATTCGTAATCTGCATATCCCTTTATTACAAGCTTTCCTTTCTGCCCGTTCTGAATATTCTGGGTCCTGATATCGAACTTCGTCGTCTGCAGGTTTGGTTTTGTGTTGTCTTCGTCGTTATCCCTGTTGAGGTATGAATTGTTTGCAGGCCAGAAGAACTGTGCAAAGGGAATACCTGTGTCGACTGTAATCGTAATATCTGCACTCTCGAACTCGTTGCCGGAATCGTCAATCAGAAAGAGCCTCAGGGTATGTGTGCCTTCCGGTATTGTAACTGAGTTGAAGCTGTATGCACCTTCTGCTGTGAATGTATCGGAGCCCATATCCATTGCGATAGGAGGCAGGTCCGGATTAATGGCGGCATCCATCCTCAGCATTATTCTCTGATAAGTGCTGACTCCGGTTGTGGTGCCTGATACCTTTAACTGGAAGCCGGGTTTGGAGGCGTCTGTATCCATATCGGCATTAAAAAGCTTTCCATCAGGGGGTGAACTTATGAGTCCGGACGGCGGGACCGAATCCACAACGGCATTTACCGGAAGTGCTGTCCCCTCTCTGGCTGTCTCTCCTGCCTCTTTTGCCTTTGCCTCGACCTTGATTGTATCTCCGTTTAAAAGAGCCTCTTCGTCAAATGTTACATCAGCTGTGGCGATAAGTCTTTTTGTTCCGCTCTCCTCGGCAACTGTTCCGCTCACTTTGATGGTCTTGTTCGGAGTTGTAATGGTAAAATCTACCTGAGAGCCCGCACCACAGGAGGTGTTGTTCTTCTCGTAGGCTGTCTCGGCAGCGATTGTAGCCTGCATACCCGCAGCATCTTTGTCTTTATCAAGTATTACCTTATCTCCCTGCCCTTTTACGAGGTATTTGCTTCCGTCGAGAGGGCTGATGATTCTCACAAGGCATCTGCCGGTATTAACTGTCACAGAAATTTTATTCACCTTTGCCTTTATTCCGGAGAGATTGTAGACAACCATATCCAGTTCATTGGTCCCTTCGGCAAATGTCACGTTCTGGAAGAGGATTACGTTTACGCCGACCTTTGCAGATGCGGCCTCAACGCCGTTGATTATGAGTTTTGCGTTCTGGTTTATCTCCACTCCTACACAGGAGAGCTGGACACCGTACTGAAAGCCGTCAGAGAGGTCCTGATTGGCATCATCTGTTGCTGTGAGGGTATCCTTGTCCTGTGGTTTCTGGAAGGAACAGCTTACATCACTTGTGGCGGTGACAACAATTGTCTTGCTGGCCTCTGAGCCCGAGAGATTCTTCACAGATGCAGTAAGCGAGTTCGCACCGTTGACAAATGTTACATTTGTGAAAGTGGCAACGTATCTGCCCATATTGTCCTTGGTTACGCCGGCCGAGTAGCTCTTTCCGGATGAACTTGTGGTTGTATCGGAGGCGTTGAGCAGTGTTACCTTCTGTCCGACTTCTACATTCTGAACCTTTACGACGACGTCATACTGAATAAACGGGAGATTAGCATCCCTGTCATCGGAGGCATTGAGACTGCGTCCGTCCCTCGGGTCGAGAAATTCGATGGTAACCGGAGGTGCAGATGTATCGGTCATTATATCGCTGACATCATTTACCTCTCCTCCCCCGCCTCCGCCGCAGTCACAGTTGGTAATCGTAAAGAGAACAATAATAACGGCAAGCAATGTCAAAGGTTTGAAACTCATAAACCCTCCATAAAAAGGTTACAGAATACTGTAAAAAATACTACCACATTGCATATCATTATGCAATATTATTTTAGCAGCTGCCTACTGAGATGGAGTTTTGTCAGACTTTTGTGCAGCTGCCACTATCCGTTATCAGGTATCTTGCAGATTAAATATCTTAATATTTGCAAAATTTCGTCCCGGGTGATAATAACTTCAGGGATAAGGAGTCCGATAGATTTATCCTTTCTTTTAAGGGGGATTGTCGGACCGTTAAAAAGAGTTTGCAGAGGAGTATTCTATGAAGAAAAGGACTCACAAGGCATTAGCAGGGAAAAGAACGAAGGGCAAGTTAGCGGCGAAGGTGAGGCTGAGGGACGGAATTGTTTTCAGGGTTATGGATGAAGAGGCGGCTGTTGTCAGGCCTGATGACGGGACTTTGATGATTCTGAACGAGACTGCTACTTTTATCTTAAAGAGTATCGGGAAGGGTACTTCAAGAGAGAGTCTCGTCCGAAGGATAGTCAGCGAATATGATACCACGCCGGTAGAGGCCGAGAGAGACTTAAACAGTTTTCTGAAAACTCTTGAAAAAGAGGGGCTGATTGAGATATCCTGATAACCTGTTTAGGAGGTTTTATTATGCCGAGAAAGAAACTCAATCTAAAAAAATCAGTGAGACTGTATGAGGAGGCAAAGAGATTTATCCCCGGCGGGGTAACCGGGATAAGGAGGCCGATAAATTTCATTCCCGGAGAGTATCCGATCTTTCTGAAATCCGGAAAGGGCGGCAGAATAACGGATGTGGACGGCAATGAGTATGTAGACCTCCTCTGTGCCTACGGACCGATTATCATCGGACACAGGGAGAAGATGATAGACGATGCGGTGATAAGGCAGATGAAGGAGGGGTTCTGTTTCAATCTTCCGCAGATTTATCAGAACGAGCTGTGTAAGATCTTCTCTGAACTGATACCCTGTGCGGAGCAGACGATTCTCGTACGAACCGGTTCGGATGCAACAACAGGTGCAATAAGGATTGCAAGGGGTTATACCGGCAAGACGAAGATTATAAGAAGCGGTTATCACGGCTGGCACGACTGGTGTGTGGAGGTAAAAGGCGGAATTCTTCCCAAGACATACGAAGATACGATTGATATTCACTACAACGACATCGATGCTCTCGAGAAGGTCTTTGGTCAGTATCCGGATGATATTGCCGCTGTGATCGTTACAGGGGTAGGGCACCCTCTGAACGAACCTGTTGTTGAACCGACGCCCGGATTTTTCGGCAGAATAAGGGAACTTACAAGAAAGCACGGTTCGGTTATGATTCTGGATGAGATCAGGACCGGCTTCAGAATATCGCTTGGAGGCGCCCAGAAAAGATACGGTGTGACACCTGACCTTGCTACATTTGGTAAGGCAATGGCAAACGGCTACTGTATCTCTGCCATCTCCGGTAAGAGAGAGGTTATGAATGTCGTTACGGAAGGAAAGGTCTTTATATCCTCGACATTCTTTCACAATTCGCTCGAGATGGTGGCATCCATTGAGACAATAAAGTTTCTGAAGAAGAATAAAGTTATAGACAACATCTGGAAAAAGGGTGAAAAATTTCTGGAAGAACTCAGAAAACTTACAGAAAATTACAGCGATATAATAACGCTTTCAGGGATTCCGCCTATGCCGTTCTTTACTTTTCCGAGAGATGATGCAGGAAAATACAAGGAGCGCAGGGTAAGGTTTTACACTGAGTGCATCAGGGCGGGTGTCTTTATGCAGCCCTATCACCACAGTTATATCTGTTACAGGCATACTGACAAGGACCTGAATCAGGTACTGAACGCAGTAAGTGACGCGCTTAAAATCATCAGAGAGGTTTAATTTTCAGAATGGCTTCGAACTTGAGACTGATAACGACTGGTCTTAGACATTTCTTCTATAAAAGGCTTAACAGGGATATGCTCGGCTTTGTAAGGGAAGAGGTCCTTCCTGAGATATTGCCCGGGGATGTAAGACTCTATGCGGCCGCAACAAACGATGATCCGGACTCCTATTCAGGTGAGAGTATCATCCCTCCGCTCTTTGTGAGCAGACTTATTCATCCGTTTCTTACAGAGGTAATTACAAAACCCGAACTGAGGATGAATATCCTGAAAATGGTCCACGGCGAGCTCCTGATCAGATGGCTTACCCCTGTGTATGTATCAGATAGACTAAATCTGAAAATGGAGATAAAGGAGATAATAGAGACAAACGCAGGCGAACTTATCAGAATATCTTTTATTGTCAGACGGGGAGATAAACCGGCGGCCGAGGCAGTCGCGGGACTTCTCATCAGAAACCCGAAAGGGGAAAAGTCCAAGAAGGAGGAGGAGAAGCGGGAGCCTTTCTATGTTACCCAAATAAAGACTGCTCCCGACCAGGCACTCAGGTATGCAAAGGCCTCACTCGATAACAATCTCATTCATACAAGTTCTTTCTTTGCAAAACTTACAGGACTCAAAAGACCGATTCTGCACGGTGTGTGCGTCTTTGCAATCACCTGCAATGAATTAATAAAAAAGTTCACAGAGAATGATAAAACAAGACTTGTATCTATGAGCGGGAGATTTGCATATCCGGTCTATCCCGGAGAGACGGTTCTGCTCAGGTGTTTTAAGGGAGAGAGCGATAATGTAATCGAGTACGAAGTAGTCAATTCCGCGGGCCGGCAGAATATCAGGTTCGGCAGGTTCGAATTCAAGAAAATCTGATGGAAAGTAATACGAACCCGGAGAAAAAAGTTTCCGAAAACAACAGCATAAGACTCAATCTTTTAATCCTCTTTGGCAGTATTATCGTTATTCTTGCCGCCGAGTTTCTGCTCTATGTCCTGAATATCCCGTCAGGAAGATATAAATATAATGCCTCCCTCCCCTTTGTAATAGAAAACAGGCAGAGGGGATTTGACTGGCGCGGCTATCATACGTTCAGGGATGAACTCTTCAGGGCGGACGAAATGAATCTGACAGATCCTGACCTCTCTGTCTTCTGGGTCCCCAAACCTGATTTTCCTCCCTTTAACAGGGATGGCGCAATAGGCGACCCCAAAGATTCTGAGTGCAGAAAAGAGAGGTGTGTCAGGATACTCTCTCTCGGAGACAGCAATACTCTCTGGGACGGTCAGACGTCATATCCGCTTGTCCTGAAAAAACTAATCGAAGAGGACAGTGAGCTGGATTGCAGTCCCCTTCTTCTCAACGCCGGTGTTCACGGATATTCCTCCTATCAGGGTAAAAACTATATGAAAAGATTTATCGTTTTTAATCCGGATATTGTGACGATAAGTTTCGGATGGAATGATACTGTCCCTGTCAGGGCACCGGAGGATAAATATTACGGAAGGGCGCTAAAGAATTTTGCAGAGAGAAGGGAGTATGCCGTTATCAGGGTTATGCGCAACAGCCGCATTTTTCAGTTGCTCGAGATGGGAATTCTTTCTCTGATCACACAGTTTGTCCAGCCTAAGACCAGACACAGGGTAACTCCCGAGGATTTTGAAATGAATCTTGAGGAGATGATAGCTCTTTCTCAGGGAATAGGTGCCGTCCCCGTCATCATATCCCGTCCTCATTATTTCAGGAAAGAGAAGATACACATCTTCGAAAAGGATGTCGATGCCTACAATGAGATCGCAAGGAATATTGCAGATAAGAATAATCTTCTCTTCTTTGATATGAACGGATTTTCAAAGGGGTTCAGGTTTGAGGAGATATTCTCTGATTACAGCCACTTCAATGAAAAGGGACATTATCTTGCGGCAGAGGCTTTGTATAAAAAATTAAGGGATAAAATAGCCGAAATATGCAGTAAGAAAAGGCCTTAACGGATTCGTCTGGTCTTTTTCAGATGCGGTGAGCGGTATTTATTTGAGTATAGCCGATATATCCTGTCTTACGCTCTTCTCTTTTGCGAATACAAATATCCTTGCCGGCACGGTATTACTAATCGGGATGTTCTCGATAATTACCTTTCTGCCGTTTGTCTTGTGGTTTACATTAAGAGATGAGATTTTTCCCTGAGAGATTTCGAATATTTCGTATATGCCGAAGTCGTCCGGGATGGTCGCCTCGATACTCACGGTCTGGTCGGAGAGCACCCAGTGGGGTACCATTGCCTCGCTTATAAGCGATGTGCCGCAGGATATATCTGTGGGGGCCTTCGAGGTCTTGAGCCCTATTACCGGGACAATCAGTGCATCAGGACTTCTTATCATCTCAACGATGGAATCACTGCTGCCCTTTATCATACCTGTTATATCACCGGTTCTGAGGTATTTTCTGAGTGAGGCAAATGTCTTGCCTGCCTCTGCAATAGCCGCCCAGCGCTCAGGTTTGTGGGCTGCCTCATCCTGATTCATCTGGAACCACATAAGACCCTTTCCGCCGGCCGCCATTACGGAATAGGCCTGAACAAGAATCTCCTGCGGGTCAGGCTGTACGTGTATCTTTCCGTCGCTCTTGTTCCAGACCGGAGAGAGACCCTGTGCATACATCCACGTGGTCAGCGGCATATGGTTGTTTCTGGTATTTTTGAGATAGTCATACGAACCTCTCAAAGGCGGGTGTTTACCCCACGCTGTAATATGCGGGGCACAGGCAGCGACGTAGAAATCTATTCCCTGAATATCGGCCATACCTGCAAATGTGCCCACATTCCCGTTTGTCTTTGCCCCGTTGTAGGTCGGAATTTCAGGGTACCAGCTCCAGAGTTTCTGTGATTCCTTTGCCTTCTTCGAGGCGTTGGGGATATTATTCTCGTCCCAGACCTCTCCGTCCGATTCATCTCCGGTCAGAAAACCTGCAACAAAAGAAGTGTTCGTAATCAGTTTGTCCGCATTCTGCATCGATGAGAAGCCGTCGGCAATCAGCACATAGAAATCTTTGACCGCGGGGAGCACACTGTTTACGAGATTGAACCAGTCCAGACCGCATTTACTGTTGTCCATATAGACAAACATCGTGTCAATAAAGGCATTTCTTGCGCTCTGGTAGTTTGTCTGATTCCCGCCGGGGACAGGACACTCGGAAGAATTCGGCCAGGCCTCAATCGGGAAGAACGGTTTTATTACCCTGCCGACCCCTACCGAGGGATTTGCATTTTCAAATTCCACAACTACCGTATAGGGCTCACCCGGTTTTACAGCACTGCAGAGCGGTATCCTTATCACAGAAGTCTCCTGAGGCTTTATTGCTCTGTCCGGCAGACAGGCTATACCGTTTGTAAGGACCTCCTTTGCGTTCAGTCTGACGCTTTTAACCGTATGATTTACGCTGTCCGTATTCTGAAGATATACAAGAAACTCCGTCATATCATCCGTAGTGGTGATATACGTCAGCGGCACTTTGGTCTTCTTTACCTCGAAGTTTCCTTCCACCGCTACGCCGTTATCTGTATCGATTCTGATCGAGGCACTCGTGGCTGAATCCCATTTCTTGTCCCTCGAATGGAATGCAAACCAGAGAATCCCACCGGCACTTACCTTTTCGGGCCAGTAGTGATACCACTCCATCTTCGGTTTAATGAGCATACTCTCAACGTTCTCTCCGTTTATGTAAATAGCTGTAATCTTTCCTGTTACATTCGAGAGCATCGCAATATGAAATCTCCCGCCGTCTACAGGATAATCCGTATATTCATTGTAATCCGAATCATTCAGATAATAATCCTTCCGGTAGGTGGCAAAGATTTTATTCTCTGTCTGAACTGCCTGACAGGGATTGCTCAGATTCTGACAGGTTTTGAGCGGAGGTATTATGAAGTCCGGACCGGATGTATCTGTAACCTGTGTATCCGTTATCTGTATATCCGCCGTCTGTACATCTGTTGCCTCTGTGTCTGTAATCTGAATATCTGTTGCCTGACCGTCTGTCGTCTGTATATCCGCCGTCTGAACGTCTGTTGTCTGAATATCCGTTATCTCTGTATCTGTAATCCCGGTATCTTCCAAAATGATATCGCTGATCAGGTCGGGCAGCGGCTCTCCATCGGCATTGATATCAGCGGTATCTGAGGATTCGGAGTAATCTATAGCCTGCACGTCTTCACTATAGATGTCCTCTGTCTTGGTGTCCTTAATATTCAATATATCTTTGGGGGTTGTATCAGTGCCCTGAGTTTGTTCACCATCCTCTGCACAAAAACAGATAAAGAGAGATAAAACCAAAGTAACATAAACGGATATCTTCATTTATTCCTCCCGTAAAATGCATAATATTTCAGGGTTATGCCGGTTTCTGCCTGTAACTTATGGCTTATGATAGATTCTCTGCAACTCACCTGACTTACTATATAAAATTTGAGACTCAGTGTCAAGTTTTGAATAAATACTATCAAAACAGAGGCTTAGAACAGAGTTTATATCTTTGACAATCTCTTCTTTCGTGATAGTTTATGGCCGGTTAGTTATTTGTTGCTGGTTTGAAGCAGGACGACAATTGCAATGGTTCCACAGATGAGGGATGTTAGTAAGCCGGGAGCCCTCTTTTATCATAATCAGATTTCGCATCTGTAATGTATGAAGTATTGGCTCAAATAATTTAAAGTTCGAAACTCGAAGAGAGGATGTCGAGTGATTCCTTTGCCAGTTTTACAAGAGGTTTTCTGCATCCTCCTTCAAACCACTCTTCCATAATAATTCGGGCGGTTCCGAATATTGCAGCAGCCAGAATGCGGGATTTCTTTCTTCCCATCTCACCGTCACCTGCCCGCCTGTAAATCTCCTCTGAGATGGCATCCTCGAAGTCGCGGTCCTTCTCGATATCTTTGGCTATCAGATACGGGGAGGAGACTACGATCTGGTATTCCTCGATCAGTTCGTTCCTGATTTCGTCATAATATTGGGAAAAATTGATAAGGGCATTCCTGATTGCAGAAAAGACCTTCTTATCGTCTGACTTTGCTGTTGAAAGCATCTCCCTGAAAATTGCAAGTCTCGCCCTGTGATTTCTGAAAACAACGGCCTCTTTTGTCTTGAAATACCTGAAGAATGTGCTTCTGGAAACCCCTGTCTTCTTGACAATATCCTCAACAGTGACGTTGTCGAATCCCTTTTCAAAGAATAGTTTTGTAGCGGCCTCGATGAACTGTCGCTTAACATTTGCCTTTTTGCGGTCTCTGAGTGAGCCTTCCTTCTTCATATAATAACCATATTCAATTTGGCACTAAGTGTCAAGGAATATTTTCAGAATTCCGTTCGTTATTCTGGTTGTTTCGGTACTTTGTGGCTTCGGTGCGCCACACTATTCATCCATCTTTGTCTATAAAAAACACAGCTTTTTATCCCAGTGCCACATCGAGTACCATCATTACCGTAAAACCTATGATTGTACCTGTTGTGGCTATGTCGGAGTTCCCTTTTGCCTGAGATTCGGGAATGAGTTCTTCTACCACCACATATATCATAGCTCCTGCGGCAAATGAGAGCGCATAGGGGAGTATCGGTTGAACCATTGAGACAGCGACTGCGCCGAGTAATGCCGCAACCGGTTCTACAATCCCGGACAACTGCCCGTAAAAGAAACTCTTACCCCTTGAGAATCCCTCTCCTCTGAGAGGGAGTGAGATTGCAAGCCCCTCGGGTATGTTCTGAATCCCGATACCTATAGCGAGAGATACCGCTCCCATCAGTGAAATGGTTTCCCCCTGTGTGGCAAGTGAACCGAATGCCACACCTATTGCAAGCCCTTCCGGGATATTGTGGAGAGTAACTGCAAGAACCAGAAGTGTGGTCTTCTTCAGACTCGTCTTTATGCCCTCGGTCTCACTCTCCGATAGTCCCGGGTGCAGATGGGGAAGCAGCATATCTACAACTCTCAGAAAGCCTGCTCCGAGCAGGAATCCGAGTGCCGGAGGGAGCCACTTTATTCCGCCTGATTTTTCCGAGAGTTCAATTGAAGGGGCAAGAAGTGACCAGAAACTAGCAGCAATCATTATGCCTGCGGCAGAACCGAGCATCAGGTCGAGAATCCTGCTGCTTGCCTGTCTGATAAACAGAACACCGGATGCCCCGAGCGCTGTAAGCAGATATGTAAACAGACCGGCAAAAAGTGCAAGAGTAACCGGCGAAAAAGAAGAGAATGCCTCCGTCATAAAAAAACACCTCAAAGGTCTATATAACATAAATCTTTTACGGTTTAAACAGTTTGAACGGTTTGAACAGTTAGTAGCACGCGAGGTTATATGTAATTTTTACCTCTTCTCCGTCCTTTACCTGAACATTCGGACCAAGCAATATTGAATTGTTTGCCGAATCGTAGGTAAATCCGCTCTGAGGGTCTTTATTCAGCTTATTTCCTGACACAAATACCTCTATTGAGTTTTCATCCGGGCGTGAGTGCAGGAAGAACTCGTTTTTTGTATCGAAGACATCGAGCCCGAGCTTGCTCATAAGCGGTCCCCAGTTTTTATTGCAGATGCTTGCTGCTATACCTTTGCCAACCTTCTTGTACATATCCAGATACCTGATACCGGCGGACTCGGAGGATGAGCCGGGGCACTTCATCGGACTTGGCAGGTTGTTTATATCTCCGTCCTTATCGAGTCCTGTAACAATTGAGAGCGAGAGAAGCTTTCCTGTGGCGTCCTTCTTTATCTGTTTGAAATAGTCGGCATAATAATCGACCGACCCCGGAGACTGGTCGTCCTCGTCGGCAACCATTATCAGGTAGAGTTTTGCCTGGTCTCTGAGAAAGCCCTTGTTCTTCCCCGGGTCATCTATGACAGGAGACGAGAGTGCCTTCTTTGCCGCCTCGAAACAGGCCTCCGCCTCGTCCGAACAGCATTCGCCGATTAAGGCATTCTTTCTGAACGCCTCTATAATCTCCTGACTGCTCGAAAGCACCGGCTGATAATTCGGAGTCGGATTCTGGGGAGGATTATTTGCTATAATTTTCGGAGTTCCCTTCTTGTTGAACAGGACTCCGGGGTAATTGTAGTCACCCGAATCTGTCTTTGCCGGTTCGTTAATCTCCGAAGAGATGACTCCGATCTGAAAGTCTGCGTTTACATTTACGGCATAGTTGATAAAGAGAGGAAAATTGCCGGCGAGAGATGCCTGGTCATCTGCCATCGAGCCGGAGTTGTCAATGCACCAGAGTATGTCTATCTTCGGTTTGCCGGAGGCGGTATATTTCTCTTCCACCTTATTGTCCGGCAGTCCGTTGCCTGTCAGCAGGAGTTCATATTTGCCGTTTGTCAGGTTGGATGCATCGCTCGTAATTGTGAGAGTCGATTCCTTCTTTCCTGAAGATGACGGGGAGAACTTCATCTTAAAGGAAGATTTTGAACCCGGTTGAATAATAATCGGCAAATTAGGTTTGTTGGTTACGGTAAATTCTGCGGAATTCGGGACGAGATTGCTTACTGTCAGGGGAGAGGTGCCGGTATTAAACATTGTTATTGTGAGCTCGGGTCCGGAGCAGTCTGTTGTGGCGTCCGGAAACAGAGCCGGGTCGGGACTGACCAGAAGATGGGAAGAGACACCGCTGCATATCATCGGGAAGGTAAGAGATGGGTTGTTCGGGTCCGTTGTGGTGATACTGATAAAGTTCTTTGTGCCGCTGCTGTCGGGATTACCGTCCTTGTCCGGTGCAAATCCGTTTTTATCCGGTGTACACCAGATATCAAAACGGGCATTCGTCCCGACCGGAACCCTGAGAGGATACTGCGGTGTCCGTATCAGCTTAAACCACTTCCCCACATTCGGACCAAAGGCGCCGGTATTTATAAAACACTCGGAAGTTCCTGTGTTCTCGAGCACGACCGAACGGGTGTATGTCTTGCCGACAGGGACATTTCCCCAGCTCAGTTTGTTGTTTTCCGGCAAAATGAAGAATTTGCATACGGGTTCCTCTCCGCCGCATCCGGTGAGATACAGTGTCTCGTACGGAGAATCGACCGAATTGGAGTATATTATCATCTTGTCGTCAAGACAGGTCTTTTCTGTCTGCGCCGTATACTCCATCTGTACTTTTACTCTGTCGCCCGGCATCATCGAAAAGGGAATGCTCGAGATTGCACCGGAAGAGGAGCCCTGAATGAACATCGAGATTATCTTGAAATTGTCTCTGTTTGTTGGTCCCTCGAATTTTGTAACCTCACAGGCACCGTCACCAAGATTGTAGATATAGAAATCCTTGAGCTGCTTCTGTCCCGCTGCCATATGTCCGTAGTCCAGAGACTGGGGGTCGATTTTGAGAATACAGGACGGAAGATTCTGTCCTGTTCCCATAAGGTTTATTGTAGCCTTTCCATTCTTGAGCGACGGGTCGTCCGATTCAACAATTACTGATGCGGTGTCGAGTCCCTCGTTTTTAGGCAGATAATAGAGTTTGAGTCCCACTTCGGTGTCGGGTGCCAGTTCCTGAGAGGTAGGACTGGTTGTCCCGTCGTATCCGAATTCGTTGTCCGCATTATTGTTGAGGGCGATACTCAGAATCTTGACCGGTTTTGTGCCGCAGCTTTTGAGATTGAAGACTTTATCCGCCCTTGTATTGACCGGCACGACACCAAAATCATAAAAGGGTGCTTCATAGCAGAGTTTCGGTGCCATTCCGACAGCAGTAATGCTGATTATCACTTCATCAAGAATCTCGTCATCTGTGGTAACGATTATCTGACCGATATCTTTCCCCCCGTCAGCGGGTTTGTAGATTACCGCCGTAGTATTGTTTTTCTTTGGTTCGACCGCAATCTCTTTTGTGTTTGCCGGCTCGGTAGAGAATTCGTAGGCGTTTATCATCTGGTTTTCTTCGCACTGATTGTTGTTTAAGGGACACTGTCTTATCCTGATCTCTTTCTGAATCATCCGGATCTCACCTGCATTCCTGACAATGACAGTCCTTCTGGATACATCGGAGGTCTTCGGGTCAACGGAGCCGAAATCAACCGAAAGGCAGCCGTCTTTCTGGCTTGTCTCACAGTCTGATGTACATTTCACGATATTCCCGTTCTCGTCCCCTGTGCAGACATCAAGTTTTGCCTCCGCGCCCTTTCCCTTCAGGGTATATGTCTCGGATTTAACCACATTTGCTGCCTTGTTGTGATACCATTCTACCGTCAGTTTTCCCTCATCGGTTCCGGATTTTCGCGGAAAGTATGCAATCTTTATGATGCCGCTCTGGGACGGTGAAATGGACGGTGTAAACTGGACTACACTGAAGGCATCGGAGTTTGTCCCTGACGTAAAGGAGACGGCTACGGATTTGAATTCGAGATTATTTTTGCCGGAGTTTCTGATAGTTAAGTCCAGCTCCTTTGTGGTATTGACACGGACGGTTCCGAAGTCAATGATCTTGTCTGATGAGCAGTTCGTACACTCGTAAAACGGGGTAATCTCCTCGAGTTTCGAATCCTCGCACTGGCAGGCTGAAAACAGGAGTATCCCGGCCAAAAGAAAATATCCATATCTGTACATCAGTCTCTTCCTCCTCTATTTCTTTATAAAATCGCTCTCGTGAAAAACGATCGCCTCGAACTTTTCGAGTTTTATATCCCCCTTTTTGTAGCAGTCCATATTGAGTCCGGCCTTGAGGCACAGGTGAGCCAGATATTCATCGACAGTCTTCCATCCCGCCTCCTCGGGTACCTGAGGCAGAAAGACACCTTTATTGAATCCTCTTGTCAGCACGAGTCCGTCCCGTCCCAGAACGATATCCTCCTTTTTGATAGGCTCAAGCGGTGTAAGTACAGATATCTCAATCTCAATATCCTTCAGTTCGCTCATCTCGACCGGCATAAACCGCGGGTCGTTTACAGCGGCATTAACTGCGTTGGAGAGAACGGATTTGTAGAGTGGTTCGAATGCCATAATATGGCCGATACAACCTCTCAGGTCGCCGTGTTTCTTCAGTGTCACAAATGCAGCACCCTTCTCCTTGAGTTTATCTGACTTGGGCCTGTAATCCATCTCCTTCTTGTTCTTCAGATAGTACTCTACTGAATTTCTGGCAAGGGTAAGAAGTTCCTTCTTCTCTTCATCGGTGAGTGTGTATTTCACATTTCCCTCCTTTTCGATCTTGACTCCTCCCGATTCACTCTCCTTGAGTTCCTTCAGCTTTGATTTTGACCCTTTAAAGTATGCGACAGAGCCGTATCCTACGACAGCACTCTTGTCACCCGCTGTATCTCCCGAATTTTCGTGGAATACCACATAAGGTCCGTCGGCACCGGCGAGTCTCGCAATGTTCATCAGGACAACAATCGGGGCAATACCGCAGAACTGTGTCTTCTCCTGCATCTCCTCGTCGAAGAGCGTATCAGGGTCATTCTTCTTCAGAACGGAGAGTGAATATTCGTCAACGGCATTATTCTCGTCATAAGGCTTGTAATGGGACATATCCGAGCTCGCAATATAGAGCACGTTCTTCTTCTTGAGCGAGTTGTATACTGAAGTTGCGATCTCCCTCAGTGCCTTCTTGTCATAGACAGGGACGATGATTGGCAGAATTTTCGGGTCTTTCAGGTAATACTGAACAAAGGGCAACTGGACTTCAAGCGAGTGTTCAACCTTGAAATACCCCGGTTCGGATATGAAGTTTTTAGTGTCTTTGAGTAGTTCTGATGCCGCTTCTCTGTCGATAGGCAGTTCCCCGAGCGGTGTTTTATATGTATCATAATTCAGTACTGCGGCCTTGTGTCCTCTCATTCTGTGAGATGGTGCCATAACCACAATCAGGTCATACTTTCTCCCCTCTGCGAGCTTGAACCCGTAAGCTGCGGTCCTGCCCGAATAGATATAACCTGCGTGTGGTGATATGAGTCCGAATACTTCGCCCTTGTTCTCTACAGTCTTTTTCACCTGTTTATCGAATTTATCGAGCATACCCTTGAGCTCTGTCTGGCTTGCGGGATAGAATGAGCCTGCTACTACCGGGCTGAATATTTCTTTCATCTCTTCTCCTTTCTTTTGCTTCGATTCGGGTTTTGATGAACAACAGATAATAAAAGAGAGTATAAAAATCAGAATCCTTTTAAAAATATCTAACTTATACATATATAGAACACCTGTTGTTCAATAATAGTCAATTTGATACAGAATATCAAGCAATTAAAGAGATACCTTTAGGAATAGCCTCTTTTCTTATACAGAACGTTCGGGACACAGAGAGAATATCCAGAAATTATTTACTCCAGCTTCAATATTATGATTCCTCTATTGAGGTTTGAGACATAAGCAATATTTCCTGTAATCGAGGGCATCGCCTCATACACATTAAAGAAATATTTAGAATACACATTATCACCATCATTAGAAAAATCATAGGATGTAAGTGAGGTTTGTAAACCTGTATATGCAAATTCACCACTTATAACAATTTTATTAACATACGAATCTGATGTCTTCAGATTCCTGAGCTCCGGATTAACAGGATCTCCAAGAAACGCCCTAATAACCCCTAATGCACTATACGACGAATAGTACAAATATCTCCCACTAATTGAGAGTTCACCAGCCATATGGCCGTGATTATTGATATATATGTTTTTTAAGACTGGAGATTCCACTTCTGATATATCATAGATTAGAATACCTCGTCCCGGAACAGCGACATAGAGATACCTGGAGAACAAAGCAAAGGCGTAATTCTGCTCTACATAGTGAGTCTCCTGTCCGCAGTTTCCTATTGTCAGGGTATTTCTGAGAGTAAAGTCTTTTAAACTAACAATCTCAATCTCTTCTATACAATTGTTATAATCCTCCTTATTATTATCAACTCCTACAAAGAGATAACCGTCAACAGGGATGGCTGATATTATTTCACGATTTGACGAATTACTTATATTGTAACTCTCCTGTAACACCTGATTGAGGTTAAAATGGTAGAGAATTACCCTGTCATCAGTTACAGCATACACCCCGCTATCATAAAAATTAATATACTTTCCATGAGATGGACCAAGATCATCCTGATAAGTCTTATTGAGGCTAAGATCATTAATGTGTTTCCCAAATTCAATAAACGAAGTATCAATAATTCCAATAAGCTCTTTATATATAGTGATATCTAAATTGTTCATATCTGTATAATAGTATTCGCCAACCTTTTTGGGACTTCTGGGATTAGCGAGTGAGAATATTTTAATTGACGATGAGTTTGCGTAAGAATTAAAATTGCTTACAAAAAGCAGGGTTTTGGAAACATCTATATCTTTCTGTGTAACATAATAATATTTATCAGTCGAAATATTATTTCTTAGGTGTCCATAGTTATCATTCTCGATTTCATATAAAAATTCATTCTGTCCATAGTTACGGAATATTCTTATGCCGCCATTTGTCGATATATAATAGTATATACCTTCTGAAATAATGTTCAGTCCAATATCATTTGTAGATATCTCATTCTCTTTGGAAAAATTACCCGGGCTAAGCGGCGAATTATATCTGAATATCGACATTTCTGTAGAATCAAGTATATACAACTTATCCTGAAACACCTCCATTCCTATCGTGCTTTGCGACAATTCCTGTTTTAAAGTAATGTTTTCAATATCTGAAATATTAAAGATAAACATATTGTCATAAAAGGCCCCAACATAGAGATAAATTCCCTGAATCACCATTGAGGAAATATATTTAATCGTAAGATTCTGAGTCTTTTTCAGCTGTGGGTTTGAGATATCAGAGATATCGTAAATCCATATCGATGAATTTGAAGGGTTTGGGTTTGGGCCATTAACCCCCACAAAGAGATAATTATTGTTAAATGCTAAACTGGATGCAAAATTATCAACTGGCAATGTAATATTTTTCACGACCTTTATATTCGATGGTTCTGAAACATCAAAAATCACAACTCCATTTTCACCGTCTGCCACAAAGGCATATCTTCCATAAAGTTCTAATTGATGCATAGTTTTAAATTCAGGTCTTTTTATATGCCCAAGCAAGACGGGGGTCCTTGGGGATGAGACATCAATTATATGCAATCCTCCGTTCCCGTTTTTGTTGCCAGTAGTTACATATAATAATCCGTCTCTCTCCTCCACTGCCTCAAATGAAGAATCAGTTTCTGCGCCAACCTCGTTTAAGGATATATCCCTTATCAGGTCCGGGGATATCTCTCCCGCGATAGCCATAGCCGGTTTGAAAGATATACTTCCTATGTTTGGATTGGGCTTAGTATCGTCATAAGCCGCAACATCGATATAAAAAGGCATACCATTTGGAACTCCGGTCAGCCAAAACTCACACACCTCCTTCCCGTTGTTGTCGATCTTACAGGGTTTCCCGACGTTTATTGGAGATGAGCCATTATCAGCAAAACTACCATTGAGAGAATAATTCGAATAGCCATAATATATCAGATACCCGGAAATATCACTCTCATAATCCGGCGGTTCCCACGAGATAAGCACCTTTGAATCATTGTTTTCGGCTTTCAGATTGCGGATATTGTTTGGCGGAAGTGAATCTTCCGTTATGGTTACAAAGTCGATATCACTGTAATTCCCTGCCTCGTCCACACCTCTTATCATCAGGGTTGTGGTATCATTTTGGGCGACATAGAATCTGACAGTATCTTCATCTATCAGCTGATTAGGCAGGTCTTTTATATCCATAAACCAGTTGATATAAAAGCAGTTTTCATCATAACCGCCCGATATCTGGAATTTATAGTCGGTTATATTTTCATCATCCGGCAGAACTGAGATATCAACATCAATATATCCGAGGAACTGACAGTCTGGATGTGCAGGCAGATTTGTTTTAGTGTATTCGACCTTCTTCAGTCTGGGACTTGTGGGAGGGATTGTGTCGATTACAAGAGGGATTTCAACTGGCGAAAGGCTCCTGTTCCCTGCCCAGTCAGTCGCAGATATTTTCACCAGATACTCCCCGTCCTGAATATAGGGAATAATGGTATTGCTGGTGTATGATTCGCCTGTAAAGTAGATTTCATAGTCCTTGTAGATTTCAATCCTGTATTTTTCGATCTCGCCCGAATCGGGGCAGAGGTACTGCCATGAGAAGAGCGGGGTGCTGACATTCGTGAAGTACTTGTTCTTCTGTGCTGAAAATCTGGAGTTTGAGACGCTGATGTTTTCCGGAGAGCAGGGTGGCGTGGTGTCGAGTATCAGCTCCTTTACGAATGCATCTGTCTCATTTCCCGATGCGTCTCTGAATCTGAAGAAAATATTGTGCAGGCCCTCTGAAGACCCGATATCGTAATTGCTCAGAGAATTTGCATACTGGACCCAGCCTGAGCCGCTGAAATCGTAGTTGTTGGATATTATCATCTCGGAGATATCCTGACCACTTATCTCGATGTTTACAAGGTTTGAATTTGTATATTTTTTTTCGTTGTTTACCCTGATACTGCTTATCTGCGGCGGTAGTGTATCAACCGCTATTCTTTTCGTAAAGACGTTGCTTACGTTTCCCGCCCTGTCCGCTACTCTCACTTTAATGTCCAGAACCCCGTTTCTGACAGGGAGGACGACCGGATACATATCTCTGTAGACATCCCAGTTCTGGGGTTCGCTCTCTGACCCGAAGAAGACCTTTATCCTGTCTATATCTGCTACCTTGTTTGGGGCTGTGCTTTTTATCCTGAGGTTAACGAAAGCGGAGTTTACAGTTTCGGTTCCATTGATGCTCTTTGCTCCGTCAGCTTCGATATCTATCTCCGGCATAATATTATCGAAGAAAAACTCCTTTTTGTAGACTTCACTCTCGTTTCCGGCCTCATCTCTGAGTTGCAGAAGAAGAATCTTCTTTCCTGTCTTACCTGTGATTGGTTCTGAGAATTCACCTGAAAATGTGCCAAACGCAATCTGTCTTTCTTCGAAGAAACTCCCGTCCGGAGTGCTGCCCGGGAGCTCATCTTCATCTACAATGATTTTTCTTAAAGAGAGATTTTTGAAACCGGAGTAATTGTCGCCGGCAGTCAGTGCTATCCTGATGTTGTCCGAATTGATATAATCCGACACTGCGTCGGGGAAATAGATATTCTCTGCAACAGGCGGCGTTTTATCGAGGAATACCTTTACAGAGTAGAGTGGCGTCTCACGACACAGGATATCCCTGAATTTTACATAAATATTATACTCGCCTTCGCCTTTATTAAATTCAACGATTTCGTATCTGTTTTGGGTGAGCTCCTTCCATCCTGTGTCATCTGAGGCGGAATTGACAGATAATCTGAACTCCTTCAGAAAGTCACCGTAAAAAAAGACAATCTTTATTTTGTCCGATTTTGTTACAGATATGGGTCTGCCGGAACTATTCTCCTCCTCTGCCTGAATAAGTGCGGAAGGAGGAACAAGATTAACAACCCCTATATCAACAGACTTGTTTTCCTCAACAACAACAGAGTTTCCGAGAAATCCCAGCCCATTATTTTCGTCGAAAGAGCTGAGACTATAAGTTCCCACCTTCACCTCATCAAAGATAAAGCTTCCGTCTGCATCAGATGTAGATGTATATACCTTTCCCATATTAAAATTATCACAATTATTGGGCGCAGGTCTCATCATAAATCCGGATGATTTATAGCCGGAAATCAGAGATACCCTTGCGTTTCCGACGCCGGTCTCGGAGTTGTTTTTCTCATCTTTTTTCTTTATATACCCCCGCACAATCCCCTTTTTGTAATTCAGGTTTATTACACCTACACTGGTCTTCTGACCCGGAATTATCGTTACAGGACCGACCTCTGCATCATAGTAAGTCGGGTCGGAGGCAACAATGCGCAGAAAATATGTCCCTTTTTCAATATCCCTGATTGTAAACCTGCCATCCCTTTCTGCAAGAGCAGTATAGGATGTATCCTTGATACTCACAGTGAAGTTTACTTTTTTGATGTCACTGTAATCCTCGGGACTGACGACCCCGTTCAGTTCGCCCCGTGCCTGAATTGTCTTCGGGGATTCGGGGTCATAGGGGTTTATCGGTTCTATCTCCGAAGAACAGGAGAAGTAGATGACAGGAAGTAAGAGAAAAAGTAATTTACTGGTTTTCATTTTTACCTCCACCAAAATATGTTGATTGATATTCTATAGAAGTTTCATCGTTTTGCAAGTGGCATAAATCACATCTTTATACTTGTGGTATGTATATAGGTTTTTCTGTTTTTCGGGAGACGGGTGTGTTACCGGTTTGTAATCTGGGCAGTATTCAGGTATCAGGTGTGTTCTGTCTGATTGATATTTTTCCTGCCTGACGACTTGAGATTTTATCTTTTCTTCAGTCTGAAACTCATCAGAAATGCAGGGATGGTAGAGTATCTGAAGAATGCCAGCGGGCGGGAGATAAGTCTGCCGGATTCCTTCTCGACAATCGTCCCGAAACAGGTGGTATGAGAGACCGGCAGATTCCATGGCTTGATGTTTACCTTTTCGCCTATGTAGATATATCCTTTTCCGTTTACCTCGAATTCGAATCTGTATCTGATCTTGAATTCGGTAAAATATCTCAACTCGAGAGTCCCCTTTACTTCTGTATTTTCGCAGAGTCCTCCAACGGTGACAGAACCATAAAGGTGATTTGTAAGGAAGTTCCCGTTCTTGGGATTTATCCAGTCGGCCAGATTGTCGGTACCCCAGACCACACTGAACTCAAACGGAAATTCCCCTTCAGGTCCGCAGCCTTTCTCAAATCTGTGGGTTCCGCTCATTACCTCTTTCATCTCGAAACCCAGATTTTTTTCTGCCAGAATCTTCAGTAAATTCAGCATATTCTCCTCACTTTCTCTTGGTTAGAAAAAAGGCCGAAGTCGTGGCAACCACATCCTGTGCAAAGGGGATAAACTGCGAGTAGAAGCCGACATCGTTAAGGAGAGATACCTTTTCGACCTTTTTCTCTCTCTTGATGGCCTTGAGAATTATTTTTGCCACTGTTTCAGGTTTCATCGAATAATACGGGACGAGTTTCATTGAAAGCTTTGCACCCCATGTCTCTCCTTCAATCTCCTTATAGAAAGGAGTATTTACCATAAAGGGATATACCGTTGTCACCCTGATTCCGTATTTTCTGAGTTCGTAGTGCAGAATCTCGGAGAAGACACCAAGGGCTGCTTTGACGCTTGCGTATGCTCCCCATCCGGGAAGTTTGAAGAACGCCTGACCCGATGAGACATTTACTATATGCCCCCTGCCGGCTGATTTCATCGAATCCAGAAAGGCGTAAGTATGGTATATCGGTCCCAGAAGATTCACGTTTATCAGCTTCTTCCAGATATCGAGCGGTGTATCGACAAGGTCGTTCGAATATCCGATTCCGGCATTGTTTACGAGGACATCCAGATTTCCTTCGGACAGAATGGAACTGGCAACTGATTTTACCGATTTTTCGTCAGAAATGTCATAGACAAAGTACTTTGCCTTTATACCTTTTTGCAGGACTTCTCCGGTGACCTTTTTCAGCGAATCTTCATTGATATCGGCAAGGTATAAAACCACCTTTTCATCTGCAAGAAGTTCACAGAGAGATTTTCCAATGCCGCTGGCAGCACCTGTTACAAGGACTCTTTTTGATTCGAGTTTCTTCATCTTTTACTCCTTTCTGATAGTACCTGTATTTCCCGCCAGACCAAAAAATGCAAAATCCACGACCTCGTTTATTATTCTGTCTACGTCCTTCTCGTCGATTAGTTCCGCGAGCCACATGTTCAGAAAAGAGAAACCGAGTCCAACAACTGATTTCGAGACGATGTCTGAATCGCACCTGCGGGCAAACCCCTTTTCGATAGCGTAATCCAGATAATACTTTGCAAGCTGTGCAAATTTCATCTGAAATTCATAAATCTTACGTTCGAGTTCCCTGTCGACACTAACGGCTTCCTTGATGAAAATAGTAACCAGTTCCCTGTTTTCGATAACCGTCTTAATCATCCGCCTGATAGCCCTTACGGAGGCATCCCTGTATTCCTGACTGTTTTTGGGAAGTTCACTGCTCATATCGGAGAAGGAGAGCAGAAGCTTCTCTGTCAGCTCATTGAGCAGGTTTTCGAAGATATCGCGTTTGTCAATGAAATTTCTGTAAAATGTACCCTGACCGACCCCGGCGCTCTTTACTATCTCAGAGACAATGGTGTTGTGATAACCTTTCTCTGCAAAGATCTTTTTTGCAGCCTTAAGCAGTCTTTCCTTCGTGAGGTTCTTCTTCTCGAGGTTTTTGATTTTTCTGAGTTCCGAAATCATATCTTTATCCCTGAAATCATTGTATACACGAAACGGACGGACTTGTCAATCTCATTTTTAAACTTTTTTCTGCCCGGCACCCGGATTTGTCCAACCGCATATTTTTTAGGCAGAAAGAAATTTTTAGAAATTTTTATACCTGTATTTATGAAAGGTGGGTTGTCCTCCATATTTTTTTGTGGTCAAATGCCACATTCATTTATTAGAGGTCAACGATGGTCGTTGCCTCATTTATTAACATT
>Ga0067045_1002895_pt1 | contig 38522 bp, 41 predicted proteins | sample TerdegcTABiofilm_FD_59184 | JGI IMG/M metagenome (GOLD analysis project Ga0067045, IMG submission 59184) | Combined Assembly of (Gp0054472, Gp0054536) Wastewater bioreactor microbial communities from Singapore -Terephthalate degrading... | reverse complement strand
AGAGGTAGAGCTGATAACCCCGGTAGCGCTCGAGAAGGAGCTTAGGTTTGCGGTAAGAGAAGGCGGAAGGACAGTAGGTGCCGGCGTTATTACTGAAATTATAAAGTAACTGGAGAATCAAGATGGAAGGACAGAAAATCAGAATTAAGCTTAAGGGTTATGATTACCGTCTGCTTGACAGGTCTATTGCAGAGATTGTAAGGACTGCCAAGTCAACAGGTGCGGAGGTCGTAGGACCGCTTCCGCTTCCGACGGAAATTCACAAGTACACGGTACTCAGGTCCTGTCACGCTGACAAGAAGTCGAGGGAGCAGTTTGAAATCAGGGTTCATAAGAGACTGGTTGACATTCTGAGGCCAACCCCTAACACTCTGGATGCCCTGATGAAACTGGACCTCTCTGCAGGCGTGGACGTGGAAATCAAGTAAGGAGCCATTGCTATGATTAAACTGGATGTTTATGATGTCAGGAAGAACAAAGTCTCCGAGATGGAGGTCAGCGAAAAGGTTTTCGGTGCACCGTTCAATGAGACAGTTATCTATCAGGCAGTCCGTGTAAGACAGATGAACAGGAGACAGGGTACGGCCTGTACGAAGAACAAGGCTGAAGTCAGAGGGACAGGAAAGAAACCGTGGAAGCAGAAGCATATGGGCAGAGCAAGACACGGAAGTATGCGCTCTCCGCTATGGAAGGGCGGCGCTGTGACTTTTGGTCCGAGACCGAGAGACTATGACCTCGCTATCCCCGAGAAGGTAAACAGAAAGGCAATGTGTATCGCCCTCTCTGACAGAGTACGGGAAAACTCTATTTTCGTTATTGACAAAGTTGATTTTTCTGATATTAAAACCAGACATTTTTGCGAGCTTCTGAAGAGATTTGAGATTGAAGGTGCGCTTGTGATAGACAACAAAAACAAAAATCTGATGCTTTCTGTGAGGAATCACAAGAACTCGAAATATCTGAACGCAGAAAATATCAATATCGTCGACCTTCTCAAATACAACAAGCTCCTTATTTCACAGGACGCATTAAAAAAGATTGAAGAGGTATTGTCAAAATGAGTACCATTAAGACTTTTACGGATTATGATGTTATTATAAGACCCCTTATTACCGAGAAGAGCAACATACACAAGGAACTCTTCAATAAGGTCTCCTTTGTTGTCAGAAGAGATGCAAACAGGATTCAGATCAAAAAAGCGGTTGAAAATATCTTCAAGGTAAAGGTAGCAAAGGTCAATACCGTGGTAGTAAGAGGTAAAATGAGAAGATACGGCAGATATACCGGTAAAAGGGCTTCATACAAAAAGGCCATTGTGACGTTGCAGCCGGGCTACAACATTGACATTCTTTCCACCATTTAATTGAGGTGTGATATGGCAGTTAAGACTTTCAAACCAACTTCTCCGGGACGCAGGTTTATGACTGTTGCGGATTTCTCGGAACTCAAAAAGCATCCCACAGAAAAGAAGCTTCTCAAAAGAATCAAGAGGAATTCCGGCAGGAATAATCAGGGCAGGGTTACCATAAGATTCAGAGGCGGCGGTGCAAGAAAGATCTACAGGATTATTGACTTCAAGAGAGATATCAGGGATATCCCTGCAAAGGTAGAGGCCATTGAATATGACCCGAACAGAACCTGCAGAATTGCCCTTCTCTTTTACAAGAACGGTATCAAGAGATACATACTCGCTCCGGACGGGCTCAAGGTCGGAGATACTGTTGTATCGTCCGAAAACGCAGATATCAAGGTAGGGAATGCCCTTCCTCTTAAAAATATCCCCGTTGGTCAGATGATTCACAATGTTGAACTTAAAATAGGAAAGGGCGGTGCGCTCGTCAGGTCAGCCGGTTCGGCTGCACAGGTCCTCGGTAAAGAGGGAAATTATGCTATTCTGAGAATGCCCTCCGGCGAGATGAGAAAGGTCCTTCAGGATTGTTATGCAACAATCGGTCAGGTCGGGAATCTGGAGTATGAAAATATCATCATCGGCAAGGCCGGCAGACAGAGACTGAAGGGGAAAAAGCCGCATGTGAGAGGAGTGGTTATGAATCCTGTCGACCATCCGCATGGCGGTGGTGAAGGAAAGGCCGGACAGGGTAATCCTCATCCTGTCTCCCCGTGGGGCTGGAAGACCAAGGGACTCAAGACGAGGCACAACAAGAGAACCCAGAAATATATCATCAAGCACAGGCATAAATAAGGAGGTCATAAGTGGCAAGGTCAGTTAAAAAAGGCCCGTATGTGGAAGAGAGTCTCCTGAAGAAGGTTATGGATATGACCAAGACCGGTCAGAAGAAGGTTATCAAGACCTGGTCGAGAAGGTCGACTATTATTCCGGAAATGGTGGGTTACACCTTTGCTGTCCATAACGGCAACAAATTTATTCCGGTTTATATCGTGGAAAATATGGTCGGTCACAAATTGGGCGAGTTTGCTCCTACAAGGACGTTCAGGGCTCATTCCGCCGAGAGAAAGGCTGAGAAGGCGGGCGAGAAGGCTCCTGAAAAGAAGTAAAATTATCCGGAGGCAAAGATGATAGCGAAGGCAAAACTGAGATTTTTAAGGATTTCACCCAGAAAGGTAAAGATAGTTACTGACCTTATAAAGGGTAAAAAGGCTACAGAGGCCGTGAATATTCTGAAGTTTACTCCCAATGCAGCGGCCAGACCGGTTCTGAAGCTTCTGAATTCAGCGATTGCAAATGCAACAAACAACCAGAAGCAGAAGGTCAATGCAGATGATCTGATTGTAAAGGAAGTTATTGTAGGTAATGGTCCTATAATGAAGAGAATAATGCCCCGTTCGAGGGGAATGGCTTACAGGATAAACAAGAGAATGAGCCATGTAACAATTTTAATCGACAACATTTAAAGGAGGTCGCTTTGGGTCAGAAGGTTAATCCGATAGGGTTCAGACTTGGAGTCACAAGAACTTGGGAATCGAGATGGTTTTCATCCAAGAATTATGTAAAGTGGTTTCACGAGGACCTGAATTTCAGAAAGCATCTCAAGGAGAAGCTTTATCCGGCAGGTGTCTCGAGAATTCTCATCGAAAGGTCTGTCAACAAGGTCAGAATAAATGTTTTTGTTGCAAGACCCGGAATGGTAATAGGCAAGAAGGGTTCAGGGATTGACGGCATAAAGAAAGAACTGCAGGGTATGTCCACGAACGAGATATTTCTCAATATTACCGAGGTAAGGAAGCCCGAGCTTGATGCGCAGCTTATTGCAGAAAATATTGCCTCACAGCTTGAGAAGAGAGTCGCGTTCAGAAGAGCAATGAAAAAGTCAGTGTTGAATGCAATCAAGTTTGGTGCTCTCGGTATAAAGATAATGGCGGGTGGCAGACTTGCGGGCGCCGAGATTGCCCGTTCGGAATGGTACAGGGAGGGAAGAGTACCGCTTCAGACTCTAAGGGCAGATATCGATTACGGTTTTGCAGAGGCAAACACCACATACGGCAAGATCGGTGTCAAGGTCTGGTTGTTTAAGGGAGAGATATTAAGCAAGAAATAAGGAGTTAGGTTATGTTTATTCCGGCCAAGGTAAAATACAGAAAGCAGCAGAGAGGTAGGATGAAGGGAAAGGCAATGAGGGGTAACAGGCTTGCCTTTGGTGATTTTGGTCTGATGGCGCTCGAGTGCGGCTGGATTACAGCCAAGCAGATTGAGGCCGCAAGAGTATCGATAACCAAGTTTATCAAGAAGGGCGGTAAGCTGTGGGTCAGAATATTCCCCGACAAGCCCATCACCAAAAAGCCTCTTGAGACCCGTATGGGTAGAGGTAAGGGAGCACCCGAAGAGTGGGTGGTGGTCATTAAGCCGGGCAGAATTCTCTACGAGATGGAAGGAATTACGGAGGAACAGGCGAGAGAGGCGATGAGACTTGCTGCACACAAACTTCCCGTTGTTACCAAATTTATCAAAAGAGGTGAAGTGTTATGAAGGCAAGAGAGTTCAGAAATATGGAAATTGACCAGATTAGGACAGAGATCCGCAATATGAAGGAGAGTCTCTTCAAGTTCAGATTTCAGCATTTTACCGGTCAGCTCGAGAATCCTATGAAACTCAGAAATACCAGAAGGGACCTCGCAAGAGCCTACTCGGTTCTGAAAGAGAAGACGTCCGGGAAAAAATCTTCCGGTAAGAATAAGTGAGGTAGAAGATGGAGAAGTTTGGTTATAATAAGGTTATGATCGGAACAGTGGTTTCGGACAAGATGGATAAGACCATTTCCGTCGAGGTAAAGAGAAGGGTAATGCACCCCAAGTACAAGAAATACCTGACAAGAAGGTCTGTATTCAAGGTTCACGACGAAAAGAACGAGGCCAAAACAGGCGACAGGGTTATGTTTAAGGAGACGAGACCTCTTTCCAAGACCAAAAGATTCAAGCTTGTAAAGATAGTTATGAAGGGCAAGAGGTTTGATTCGGAGAATCAGACCGCTGATAAATAAAGGAGCATGTTATGATTCAGATGAAGACACTCTTGGATTCGGCCGATAACTCCGGAGCAAAGACACTGCAGTGTATCAAGGTTCTCGGAGGTTCAAGAAGACGCTATGCCGAAATAGGCGACGTCATTGTTGTGGCTGTCAAGGAGGCAATGCCCGATTCGAAGGTCAAGAAGGGTGAGGTTGCCAAGGCAGTGATTGTAAGGGTTGCAAAGGAAATCAAGAGAGAAGACGGTTCGTATGTGAGATTCGATGACAATTCTGCAGTCCTCATCAATAACTGGGGAGAACCGCTGGGTACACGTATTTTCGGACCTGTCGCAAGAGAACTGAGGGCGAGGAGATTTATGAAGATATTGTCTCTCGCTCCGGAAGTCCTATAAGTATTTGGGAGAAGTAAAGATGAGTATCAGAAAGAATGACATTGTGGTAGTTATCAGAGGCAAGAAGAAGGGAAAGAAAGGCCGGGTCCTTCAGGTTATCAGAGAGAAGGGCCGGGTCATTGTCGAGAATGTGGTTGCGGTGAAGAGACACCTGAAACCCGGAAGAGACAAGTCGGCTCAGGCCGGAGGCATTGTCGAAAAACCGGGTTCGGTTGCCGTGAGTAACGTAATGCTTTACTGCAAGAAGTGTGACAGGGGAGTGAGACACGGTTACAGGATTTCAGGGGAGACAAAATCACGCATCTGCAAGAAGTGCGGCGAACAGATTTGACGGAGGATGAGATGGCACGATTAAAGGAGATTTACAGGAAAGAGATTGTACCGAGACTTATGAAGGAGTTTGAATACAAGAATCTTATGCAGGTTCCCAAACTTCATAAAATTACGATTAATATGGGACTCGGTGAGGCAATTACAAATGCCAAGATTCTTGATACAGCTTCATCGGAGCTGGCTGCAATTACCGGGCAGAAGCCGGTTATTACGAAGGCAAGGAAGTCAATCTCCAATTTCAAACTGAGAGCCGGTGCTTCGATCGGCTGCGCCGTGACACTCAGGGGCGACAGGATGTACGAGTTCTTTGACAGGTTTGTTAACATTGCACTCCCAAGAGTAAGGGACTTCAAGGGTCTCTCCTCACGTTCATTCGACGGCAGAGGCAATTATTCCGTTGGGATAAAGGAGCATATCATTTTCCCCGAGATCAATTTCGACAAAATTGACAAGATCAAGGGAATGACAATAACTATTGTTACGACTGCAAGAACTGACGAAGAGGCAAAGAAATTATTAAAATACCTTGGAATGCCTTTTAAGGATTAAAGGAGGAAATTCGTGGCTAAGAAGTGTTTAAGAATCAAGCAGAAAAGGGAACCTAAGTTTTCAACCCGCAGGTATAACAGATGTGCCCTCTGCGGAAGACCGAGAGGATATATGAGAGATTTCGATATCTGCAGAATCTGTTTCAGACATCTGGCGCTCAGAGGACTTATCCCGGGCGTAACAAAATCCAGCTGGTAAGGGAGGATTGAATATGAGTCATACTTATCCTGTTGCCGATATGCTGACAAGAATCCGTAATGCCGTTCAGGCCAGACTTGACATCATTGAACTCCCGCATTCGAAAATCAAGGAGTCTATTCTTGAGGTGATGACCAGTGAGGGTTTTATCAACGGTTTCAGAGTAGTCAAGCGCGGAGAGAAGAAATTCGTCTATGTCTCCCTGAAATATTACAATAATGACCCGGTTATCACAGAGATCAAGTGCTTCAGCAAACCGGGAAGAAGAATGTACATAGGCTACGACAAAATCAGGACATATACACCGGGTTATGGTATTGCCATTCTCTCTACCTCGAAGGGTATTATGAGCGGAGGGAAGGCACTCAAGGAAAAACTCGGTGGTGAATTAATCTGTACAGTCTATTAAAGGATGAGGTGTTTGCTATGTCAAGATTAGGAAATAAGCCGCTCTCGGTACCACAGGGTGTTAAGGTTACGGCAGGACCTGATGTGATTACGGTTGAAGGCCCCAAGGGCAGGAAGACCATCAAGCAGAACAGCAATGTAAAGGTCGAAATCTCCGGCAGTACCATCAAGGTCTCCCGTATCTCTGATGAAAAGGTGGCAAAACAGGCACACGGCGCTGTGTGGGCATTGCTCGCAAGTGCAATCAAGGGTGTGAGCGAAGGCTTCTCGAAGGTACTGACAGTACAGGGTGTCGGTTACAAGGCCGAGCTCAGCGGCAATACACTGAAGTTCAGTATCGGTTATTCGAAGCCTGTCCTGTTTGAGGTCCCCAAGGAGATAACTGTGAAGGTCGAGAAAGATACGATTATCACACTTTCCTGTCACGATAAGGAACTTTTGGGACAGGTCTGTCACAATATCAAGTCCATCAAACCGGCAGACCCTTACAAGCTCAAGGGTATCAAGTACGCCGATGAGGTAATCAAGCAGAAGGTCGGTAAGGTCGGCGTGGGTGGTGCAAAGTAATAACGGAGGTCTAAAGTGAGTATTTATCTGAACAGAAAAGAGAATCGCTCAAAGAAGATAGACAGAATCCGCAAGAAGATTTCTGGAACGGACGAGAGGCCGAGAGTCTCGGTATTCAAGAGCAACAGATATTTTTATGTCCAGCTTATCAACGATATTACCGGTAATGTCCTTCTGTCGGCTTCTACAAAGGACAAGGAATTTGCTTCCCAAACAGAGAAGGTCAAGCCGGTTGAACTTGCAAAGAGGCTCGGTTCTGCATTTGCATCGAAGTGCAAAGAGAAGAATATAGAGATGGTGGTCTTTGACAGAAGGGGATATAAGTATCACGGTATAATAAAGGCTTTTGCTGATGCAATGAGAGAGGCCGGTATAAAGTTTTAATTTTGTAAAAGGAGGTCTGACTTGACTAACATAATTAGCAATGAAATGGAACAGAAGGCTTTTCTTGAAGGGGTCATCTATATCAACAGAACGGCCAAGGTAGTGAAGGGTGGTAAGAGGTTTTCGTTCTCTGCCCTTGTAGTGGTAGGCGACGGTGAGGGTATGATAGGTTACGGACTCGGAAAGGCAAATGAGGTTCCGGAGGCCATAAGAAAAGGTACCGAGAAGGCAAAGAAGAATATGGTTAAGATACCTCTTGTTCAGGGTACGATTCCGAATCAGGTCATTGGAAAGTTTGGTGCCAGCAATCTTCTGATGAAACCCGCAAAGGAAGGTACCGGAGTGATTGCAGGAACGGTTCTCCGTACACTCTTTGAAAATGCCGGAGTGAGGAATATCGTTACAAAGTCAATCGGTTCGAGCAATCCTCACAACCTTATTAAGGCGGCGTTTGACGGATTCAAAAAGATGAAATCCAAGAACGAATATTTTAAGGCGAGAGGCAAGAAAATATCCGAAGAGCAAAAGTAAAGCCGGAGGAGTAAAATGAGTTCAAAGACAATCAAGATTCAGTGGTATAAGGGGACCATTGGAAGGGATATCAGGCAGAAACTGACCATAAAAGGGCTTGGCTTTAAGAGACTGCATCAGATTATCGAAGTAAAGGATACGCCGCAGATAAGAGGAATGGTGAAAAAGATTCCGCATCTTGTAAAAATTATTTCCGAATAAGGAGTTTTGGTATGGCTATATCACTCAAGAACATAAAGGTACCCAAAGGTGCTACACACAAGCCCAAGAGAAGGGGCAGAGGTGAGGGCTCAGGTCTTGGAAAGACCTCCGGAAGGGGTAATAAGGGGCAGTTGTCCCGTTCGGGCGGAGGTACAAGAGTAGGTTTTGAAGGCGGACAGATGCCGCTCATCAGAAGAATTCCGAAGAGGGGTTTCTTCAATAAGTTCAAAACCGAGTTTTCAGTTATTAACCTGAGAGACCTTTCCGTTTTCGCAGCGAATGAGGTTGTGGATGCAGAAAAACTCTATTCGAAGGGCCTTATAGACTCCAAATCGCTTCCGGTAAAGGTGCTCGGGGACGGCGAACTGAAAGTGGCACTCACTGTTAAGGCAAATAAGTTTTCCAGAACAGCGATTGAAAAGATAACCAAAGCAGGCGGAAAGGCCGAGGAGATTTAATCGTGGCAAACGTTTTTGGCAATATAGCCCGTATTCCTGAGCTCAGGAGGAGAATAATCTTCTCCCTTCTGATGCTGGCTGTTTACCGTATCGGGATATTCATTACCACACCCGGAGTCGACAGGGTTGTAATGAGCAAGATTTTTTCATCAGCAAAGAATACCATATTCGGTATCTTCAACCTTTTCTCCGGCGGCGGTCTCGAGCAGCTCTCGATATTTGCGCTCGGAATTATGCCTTACATCAGCGCTTCAATTATTATGCAGCTCCTCGGGGTAGTACTGCCCGCAGTCGAAAAACTGCAGAAAGAAGGGGAACTCGGCAAGAAAAAGATTACACAGTACACCCGTTATCTTACAGTTGTCATATGCCTTATGCAGGGATTCGGAATAGCCGTTTATCTCGAAGGACTCAGGTCATCAACCGGTGAACTTGTGGTTGCAAACCCGGGTTTCGGATTCAGGCTTTTGACGGCGCTTACTCTTACGACAGGTACAACTTTTATTATGTGGCTCGGTGAACAGATTACGGAAAAGGGTATAGGCAACGGTATATCTCTTATAATATTTGCCGGTATTGTGGCAAGATTACCGAATGCCGTATTCCAGAGCTTCTCGTTTGCCGAGAAAGGTATGCTGAAACCGCTTACCCTTCTGATTGTGCTGGCCATTATGGTCGGTGTTATCTATATGATAGTCTTCTTCGAGAGAGGCCAGAGGAGAATCCCCGTTCAGTATGCCAAAAGGGTAGTGGGAAGAAAGGTCTACGGCGGACAGACGACTCATCTCCCGCTCAAGGTAAATACGGCAGGTGTCATCCCCCCGATATTCGCCTCTTCCATACTGGTCTTTCCTGCCACGATGAGCAACCTTCTGCACTTCGACATCTTCAAGAATATTTCAAACTCACTTCAGCCCGGCACATGGGGATACGAGACCTTCTATGTTCTTCTGATTGTATTCTTTGCATACTTCTATACAGCGGTTGTCTTCAATCCTGTAGATATCTCCGAGAATATGAAGAAGTACGGCGGATTTATCCCCGGAATTAGGCCCGGAAGCAAGACGGCCGAATATATTGACAAGGTTCTCTCCCGAATAACTTTCGGCGGCGCATTGTACGTCTCATTCGTATGTGTTATCCCTACGGTTCTTATGAAATCCTTCAATGTCCCGTTTTATTTCGGAGGCACGGCTCTTCTGATTGTTGTAGGTGTTGCACTTGATACACTTGCACAGATCGAATCGCACCTGATTTCGAGACATTATGAAGGACTTTCGGGTGAGGGTGGTCCGCGTATAAGAGGCAGAAGGAGGTAATATGATTATTGTTCTTCTCGGTCCCCCCGGATGCGGCAAAGGCACACAGGCACAGAGACTTATGGATGCGATGCACCTTCCGCAGATTTCAACAGGCGATATGCTGAGAAAGGCCCTTAAGGACGGGACACCTCTCGGGCTCGAGGCAAAGAAATATATGGAATCCGGTCAGCTGGTTCCGGATTCCCTAGTGATAAATATTATGAAGGAAAGGGTGAAGAGTCCGGATTGTGCTAAAGGTTTTGTCCTTGATGGTTTCCCGAGGTCGATTCCTCAGGCGGAGGCACTGGATGTGATGCTCAGTGATATCGGGAAGAAGATAGACGTTGCTATCAATTTCGATGTTCCCGAGGAGGAACTTATTATAAGGATTTCGGGCAGAAGAAGTTGTCCGAAGTGTGGTGCGATGTTCCACATCAGATTTTCACCCCCGAAGACAGAAGGGATATGTGACAAGTGCGGTGAGAAACTCTATCAGAGGGCGGATGACAATGAGGAGACTGTCAGAAACCGTCTCAAGGTTTATAACAGTCAGACGGCACCGCTCATCGATTACTACAGCAAGAAGGGTGTCCTGAAGAATATTGTGGCAGGCGGAGGTACGCCCGATTCTGTATTTGCAAAGGTGAAGGAAATTGTCGGATTTTAGAGATGATAAATATCAAGACCCCGTCCGAGATTAAGATTATGGATATGGCAAACAAAATCGTAAATACAGCGCTGAGTGAAGTAGAGAAGAGGATTTCCCCTGGGGTCAGGGCAAGCCAGCTGAATGAGGTTGCCGAGAATGTGGTCAGAAAGTTCGGCGCAAAGCCTGCATTCAAGGGATACAACGGATATAAGTATTCGATATGTGTTTCGGTAAATGACGAGATAGTCCACGGTCTGCCCGAGAAGAATAAGGTTATAAAGGACGGGGATATAGTCAGCATTGATTTCGGGGTTTTATACAACGGATATTACGGTGATGCGGCAAGGACGGTCATTGTAGGTGATGTCGGTCAGCCGGTAAGAGATTTTGTAAAGACGGCAGAAGATGCTTTTTATGCCGGTGTAAGCAGAATGAAGGCCGGAAACAGGATAGGGGATATCTCGAATGCCATTCAGACCCTCGTGGAATCCAGAGGGTATGGTGTTGTGAGAGACCTTGTTGGTCACGGTATAGGAACAGCCCTTCACGAAGACCCTCCGGTCCCCAATTACGGGAAACCCGGAACCGGTCCCGATATCGTGGAAGGAATGGTCCTCGCAATAGAACCTATGATCACAATGGGTGATTTCCGTGTGTTATATGACAGTGATGGCTGGACAACCAGGACTTATGATGGTAAACTTTCAGCCCATTTTGAGTATTCGGTCGCCGTTGTTGACGGCGGTTATTATATTCTTGGAATTAACTGAGGTATATGTCTAAAGAGCAGGCAATAGAAGTAGAAGGAACTGTAGTGGAGACACTACCAAATACAATGTTCAGAGTAGAGTTGCCGAACGGCAAGAAGATAATTGCCTATCTCTCTGGCAAGATGAGGATGCACTTTATCAGAATTCTGCCCGGGGATAAGGTTATTGTAGAGCTGAGTCCTTATGACCTCAGCAAGGGAAGGATTACTTTCAGGAGTAAGAAATAATTAACAGGATAGGTGATTTATGAAAGTAAGAGCATCTGTTAAAAAGATTTGTCCCAAATGCAAGATTATCAAGAGAAAAGGTGTAATCAGGGTAATCTGTGAGAACAAGAAGCACAAACAAAAACAGGGATAGTTTTTAAGGAGGATTTTAATGGCACGAATTGCTGGTATCGATTTACCCAAGAACAAGAAGATAGGTATTGCACTTACTTATCTTTACGGTGTAGGAAGGTCTCTTGCAAAAGTTATTCTGGAGAAGGCACAGGTCTCACCGGACAAGAGAAGCTACGAACTGAGTGACGATGAGATTAAGAGAATAAGAGAGACCATTGAGCAGGAGGGAATCAAGATTGAGGGTGACCTGAAAAGAGAGGTCACTATGAATATCAAGAGACTTATAGAGCTCAACACCTACAGAGGTCTCAGGCACAAGAGAGGTCTGCCGGTCAGAGGTCAGAGGACTCACACCAATGCAAGAACCAGAAAGGGTCCCAGAAGAGGAATCATCAGACCGTCGGCATCATCTTCAACAGCCGCACCCAAGGCTTAACTGAAATACGGAGGTATCAAGAGTGAAACCCAAGAAGAAAGTCAAGAAGGTAGTAAACACAGGTATTGTTCACATTCAGTCAACTTTTAACAATACCATCATTACGATTTCTGATATGAACGGGAATGTGGTGGCCTGGTCGAGTGCGGGCGCCAAGGGCTTTAAGGGGTCAAAGAGAAGTACTCCTTTTGCCGCTCAGGTAGCTGCCGAGGATGCGGCCAAGAAGGCAATGGATCAGGGGATGAAGTCTGTCGGAATACTGGTAAAAGGTCCGGGAGCAGGCAGAGAGTCTGCTATCAGGGCTATTCAGGCGGCAGGACTGAAGGTTACAATGATCAAGGATATTACCCCTGTTCCGCACAACGGATGCAGACCGCCCAAGAGAAGAAGAGTTTAGTAATTTTTTTAAGGAGGATATACTTTGGCACGTTATACCAAATCCAGATGTAAACTTTGCAGAAGAGAGGCAATCAGGGAAGAACCCAAGATGTTTCTCAAATCAGAGAGATGTTACACAGACAAGTGTGCAATCGAGAGAAGGGCTTTCCCTCCCGGGCAGCACGGTTCGAAGAAGGGAAAACTCTCGGGTTACGGGGTGCGTGTAAGGGAGAAGCAGAAGGCAAAGAGAATTTACGGGCTTCTGGAGAAGCAGTTCAGGGAGTATTTTGATAAGGCAAAGAATAAGGAAGGAATCACAGGTGACCATCTGATAGTATTTCTTGAGAGAAGACTTGACAATGTGGTTTACAGGCTCGGTTTTGCGAAGAGCCGCAGCCACGCCAGACAGCTTGTGGCTCACGGGCACTTTCTCGTAAACGGAAGAAGGACAGATATCCCGTCATATCTTGTCAGGGTAGGAGACGAAATTCAGCTGAAGGAACGTTCGAGGAAGAACCAGACTATCGCAGAGACCTTCGAGGCAAAGAAAGGTACCGTTCCGAAGTGGCTGGAGATTGATGATAAATCCTTCAAGGGGATTGTGAAGAATCTCCCTGAGAGGAAAGATATCACAGACCTTAATATTAATGAGCAGTTAATTGTAGAATTGTATTCCAGATAGAGATTTAAGGAGGAGAAATGTATAAGGTATGGCAGGAACTCATTAAACCCAAAAAGCTTACTGTCGAGACCGATACCCAGACCGAAACCTATGCAAAGTTTACGGCAGAACCGCTGGAGCAGGGACTCGGGATCACTCTTGGTAACTCTCTCAGAAGAGTTCTCCTTTCTCTTATACCGGGTGCGGCTATTGCGGCAGTAAAGATTGATGGTGTTCTGCACGAGTTTACCAGCATCCAGGGTATTTCGGAGGATGTGACGGATATTATTCTGAATCTGAAGCAGATAGTAGTTCAGATGGACCCCGATGTCGAGGAGAAGACTTTTGTACTCAAACAGAAGGGACCAAAGACAGTATGTGCAAAGGATATTGAGATAGACCAGTCAGTCAGAATCATCAACCCTGACCAGGTGATTGCTCACCTCGATGAGGGTGCGACACTGAATATGGAACTGCTTTTCAAGCACGGAAGAGGGTATGAAGGTGCAGACAGAATTAAGAGCAAATATGACCTCCCTGTCGGCATGCTGCCTATTGATTGCCTCTTCTCTCCTGTAAAGAAGGTCAATTATAATGTAACATATTCGAGGGTCGGGCAGATTACCGATTATGACAAGCTGATTCTCGAGGTATATACCAACGGTGCGATGAAGCCTGAGGATGCGGTGGCCATTGCTGCAAAGATTATCGAGAAACAGATGGCGATATTCATCAATTTTGAAGAGGAGGCCGAGGAGGTTTCCCACGTTGAAATTCCCCAGTCAAAACTTAATGAAAATCTCTTTAAGTCAGTTGATGAACTGGAACTTTCGGTCAGGGCAAGCAACTGTCTGCAGGCAGCAAATATAAAATATATAGGCGACCTTGTCCAGAAGACAGAGGCCGAGATGCTCAAGACAAAGAATTTCGGCCGGAAATCCTTGAGAGAGATCAAGGATATTCTGGCAGGTATGGGACTGAGTCTCGGTATGAAACTTGAGAACTGGCCCCCGAAGGAGTTCCCCAGTACGTCGAAGGACAAAGATATAACCTGATTTCACTAGGAGATTAATATGAAACACAGAAAAGCAGGCAGAAAGTACAGCAGAACCAGAGAGCACAGGATTGCTATGTTCAGAAATCTGCTTATGAATCTGATTAAGTATTCACGTATCCGGACTACGGATGCCAAGGCAAAAGGGCTCAAGAGGATTGCCGACAAGGTGGTTTCCCTTGCAAGGACCAACAATCTGGCAAATATCAGGAAAGTCAGCTATTTTGTAAACGATAAGGATCTGATAAAGAAGCTGTTTTCAGAGATTGGCCCGAAGTTTGCAAACAGATCAGGCGGATATACGAGAATCTATAAGGTTGGATTAAGAAGAGGCGATTCGGCTCCTGTCTCAATCATTGAATTTGCCTATGAAGAGGAGAAGAAGACCCAGAAGAAACAGGCCAAAAAGGCTGCAGGTAAGGTAAAGAAGGATGTCAGGAAATCCGAGAAGACGGTACAGCCGGACAAGGTAACGGATGAAGAGAAGAAGGAAAATGTCTGAAATGGATTCAGATTTAATGTACGGAGCAGGGCATAGCCCTGCTCTTTTTTTATAAACAGACCGGGAGATGAGCGATTGGCAGTAATTATTTCAATTGTCAACCAGAAGGGCGGAGTAGGAAAGACTACTACGGCTGTTAATCTCTCTGCATCACTTGCTGTAGCAGGCAGAAAGGTCCTTCTGATTGACCTCGACCCTCAGGCGAATGCAACGACCGGACTCGGTGTCAGCAAGAAGGAACTGAAAATAAGTGTCTACAGATATATTATGGACCCGGAAGCGCCATTAGACGGGATAATTCCGACAATGATTGACAGGTTCTTCCTGCTTCCGTCCAATTCGGAACTGGTAGGTGCCGAGGTGGAACTTGTCGAGGCAGACGACAGGGCGTTCAGACTCAGAAACTTTACCGAGAGAGTAAGAAAGGATTATGACTTTATTATAATAGATTCGCCTCCTTCACTCGGTCTGCTTACCCTCAACTCTATTGTGGCATCGGACGGAATAATAATTACACTGCAGTGCGAATTCTATGCGCTTGAGGGATTATCTGCCCTGATGAATACATTCGAACGTGTAAAGGAGAGTCTGAATCCATCTATAAAGATATTCGGAATTATTCTGACGATGTATGATATCAGGAATAATCTCTCCAGACAGGTTATGGAGGAAGTCAAAAAACACTTTGGTTCTCTTGTTTACAATACTGTAATACCAAGGAATGTAAGACTAGGTGAATCCCCGAGTTTTGGAAAACCCATTATTCTTTATGACGCTACAAGTAAGGGGTCACAGGCTTATATTGACCTCGCAAGGGAATTTTTATCAAAAGTGGGAAAGTGAACCATCAAATTTTGCTCTCTTTACTGCCCTGCTGAAGGTAAATACCGAGAGGGGCCAGAGAATCAGTGAAAATATTATCAGTGCAAGACACTGGGGCATAATATCGGAGATATTTATCTCGGTCAGAAGTGATTTTCTGAGTCCTTCAAGTGCGTGTGTCATCGGAAGGATTTTCGAGACAAACTGGAGCGGTTTGGGCAGAAGCGAAACAGGAAAGTAGACGCCGCTGAACAGATATGAGAGAGCACTGTATATTATTGCAACAGGGTCGCCTCTCTTGAACATAAGTACGAAGCCTGCTGACAGGACCCCCATAGAGGAGAATGCAATAATCGAGAGAGAAAGAATCAGCATTGAGTAATGTAACTGACCGAGGTAAAATCCGCCCGAGGAGAAGAAAAAGGTAATGATGAGATATACAAAGATTCTCAGTGTCGAAAATAGGAAATCGTACAATGTACTGAATATCAGAAATTCACCGGGTTTTACTCCGCAGATCAGTACGGATTCGAGGGTTCCTGTCAGCTGGGATTCCCGGATTCTCTGGGAGAACCCCCTTGTGGCTACAGAGAGATAATTTGAGAGGGCAATGCCAGTAATGACATACGGAAAGTATTCTTTATATTTTATCAGTTCGGGAGTCTGACTCAGGTCAATTATTTTTGACAGAAAATAGAATGTAAAGACCGAGAAGAATATACCGAGGGTCTGCATAACAGCATTGAAGCCGTAACTGGATTCAATCAGAAAATCCTTTATGACAAAATTTATGGCTTTGAGTATCTTATGCCTCATTCGATTTCAAAAATCCTTTTTATGTCTTTTTCTGTTTCTTCAAACGACCCTATTGAAACGATTCTTCCCTGATTGATAAGAATTATCTGGTCTGATAAATCCCTGATTTCGTTTATCAGATGAGTTGCAAATATTATTGTCTTGCCTGCCTTTCTCAGTTTCTTCAGTAAGGAGTAGACATAGTGCTGTTGTTTGATATCTATTCCTTTTGTAATTTCGTCAAATAGTAGTATGTCCGGGTCAAATAACATAGCACGGGCGATTGCAAGCCTTTGTTTTGTGCCGGAGGAGAGTTCCTGAAATCTTGTATCCTTTTCTTTTGTAAGTTCAAAGTCATTTAGTATTATTTCGATCTTGTCATTAACAATCTTCCTGTCTTTATTTATGAGCGAACCGAAGAATCTGAGATTTTGCCAGAGAGTGAGGCGCGGGAAGAAGCCTTTGTCTGATTCGGCTATCAGAAATACCTTGTTGGGGTTCAGTCTGAATGCAACATTGTCAATCAGGACCTCTCCGCTGTCCGGATACAGGATTCCGCTGATTATTCTTAAAAGTGTTGTCTTCCCGGACCCGTTCGGACCGGTAAGTGAATATATCCCGGAATTTTTGAGGGATAGGCTGAAGTCATTAAGAACCTCCTTATACCTTTTCCTGAACGGGTGTAATATAAGTTCGGTTCTGCCTTTTTTTATTTCGAATCTCTTGCAGATATTTCTCAGTTCGATGACAGGCATAAGACGGTTTTTATATGAATTACTTACTGTTGTAAACTATTTAAAATAAAAAAAACCCTGCAAACCAAAAGGTTGGCAGGGTTTTGAATTCGGTAATAAATTATATTACTTTGCCTTTGCAGGAGCAGCCTTGAACTTCGGCTTCTTTTCCTCTGCAGGGGCTGCCGGCTTCTTCTCTTCTTTCTTCTCTTCCTTCTTTGCAGCCTCTTTCTTTTCAGGAGCCTTTGCGTCCTTCTTTGCCTCTTCCTTCTTCTCTTCTTTCTTCGGGCATGCTTCCATGTCCTTCTTGAGCTGCTCGTTCTCGGCCTTTAATGCATTGAGCTGATTGTTGAGGTCATCTCTTGCCTTGGTGAGCTCAGCCTCTTTTGCCTTGAGACCATCTCTCTCCTGAGTAAGAGAGCTTACCTGCTCATTCAGCTTCTTGATCTCTTCCTGATTGCAGCCTACAAAGAAAATGCCCATCAGGAAAACTACTACTGCTAATAATACTACTTTCTTCATCTAAACACCTCCTTGGGGTTATTGTTGAAAAAAACCAACCTAATTAAGTTGGTATTCATAACAAAGTTTAGTAAATGTGTCAATAAAATAAATTCAAACCATTCAGTTATCAAAGAACGAAGGCTAATTATAATCAGTTTCTCCGAATGTCAAGAAAATTATTACTGCAAAATTAGCGAGGCTTTTCAGTAGTCCGGAAATATGTCTGGATTTGTCAGGAGTGCAAGAAACAGACCGTTTGGCTCTACAAACCAAAAACCAAAAAAATAAAGCCTTTTACTTGCAAATATTTAATAAGTTTAATATAAGTAAATCCTCAAATAACTTCAGAGGTTATTATGGCAAAGAAGAATAAAAACAGAAAAAAGAACGAATTAAGGGAAGAAACCGGAAAGATTCAGGAAAATCTGGTGCAGGGCAACGGTGATAGTCCGGTACAGGGACAGCCGGAGAAGGACTCTGCAATGAAGGGCAGAACAGGTATCTTCGAAGAGGAGAGAGTCAAGAAGTATCTTCTTGAGAACAGATACAACGAGGCGGCAGACTATCTCCTGCAGTCTCTTTTGCTTGCAGAGGAGAAGGGTGAGATTCAGTCAGTTTTGCGCCATATAATTGATATAGGGACACGTTTTGAGCTGAGGGACCCGAACATTCTTCTTCTCGCAATTAATTTGCTTGAATCTTCCGGCGGAATTGATGTAAGTCTGGTCGGAGTATTAAAGGATTATTTCGAAAAGAGGAGACGTTCGGGGAGGCTCAGGAACCTGATTATCGGTTATGCCATTGCATCGAATGATGTAAAGGAACTTCTGGACTTCGCAGACAGGACGTCAAAGAGCAGTAAACTTGAGGCACTCGAATATTACATACTTTGCGGTCAGAGGTTTGGCAATGTTATGGCCTATGAGAAGGCCGAGACGATAGCACTGGAATTTTCCCTTTTTGAGACATTATTCAGGATAATTCAGAGTGAGGAAGCGCTTTTTGAGGACAAACAGCTCTATTCCAACAAGCTGAAGGATTTTCTTACACGGACGGCCGAACTTCCTCTGTATCTCGATCTTAACAAGCAGGTACTCGAAAAACTCATTGCATATAAACCTGATTCCAGAAGTGTCAAGAACTTCCAGAATGTACTCTCGGAAATCGAGAATAATCCTCAGGGAGCACTTGCCAATCTGAGGGCACTGGCGGTGGAGCAGAAGGAGAGGGCGGCATCTGCAAGGATTTATCTGAACATTGCCTATCTGTTGATGAACTATTTTGGCGAGAGCCATATTAACGAGATCGAAGATGCGCTTACAAGGGCAATCTCGCTTAATCCCGTTTCATATCCCGGGCTAAAACTTGTCAATGAATTCTGTCAGAGATTCAGGAAAATGAGTTTTGCTGAATTTGTTAACAGGGAAATCCTGAATCTGAAGATAGTATCATCGAAGATAGACTTTCTTCTTATTGCAACCCTGTTTATGAATAATTCTGTTCAGGATATAGAACAGACTGCGGACCTGCTGAAAAGTATCCAGAATGAAAATCCGGATATGATGTTTCTGAACGGATTTCTGGGTGAAATGTATATAGAAAAGAACGATTATGCTCAGGCCATAAAACTCTTCAACAGATGTGTTTCGGTTATAAAAAATGATGAACAGAAGGCAAGGTACTGGGAGCTTCTGGGAAGACTCTGTGAATCTTCTGATAATTTCGAGGATGCATATCTCTATTTTATTGAGGCAATCAAGGTCTGCGGGCCCGAGCCTTCCGTTCTTAAATCAGTCATTAATGTCGCGCAGAAGGCAAATGTATTATCCGAGACTGCAGATATATTCTTTTACAGCAGCTTCTTTGCCGAGGACGACAGTGAAAAGGCAGAACTCCTTCTTAAGTCCACTGAACTCTATCTTGCAAAAGGTAATGTTCAGAATGCCCTGAGGTCCTTTAATGTCTATGTCAGACTTGACCCCTCAAGCAGGATGATTATCAGTTTTATAGATGATTTTCTGGCAAAGGGTCTTTTGGCACAGACCATAATCGAATCTGTGGCTCCGGTCGCAGAGAAGGCTCTTGGCGAAACAGATGACAAATATTCGCTTATTCCCCTTTTGAAAAAAATCGCCTCACTCTACCACAAAAATATCAATGATATCGAAGGTGCTGTCAGATTCTATAAGACCATTCTGTCTGTTGATTCGGAGGACATCGAGACTGTCAGGATTCTGTCGTCTATAGCAATGGCCACTCAGGCGATTGATGATATTGAGGCGGCGATAAAGAAGGAGATAGACCTTTCTAACAGACTCTCCGACAGGGTTGCGGCGATGAAAAAGCTTGCCCAGATAAAGGAGGAGAGACGGCAGGATTTCAGTTCTTCGGCAGAGATATACAGGGAGATTCTTTCTATAGACCCGACTGATGAGTTTGCCAGAAACAAACTGAAGACTCTCTACAGAAGAATGAGAAAGAGGGATGAATTTGTGGCTCTTGTCAGAGAGGAGATAAATTCGGCATCACACACAAACGAGAAAAACCGGAAGAGAATCGAGCTCGCCGAAGTACTTCTGACGGATATGGATAATCCGGAAGATGCATTTTCGTTTATTATGGACGTTTACAAATCGGATGAAACAAACGAAGATATTTACAGACTCCTTTCGGTCTTTGCGGACAGGGGACTACTCTACGAAAAGATATCTTCGCTGTACAAGCCGTATCTGATTCAGAAAGGGGATTACCAGACCTTTATCAAACTGGTTGAGGCCGAGCTGAAGACCGAGACTGATTTGCAAAAAAGGATTGCGGCTCTGAGGGAACTTGCTGATATCTATGAAAAGAGACTGAATCATAAGGACCTTGCATTTAATACCAGAATCAGGATTTTCAGGGAGAGGCCATCGGATAAGGAGAATATTCAGATGCTCACCAGAATGGCCGAGGAGGTAAGGGGCGAGGAGGAACTTGCACGTCTGTTTGTCGAGGTGGGTTCCCAGAAGGATTGTGCAGAGGATATAAGACTGACATTACTCAGGTATTCCGCCGACATATATGAGAAGAAGCTCAACGATATAAACGGGCTGAAGACGACGTTGAGTATTATGAGCAGTTATGTCTCGGGTGATATCGAAATACTCAGCCGTCTGATAAATCTGGCACAGGAGACCTCTGACTATTCCGCCCTTGCGGAATCTTTCTATAAGAGAGCGATGCTTCAGACAGAGAAGAACGAAAAGATAAAAGACCTGATGGAATCTGCAAGGATATACGAGATAGAACTCAAGGATGACACAAAGGCGATATCCGCATTGGGTCAGATACTTGAGGCAGATTCATACAATCTTCAGATACTGAAAAGACTCGAGAGACTGCTTGAAAAGACTATGATGTGGGAGAATCTTGCCGATGTACTCAGACAGGAACTCCGTATTATTTCGGAACCGCTTGACCGTTCACAGGTCTTCGTGAAACTGGGAGATATTTATCTCGAGAAACTGGAGAGGGATGCCGAGGCACTGGAGGCTTACAAAGAGGCGTTCAAAACGAACATAGTATCGGAGGCAGTTCTGATTAAACTGCTGGGCTTTATGAACGAGTCGGCCGATTATATGCCCGTATTCCGTTTTATCGAAGAGACTTATATAAATAGTAACGAATGGGGTCTTCTGGCCAATTTCTATGTGAGGTCTGTGGCGATAATCAAAGACAGGGAACACAAAAAGGAGATATACTTCAAGCTTGCCGATATCTACAAAGACCGCCTTAATCAGACCGATATTCTGTATTCGACTCTCTGCAAGGCACTGAGGGAACTGCCCGAGTACGACGATATAGCACAGAGGCTCGAGGAAGTGGCACTTGAACTGAATCTCTTTGAGGAGACGATTGAATTCTTCGATGAGATTACTGAGGACGAAAGGATAGATGCATCTGTCAGGGCATCTCTGTATGCCAGGGCGGCAAGACTTTCAAAGACGGCACTGAATAATATCAACAGGGCGCTCGAATATGCCAGAAAGGCAAATAATCTTGTTCCGGACAAACCGGAATATATAAGCCTTCTCGAAGAGTATCAGAAGGAGGCGGGGCAGTATTCGGACCTTGTAAATCTGTATGAGCAGAAGATAAGACTGGCGAAGGATGAGAGCGAAAAGAAGAAGATATATTTCGAAATGGCATCCGTGATTGAGAAGAATCTCGAAGATGTCAAGGGTGCAGCAGATGTCCTGCTTGAGCTTTTCAGAAAGGACCCGTCTGACAGGGAGGTCTTTGACAGGATTGTGGACCTTGCCTTAAGAGGAGAGCAGTACAGTATTCTTTCGAGAGTCTATGAAAAGAGGATTGAGTTTGCGGAGAACGAAGAGGTCCAGAGGGAACTGAGACTGAAGCTTGCAGAAATCAAGAAGGATAAGCTTGCAGATTATGACGGAGCCACCCAGATTATCGAATCTGTTCTGGCTGCTGACCCCGGATGCAGCAGGGCAGTGGTTCTGCTCGACGGTATACTGGAGAGTTCACCGGACAAACTCAGACCCGGCAAGCTGCTCCTTGGTGTGCTCAGGCAGAGCGGTCAGAAGGCAGCAATGGTCAGGGTTCTGGAGGTGCTTGCCTCCTGTGTGGAAAATCCTCAGGAGAAAATCGGGTATCTCGTGGAGGCGGCAGAGATATCACAGGAATCCGGTGACAGACAGAGGGCTTTTGAATTCTATCTGAGGGCATTCAGTATCGATTATGAAAACATTCACTTGCTCAAGAAACTTACGGAAATAGCCGATTCATCCGATTTGTGGGAGCAGATCGCCATGGTCTGTGAAGATGCTCTTTCGCAGATGCTCACCGAAGAGACTATGAAGTTTATCAAGAAGCAGCTTGCTGATATCAGGCAGAAGTATCTCGCAGACCCTGATGGTGCATTTGTCCTCTATAAGGAACTTGCACTCGAGGATATGTCCGAAATGGATATGGTTGAGATACTTTCTGCGCTCGAATCCCGCTACAGGGAGACGGACGATAAAGAGGGGCTTCTGGGAGTGCTCAGAAGGAGACTGAAGTATATCGAGGATGCAAAGGATAAGACAACGATACTGATCGAGATTGCGGAAATTCAGATAGACCATATGAACAGGCTCGATACCGGTTTCGAGACACTGAAGCAGATAGTCGAGATATCTCCGGATAACGAATTTGCACTCAAGAAGATATCTGAGATCGCTAGTGGTCTCGGAAGGTGGCAGGAGCTTCTGGACGCCCTTACAAGACTGCTGCAGATCGTCAGGGATGAGTCCGAACTTTCCGAATACAAATTCGAACTCGGGCTTATTTATGAAGAGCGTATGAATGATATCAAGACCGCTTTTAATCTCTACAGGGAGTCATTTGCCCACAACAGGGGAAATACAGTGCTCTTAAGACACCTTAATGAGCTCTTCGAGAAGGGCAAATATATTCAGGATGTGGTTCCGCTTCTTGCTGAAATATATCTGAGTAACGACAATTTCGAGGAGGCTGTTGCCGTTTATGAAAAGGCCTCGAAGATGAATGTCGAAAAAGGTGTCAGATATGAATATATGCACCGTGTTGCCGAGATATACAGGAAGAGGATGGAACAGCCCGAGATGGCATTTCTGGCGGTTGTAAAGCTGCTGAGGGAATTTCCGGAGCAGACTGAGATTCTTTCCGAGCTCGAGGATATCGCAAGGGAGATTGGTTCATTCGAGGAGGTTGTCGCAACACTCGAGGAGATATATATCTCGGTCAAGTCAAAAACGATCAGGAACGAATATGCACTGAGACTCGGCAAGATCTATGAGGAAGAGATAAAGGACCAGGAACAGGCAATGATGTACTTCGAGGAGGTATTTGCGAATAATCCTCAGGATGAGGCCGCACTCGTCTCGCTCGACAGGATTTACCGTCTGAAGGGTGAGTGGGAGAAGCTGACGTCTGTTATCGAGGAGGAAATAAAGATCAGCAGGGAGGAGGACGAGAAGATAAACCTGATATTCAGGCTTGCCAAGATTCTCGAGGAGAAACTTCAGGATGCAAAGGGAGCAATAATTTCATACAACCGTATCCTTGAACTCAAACCTGACCACAGACTGGCAGTAAGGTCTCTGGAGAAACTTTATGAGAGTCTGAAGGACTTCGGTAATCTCAAGAAGATACTCGAAAAAGAGCTGGAACTTGCAACGGAAGACGAGGAAAAACTCAGGATAAAGACCCGTATTGCCGCAGTACTCGGCTCCAAAATCGGTGAGTCAGATAAGTCCATAGAGATTTTCAGGGAGGTGTTTGAGGCAGACAGCTCCAACGATGAGGCATTTGAAGCCCTTGAAAAACATTATCTAGAAAATGCCGCGTATAATGAACTTGTTACGCTGTACCGAAGATATATCGAAGCGATAGTTGACAAGACAAAGTCTATCCCTTTCAGAATCAGGCTTGCTGATATAATGATTCACAATACATCTGATTATGACGGTGCAAAGCTGGTGCTGAACGAGGCGCTTGCAATCGACCCTCAAAATACAAGGCTCCTGCTTTTGCTAAGGGAGGTATATCGGCTGACCGGTGAATTTGTCGAGGAGGCAACTGTTCTTAAAAAACTCATCCCCCTGCAGGAAGATACAGAGAAACTGAAGGAATACAGGCTTGAGCTGATGGAACTTCTGGGAGAGAAACTTGGCAGAAGGGAAGAGGCCATTGAGATTTCCAAGAGGGTACTTGATATTGAACCGCATACCCTTGAAGAACTTAAGAGGATTGCAGCAGTTCTCAGAACACTATTTGCATATGAAGAACTTATCTCTGTCCTTGAAATTATGGTCGATATGGTTGAGGGAGATGAAAAGTTTGAAATCTTAAGGGAAATGGGTTCTGTATATCTTGAAAATCTGAATGACGAGCGTCAGGCCCTGATACATTATGAAAAGGCCTTCGATATTGCGAGTTCGGATACTGAGGTCTTCGAAAAACTTATACAGCTTTTAAGGAGTTCAAATAAGATTACAAAACTCCCGCCCGTTTATGAGAAGAGGATTCAGTCTGAGACAGACAGCAAAAAGAGGAAAGACCTTCTGAAGTCTCTGGCTGAGATATACGAGAGTGAAACGGATGATACAGAGATGGCATTCCTTACGTGGTGCAGGGTACTCAAGGAGGATTATTCGGACAGGGATGTGCTGACCAAGGTCGAGACGCTTGCTGAAAAGACCGAACTGTATGAGGAATTATATGCTATCTATGAAAATGCAATCGACGAGGTTACGGATAACGAACTGCTTGAATACCTGAAGAGACGTCAGGCCGAACTTTCAATCAGCAAACTCGGCGAAAAGGACGAGGCAGAGAGACATTATAAGGAAATCATAGAACTCAATCCGAATAATCTGGATGCTTATCACAAACTGCAGGAATTGTACGAAAAGGATGAGAGGTTTATTGACCTGATTGACCTTATCGACAAAGAGATTCAGGTGACAGGGGAGACAGAGAGGAAGATTGAACTCTATATAAGAATTGCGGATATCTACCACAAAAATATCGGTAATCCTGATGAGGCATCGGCGATACTCAAAAAGGCTCTTGTTATCGACGGTACCAATAAGAGACTTCTGAACAAAATGATGGAGTTCTATCAGGAAACCGGGAGATACGAAGACCTTGTGCAGAGCATAAGGAGATTGATAGATAATTCGGAATCCCATGAGCAGGCTGATTTATATCTAAGACTTGGTGAGGTATATGAAAACAGACTGAAACAGGATGAACGGGCGATCGAGGCGTATCTCTCCATCCTTGATATTGACCCGCAGAATTTAAAGGGGATGAAGGCTCTCGAGAATATATATCAGCGTCTCAATATGCACGAGGAACTGGTAGGAATTTATGAGAGTGAGATACCTGTACTTTCAGAGCCTTCCGAGATCGTGGATATCCATTTCAAGGCCGGAGGGGTCTATGAGGATATCCTCTCTGACTGCAAGAAGGCTATAGAGCACTATAATGCGGTTCTGGATATTGACCAGACCGATATGAATGCCGTGAAAAGCCTCGAGCGGTGTTATCAGGCAGAACAGAATTACGAATTTCTGGTTGATACCTACAAGAAGCATCTTGAACTGACCGATGACCCTGATGAAAAGATCGAGATTCTTCTGAAGATGGCATCTGTCTGCAGGGATGAACTTAAGAGGGCTGATTTTGCAGAGACATATTATTCTCAGGTCCTTAAATATGACCCCAACAACAGAGAGGCAATTCACAATCTTGCAGAACTCTACGAAAAGAGCGGTAACTGGTTCAACGCAGTTGAGATGCTGCGACGTGAGGCCGACGGTCTGGGCCAGACAAATGAGGCCGTACAGATATTCTTCAGACTGGGGAAGATCCACGAGGAGATGCTTCTGGACCTTGAATCCGCAAAGGAGTCATACAGAAGGGCTATAGAGATTGACCCGTCATTCATCGATGCAGTAAGGGCATTGAGAGGTATATACGGTTCCGAAAAGAATCTGACGCAGTATCTGGATATAATGAAGCACGAGGCTCAGTATATCAGTGACCCGGAGGAAAAGAAGAGGCTCTTTTTTGAAATCGGAAAGATCTATGAGGAAGAGAAGAACGATATTGAACAGGCAAAGTTCTATTACGAAGAGGCATTGAAGATCGATTTCGGTTACGTCGCCGTTGCAAAGATACTTGCAGATATCTATTTCAGGGAGGAAAACTGGCAGAGGGCTGAATCCTGTCTTGAGGTTGTCGTAAAGGATATGGAGAAGTCGGGTGACAGGAAAGAGGTGGCAAGACAGTATTACAGACTCGGGTATATAGCCGAAAAACTCAATGATATCCAGAAGGCAATCAAGAGCTATCAGGCAGCTTATGACCTTGACCCTTCGTATCTGCCGGTTATGGAGAGCCTTGCAGCAGGTTATACTCAGCTCGAGATGTGGGAAAAGGCGTCGGCCATATATCAGAATATGATTGTCAAACAGAAGGATGTCCTCTCCGATGCCGAGATGGTCGATATATATTATCAGATCGGAGACATCGAAAAGAGGCTCGGGAATCTTGAGAAGGCATTGAGTTTCTTAAGGAAGGGATACGAGATAGACGACAGGCATACTAAGATTCTCTCCCTTCTGAAAGATATCTATTCGGAGAGGGCAGAGTGGGATGACGTCTATGATATGTATCTGCAGCTGATAAGTGTTGTTCCCGAACAGGAACGTTTCGATATGTATATGGAACTGGGGTCGATATGTACCGATAAACTCAGCGATGTGTTCAGGGCTATAGATTCCTATTCGGGTGCAATAAGGAGTGCCAAATCTCCCGAGCAGAAGCAGAGTGCGATGGAGAAGATATATCCCCTGTATATAGATGCCAGACAGCCGCAGAAGGCAGTGACAATACTTAAGGAGCTTTCTCAGGTAGATAAAGATAAGGATAAGCAGAAGCAGTATTTCCTCAAACTCGCCGAACTCAACCGCAAATCACTCTCCAATCAGGATGAGGCCCTTGCCTATTACAATAAGGTTCTGGACATTGACCCCAATTATACACAGGCCTTTGCCGAGATAGAAAAGATACTCGCTGACAGACGCGACTGGAAGGGACTGGAAGAGGCCTACCGTACGATGATACAGAGAACACCCAAGGAACAGAAGGCGAGAAGACTCATTCTCTGGAAGACGCTGGCAGACCTCTATTACAGGGCGCTGAGAAATCCGGAGGCGGCAATAATGGCCTATGAGGTGGTTTCGGGGCTCGACAAGGATAATGCAGAGGTGCTGGATATGCTGGCAGAGCTCTATTCCTCGAAGGAAAAATACAGGGAAAAGGCGATTAAGACATATCATCAGCTTATAAAAGTTACTACAAATCCTGTAAAGGTATGCAAGGCACTGAAAAGACTCTATATAGCAACCAAACAGTATGACCGTGTCTATATCATCTGCAATGTGCTCAAATTCCTCAAACAGGCTGATGCCGAGGATGAAAGGATTATCTCGCAGCTGAGGACGAAACTAAAGGATGTGTCAGCAAGGTCATTGACGGAAAACCTGTGGGAGAGCGCCATTCTGCACGAACAGGCAAAAGGTGTAATCTCCGCAATCTTCGCCGCGGTTCTCAAAAAATATCCCGAATTGTTCTTTATGCCGCCCGAGGCTTTCGGGCTCAAAAAGACCGACTACATTGATATCAACACGTCACAGCTCTTTGCTGCCTCCATGCTGAGGTATGTAAAGGGAGTTCTCAATGTACAGGCCCTTCAGGCATACAAGGGGCAGATGGGTTCGAGCGGGATAAGACTGATTCCGACAAATCCTCCGGCGCTGGTACTTGGTGAGGATATGTTCAGGGAGAGGTCAAAGAAGGAAATCTGGCTGCTTATGGCAAAGGAACTTACATTTATCAGACCCGAATTTTTTATCCTTGCAGGTAAACCACAGGAACACCTTGATGCCATACTCAATGCGGTCCTTGCCGTTGTTCAGCCTTCGGCTCTTATGGACGGAAATCCGGTCCTCAATCAGGAATATGCGAGATTGTTTGCTCCCAAGATGACACCGGATACACTTATGCTCTTCAAGGCCCTTGCCTCCAGATTCTACAGTGAAAAGGTAAGACCGAGGATGGAGGACTTCAAGGAGGGGGCGGAACTCTCCTCGATAAGGGCGGGTGTTGCCATAACACAGGACTTTGAATTTGCACTTTCCATGATTCAGAAGATTCCGTTCAGGCTTTACAGGATTCCGCCGAGAACGCTTCTGAGGGAAATCGTAATCTATTATATGTCCGAGGAGTATATGGACCTCAGGGAGAAACTGGGATTGAGTGTGTCGGTATGATGCTGATGTGCAAAAAATTTGATTTATCATTTCAATATTGGTATATAACTAAGCCAGGAGTTATTATATGATTTTTACCTGTAACAATTGCAATGCACAGTATAAAATCAGTGATGACAGGATTCCTGCCAAAGGGGCTAAGGTAAAATGCAAGAAGTGCGGAAATATCATTACTGTAAAACCGCCCGAAGACGATTCGTCAGGTCAGGAGGCTTTTCAGAATGAGGCAACCGTTGTTCAGAGGTCTCCTTTTGCGGAAGATGGTGAATCTCCGGTAGACTCCACCCGTGTGGTATCACAGGAGCAGGCCGCAGGAATCTTCAAGAGCCTTATAAATGAGCACTCCCAGACTGTATCACAGGAAGAGAGCGGGTATAGTCCGGAAGAGAGTCAGCAGGAAAGTTCCGCTGCTGAATCGGAATCATCGGCAGCCTATCAGGATTATTCCTCGGAGAGTCAGGAATCGGCAGACGACAGACTGACATCTGTATATGAGAGCAGTAGTCAGTCAGAGGATGCCGGTACCGGAGATGATGTTGAACAGAGGGTAAATGAAATGTTTCAGGATACACCGGAGGAGGAGGATATCAGCAGGGAAGCGACAAGAGTCGTATCGACTGATCAGCTTAAACAGATGGTCGGGGATGATGATGTCAGGAGCGAAGAGCCGCGTACCGATAGTTCTGTCCAGAACTACTATGCACAGGCAGCGCAGCCTTATGTGGCACCAAAGTCGAGGGGTGAGTGGTATGTGGCCATTGGTCAGATGCAGGTTGGCCCTCTTTCGATGAATGAAGTCGAGGAGAAATGGGGTCGCGGAGAGATAAATTCCACGACTCTTGTATGGAAAGCGGGAATGGCAGGATGGCAGCCGCTTATGTATGTCCCGGAACTATCCCATCTGGTTCCGCCCGCACAGGAGAGCAGGGTGGAAGAGCAGCCGGCGGTAAGGGAATTCAGACCCGAGCCCAGACAGGAGCAGCCTCAGGAGACTCAGCCGTCATCCGAATCTTCGGCATTCCCGTCGCTTGATGAGCTTACAAAACAGGAAGAGGAACTGAAATCCCGGAAGGAGGAAGAGGCTCCGCTTGACTGGAAACCGGCAGCCGGCGAGGCGCTCGCATCACTTGTTCAGGATGAGATGGAATCTATGCAGAGAGGGTTTTCAACAGATATTCCCATTACATCAAAGCAGGATTCCGGTATCAGTATTTCTCCGCCTTCTGAATCACCGGTATTACCGTTCGATAAACCTCAGGAACCAATAGCCCCTTCACCGGTTATACCGCAGACGGTATCGACTCCGCCGGTAGCAGTGGAACAGCCCGTAATTATTAACACACCTGCCTATCAGTCTCCATACCCGCAGGCTTATCCCAACATTTATTCACAGCCGCCCCAGAAGGCCGAGAAGAGCAGGTTTGTGCCGATTCTGGTTGCAGTTCTTGGAGCGGTTCTGGTTATCGGTGCGGTTCTGGGTTATGTATTGTATACTAAACTCTCGGGAGAAAAGGTTAATCCGAATAATCAGGCTGTTCAGCAGCAACCGCAACCGCAACAGCAACAGCCTCAGCAACAACCTCAGCAGCAGCCCGTACAGCAGGTACAGCAGCAGGAACCTCCCAAAAAGGAAGAACCTGTAAAACAGGAGGAGCCCAAGAAAGAGGAGCAGGCAAAGACAGAAGAACTGAAAAAGGAGAGTACAGAGCCCAAGAAAGAGGTCCAGAAGCAGAAGGTTGCAATGAAGGAAGAAAAACAGGAGAAACAGACCTCTAAGAAGGTTGTCAAAAAAGAGGAAGAAGAGATGCCTCCGCCTCCGCCCAAGGAGGAGAAGAAGCCCAAGAAAGAAGAGGTTGCAGCCAAGGAAGAGGAACCACCGCCAAAGAAGAAATCAAAAGGGGCTGACCCGCTTCTTGATTTTGAAGGGGACCAGGGCTCCAAGGGCAGTTCCGGCGGATTACCCAAGACCCTTACTCAGGAGCAGATTCTCGAGGTTGTTAAGGCAAATATCGGAAGAATAAAGACCTGTATGGCGGAGCAGGCTCAGAGAGATGCATCTGTCAAGGGCAAACTTATTATAGGGTGGGAGATTCAGCCCAACGGCAAGACCAAGAATGTTCAGATAAAGACCCCGCAGTTTAAGGGGACATACATAGGGACCTGCATTTCATCTGTGGTGACGGATTTTTCGTTCCCGAAATTTGCCGGGCCTCCGATTCCGATCGAGTTCCCGTTCAATATAAAGTAGCCTGAAATAAGTGATTTTAAATTATTTCGATTAAATAGGTAACTGGAAGACCAGACGTGTATTTTATTTGGGATTTCAATGAACCTGTGTGTTAATTTATATTCTTTTTGAATTTTAAGAGGCTGAAGGTAAAGATGGATACTCCTATTATTGCAAGCATAGTATACTGCAAGTATAGTTCTGAAATTGTGTTACCCCTCAGAAAGAGACTCCTCAGAATTTCGATGAAGTAAGTAAGTGGCAGTATATAGGAAAACCATCTGATTGAATACGGAATATTCTCGACAGGAAAGATAAATCCCGAGAGAAGCATCGAAGGAAGAAAGAAGAGAAACATTACTGACATCATTGCCTGTTGCTGGGAGTTTGTAACTGACGAGAAGAATGTTGCGATTCCGAGCGTTGAAAAGAGGAACAGAAATATTGCAATAAAGAAATCCGGAATACTTCCCCTAAACGGCACATCGAACCAGAAGACTGCAATCAGTGTTACTATGATTACATCGGCTATTGCTATCATCATAAATGTCGTCATCTTTCCGAGTATTATCTGATATGGCTTTACAGGTGTTACGAAGAGCTGTTCAATCGTTCCCGTCTCCTTCTCCTTTACAAGAGCCATGGAAGGGATGAGCATTGCAATAATTGAGAGCAGAATTGCAAAGATGGCCGGAACCATAAAATTTGAACTTTTTAGATCCTGATTGTGCCAAATTCTGAGTTCGTATCTGATTTCAGGTATGTTTAATACCTGTTGTGAGTTGAGACTGCCGGTATATCTGTTTATAATGGCTCTTGCATACATCAGTGATACATTCCCCGAGGTTCCCTCAGTTCCGTCAGTCAGAAACTGGATTACGGATGTCTTCCGTGCATACAGGTTCTTTTCGAAGCCATAGGGAATAACGATTGCCGATTTGATTTTCTGTGATTTAAAGAGCGGATCTATCTTATCCGGGCTGTCTATATAATAAGCCGGAATGAAATATGAACTGCCTGTAAATTTCTCGATAAGTGATCTTGAGGATGAACTTCTGTCAAGATCACAGACGGCAAGCTCGATATTTCTGATGTCGAAGGTGGCTGCATAACCAAGTACCAGTAACTGCAATATGGGTGCGACAACAAGGAGCGGGAGGAGTCTTTTATCCCGTCTCAGCTGTTTCAGCTCCTTGATGACGAAAGAGATTATTGTTCTCATCAGATGAGCCCTTTCTTTTTGATTCTGACAACCGAGACCGCAATGATAAATACAGCATACATCGTCAGCATAATTGTCTCCCATGCGAGGTCGGACGGATTTGACCCCTTCAAAAGAATTCCTCTTATAATGCTGATAAAATATCTTGCAGGGACAATGTATGTAATCAGCTGAATGAGCTTCGGCATATTGTTTATAGGAAATACGAATCCCGAGAGGATGATAGTCGGGAGAAGAGTTGAGAAGACAGCGATTGTAAAGGCTGTCTGCTGGGATGAGGATATGGTCGATATCAGCATTCCGAAACCGAGGGCGCACAACAGAAAAATCAGCACTGAATAGGACAGATAAACCGGAGAACCTTTTATAGGAAGTTCGAACAGTAATATCGACAGCAAAATCATTACAGCAGAGGAGATTGAGGATATAAGAAAATATGGTGTAAGCTTCCCGATGATCAGGGAAAGCGGGCTGACGGGACAGAGGACGAGCTGTTCCGTTGTTTTGTTCTCCTTCTCCCTGACGATTGAGATTGTTGTCGATATGGCACCAGAGATCATTATGACAAATGCAATAAGGCCGGGAATCAGGTAGAGAGGACTCTTAAGAAGCGGGTTGAAAAGGATTCGTTCGCTGAGTAGAAGGCGGGGAGTAAAGGGTGTGCTTTCCTTTTTCAGAATTTGTTCCTTGATGAGCCCTTGTGAAAACTTTTCCAGAAGACCGGTCAGATAATTCAGGGTATACTGCGAAGACTGTGCATTGGAACCATCAACTATTATCTGGACTGATGTTGAATTATTCCTTACCAGATTTTTCTGGGCCGAGGGATAGAAGATAATGCCCGCCTGAGCTACGGAATTTCTTATATCTGACTCAACCAGATTCTCTGACTCCCTTATGGCGACTATTCTGAAATAACCGCCGGATGTAAAACTTTTTATAAGGTCGTTTGTGAGTTCTGACCTGTCGTAGTCACAGATACTGATTTTTATTTCCTTTATATCAAGCGAAATGGCGTATCCGTATATGAAGAGAAGAAGTGAAGGCAGGAAAAGAAGGGTAGTGAGGCTGAGTCTGTCGCGGTATATCTCGATAAATTCCTTCCTGATAAATGGCAAAATCTTTCTAATCATTTGTAAGACTGATATAAATATCCTCGAATGCCGGGGATATCTGAGTTATCCCCCTGCTGTCGATGTCTGCCGCCTCCGCAATCCGGCCGCAACTTATATGCTTTTCGGCAATTATTCTTAAATACTTTCCGAATATGTAGACCTCCGCTATCCCATTCAGATGAGCGGGTAAAGAGAGTATTCTCTCTTCGTTCTTATCTCTTATTGTTTCGAATACGTTATATCTGAAATTGCCGATTATCTCTTTGGGATTCCCTCTGAGTATTATTCTGCCTTGCTTGAAGAGGAATATTTCATCGCAAAAGGTCGCCTCTGCCAGATAGTGTGTTGAGATTACTGCCGTAGCACCGTGGCTCTTTACATATTTCCTGATAAAGTCAAAAAACTGAGTCCTTGACAAGGGGTCAACACCGCTCGTGGGTTCATCGAGAAAGAGAAGGACAGGATAGTGAAGCGTGGCTGCTGCCAGAGCGACACGTTGTCTTATCCCAAGTGGAAGTTCACCTGTCAGATTATCCTGATAATCCCTGAGATTGAGTTCTTCGCTCAGGAGATGAAAACGTTCGTCTCTGATTTTCTTCTCTATTTTGTACAGGTCGGCAAAAAAGAAAATATTCTCCCTTACAGTCAGGTCTGGATACAGTGAAAAATTCTGAGACATATACCCTATTTTCGCCCTTGCCTCTTCGGGATTTTTTACGACATCCGTATTTTCGACAGTTATCTTGCCTGAGCTTGGTCTTAAGAGTCCGCAGGTCATCTTTATCGTTGTGGTTTTGCCTGCTCCGTTTGGCCCCAGAAACCCGTTTATGGTAAAAGGTTTCAGCCCTACTGAGATATTGTCAACGGCGGTAAAATCACCGAATTTCTTTGATACTGATTCGAGAGTAATGATATCCATAATTACCTGTTTATTCTGCTGATATAGAATTCTTCTACGGATTTATAGCCCTCTTTCTGCATAATATCCTGCGTCTTATAGTCTCCTATGACTTTCCCCTGACTGAGCATAATGACTCTCTCCGCCCTCTCTGCCTCGTCCATATATGATGTACTGAATAATACTGTCATTTTCTGAAATAATCTCTCCTCTATGATTCTGAAGATCTCTCTTCTTGAGCGGGGGTCTACGCCGGTTGTAGGTTCGTCCAGAATGAGCAGTTCGGGTGACCTTACGAGTGCACAGGCGATCGAAAGCTTCTGTTTCATACCCCCCGAGAGGTCTTTTGATAACCTGTCCTTAAACTGTATAAGACCTGTTGCCCCGAGCAATTCTGTTATTTTCTCTCTTTTCTCTTTGACTTCGAAAAGAGATGCAAAGTAATCGACATTTTCGTACACAGAGAGATTTCTGTACAGGGTAAAGGTCTGGGAGAGATATCCTATCCTGAGGCGGACAGTATTAAATTCTTCCGGAAGCCTGAATCCGGCAACCGTTACTTCTCCCGAGTCAAAGGGTGTCAGACCGCAGATGATTTTAATGAGGGTACTCTTGCCGGCACCGTCAGGACCGATCAGGGATACATATTCTCCCTTATTTACGGATAATGAATCTATATTCAGTGTGAATTCACTCCCTTTTTTGCTGGCATAGGTCTTTTTGATGTTCTTTAATGTTATCATTTCTGTGTAATCCTGAAAATTGCGTCTGCCGGCAGGCCGGGTTTCAGTATCTGGTCATTGTTCTGAATCTCGAGTTTGACCATAAAGACGAGTTTTGTCCTTTCGTCCTTTGTCTGTATAGTTTTGGGAGTAAACTCAGCTTCCTCGGATATGTATGTTACGGTCCCGTAGATTTCTTTTGTGCCGATGTCGGTCTTTATGGCTGCTCTGTCACCTGTTTTGATTTTGAGTATATCCTTTTCCGGCAGATAGATTTTGAGATAGATTTTCGATGTGTCAGTCACCAGAAATACAGGGATTCCGGGATTAATGAGTTCACCCTCGCTGAATATCTTTCTTGTAATGGTTCCGTCTAAGGGAGAGGTAACGTTGCAGTCCGATATCCGCTCCTTTAATATATCAGTCGCTATTTTCGAGGATTCGACCCTTAATCTTGCCGCCTCTATCTCCTCGGCTCTCGAGATATTCTTGATCTTCTGATAGTTCTGTCTTGATGCCTCAATCTGTTTTTCTATTATCTTTACCTTGAACTGTGCATCTTCCAGCATTTTCTGACTTATTGCATTCGCCTCGAAAAGCCTTTTTGCCCTCTCGTAGTCGTTTCTGGCAATCAGAAGATTGGTTTCTAAAATATCAGTAGAATATTTTACCTGTTCGATATCCTCTTTCCTTGCACCTTTGACTGTAAGAGAGTACTGATTCTTTGCAATCAGAAGATTCGTCTCGGTCTGCATAAGCTGCAGCTTCAGTTCGGTACAGTCGGTCTCGAAGAGTATATCTCCTTTTCTGACCTTCATCCCTTCATCCGCATATGTTTTGATTATTTTCCCTCCGATTCTGGATGATATTCTTACCTGTGTCGAATCAAGAACCCCTGAGGCCGAAATAATATCGGGATTCTCTTTTCTGCATTCGGTGAAAAAAATAAGGAAAAGTAGCAAAATCAGGATTTTTTGATTAATCATTTTTGATTTCCCCTATCTGTTTTCTGGTTTCTTCACTCAGAATACCTAAAAGCAGGATTCTTAAAATATATGTTATCCCCTCTCCGGGTGAAATATTGTGCGATATAAGATATTCTGGAATCAGTATGTTATTGGCCGAAAGCAGGAGAATATCCATCAGAATATCTTTGTTTATGTCTTTCCTTACAAAACCTCCTGACTGTGCAGAATTGATTATCTCTTGGTATCTCAAAAGCATAAATTCCCTGAAAGAGAGAAAGTCCTGATACATATCCGGGAGATACAACCTGATGTCATTTAAGAAAGAGGGTGGTATTTTTGAGAGTTGAGGCAGGAAATTTTTCACAATTTCGGTAATCTTTTCGAAAGGCGTATAATCCGGTCTGTTGAATATCGGTACAGCTATATCGACAAGTCCGAGAAAGACAGATAAAGAGACTTCCCTGAAAAGCTCCTTTTTGGACTCAAAGATTGTATAAATAGTTCTTTTCGAAATTCTGAGTTCTCTTGAAATATTGTCCAGATTGACGTTTTTATATCCGTTTTTCAAAAATAAATCGATCGAATATCTCAGAATCTGCTCGCGCAGTTCATCGTATTTCCGGCTGTCCTGAATTTTGTAAAACTTATTTAGTTTCACAAGTTTTCTAATTAATACTGTTTACACCTGATGTCAAGTTCTTTTTTATTTCTACCTGGCACCGCTTCGTATGATTTGCCAAATTATACAAATATTTCAAAGGGTTAAAATATGCCTGGCACCTTTATACGCATTCTATACCGGTGATTCCGGAATCTGTTCCTGATGGGTTTCGATGGTTCAGGACTTCACACCCGAGGGCTGTTCAAGACCGTAGTTTTTGATTTTATCTTCCCTTTTCAGTAAAAAGGCAAAGAATAGTCCGAGTAACCCGAATACGGCAAATGTCAGCATCGGGATAGTGTAATTGTAGACTACCTGAAATGAGCCATCCTCGAGCTGCGTCCTCGATACGGTACAGAAACTGTCGAGTATCCATCCGATCAGGGCAGGGACCCCCATAAGACCCCAGTTCTGAATGTAAAAAATAAGGGCATAGGCAGTTCCGAGCTGTCTTTCGGGGATAAGTTTGGGGACGGACGGCCACATTGCCGACGGGACGAGTGAGAATGCAACTCCGAGTATTATCATAAGGAAGAGGGCAAAAATCCAGTGATTGATTGCCGGAATGGCAAAGAGGAGGTGAACTACTATGAGCATTGAAGAACCTAAAAACATTATCGATGCCGCCTTACCTTTCTTATCGACCATTCTGCCAAAGAAAGGCGTCATAAAGATATTTCCGAAAGGTATCAGACTGGGAATCAGACCGGCAAGCGTCGGTTCCACACCATATTTCTGAACCATCAGGTCATTTGCATATTTCAGAAATGGGAATACAGCGGAGTAGAAGAGGACGCAGAGCATCGCAATATACCAGAATCCCTTGTTTGACAGAATCTCCTTGATATCAGAGAGTCTGAAGGATTCCTCTTCTGATTTGTTCTCTAATGCGGCGGCCTCCTTCTCCGAAAGGTCAAGTCTTTTATCCATAAATGTGTAAACAATGAATGTAATAAGTCCTATACAGAGCATTACAAAACCGAGTAATACCGGTGTGGCAACATTCCTGAAATGCTCTGCCATCGGGGCACTGATCTGTAGGGCAAGCATAGTTCCGAGTCTGGCAACAGCGAGCTGAAGTCCCATTGCCAGAGCCATTTCTTTACCCTTAAACCATTTTACTATTGCCTTCGATACAGTGATTCCGGCGATTTCAACACCGACTCCGAAGATTGCATAGCCGATTGCTGCAAGCATAACCTGTGTCTTCCATCCGAACATTGTGCTATCCGGTCCGAATGAGGAGTTGATGGCGAAATATTTTAGGAATGCACCTGCAGCCATTATTGCGGCGGCCGTAGTTCCCGTAAATCTGATACCCATCTTATCAAGGATTATTCCGCCGATAATGAGCATCAGCAGGAACACATTGAACCATCCGTAGGCGCTTGTGAAAAATCCGTATTCGCTGCTTGTCCAGCCGATCTGTTTTTCGAGAAGCGGTTTGAGCGGTGCCATAACATCCGCAAAGAAATATCCGCAGAACATTGTCACAGAGACGATTGCCAGCGCCCCCCATCTTGCCTTCGGTGAATCTCTGAGCGATTTTACTATTGCTTCTGTCATATTAACCTCACAGAAAAGTTGTGAAAACTAAAATATCAGAGGCATAAATAGATGAATAATTGCACAAATACAACATAAAAATTAGTCTGTTTGGCTGTTAGTCAATTCTGAAAAAAATTAATATTTGGAGGTGTATGCTTTCCTTATGGAGTGTATACGATTATTTAGGAGAGTTTGGAACTGCAGATAGTTGGTCCAAAGTTCACAGGCAATTTAGTGCTGATGCGCTGAAGGCGTATTAAGGTGGCTGAGTAGCGTTAGCTTATCGAAGCCGCCGCCAAGATGGACATTTCGATACGGTTTCGTCTACTCAATGTCCTTTTAATACTAAGGTCGCTGAGTCATTGAGTGTACCGAAGCGATGTAGAGCTGAAGGCGAGAGGGATGAAGTTTTAAGTTGAGAGCTTTGCTAAAAGTTTATTAAAACTTATTGGCATTTCCAGAGAGGAATAAAAATTTTTTCTTTTGTAAACCTCATCAAAAGTGGGATTGTTTGTTTGGGGTTGTAAAATTTAGTTCACACACCTATCTATCTATCTATCTATCTATCTATCGTGTAGTTTACTCAGAAAACAGAAAGAATAAATTCATAGGAGGGAGATATGAAAAAGGAGATTTATTGGATTTTTATCCTGTTTTGTGGGATAATATTGTTAGAGATGACAGGCTGTTCGAATAAAAAAGAGAGATAAAAGTTTATCAAGAGTAGATAGATATGATAGAGGCAGGAATAGCGACGATACTTAATGAGAGAGATGTAAATGGTGGTAAGAGAGTAAAGGGAATAATAATATACAGCGATAGTTTAGCAGAGTCACCAGAATATTTGGACTGGCAGTTTCCAACGAAGAGAAAGCCATCGGAT